>OLSQ01001870.1_pt1 | contig 16334 bp, 19 predicted proteins | sample 1672561 | NCBI WGS metagenome assembly OLSQ01 (sample SAMEA3136699, study PRJEB25190) | human gut metagenome | biome: human gut; feature: human-associated habitat; material: faeces | place: Austria | collected 2013 | reverse complement strand
GTATATCCGATACTAAAGCAGGTTAAGCCGAAGCTCACTACTGCTATGAAGTCAACAATACTCATTGGCTTAGCCCTCCTTTCCAGTGGATTCCCTTTCGGGTTTCTATGTAATCAGAGGGTCACAGTCCCTCTGTTGAAGGACTAACCGCCTACCGTTATGGTAGCACCCATGTTCTGATTATAACAATAAAAAATAATGGGTGCAATAAGAAAATGGCAGAGGAAGTAGTAGGTGTTGATGACGAAGTATTTAGAACAAGGCGTCCGGTGCCAAAACGGTGCCAAGAAATCAGGCAAATAAAAATAGACCATGTAAATCAGCCATTTTTTACTGTATTTTGGATAGAAAAGCATAAAAAATGCAGGATGAAACGGGATTAAAGTATCGTGAAGGTGGACGTACTGTTGGATCAGGACGTGTTGCTACAATCATCGAGTAATACAATCTGAATATAGATTTGTTATCGTAAGATAACTTGTGTCCAAACGTAAGATACCCGTAGAACTTCGGTTCTACGGGTTTTTCTGTTGCCTGGAAATATATAAAAGAGTGGGAAATAATAACGAACAGCATAGAAAAACGGTTGCCGGGAGAGTGTCCTGACAACCGCTTTATGATAACAGAATGATAACTTTTATGGAATTGAATTACAAATTTCAATAAGTAAATTAATTGAACATTGCAATTCGTAAGAAGTATATGGACGATTGATAGGATCTGGATGATCAATGGCATTTCGAATATAGGTTGGTAATGTTTCATAATTTGTGATATGCCCATTCTGATTAGTGAAAGATGATGGTTTAGAGTGCATAGAAACATTATATAAATTATGAGCTTTGATATAGCTATCCGTATTTATGACATTTAAATCTCCTAATTTATGCTGCAAATTTCCGTAAAGCTCTATATGATAATCGGTAGATGGAATATTGAATGCTAAATAGTTTATTTCAGCAGCGGTAATTGTTGGAAGAACAGAAGGACTTGTAATGCGTCTTTGAGAAATACCTGCTTGAGATTGATTTAGCACAATGACAAGCACATTGTCAGAATCCTGTAAAGCTGAAGACAATACGTATTCCGAGTGTGTTGCAATAATTAATTGTGTCATTTGTTCTAGTCCGGAGGAGAATAGACTACGATAATAAGGTAAAATTCTTTTTTGCCAAGTTGGATGCATACTTAATTCTGGTTCATCTATAAGTGCAGTGCCGCCGATTATGCTATTACTATTTTTTAGTAAGTGAGCACCGCGAAATACGATTTGTTTTTCACCTGTACTTAAGGCGTCAACAGATATTTCATGGCCATATTTTTTGAACAAAATGCGCTTTTCTTCAGGAGATGAATTATCAATCCTTGAAAACGATAAATTATCAAAAAAATTATCAAAAGAGTATTTAAAACGTGATAATTTTGCTGTTTGTAAAAATTCGTCCAGTGATTTTCCTGTATTAGATTTACTTATTTCCATCCAATCGGAGTTATCTTGAGTATCTATATCCACAATTAATTGCTTGATTGAAGTGAAGTTTTCATTATCATCATTTTCATATTTGTTAGAATCCAATTGTGATGTAGTTACGGATGTTACTTTGTCTGTTGCAAATCCTGAGCGTGCCTTTGAATAAGAACATCCATAATGTCTGATATCAGAAATATCATTGACAATGGAATCAGTATTATTATAACGATTGGATCTAATATCTTTGGTTGTTCCATCGATTTTGCAAATTCTTTTATGAAAACCAAGCTGTTTGTTATCTTCCGATAAAGGGATAATTGTATATAGATTATTTTCGATGTTATATTCAATAAATTCGAATGGTTCTATACTTCCGAGGTTTAGAAATGTACTTAAGGTTTCTAAAATAGTTGTTTTGCCTGTTCCATTTTCGCCAGCTAATATGATGGTTGAATAAGGCGAACCATCTGCTTTTGTAAAATCCAGTTCTAAATTTCCGAGTATTTCGTGATTGTTCCATTTTATTTTAGTAATCATATTTACCTCCTACATATTAATTTAAGTAAGATCACATGTTCGAATAGACAAATCTTTGAAGCCTTTTTTGATTACAGTATGACACCCTATTGTAGTTCCCATAGCACGCAATTTCCATTCTTCCTGGGTAGCGTTTAGTTTATCCAGTTCTTCCTGCCTCTTATCTTCATCTTCAATAGCTAATATTTCAGCCTGTTCCTTTTCGTAGACATTTTTAAACTGACACCATTTCTTAAAGAAATCCTGCATTGTAGGATTGTCAAATGTCAGTGCAATCTTCTGATCTGAGGTCTCTGAGAGAGAAAGATTTACAGAGTCATCGATTGCAAACAGGATGGAGAGTACATCTCCAACTGTCTCAATATTGAAATCAAGAAAAACACTGACATTTAATCCCAGTGCAGTTGCTATCTTTTCTAACTGATCCGGTTTTGGATTCCGGATTCCCAGTTCATATTTTCTGATCGTTCCTACGTTAATGCCGGACAGCTCGGCTAACTGTATTTGACTGTATCCTCTAAATTCCCGGAATGCCCGGATTTTTTTACCAACCATAATGCTGCCTCCTTAATGATATTTGTGATTTTATTTTAGCACAAAAGTGAATGATGCGAAAGAGGTTGATTTTCGAGGATTTCAAAAATACAGGATGGAATGGAAAAAATAAATTCGCAAATGTTTATTGACAAATTCACAAAAGTGAATTATTATAAGAGAACAACAAAAGAGTCACAAAAGTGACTGGAAAGGAGGACGATATGAGAACTAATTATATGATGACTGTTGATGATGTCATGGAAGAATTAGGCGTGAAACGCAGTAAAGCATATTCCATTCTGAAGCAGCTTAATGATGAACTGGCAAAGGAAGGATATGTGGCAGTTCGTGGAAAGATTCCACGTCCCTACTGGGAAACAAAATTTTATGGATGCTCTCAGAGAGCAGTGTGAAGGAGGTTTTAAGATGTCAGCTTACAAGGACAAAACACAGGGAACCTGGTATGTGAGCTTCCGCTATATTGACTGGACAGGTAAGAAAACGCAGAAGCTGAAAAGAGGGTTCAAGACCAAGAAAGAAGCATTGAATTATGAAAAGGAATTCATAAGAAAAACTGCAGCGGATATGAAAATGGAGATGAACAGTTTTATTCAGGTCTATTTTGAAGATAAAAAGAATGAACTGAAAGAAAATTCAATCCGAAATAAGCAGCACATGATGAACAAACACATTGTTCCGTATTTTGGAACAAGAAAAATGAATGAAATTACACCGGCAGAAATTATCCAGTGGCAGAATGCCATTCAGGAAAAAGGATACAGCAAGACTTATGAGCGTATGATCCAGAATCAGTTAAATGCACTGTTTAATCATGCACAGAAAATTTACAATCTGAAGGAAAATCCATGTAAGAAAGTAAAAAAGATGGGAAAATCGGATGCAAATAAGCTGGAATTCTGGACGAAAGCAGAATATGACAGATTTATCGCCGGGATTGAGCCGGGGAGTGAAGATTATCTGATATTTGAAATTCTGTTCTGGACAGGAATCAGGGAAGGAGAGCTTCTAGCATTGAGTCTTTCGGATTTTGATATGAGTGGAAATCTCCTGCATATCAATAAGACTTATAACCGGATCAAGAAAAGAGATGTGATTGATACTCCAAAAACAGAAAATTCGGTCCGTATTATTGACATTCCCAATTTTCTTAAGGAAGAGGTACAGGAGTATGCAAAGAAGCATTATGGATTTCCAGAAGATCAGAGGTTGTTTCCGATTGTAGCGAGAACACTGCAAAAACGGCTCAAGAAATATGAAGCATTGACCGGTGTAAAACCAATCAGAGTGCATGATATCCGGCATAGCCATGTGGCATATCTGATCTATCAGGGCGTAGAACCACTGATTATCAAGGAGAGACTGGGGCACAAAGATATTCAGATGACACTGAACACTTATGGACATCTGTATCCGTCACAGCAGAAAAAAGTAGCTGAAATGTTAGACAATAAACGTTAATACGGAGGAAAAATAAATGAAAACAAAGAAAGTAGTCGGAAAAATATTTGATGCAATTAACTACAGTAAGAAGTTGAAGATAAGTTCCATTTTACCAGATCGAGATTCAGATTATGTGATTCTTCTTGAATTAGAGGACGGAAGCAAATTTGAAATTATCATTATTCCTACAAGGAGATTTGTGTAAGGAGCAAAAGCTATGACTACTGACAGACAAAAAGAAAAAGCCCAGACAAAATATCTGAGCAAGTTCTCTGATAATCAGATTCACTGATATACCATCTTGGCAGATTAAGTATATCACGAATTGAAAGATACAACAATTCCCGAATATCTGTTCATCAGAGACTTGCCCGGAGGGGCAGGAGGTAGAAGTGACATTATTTGAACAGGTAAAAGAATGTGTGACAGCGAGGCAGGCTGCGGAGCATTACGGGATTAAAGTAAAAAGAAATGGAATGGCGTGTTGTCCGTTTCATAAAGACCGACACCCAAGTATGAAGGCAGATAAAATATATCATTGCTTTGCATGTGGAGTGGGCGGTGATGCGATAGATTTTACAGCAAGGTTATTTGGATTATCACAGTATGAAGCCGCAAAAAAACTGGTAGAAGATTTTGGACTGGATATTAAGGTCGGAAACAGAAGCAAATACGAAAGGACGCCCCGAAACAGGGCTCCCTTAAAGCAAAAGCAATCTAAAGTTGTGATGATCAGAGAAAAATTAGAGCAGTGGTTGAGACATGCAACAGACGTGCTAATCAGATATCTGAAATGGATTCAGTTCTGGAAAGAGTTTTACAGACCAGAACCGGATGAAGAGTGGCACGAATTATTTACGGAGGCATTGGCAAATGAAAGAAAGATAAATGACTATCTGGACGTGCTGATGTTTGGAACAGGAGAAGAAATTGTAGAGTTTTTCAAGATGAAGAGAAGGGAGGTTGAAAAAATTGAAGAAAGAATTAACGAATATCAGCGAAAAGTCCTTGATGGAATTAGAAGATATTGTGAACGAGGAGCTGCTTACAACAGAAGATGTCAATAATATGTTGGAGCATACCGATAAAGGAAGAACAAAGCAGACAATCAGAAATTGTGTAACCGTATTACAAAAAGATCCAGTGTTGAAAAAAGTGATTAAACGAAATGAGCTTTCCGGAAGAATGGACATTGTGAAAGAGGTGCCCTGGGAACGGAGAAATAACAGTTCTACGGTTACAGATACTGATGAAAATAATCTGAAAATGTATCTGGAAGAAAATTATGAACTGACAAGTGAGCGTGTGATCAAAGCAGGGGTAGATATTGTTTCCAATGAAAATAAATATCACCCAATTAGGGATTATCTGGAAAGTCTGGTCTGGGACGGGATTCCAAGAATAGAAAATATGCTTCCGCATTTCTTGGGAGCAGAAAAGAGTAAATACACAATCGGAGTAATGAAAATGCACATGCTGGCAGCGATTTCGAGAATTTATGAACCGGGAATAAAATATGACATTATGCTGTGTCTGGTTGGAAGTCAGGGAGCCGGAAAATCTACGTTTTTCAAATATCTGGCGATAAAAGAAGAATGGTTCAGTGACAATCTGGATCATCTAGACGATGAAAATATATACAGAAAACTGCAGAACCACTGGATTATCGAAATGGGAGAAATGAAGGCAACTATCACAGCAAAGAATATTGAACAGATAAAATCGTTTCTGAGCAGACAGAAAGAAACTTACAAAGTGCCTTATGAAGTTCATCCGGAAGACAGACCGAGGCAGTGTGTATTTTGCGGTACTTCAAATGATCTGAATTTCCTTCCGCTGGACAGAACCGGAAACAGACGATTTGCTCCGGTGATGACAGATATGTCGAAAGCAGAAGTTCATATTCTGGATAATGAAGCAGAGAGCAAAGCTTATATCGAACAGGCCTGGGCGGAGGCAATGGTACTGTATCGACAGGGAAATGTGTTCTTAGGATTCACAAAGGAAATTGAGGAAGAGGCAAAGCGTCTGCAAAAAGAATTTATGCCGGAAGATACCAATGCCGGAATCATACAGGCATTTCTTGATGACTACGATGACGAGTATGTATGTACCAGAATTCTGTTCGATGAAGCGCTACATCGAACCGGAGAAATGAAACAGTGGGAAGGTAAAGAGATTGCTAATATTATGAACAATGCAATTGAAGGCTGGAAACCACATGGTACACATCGATTTGGAAAGGAATATGGAATACAGCGGTCATGGAAACGGATGAAAGATTCGGTGAAGAAAGATAAAGACGGATTTATAGAAGTACCGGAACAGTTGGAAATACCGTTTGAGTAAAGATTATTGTAAACGATGTAAACGGAACTTGAAGAAAAAACTTAAAACATTAACTTTTAAAATCTTTTGAACTCCGTTTACAAATTCCGTTTACAGACTGAAAAGGAGAAGAAAATGATGAAACAGGGAAGATTAGGATATAACAGCAGCAATGGAAGATATGGATTATTATCATCAGATTTATGGATTGATACAGGATTTCACTGCGGAGAAGGACTGGAAGTGCTGGTAGATGATGAATGGGTACAGACCAGAATGGAGATGAATCTGGCAAGAGAATGGTATCTGGTGGGAACGCCTTATTGTGGAGATCTGGAATATGTGCAGGCGAGGATACCAGAATAAACAGATCTATGATCCACTTCGGTCGGTGCAGAACAGACGTCCATAAGGACGTTATGCCCCCGGCAGGGCGCAAGGGGACTTTTGATGGACGTACGGCTGTCGAAAGTGCTTTTGCGTTACTTTTGACAAAAGTAACAAAACCGCCGTATCCGGCGAAAATTTCTTAAATATCGCCATAACTGGCGTAAATAAAAATTATGTGCCATGTCTGGCACTCGAGTAGAAAAGAGGTGAGAAAATTTATGATGAAACGGACAATCAGTGGCATGATCGGAGCCGGTTCACTGGCTCATAACAGACGGGATTTTGTAGCAGAAAATGTAGATCCGGACAGAGTGCAACTGAACATTTGTTATAAGAATGAGAATCTGAAAGAAGTTTATAAGGAACTGTTTGACGATGCTGCGGAGAGATACAATGTCGGGAAAAGAAAGGACCGACAGATTGCAAATTATTATGAAAAAATCCGACAGGGCAAACAGGAGAAGCTGTTCCATGAAGTAATATTCCAGATTGGTAATCGTGAGGATATGGCAGTGGGAACGTCAGAAGGAAATCTGGCTGTAAAGGTACTGGACGAATATGTGAAAGACTTCCAGAAGCGGAATCCGACACTTCGGGTATTTAGCTGCTATCTGCATCAGGACGAAGCTACTCCGCATCTGCATATTGACTTTGTTCCTTATGTGACCAACTGGAAGGGAAAAGGAATGGATACCAGAGTTTCACTGAAACAGGCATTGAAAAGTCTTGGATTTCAAGGTGGAAATAAGCATGATACAGAACTGAACCAGTGGATAAATCATGAAAAAGAAGTGCTGGCAGAAATTGCAATGCAGCATGGAATTGAATGGGAGCAGAAAGGTACACATGAAGAGCATCTGGATGTTTACAATTTCAAAAAGAAAGAACGTAAGAAGGAAGTGCAGGAACTGGAACAGGAAAAAGAAAATCTGACAGCAGAGAATGAAGGCCTGACTTCTCAGATTGCGGACGCAAGGGCAGATATTAAGCTACTGGAAGAAGAAAAAATTCAGTTCCAGAAAGATAAAGAGATAGCGGAAAAACGTGCGGAGAAAGCAGAAACGGAATTGAAAAAACTGGAAGACAGAAGAGAATTCCTGCAACCAGTGATGGATAATGTCAGTAAGGAAATAAAAGAATATGGAATGATTAAAACATTTCTGCCGGAAGCTACAGCATTGGAACGTGCGGTAACTTACCGGGATAAGAAAATAAAACCATTATTTATTGAAATGAAAAACAAAATCGGTGCGATGGCTGCACAGGTGAAAGAACTCACAAGAGAAAGAGATAGTTGGAAAAGTAAGTTTCAGAAGAAAAAGCAAGAGCATGAAAAAACAAAAAAGGAACTGGCAGAAGTTCAGAAAGATTATCAGAAATTATCCGGTGAGAAAGAAATACTGCAGGGGCTTGCGGACAGATATAACCGACTTTTACGCATGCTGGGGAAAGATATGGTAGAACGACTGGTGCAGGACGATATCCGGATGCAGACGGAACTTGAAGCGAAAAAACAGAAAGAGCAGATGCCGAAAAAAATAAGTGATCGCATACCATGGGCGAAAGAACGAAGTGAAGAATACAATGCACAGATAAAAAAGAACAAAGCAAAATACAGAGGAATGGAGTTGTAAGAATATGAAGAAACAGATTTATGATGAAAAGAATGGACTGAACTACACACTGCATGGAGATTATTATCTGCCAGACCTGGAAATCAATGAGGAAGAACCTACATATGGGAAGTATGGAATAATGCGAAAACAGTTTTTGAAGGAACACAGGAGTGCCAGGTATCAATATCTGGTACTGACCGGGAAATTGACGGAGCATTTGAATCAGGTAGACAAAGAAGCAAGAGAAAAAGTTGAGATGCTGGTGGAGCAGATGGCTGAACGGTGGGGCGTTACGGAAGAACTAAAGACGCAGAATCAGATGGAATGGGTGAGAAGGATGAATAATATCAAAGCAAATGCTGAAGAAATAGTATATAAAAATATAATCTTTATGTAGAAAAGAGGCTGTCTGCAGGCGTTGTGGACAGCCTCCTGTATAGGAGGGGTTATTCTTCAGATATATCATAGTCGGTGGCTGTATCAGAAAATTTTGTATCCCAAATGGCTTCTTCAATGGCTTGTAAACACTCATCTGTATGTTTGGAAATGTCTTGTCCCCAGAAGTGAAGGACAGTATAGCCTAGGAATAAAAGCTTTTTATCATTTTCATAATCACGATTACGATTTCGTTCGATTTTTTTGATCCAAAAGTCTGGATTTTTCCCTTTTTCAAGTCGAAGTTTGAGAATCTCCCAATCCTTTCCGTGAAAAAATTCACTATCGCAAAAAATAGCAATTTTATATTTGGTAAGAACAATATCAGGAGAACCAGGGAGAGCTTTATAATTTTTACGATAGCGATAACCTTTGTGCCATAGAGCTTTTCTGAGTAATAATTCTATGGAAGTATCTTTGCTGTGGATCTTACGCATATTGTTTGAAACAGTAGCGGATGTGCGGGTCAATACTATCACCTACCTTTATTGATTGATTTTATCAGGGGAGTTTCTTTTTTTCAATAAGGAGTTTTAAAATACATATTTTGGGTTCCTTGAAAAATGAATTTTAAGGGTTGAAAAATCAAATGTAATTGATATAATAAAAATAACGTTTATATTTGTTATGGAGGACTAATATGCAAGGCGGAAAAAGGGTTAATGCTGGAAGAAAATCCGTGTCATTGAAAGAAAAAAAGGTTGGTTTTAAAGTTTATTTAACACCAGAATTACAAGAAGAAATAAATTATTATGGAGTAGGAGCTTCATTCTCAGAAAAGTGTGCAAATCTTATTGCAAAAAGAATTCAAGAAGAAAAAGAATCCTTTGATAGCACAATTCGATTTATCGATTTGTTTGCTGGATTAGGTGGTATTAGACTTGGATTTGAAGAAGGCTTGCGTGAAGTAGGACTTGAAGCAAAATGTGTTTTTTCATCTGAAATTAAAAAATATGCAATTAAAGCGTATCAGGGGTACTTTGGAAATGAAAAGGTATATGGGGATATAACACAGATAGAGACAGATACGATACCGGATTTTGATTTTCTTTTAGCAGGATTTCCATGTCAGCCATTTAGTTCAGCAGGAAAAGGCTTGGGATTTGCTGATACAAGGGGGACGATGTTCTTTGAAATTGAAAGAATTTTAAAGGAGAAAATGGATGCAGGTAAGGCTGCAAAAGGGTTTTTGTTAGAGAATGTTGAGGGATTGGTAAATCATGATGGAGGTAATACATTAGCAGTAATTGTGGATCACCTACAAAAATTGGGATATAATGTAAATTATAAACTTATAGATTCACAATATTTTGGTTTACCGCAAAGTAGAAAAAGAGTGTATATTGTTGGTATGTTAGATGCAAAAATTAATTTGGATAATTTTGAAAAGAAAACAGTTACACTTGGAGAAGTGTTAGAACATGGATTGCCTACAGTAGAGAGCAATTTCACGAAGAAATTATTTAAAAATTATACACCGGAAGAAGTTGTTGGAAAATCCATTAAAGATAAAAGGGGAGGAGAAAATAACATACATTCATGGGAAATTGAATTAAAAGGTTCTACAAGTAAAGAAGAGAGAACATTACTGAATTTGATGTTAAGGGAACGGAGAAAAAAGAAATGGGCAGAGGAGATAGGAATTGACTGGATGGACGGAATGCCTTTAACAGAAAAGCAAATTAAAACTTTTTATGATAATCCAGAATTGCATACGATGTTAAAGGATTTAAAAAAGAAAGGATATTTGACATACGAATATCCGAGAAAATTGGAAGAGGGAAGACGGATACCAGACGAAACAAAGAAAAAAGGATATAATATTGTTGCAGGTAAATTGTCATTTGAATTTTCAAAAATATTAGATCCTAATGAACTCGCACCAACTTTAGTAGCAATGGATGTTTCTAAGTTAGGAATAATTGATAATGGAGGCCTTCGAAGATTAACAATACGTGAGGGACAGAGACTTTGCGGATATCCAGAAGAATATGATTTATCTATTGTGAATGAAAAAGAGGCATTTGATTTATTAGGAAATACAGTCTGTGTTCCTGTTATAAAAGCTATATCAAAAAGAATCGGGGAAAAATGTAGAAAGGGGAAAGTACATGAGATTAACAGCACAAGAAGTATATGATAAATTGGTAAATGAAGATGGAATTTTACAGTTAGAAGGACAGATAAAATTTTATTTAGGTGATGTGAACATTATTGTAAAGCAGAGAGATGTTGTGGGAAATATCATGCAGGAATGGTTGCAAGGTTGGCTGGATAAGAGAGGAATAGAGTATGCTCCAAGTGAAAATACTCAGATGCCACCAGATTTTTTCTTAAATCCAGATGATAAAACCAAAAATTTGTTGGAAGTAAAAGCCTTTAACCGAAATCGTGGACCAGGATTTGATATTGCTGATTTTAGAATGTATGAAGAAGAAATAATCAATAAACCATATATGTTAAATGTGGATTACTTGATTTTTGGATATGATATGAATGACGATGGAGTTGTTACAATAAAAGATGTATGGCTTAAAAAGGTTTGGGAAATTACAAGAAGAATGGAAGATTGGCCTATTAATTTACAAATCAAAGATAATGTTGTACATAAAATAAGGCCAGGAATTTGGTATGCGGAGGATACAGCAAGAACAGACTATACAGTTTTTGAATCACTTGAAGATTTCATTTCAGCTATAGAAGAGGCAGTTTTTCAAAATCCTAAGACACATAATAACGCAGGAACTTGGAAAGCTGCTTTTTTGAGAAGTTATAAGCAGGAAACGGGGATTGATCTTAGTATTCCGAGATGGTCTGAGATAAAAGATAAATATGATTTAAAATCTGTTAGGAAGTTAGAAAAAGCAAAAAGTGATTTGGCAAAGGCAACAGATCAGTATGAGAAAATTAAAGAGAGAATACAACTGTATCATCAAAAATTGCATGTAGAGCAAGAAAAAAATAATGTGGGTAAAGTTGGTAAAATACAGGATGATATAGAAAAGCAAAAAAAGAATGCGGAAAAGGCTAAAGAAAAAATAAATAAAGCGCAAGCTAAAATTGATGAATTGGAAGGGTAAGATAGAAAGAATGGACAGTCTAAGATGGATTGTCCATTTTTTAGAATTGACAAGAAAATGTGTCCAGATTATAATAAAGAAAAAATAGCACTCAACAAGATGAAGTGCTAACAATTCGTGTGAAAAATATAGAAATGGAGGGGTTGCATGAATACATTAAAGCTGGAAATGGAAAATTGTTACGGAATTCAAAAAATTCAACAGGATATTGATTTTTCTAAAAATAATGTGGCAGTTATTTATGCTCCAAACGGAACGATGAAGTCTTCATTTGCTAAAACATTTGAAGCAATTAGAGATGGAAAAACCGTAGAAGAAAAAGTTTATGGTTGCAAAAGTAAATATTCAATTACAGATGAGACTTCAACAGCAATTAGCCCAGAGTCAATAATGGTTATTAACCCATTTGATGAAAATGCATATGAAAATCAAGGAACATTGATGGCAAACGAAACATTAAGAAGGCAATATATACAAATTTATAAAAGTATTGACCAAAGCAGAGAAGCAATGTTCGGAAAAATAAAAGCCTCATTAAAATATTCGAGTAGAAGTAGTTTTGATGCAGAAAGTAGTATGTTAAATGATTGGGGATATACGAAGAAAGATTTATTTTTGTGCCTAAAAGAGATAGAAAATAAATTAAATAATTCGGAATTACAATGTTCTCTAAAGGAAGAGGAACTGGATTATAATACGTTATTCAATTCCAAAGTATATTCTATGGTTACTTCCGGAAAAACTTCTGAACTGATTGAAGAGTACGAGAAGAAGTATAGCGAACTGTTAGAAAAATCTCTATATATGCAAAAAGGTGTAATAGATCATAATAATTATGCTAATATAAGTGACTCTTTGGGGAATAATGGATTTTTTGGGGCAAAAAATGAAATTCGACTTGTTGCAAAAGATGGAAGTACATCAGTAACGCTGAGAACGCAGGGTGAATTGAATGAGTTAATAAAAAAAGAAAAAGAACAGGTGTTAAATACTAAGGAATTAAAAGACTTATTTGAAAAAATTAATAAGGCTATTAGTAAAAATAAAGACACACAAGCATTTAATGCATATTTACAACAGCATCCGGATGTAGTTGCAGAATATCGAGACATTGATAAATTCAAAAAGAAAGTATGGGTAAAAGTTTTTGACATATATCAAGCAGAATTACATGATTTGCTGGAGTATTATGATAAGGCGCAAAATGATTTAAAACAATTAAGAGATAAAGCGAAAAGTGAAACAACTGATTGGAATAGGGCGTTGGATTTATTTAAAAAAAGATTTTTTGTTCCATTCTCAATAGAACCGGCGAATCAAGAGGATGTTATATTAAATTTAGATTTGCCAAGTTTTAAATATATCTTTGAGGATAATAGGGGGTCTAAAGAAGTTTCGAAGGAAGATTTGTTAGATGTTTTGAGCACAGGGGAAAAGAGAGCATATTACATCTTGAACCTAATATTTCAAATTTTGGTTGCTCAAAAAGATGGGCGAGAAAAACTTGTTATTTTAGATGATATATCAGAGTCTTTTGATTATAAAAATAAGCATGCAATAATAGAATATATCAGTGATATCGCCGAGTATACTAGTTCGCAGGGAGAAAAAGTATTCAAAGTAATCTTACTTACTCATAATTTTGATTTTTACCGAACAGTTGCTTCACGTATTACTAAACGGGGAAATTCATATATTGCATATACTGATGGAGGAAAGATAAATTTTGAAAAAGGACAGTATACTAGAAATTTATTTGGATATTATAAAGATGAGATTGCAAAGGGAAATAAAGATAATATAGTTGTTGCATCGATACCATTTGTTAGAAATTTAATAGAGTATACGGAGGGAGATTCGAATCCAGAATATCTTAAACTGACAAGTCTGTTACATTATAAACCGGATACAACAACTATTGAACTAGGCGAGATTGAAAAAATATATAATCAATATTGGTGTAAAAGTTCAAATGTAAATTTCGCTAAAAATAGAGAAACGGATCATATATATGATATTATTATCAAAGAAGCAGATGCAATTGTGCCTGTTGAAAAACTGGAGATAGAAAGCAAGCTTATATTATCTATGGCAATCAGACTCAAATCTGATGAATATATGATTCAAAAAATATCTAGTAAAGTAACAAATGGAACAGCTATTATAAACGATATATACCAAAAAAGGAATCAGAGTGCTTGGCTGTATAAAGAATATAAAAAAAATATAAATGATAATGCAATGGAAATTCTGGAGCAAGTTGCTATGTTGACACCAGAGAATATCCATTTAAATTCATTTATGTTTGAACCTATTTTAGATATGTCTTTACTGCACTTATACGATTTATATCAGGAAGTAAAAAATTTGTTGATAAAAAATGCAGTGATAACACCATGATAACAAAATTTCCCAAAACCACACGGACACAACGGAAAATCCGGATTTTCCCACACAAATCACACGAAAAATCACCATTTGCACACCGCAATACACCGGTCTGATACCGTGAAGGTGGACGTACTGTTGGATCAGGACGTGTTGCTACAGTTATCGAATAATTTTAGCATAACATCTTAAATTATATATATTGAGTACCGCAAGGTACATTGTGTCCAAACGTAAGATACCCCGGAACCGTAAGGTTTCCGGGGTTTTTTTGTTGCCTGGAAACATAAAAATTATGAAAAATAATTCTATATTAAAATATGGATATTTGATGAAATCTTTGCTGTTGAATGAAGAAGAACCGATATATGGAAAATATGGAATGTTGCGAAAACAGTTCCTGAAGGAACACAGATCAGCAAAATATCAATACTTGCTATTGACTGGAAAGCTGACGGAACACCTGAATCAGATTGATCAGGAAGCCAGAAAGCAGGTGGAAATAGGCGGTCGAAAAGGATTGCTTTTTTCTGTTTTGTGTGTATTGGAATAGTATTTTAAAATGAACTATGGTAGAATAAAGTAAAGACAAATCGAGAGCTTTTGGATAAAATTTTGAAAATTATCGAGGAAGTTACTATGAAAAAATGTAGATATTGTGGCAAAGAATTAGATAGTAATTTGGAATTTTGTAGCAGTGAGTGCGAAAACAGCTATAGAAAGATAATTGAAAAAGATAGACATAAAATTAAGTATTTCATTTCGGGCATTATTTTAGGGTTTTTAGCTATGTTTTATGGTGTTGTGTCAAGCCGCAATTGCATGATTGGAAGTGGAATTATAGTAATGGGGGTCACTGTTGTTTTGCTTCCATTTACTACTTCAGAAACAACTGCTTTATTTGGAAATAAAAAGGCGAGATTTATTGGAAGAATACTAGGCATGATACTTATAGCGGTTGGAATATGGGTAGGGTTTATTTGATGACAACTTTAGTCTTTAGAGCAAATTAATCAGAAGTTGAGAGGAGATCTCTGTAATGTTTATATTTTTATCTGCGTGTTCACTTTTAGTACCGTTATCTATGATTATATTGGGATATACGTGGAAAGATAAGCCTCCTAAAGATCGGCAGGGGAGTTCGGGATATCGAACTACTATGTCAAGGATGAATGATGAAACATGGAGATATGCACACAGGTGTTGGGGCTGGATAAACTTTGTTTTAGGAATCATCCTGGTGATACTATCGATTTTTATTTTGATTTTAACGAAAGATGATACAAACTTTGAAATGATTTCTGTTTATTTGGTGTTTTTACAATTAGGAATTATGGTGCTTACAATTATTCCGACAGAATTTTTGTTGCATAAACATTTTACAAAGCAAGGAATGAAAAAATAGCTAATTTCCAATTGGCGGAAATGAAAATCGGAAGTTGGAGGATTGAATTATGTGGAATGAATTAGGTATAAGCGGTGGAACCGCAATTGTTATTTTGATTGCACTGTATTTCGTTATCAAATGGGCAGTGAAGAATGGAATCAAAGAAGCCTACAGTGCTATCACTGGAAAGAAAGCTGATGAAGATATCCAAAACGAAAAAGAGTTGAAAGAACTTGGATTGGATTCAGAAGATCAATAACTTCAAGTTTGTGGAATCGACTGAAAGGAAGCATTATATGTTCTATATTATTTTTGACTTTGCAATGGCAGTGATTATGCTTTTATTTGGAATATGGTTTTATAGGTCAAAAGGACAAGCATCCAAATTCTTGTCTGGTTATAATATGAAATCAGCAGAAGAACGAAAAAAATATGATGAAAATGCTATGTGTAAGGCATATGGGAAGAGAATGATGTTTATGTCAATTCCTTTTATTGCTGGAATGATTATAGATATTTGGCATATAGGAATCGGTTGTTTAATTGCATGGGTGATATGGTTTGTTATGTTTATTCTGCTACTTATGGATAGACATAAAAGAGAAGGTTAATTTATAGAGGAATAGAATGCTTTTGGGGTGAAAATACCGTTTATTTGTTTTAGACATACGATGTCCGGTTGAAAATTAGCGGATTCTCGTTTT
>OLSQ01001868.1_pt1 | contig 16342 bp, 7 predicted proteins | sample 1672561 | NCBI WGS metagenome assembly OLSQ01 (sample SAMEA3136699, study PRJEB25190) | human gut metagenome | biome: human gut; feature: human-associated habitat; material: faeces | place: Austria | collected 2013 | reverse complement strand
CCTATGTATATTATCCGCTGGAGGATGCAACGATTCAGCCGATGTTTGTTTCGAAGAACTCCGCCACATATATGGTTGGGTCGAGGCAGTTTTTTGATTTGAATTATGCGAATGCGTATGCGGTATCCAGTGGTATCAATAAAATCGTTCTGACAGACAGTGGTGCGTTGCCGAAAGGCGAGTATGAAATCTCCAAGGATGTTACGTTGCTGATTCCGTACTCCAGGGATACGACCATACATACGACGGAACCTTCAACGACAAAAAACCAGGATGCAGCCAGCGGATGGACACCGTATAAGACGCTGACAATGCAGGCTGGTGCCCATATAACGGTCTATGGTGCCATCAATGTGGACTCGCTGGTTACAGGCAACAAAAGTGAACCTACCGGTCCATATGGGTTGATTCAAACGGGAGAGGACACCAGTATTTTACTTAAAGACGGGGCAAACCTTTACTGCTGGGGCTTTATTACCGGAGACGGGGAAGTCCGTGCTCAATCCGGTGCGTCTGTGTATGAATGCTTCCAACTGCTTGGCTGGCGTGGCGGCGATACATCGTCTAAGATGGTTGGCAATACTAGCAAGGTATTCCCAGTCAATAAGTACGCTGTACAGAATGTGGAAGCAACATTGGTTTTGGAAGCAGGTGCAATGGAAAAAGTGTATGCATCTGTGTATTTAAAAAAAACAATCATATTCACGATTCAAGATCAGGGCGCAGCGACAACGGATTTTATCGGTAAGGAGAGTGGTATGTTCCGTCTTACCGCCGGTGAAATATCCAGAAAATATCTGCCAGCACAAGATAGGGTTTATTATACGGTAAACGGGACGTTGACTATTTCGAAGCTAGTCCTTGATCTCTCATTGAAAACCTTTGGCATGAATATCTCTTTGGACACACAAGCGTATGTTATGCCACTGATGGGAAACTTTACCATTGACATTAAGAGCGGAACAACATCCATAGCGGGCGTACAAGACCTGTCGCTGATGCCGGGTGCAAAGTTTATCGTATCTGAGGGAGCAACGTTCCAATGTTCTTCGGCGCTGTTTGCCTATGATTATGAAACCTATGTCGGAAAGAGTTACGCCTATCCAAACGATACTGTGGCAATTCCGTATTCCCCAACAAAGGGTTATATCCGGCAGGCAAATATAAACGATATGCCGGATGCGGAAATTGATGTCAACGGTACGCTGCAAGTTACTGGTACGCTGTTTACAACGGTGGAACTGCTCAATAACGAGGCGGACCCGGACCAAAAGTACGGAGCAAATATTCACAGCAGTCTCGGAACCGGCAAAATCGTTTTTGAAAGTTCGGCAAATTTGAAACGGACTGCGGTCTATGAGAGCAAGAGTAATGCCACGGATTCCTATGACGGCATTCCCATCACCCCCGCACGGCTGCGGAATGGCGATGGAAGCTATGTGGAGACCAGCAGCGTCAAGATTCAGGACGGTGTTGCCTGGACCTACTTCTATGACCGTGGGGCCACGGAGCAGTGGTACCGGTTCAAAATTCAGTTCGTTATGAAGGACAACCCGGATGTGATCGTCTATCAGGAACTGGTCGCCTCCGACACCGCCTCCGTGAAGCTGCCCGGTCTGTCCGGTACCGTTACCACGGAGATTTCCGGCGGCAAGGTTACGAAAAACTCCTGGGATTCTGAGGCGCAAACGCTGACGCTTACAGGCATCACCCCGGACATTCCCGAGGACGGCAGCGCCCCGGTGCTGAAAGTCAAAGTCACCGCGGCTGTCAACAGCTACAAGCCCTACTTCGTCCTGAACGAAAAGCAGTACGGCAACTACCGCTCCTACACCGGAAAAACGCTCACCGACACCGTGGACATCGGCGGAAAGACCTATTATGTGGTCCAGTCCTCCGACACGCTTTTGAAATTCGGCGAGAAACTGACCGGCCCCACGGATGAATCCATGGGCGTCAACGATAACAACCACAACGGTATCACCTGGTTCCTGGAGGACACCACTACCGGCGCTCAGGTGTTCAGCGGCACGGTCCCCAGCGGCGAAACCGAGGGCGGCCCGGTGTATATTTACGGTATCTACTCCGGCTATGAAGTCAAAGTGACCCGGAACGGGGCGGACGAATACTACACCACCCTGAAAGAGGCCGTCACCGCCCTGCCCCAGACCGGCAGCGCCACCGTGCAGATGCTCGCCAACTGCGGCACCTTCGAGGACGAGAGCAAGACCGCTTCCTACTCCTTCATCGCCAATATCACCTTCGACCTGAACGGTAAGGAGGTCTGGGGCTCCCTGGTCAATAATGGCACCCTGACGCTGAACCTGAACGGCGGCTCCGTGGTCTACCAGACCGGCGCTACGGCACCAAGCAGCACCTACCGTGCAAGCGCCTCAATCGTGAATAACGGCACCTTGACAATTCAAGATACGGCTGGCGGTGGCAAGATCACCATTGATGCGATTGAAGACAATGGCAGCTTGCAGAATTATGTGTCGGCCGTCCGGAACCTGGGAACGCTGACCATGACGGGCATCACGGCGGAAACCTCCCAGACTGCGAATGACTATTCCGCAGTGGTCCTGAACTACAACGGCGGCGAGATCGAAACAATCACAGACTGCCACCTGATTCCCACAAGAGGTTACGGTATTCTCAACTACGGCGCAACGATCACGGAGATCAGCGGCGGCAATATCGACGGAGGTTCTTCCTCGACGCCTGGCCGATACGGCATCCAGAACCGTAATCTTCGCACCGGGACCCAGCAGAGTAAAGACGGCTATTCGATTTCCAAGGAGGCAAAAATCGGCACGATCAAGGATGTGCAGATTTATGTCTACCAGTACGGAATCTACAACTTTGCGACGATCGATACGATAACCGGCAATACGAATATCCGGACGACTAGTTATTATGGTATCAGCAATTCCGCCGGATGGTATTATGATACCCAGGTAATTTCCTCGGAAGAGAAAATATCCGGCAATGTGAAAACGACCGAATATAAATATGACACGAAGAGTTTCCCGACGATCAAAAAGATAACCGGCAATACGTCGGTAACATCCGGTGACAGCTATGCGCTTTGGAACGCAGGCAACATTGACAATATCTCCGGTGATTTGCATGGGACCGGTGTGCGATTTGGACGGGAGAAGGACAATGGCAATTATGTCCTGCAAAACAGTGGTTACATCGGGAAAATCACCGGTAAGGTGACCATTTCAACAAATGGTCAATATGTATTGAGCCAAAATCTCTGGGGTACCACAAACGCAAGATGTGTTAGTCAGACGTACATTCAAAAGGATGTGGATGGCGATGGCACCTATACGAGCGTTGGGGATGTGCGTGACTACACGTATGAGTACACTGCTCCTGTGATCGGCACCATTGGCGGTGAAGGCAGTGAAATCACGATTTCGGGAACATCCAATGTCTTTTACAACTTCGGAACGGTCACGAATATTTCCGATGGTGTAACAATCACTGCAACGGGTTACAATGCACTGGTGAATGGTACCGGTGGCGGTTATGCTACTTGGCATACTGTTCGGACTAATTTGGGAAATGCGAATACACTGAACAACCGGTATGAGACTCGTATAGAGGAAGTGAGTACACGCTACCAAGCCCAAATCGGTCACATCATCGGCAATGTGGTGATTGAGGCAGGAAGCTCCGCTATAACGAATGGTGGACGGATCGAGGAAATCGGCAAGGGAGTGACTGTGAAGGCAAAAAGCGGAGCGATTCAGAACACGAGCGTTACATACACCAGCATTCAGCGTGTTTCGCTGGGATACCATACTACATACGTATTTGGTACAAACGGTGAAGCGTCAAATGACTATGCGTTTACAGCCAAAACCGCCGAGATTGGGACAATCGATGGTGCGACAGTTCAAGCAACTGCGGGGGACGGTGCAATCAATAACGGCGGCGTGATCGAGACAATTACGAACTCAACGATAAGTGCTGCCGGGAGCTATGCGGTCAATAATACGTCCAATGTAGTGACTGCGAGAAAAATCTACAAAAATAATACCCTTGCTGAGGAGTATGCATTGACAGAGATTTTCAAAGAATTCTTTAAGAAAGATGATTCCTCTGGAAAATACACCTCAGTCGCTGGTTCTAAAGCACCGAATCGAATCGATACTTACGCAACAGTGCCGACGATCACGACAATTGGTGCAGGAAACACAATCACCGCAGCAAAACAAGCCATTAACAACAGAGGCGAGATCACAAACATCGCCGGAAGCGAGAATGGCAAGACGAGCATTGTGGCAACGTCAACGGCGACAGATGCTATGGCGATCTACAACGCTTCTGCACTGTGTGGTAAGGTAACTGTAAAGGACGGAGTCTCTGTCAGTGGTGACTACAAAGCTGCGGCCTATATTAGGAAACTCGAAAACCTGAATGTCAGTGCGGCGGGGTATGGCATCCAAAACGGAACAGATAACGGAAGCTATCTGAATGTCATTGATGAGATCGGCGTCGGTGTGGTCGTGACCAGTAAAAACAGCAATGCTGTGTACAACGCCTCTAAAAATGCTCAAATCAAGAGCATTTCCGGCGGTGTTTACACGGCGCAAACCTCCGGCCAGTGTGCAGTGAACAACGCAAGCACCACTTATGCCATCGCTATTTCCGATGGCAGCTTCAAAGGCGGTACATCCGACCGGGTGCACGCCATTTCCGACCCGGACAACACGGCCCGGCAGACCTATCCCACGGGCTATACCCTCAGCGGTGTGACACGCAGCGCGACGGTCAACGGCACGGCGGCGGACGGCTACTATTTCGTGACCAAGAATGAGTTTACCATCGTGTTTGACGGTAATCCTGCGACGACGGTCAGCGGCTCCGTTGCATCCATGACGGTCTCCCGGACGGCAACCGATGTGACGCTTCCTCGTAGCGGCTTCACCCGTGAGGGCTTCGAGCAGGTGGGCTGGGCGCTGACAGCCGATACCGGTGCGGACAGCAGGGATTTGCTTGGCTTGGGTGCCACGGTCACGCTGGCCCAGTTGGGCAACCCCACCGCAGGTGCGGAAGTCCCGCTCTATGCCGTGTGGAAGCCCACCAAGACCTACAACATCACGGTGACATGGAATGGAGACTTGTCCTACACCTACACCCCGGCGGTCTACCGCTGGAACGGTGCGACCATGAAGTACCAGCTGGAATCTGCGGCTTACTGGACCTCTGCTCTTGGCACTGGCAAGTGGCCCTCGGTCACGGTCACAAACGCCGGTACGGACAGCACGAAAGAAGGCACGGTTGCTGTGGAAATCGCCTACACGAGAGCCACCAACTATAACGCCCTGAACATGGACTTCACGGTGGGCGATGCCACAAAGACCGATTCCGCAACGCTGTCGAGCCAGTTGTCGCTGAGACAAAGCGCATCGGCGACGATGAAATTGACCGGCACGCCTCCCAACGAAACTGCCACCAACAGGACTGTGGGTTCCGTCAAGCTGACGCTGACGCCCACGGATGGCTAACAAAGAATCTCTCCCCGGCGGTTTCCTGCCGGGAGGGGGGACAGCAGCCCCGCATGAGCGGGGGCAACGCAAGCGCCGGGGATGGCGCAGTGGTTTCCGCTCATGCGGGGCGTAAAAGGTGCTTTTGTCAATACCCGAAAATGTGATCTTGCGGGCGTAAGACAAAGACGAAAGTGACCTAATAAGCGCCTATTTTGGCTGCAAAGCCGACATTCTCAATATGAAAATATGGAATGTCGGCGAAGCGAACGACCGATCCGGCGGGAAGGCCGGGAAAGGAAGTAAAGAACATGGACAACGAGAAAGAGAAGACTCCCGGGGCGGGCGGGAAGAACGCTCCCAAGTCCGGGGGGGAGAACAACAAGAATCTGGTACGGATTCTGTCGGCGGTGCTGCTGGTGCTGCTGATCGTCGTGATCCTGCTGCTCCTGCGGAGCTGCCAGGGACAAAGCCCCGCAGGGCCCTCCAAGGTGCTGGAGCCGGATTACCCCCAGATGACCGAGGACCCCAATGCGGACACGATACCGGACGACGATTCCGAGAAGCCGGTGGTGTCCAACGGCGGCGGCTCCGTGACCATTTCCTTCATGGACAACGTGACTTACAGCCTGTCCACCGGGGAATTGAGCCTTTATTATCAGAATCCCAACGCCTCCACCCACAATGTGGTGGTCCAGGTCATCCTGGAAAACGGCGAGGATGAATATCTGCTGGCCCAGTCGGGCATTCTGACTCCCGGCCATCAGGTGACGGCATTGCAGGCGGACGCAGGTGCGCCGCAGCTGTCGGTGGGCGGCTACAACGGAAAGTTGAAGCTGCTGTTCTATGACCCGGAGACGGGGGAGCGTGCCATTGTGGACACGGACATCCCCTGCACGGTGTCGGTGGTCGAGTAAGGCCACCCCCAAGGTTGTGCCTATCGGTCCGGGCGGCAAAGCCGGAGGCATCCGCGGCCAGAGGGCGGCGACACCCGGAGCGACATGCAAATATATACTATAGAAAGGAAGAAACCCATTATGAAAAAAGCATTGAGTATGATCCTGGTCCTGACCATGGTTCTGGCCCTGGCCCTGCCCGCAATGGCTGACGAGATTACTCCCGAGACCGGCGAGACTTCGCAGAACGTAACGGCAAACTATGAGGCTCCTGTTGCTAAGGATGCAGGTACGAAGTATTATGTAACCATTGCCTGGGAGAACACTGCTACTGATTTGAAATACGCGAGCGAAAAAGCCACCTACACTTGGAGCGGCACGGAACTCAAGTATGAGAAGAAGGTGGATGCTAGTGCTGGTTGGTCTGGTGCGGCGACTTGGAAAATCACTGTCACGAACCAGTCTAATGCTGACATTGAGTTTGTTACTACGCCGACTGCGGTGTATGATAGCTTGAAGTATACTGCTGCAAGCACTACGAAGGTTACTACGGCTGCTGTTAGCAATCAGGATCACACCACCCCGATTAAGTACACCGATATTGATACGAAGGGTGAGGCTCAGACTGGAACCGCTACCGTGACTTACGAAGCTGGCGGCATTGGAACGAAGGTTCCCGATGGTAAAGATAATACCACCGGTCTCGCGGTTGGTACGATTACCGTGAAGGTCCAGACTGTGACTACTGACAACAATTAATCTTACCCCAAAAAACAAAAAGGGAGAATCAGTCGTATGAAAAAGATCATGAGTCTGGTGCTGGCGCTGGCACTGGTGCTGAGCATGGGCGTTACCGTGTTCGCTGCTGAGTCCACGAATCCGACTACTGTCACGAACGACGAGATTGAAAATAACAACACCAATATCGACGTGACCGCTGGTTACACGGCTCCGAGTTACGCTGTTGCAGGTACTGTCTACCATGTTGTGGTCGCTTGGCAGAAGTCCGGTACGGTCAAGTATGTGGGCGACAACTTCACCTATACCTGGAATCCTGAAACTGGTGATAACGGTGCGTACACGAAGACCGGAACTGCAGCGCACTGGGAAGTTTCCGCTGACGCAAAGGTCGCTATCACCGTGACCAACAAGTCCAATGCCGCTATCACCGCTACCTGCGGCGCTCCTGCAGTTGCCATTGGCACTGTTACTGGCATTGTTGGGCACTACGGTGATGGTACTGCCCAGACCGCCGAGCTGAATCTGGAATCCGCTGCTCCTGCAACTGTTGGCCCGGATGCCACGGAGGACCAGTTGAAAGGTACGGAGCGGAAGGCCTCTGCCACCTACACCATCACCGGTGTGGACGGTACCATCGCTGGCGCTGGCACAATCGCCACCATTAGCGTGACTATCGCCAAAAAGGCAAACTAATCACCCCCGCAACAAAACACCAGAACGCCCGGAGGACGGAACGCGGAGCCGCCGCAGGGCGTTCTAAAAACTCAAAAAGGAGGAGCTTGCTTTATGAAGAAGGCTCTGAGTTTGATCGCAGCGCTGTCGCTGACCCTCAGCATGAGCGCTACCGTTTTCGCAGCCGAAGAAACCGGCCCCGCCATTGGCGATGTGACCACGAACAACACCCAGGACATTTCCATCACGGCGCAGTATGAGAAGGGTGCGGATAAAATCCCGACCGTCTACCATGTGACCGTAAGCTGGAATCAGACTGGCACGCTGACATACAGCGTTGGCAGCGATACCTACGATTGGCAGACCGACAGCCTGACCTACAATAAGACCAAGGGAACAGGTAAGTGGGAGTGCGCCGATGCCAAGGTCAACATCACCGTGACCAACCGGTCCAATGCTGCCGTCAATGCTTCCATTGCGGAAGTCAAGGCACAGGGTTCTCTGACTGTCACCGGTAATGCTTCTGAACTCGTGAAGGTGAATTCCGCCGCCAAGGAGGACTTGAACGCACCGGGTGGGGAGCAGAAGGGCTATCTGACCTACACCATCACGGGTGTGACTGGTGAAATCACTGAGAAGTCTACTATCGCCACGCTGACCGTGAAGATCGAGGCTGCAAACTAAAGAGGCAACGCCATGAGAAAGACCATTGCCATCGTACTGACGCTGGTGCTGGCGCTGAGCATGAGCCTGGGCGCTCTGGCCGCTGAGGTCAGCGTTCCCGGTTCGGGCAGCACCGACATCAACGCCGAGTACAAAAAAGAGACCCCTACCGTGAATCACAAATACTATGTGACCATCGAATGGGGCTTCGAGGGAAAGCTGACCTATACCGTGGAGAAGGACACCTACTCCTGGAATACGGACAAGCTGACCTATGACAAGCAGTTGGTCACGGACGGCACCTGGACCGTTGAGAACGGCACCAAAGTGACCGTCAAGGTCTCCAACTACTCCGATCTGCCCGTGAAGGCCACCTGCGCTGACCCCGTCCCCGCCGACGGCCTGACCATCACCGGCAACTATGACAAGCAGTCCTTCACCGTGGCTTCCGCTGCGACCAACGGACTGGATACCGTCAAGGGTGCTGTGCAGACCGGAGAGACCGCTTACAACATCACCGCCATGTCCGGGGCCATCGCAAAAAGCGGGTCCATCGGCACGTTGACGGTGAAGATCGAGACTGTGGAGGGCTGAGAACATGAAAAAGTTCCTGTGTCTGGCCCTGTGCGCCACCATGCTGCTGGCTCTGGCCGTTGGCGTGGGCGCTCAGGAGATCACCAGCAGCACCGGCAGCGGTAACGTTGAGATCCAGGCTTCCTATACGGCCAAGTCCGACAACAAGGCGGACATCGAGGCCGGGGCAGAAGGTACGAAGGTGTACTATCTGACCCTGAACTGGGAGCAGACCGGGTCCATCAGCTACAATGCTGGCAAGACCACCTACAGCTGGAACCAGAAAACGCTGAGCTATGACGGGCAGGAGTCCGGCAAGGGCTGGAGCGTGGGCAGCGACGCCAAGATCGTCATTTCCGCTGTGAACCGGAGCAACCGGGACATGGACATCGCCTGTGGGAATCCTGTGGCGGTCAGCGGCGTGACCATCTCCGGCAAGTATGACCACAATGCCTTTACCGTGGCCAGCGCCGCCATCAACGGTTTCGACGGCATCGGCAAAGAGCAGTCTGGCAGCGCCACCTATGTCATCTCCGGGGTGTCCGGCGATGGCTGGAACGGCGAAGGCGGTATCGGTACCATCACCGTGACCATCACGGGCAAGTAAACCATGGCCGGGGCGACCTCCGTCCCGGCAAAACAGGAGAAAGACATGAAGCGGAAAACTACGAGATCTGACAAAACCATCATCTGGGTGCTGTCCGGGGCCTGTGTCCTGGCGCTTATTGCCGTGATCGTGCTGCTGTTCGTCCCCATGGGGACAAAAACGGCGGCCTTCATGCCGCCGGAGTTCGATCCGGGGGCCGTGGCCGGGGAGCCCGAGGTGCCGGATGATCTGGGATGGTCGGAGATTGCCATCCGGGAGGGATATAAGGTCAAGGTCTGCGGCGTTCTGAACGCAAACGCCGACGGCAGTCTCCCCTTGTGGTTCTATTCCGAAGCGGACAACGAGCTGTGGGTAAAGCTGCGGGTCCTGGACGCCGAGGGGAACACGCTGGGTGAGACGGGACTGCTTCGTCCCGGAGAGTATGTGGAGCGGGTGCAGCTCAATGAACTGGCCGCATCCGGGGCCGTAAAGCTTCATGTGATGGGCTATGAGCAGAACAGCTACTATTCCGCCGGAGCCGTGGATTTCCAGACCATGCTCCAGGTGGAAAACTGAAACATTTTTCGAAAATTTTTGAAATAATCGTTGAATGTCCCAACAAAATGTGCTATTCTATTTATAGTGCTATCCTGCGGAGGGTCTGCCCTCCGTCCTGCGCTCGGACGGAAGGAGAAAGCGGACGTTTCGCAGTCTTTGCAGATTTTGTGCCTGGAGCACAAAAATAGGGAGGATCCATTCAATGAAAACAACGACATCGTTCTGGAAGCGGTGTCTCGCCTGGGCAATGGCTCTGGTACTGCTGGTATCGGGGTCCAATCTGGGCGTTGCACTGCAGGCCTTCGCCACGGAAGATGGCGGAGCCAGCCTGACGGCCGGTGAGATCGTCGCTGCACATTACGATCTGCCCGAGGGGCAAAAGGCGCTGCTCAAGTCCGGCTTGCTGGACTACGGCGACACCTATACCTTCGCAGACGTATGTGCCGAGAAGGGTCTCGTCAGCGTGGATACCAAGACCGGTGCGATCACGGCCAAGACCTTTGGCCAGTGGAGCCCCGTGTCTGCGGAGATCCTCGTGGATGGGAAGACGGTCCAGACCGTTTCTCTCACCGACGGAAAGGGTACCTATAAGACCAATTTGGGCAACGCCTTTACCGTTGCGGTAAAGTATGTGGCCCGGCAGAACGTTCCTGCCGATGTTCAGACCGCACTGCTCAACGCTGCGGGCTATCTGAAGCAGGGCGTCGCCAACACCGAGGCTGTGGCCGACCAGGAGGGCAACCTCTATGCCCTGGAACAGGCTATGCCCCAGCTGGTGGATTTTGCCGAGAACGGCATTGAGACTGAAAACGGCTATGTGCGTTTCAGCGCAGATTGCAAAGCCGCCGTGGCGGCTCTGAATGCTCAGATGACTGCCAACAACGGCAAGCTGAATCTGAGTACGATGATCGATACCTACAAGGCAGGCACCAAGACCGGCTATCTGATGAACCACGGTTCTGAGATGAAGGCTGAAGTTGCCAATACCAATGGGTATCTGACCACGCTGAGCACGGCGCTGGACACCATCGCAAAGAACATGGACTTCCTGGTCTCCCAGAACTGGGTGAGCGAGGAAGTCGCCAATCAGGTCAAGACCCTGGCTTCCATGGTCAACAACCTGAACACCGCACTGACTGCACTGACGGCGGATCCCTGGGATGCGCTGAACGTGAAGCTGGTGACAAATGCCGACTACGCCAAGCTGGACACCCTGGTGGCGGCGCTGGACGAGACCAGTGTCCCCACTGTGGAGAATCCGCTGACGGCAGCCACCGACACCGTGAAGGTCAACGTGGCCCTGGTGAACGTGACGGTCAACTACGTTCTGATGACTGTAGAGGACAAGGCGGACTCCGATAAGCTGGTGGAAGCCGGTAAGGAGACCGTGACCCTGACTCTCAGCGAAAACGCCACTGCTGAGGACGTGCTTGCAGCCGTGAAGGCCAGCGGCATCACCGACAAGGCTGTCGAGGCCTGGGGCGAGGCGTTCTCCGCCGAGCATTTCGATGCTGCGTCCACGACGCTGCCCGAGACGCTGACCAAGGACACCACCTACACCGTTACTTACACCCCCAAGACTTACACCGTGAGCACCCATTACAGCGATGACCTGACCGTTCCTTACGGCTATAAGCTGACCCTGCCGGTCCATGAGGACAGCAGCAAGGCTTATGACTATAAGGTCAACGACGTGGCTTTCGCCCAGGGTACCGTTGTGGTGATCACGGGCAACACCAACATCACCCGCACTGCGGGCAAGGCTTACACCGTTACCGATCTGATGAGCGTGATCGCCGATAACTACGGCAACGGAGCGGTGCAGGCGATCCTGAAGTCCGGCGCTCTGCTGGGCAATCAACCCATCAGCGTCCGCAAACCGGATCCTGCGGATGCCGAGAACATCCTGCGCCTGAAGGACGGCGTCCTGACGGCCAATGCCACCTATGCGGCAGATTTCAAGGACCTGAACTGGGTGCCCTACACCTACGGTGTGGAAGGCACTGAGAATCTGTTCTCCGGAAATACCGCCCAGTGGGAAGGCAAGAAGGAAGCCAAGGTCCAGTACATTCTGAACCTGACCTATGTGACCGAAGCACAGGCAGAGGAGATCCTGACCTTGGCCAAGACGCTGAAAAGCGAGGCCGACGGCCAGAACGCTGCCCTGACTCGCCTGATGGGCTATTACAGCACCATCGGTGAACTGGACCGTACCAAGTTGGGCGCCATCAACGGCGTGGTGGATGTCACCGACTTCACCCCCGACGACGGCACCGACGAGGACGAGGCCAACCTGGCCATGCGGGCTTACTTCAAGGACCTGATCAGCAAAATCCTCCGGGAGAGCGTCGATTCCGACGGTCACCTGAAGATCTACAATATGCTGACCGGTTACAGCGCCGAGAACGGCGGCCTGCGTTACTACTACGCCAACAGTGAAGCCATTCTTCACGAAGTCAGCACCCTCAGCGGTTATCTGACCGGTCTGGTCGCTGACGACGAGAAGGAAGCCGCTCTGCGGATCATGGTGAAGGCTGCCGGTTATGAGCAGTACGCAGACAAGATCTCCAATCTGGAGCAGGCTCTGGCCGAAGTGAACCGGGACCTGAAGGCTCCCAATGCTGCCATCGATCTGACAAGCAGCAGCCTGGCCAAGCTGGTGGATGCCCTGAACACCAAGGACACCCTGGAGACCAAGCAGGCAGGCACCCCCTATCTGCTCTCCGATGTGCTGACTGCTCTGGACGACACCCAGGTCAATGTACAGGTGATCCTACAGATCGGCTCCACTTCTAAGACCTTCACCACCACCGGTTTTGACATCGGCCATGTGGTGACCAAGGCGGAGATGGATGAACTCCAGGCTCGTCTGGACGAGGCCGTGAAGGCCCAGCTGGGCGAGAAGGCAGACTTCTACGATGTGACCGAGGACAGTGTGGACCTTTCCACGCTGGTGGGTACTACGCTGAACAAGAGCTTCACCGGTTATCTGACCTATGAGGTCCGGACCTATACCGTCAAGATCGACGGCGAGAAGGACCAGCTGGTGACCATCGAGAAGTCCGAGATCGAACTGCCCAAGAACGGCAAGGACGGCTGGGTCTACTACTACAACGTCGGCACCAAGACCGACGTGAAGGAAGGCCACTACACCCTGACTGCTGCGGACCTGCTGACTGCCGACTCCAACAACGTCCTGACGCTGACCCGTAAGGCCGTCAACGAGGGCGGAGAGAAGCTGGAAGCCACCATCGCAAAGCTGAATGCCAACGCACAGAGCGGCAACAGCTATGCCCTGGAAAAGGACGCCGAGGGCAACATCACCGGTATCGTGGCCAATGTGGCCGCCAACAAGAACGGCCTGACCAGCTTCGGTAAGGACCTGGTCAACTGCGGCTACTCCTATGTGGGCCTGAACGGCGAGGGCTTCCTGTACCTCACCGAGTCCGATTCCCTGGAGCTGTGCCTGCAGGCACTGATCGACGCCGTGCTGAACAACGACGAGTTCGGCAGCCAGACGCTGATCGACCTGGGCCGGAAGAACGGCGGCAAGGTCATTACCACCAATATGCAGCTTGGTCAGTCCGCTGACGAGATCGAGTACAGCAACCTGAGTTTCACGCTGAATCTGACCAGCGTGCCGGACAAGATGCTGACCGTCTCCAAGGGCCTGGACAAGATCCGCAACTACTTCTCCTTCCATTGCGGCGACGGCCATGTGGCATTCGACGTCACCCTGCCCGAGAAGGTCTATCAGGTCTACCTGACCGGCCTGCTGGCTACCGGCGACGTGGACAAGAGCGACATGAACGCCATCGACAGCAAGATCGCCTACCAGTTCCTGTATGACTATGTGATGGGCGTGGTCAGGGATGACACCGTCACCACCACCACCTTCTCCAACACCCTGGAACTGCTGGGCAAGGACAAGGACCTGACCGGCTACGAGGAATACTACCAGCTGGTCCGTAAGGCCCTGAACAGCGATGGAATGAAGATCGACATTACCACCGATCCCTGCCAGATGAGCGCCGAAGCCAGCGGTCAGGCTATCCTGAACGTGGTGGAGTCCCTGGGCTTTGACCTGTCCAAGTATGAGACTTACATGGGCATGGTGAAGGAGCTGAAGGACGGCGGCAGCATCCATGCTGATGCGACCGCTCAGCTGACGGACACGGAAAACGACTATGAGGCTGCCCTGATCGACCTGAAGGCCGACCGGAAGCTGAATAAGTTCGATTACACCAGCGATCTGGTGGCAAGAAGCCAGACCATTGCCAACCAGGCAGCCATCATGCTGCTGGGCGATGTGGACGGCGACCTGACCTTCAATGGCTTTACGGTCCTGGACCTGAACGGTCATACCATCAACGGCAACATCACCTCCAACAAGAACCTGTTCATCTTTGACTCCACCATGGACACCTTTGCCTGCGGCGGCGTCAACGGTACGATCTCCGGTACGGCCACCATCATCGGCGGCAAGTACACCTCCGACGTGTCCGCATTCCTGAATGACGGCTATGTGCAGGAGAACGGGACCGTGCGGAACAAGGCTTACACCATCGAGTCCGATGGCAACGACGTTACCTTCCTGCTGGATACCGGTTTCATCCGGGACGGCGAGAACGTGAGCCTCAAGACTCTGGCTGCCGACATGGCTGTGGACCTGGCGCTGAACTACTTCACCGCCGCTTCCCTGAGTGCGGACGGCCACGACATCTACGCTGCGAACTTCAACGACCTGCTGGGTCTGTGGAAGAGCGACACCACCCGCACCGATCTGGTGAACATGATCTTTGAGTGCTTCCAGCCCAGCACCAATGACTTCATCAACGAAGTCATCGCTGATCTGCTGAACTTCGCATCCATTGAAGATGCTCTGAAGAACGGTAAGGACGTGGCCACTTACACCGTGGCAACGACCCCCTGGGCTGTGGAGCTGGAGCACGTAGAGGACGGCGATTATCTCTCCGCCGGTATCGTTGCGAATACCGAATCTGCCAATGCCAAGAGCTTCACCGCAAGCCTGCGTTTCAGTGGCAAGTATGCCGATAAGGCTGCCGAGCTGGCCGGCGCTCTGGCGGACATCGTTGTGGCCGACAATACCTTTGCCAAGGTCCACATCGAGCGGCCCAGCTACAGCGACAAGACCGTGTATGTGTCCGGCAGCGGTGAGACCTCTGTGGACATCGACCTGACTGTGGACAAGGATTACCAGACCGTTCTGGCTGTGATCCTGGCCTACGGCAATGCGGATAAGGCTGCGGACCTGGTGGCCGGTATCGGCAACAGCCCGAAGCTGCGGGAAGTCTTTGACTCCATGACCGTTGAGGAAGTGTTCACGGCCCTGAAAGTGATGAGCCGCAATGTTTCCTTCGAGCAGATGGCCACCAGCGTTGGCGCTGGGGACATCGGCAATGCCGCTGAGCTGGAGCGTGTGTTCCACGTTTACCTGTGCGCAGCCGGCAAGGCTCTGGAGAAGCTGGACATAACCGGCTACACCGACAAGACCATGGGTCAGCTCCGTGGTGAATGCGGACGTTACACCTTGACGACTTCTGTAAAGAAGCACGCCGATGTGACCAAGCGGGGCTATACCCTGGATGCCACCGGCGTTGCGGAGAGCGTGACGCTGAGCGTGAACATCTTCGGCAATGAGCACGTTTGGGGCGAGTGGCAGTACGACGAGGACGGCCACTGGCGTGAATGCACCGCCTGCGGTGCAATCGAGGAAAAGGAACCCCATGTCTGGGGCGACTGGACTGTGACCAAGGAAGCTACCTGCACCGAGGAAGGCGAAGAGACTCGTGAGTGCTCCGTCTGCGGTGAAAAGGAGACCCGGAAGATCGACAAGATCGACCATACTTGGAGCGACTGGATGCACGACGCTGACAACCACTGGCGTGAATGCACCGTCTGCGGCGAGATCACCGACAAGGCTGCCCACGAGTGGGGCGACTGGACCGTGACCAAGGAAGCCACCTGCGTTGAGAACGGCGAGGAGACTCGTGAATGCTCCGTGTGCGGCGAGAAGCAGACCCGGGAGACCGAGAAGGTCGACCACGTCTGGGGCGAGTGGAAGGTCACCAAGGAGGCTACCTGCACCGAGGAAGGCGAAGAGACTCGTGAGTGCTCCGTCTGCGGTGAAA
>OLSQ01001866.1_pt1 | contig 16349 bp, 10 predicted proteins | sample 1672561 | NCBI WGS metagenome assembly OLSQ01 (sample SAMEA3136699, study PRJEB25190) | human gut metagenome | biome: human gut; feature: human-associated habitat; material: faeces | place: Austria | collected 2013 | reverse complement strand
GGGACTCGATCCGAAAACCTCTATCCTTATCGACGAATTATTAAGCGATATTACACACGAATACAATATAACGACAATCATCAATACCCACGATATGAACTCTGTAATAGGAATCGGTGAAAATATTGTCTTTATTAATAAAGGACACAGAGAGTGGGTAGGAAATCGTGCCAAAATATTCACATCATCTAACGAAGCTCTGAACGACTTTGTCTTTGCGACTCGCTTATTCAAGGAAGTAAAAGGCTATATGATCGAAGAATACCGCAAACACGAATCGGCCGACGAATGAGTATAAGTATATATTTTTTGTAGGCGATTAATTCATTAAAGTTAATCGCCTTTTATTTTTTTTGAGAATATTTTGTTTTTTAATAAATATTCCCTTTCTTTGAGAAAAGAAACACCCCAATTTGCGTACTATGAAATTCTATCGAAATACCATGCTGATATTTTGTGCATTATTAGGATTCTCAAAAAGTTCCATTGCACAATCAATGCCATTTGGAGATTACAATACAAGTTTCATTACACCGTTATCAGCTCAACTTAACCGATATGATTTTTATCCGGTTTCAAAATCGACCGGTACGACAAATATCAATATCCCTCTATTTTCTATACCTACTCCCGATGATACCCAAATTTCCTTTAACTTATCCTATCACTCCTCTGGAATAAAAGTCGAAGATCCCGTCGGTATATTAGGATATGGTTGGAGCATATTGCCAGGATTAAGAATTACTCGTATGCAATTCGGAAAAGTGGACGAACACTGCAAACTATTACCATTAAATTATAATACATCAATATTTCCTCGAAGTTATTGGGCTAGACCAAATACTGACGAAGAAGCTATATGGGGATACGACGGAGAACATGATATATTTTTCATAAATACAATTGACCAAAATACGAGTTTTATTATCGAAAAAAACAACAATTGTTTCACTGCTAAACAAATAAAACAAACTCCTTTAAAAATCGAAGTTATCGGGACCGCAGAAGGATTCAAAGTTACCGATGATCAAGGGGTTGTCTACATATACGGAGGCAACAGCGATTATACCATAGAGACGTCTGCATGTAAACAAGTTTATCTTTTAAAAGAGATTATATACACCGATAGTCAAAAAATTAGTTTTAACTATGGGAGAGAAATCATTAAAACATCGACTCCCACCCAATCCCACAAATTAGTTTATACCACGTCCAACGATTGGGAAATTATTTCCGTCAACAACCCGGTTGTTCAAGGTGACTGCATTCTGAAATCTATTACATTTCCATTGGGTAAAGTTACCTACGAATATCACTCTTCTCGAAAAGAAATTCTGAAAAACATCAAAATCTATGGCAATAATTCCCAACTGATCAAAACAATATCATTTATAACCGATACCAATAAGAATTTATTACAGTCAGTGACAATACCGGGCTCAGGAAAATATTCGTTCGAATACAACCCTACCACTTTCGAAAACGTTTATGCCCAAGATTTATATGGTTATTATACTGGGAAAAAGAATGCTACTTATATCGATATGATACCTCAAAATACGGTGTTAAAAGCGCTCAATAAAAATATAGGGAATGCACGAAGCTCTGTCGAATCTGCCATGCAAGCCAACATACTACAAAAAATCGTTTATCCTACCGGCGGATACGTTTCATTCGAATATGAAAAAAATCAAGCAATCAATCCCATAGACAATTCCATCGTTATATGCGGACTGCGTCTGAAACAGATGAATATATATACCCCCGAAAATAATCAAACCGTTTCTAAAACATATAAATATGGGAATAACGAATCGGGATATGGAAAATTAGTTACATTACCGTCCGACTGGGACTATTGGATACAACGTAAACGTTACGATTTATCCGATATGTCATACACGGGATATATATATGAAATTATCTCCCAAAGTTCTCTAAACATCTTATATCGAAATAGCTATTTGATATGGTATGACGAAGTTGCCGAATACACCCCGGCTGGGAAAACAGTAGAAAAATACAATTATCAATACAATCAAGGCGGAAGCGGATTTGTAAGTGAATTTTGGCAAATGCTTTATCACAAGCCTTATATCATCGACAGGAAAGTATATAAAGGGAATAATGTTCAAGAGCATACCGAATATGAATATTATGAAGACGAATTGTCTTACATAATGGGCATATCAGTACGATCGAACTTATACTACCCTTCATCAGAACCTGACATTCCCATTCACCTGAACAAAATCTGTCACGATAAAGAAATTGCAGGCATATTCTCTCCCACGGTAAACGGCAATATGATCTCAGGCGATACAGACTCCAACCCCGACTTCACAATCGACAATTATGCTATACACACAGGTCTGTTCCGGTTAGGACGAAAAACGACACGGCTTTACGACGACGAGGCCGTACCTTACGAAATTTCCGAAGAATATCTTTATTCCGACAATCTCCTCTATAATATGACAGGGACTCTTTCCTGTACCAGCTTGGGAGATTCTATATATACTCGTTATTACTACCCGTCCGACGGATATCCCGGATATCCGCAAACAATATGCGACCTACTTTCTCAGCGAAATCTATCGACGACAGTCATTGCGACAGAACAAACAAAAATAAGCGGAAGCAAACAATCGCTTATCTCTGGCAAGAAAGTAATATACGACTCTATTCCGGGTGATTACACCCGAATGTACCCGGTAAAAACCTATTACAAAAACAAGCTACAACCCGATTTTCGCCAAGAAAATCAACGAACCTATTATCCGTTCGGGAAATTGGCGACAGAGACCGGTAGAAATGGAGTAAGCACAGTCTATCTTTGGACAAAAGATAACGGTTCATACCCAGTCGCTAAAATAGTAAATGCCTCGCTTGCCGAAGTAACTGCAATTACCGGTAATCCAGAGAACATTTATAAAAACGGACTGTATTTGGACATAGAGACTCGCTTACGAAACGAATTACCCCATGCTCAAATCACGACCATAAATGCAGCCCCGCTAATAGGAGTGCAGAAAACGACCGATCCGAACGGAATAACGACTCTCTACGTCTATAATTCCGACAACCTGCTGCAAGAAATTATATGGCAAGGTGCTGTCATTAAACGGTATGAATACAACTATCGCAATCGTTAAATACTATCGCCATGAAAAAGACACATCATTTCATACTCTCATTATTTGCCGTAATAATTCCCTGGCAAATGGCGACAGGATTCGATACCTTAGTACTCGATCCCGACTTCATACCTCTACCCGATACGACTTTCGTTACTAATTTCGACAGCGATAGGAATTATATTTTGGAAATCACTCCGGTACAAGGTTCCGGTACAATAGATGTCGACAGTAAATCTATACATCTCAACGCCTCGGGCTCTCGGGTGGCGACAAAAATAACCTATTTCGACGGATTGGGAAGACCCGAACAAGTAGTTCGGCTAGGCATGACTACCGGTCATAAAGATTTGATCGATTATTACCAATACGATGCAGCTGGACGAGAACATAAAAACTGGCTGCCTACTCCTATTTCGTCGACGAACAGGGGAAGATACATACCATTCTCGACCTACGCTTCATTATCCACGAATTTTTACGACGACGAAAATCCCTTTGTAGAAACGAGCTACGAAGGTTCACCGCTAAGCAGACCCGCCGATTTGAGAAAGGCCGGTACAGAATGGCGTTCCCATCCGGCAACGATGACTTACCGTAACAACCGTTCTGCCGAAGTCGGTAAATACACCGTATCGAACGATATATTGCACCGATCTGGATATTATCCGGCAGGACAACTCTCCGTAACCGAAGCGACCGATGAAGATGGGAAAAAGATTCTCACCTATACCGATAAATCTGGACAAATAGTTATGGAACGCCGGGGTGGGAATTGCGATACCTATTATGTCTATGACGACCTCGGGCAATTAATCTATGTTTTGCCCCCCAATGCTTCCGATGCTCTTAATACAGACGGCAGTTGGAATCGCACCCATAGTGTTTTAGCCCTATATGGCTACATCTACACGTATGATGCACGGGGAAACTGTACGAATAAGAAGCTTCCCGGAATAGACGAAATAAAAATGATTTACGACAAAGGAGACCGGTTGGCGATGTCGCAAAACGGGAATCAACGGAAAAAAGACCAATGGACCGTCTATAAATACGACTGTTTCGACCGTTTGCTTTTCTCCTATATAATATCGTCGGGAAACATAGATTTCCAACAAGCCACGCTTCAATGCCGAAACATATTGTTCAACGAAAGCCCCGACCTATCGCCCGGTTCATGGCGAGGAATCGGCTATACCAACAACATATTCTCCCAAGATGAAGTCCAATTACTCACGGTCTACTATTACGACGACTATGGCTTTCTCGACATTTTGGATACCTCTGTCGCCAATCGATTGACCTACAAGAGAAAAACAGGATACTCGCAGCAAGCCGCCGCAAAAACATACCTTACCGGGAAAAGAGTGTATTCACTGACCAACGATGACCAATTCGAAATAGAAGCATTGTATTACGACCGGTTCGGCAATCACATTGCATCTTGTACCCGCAACATAAACGGTGAATACAGCTATGCCTACCAAAAATGCGACCTCTCGGGAACCGTATTGAAATCTTTTGCCGAATACCAAACAGCCGACGGCGGATCTGTCACCGAATCGGCAGAACATACTTACGACCACGACAGCCGTCTTACCCGCACCAGATATACGCTCAACGACACTTTGGTCAACACCCGTTATTTCCAATACGACGAACTCGGTAGATTAACTAGGTTAAGCCGGAATAACGGGACTACACATGCCTCGTATGAATATGACTTGCAAGGAAACATCACGAGTATAAAAGACGTGGATTTCGAACAGAAATTATATTATAACACAGGCGATGGAACTCCGCGTTACAACGGTAAAATATCGTCGATGAAATGGCTCACTCCCTCTATCGACAATACCGATACCATCACCAATGGATATTCGTTCGCCTACGACCAACAGGACAGATTGGTTTCGGCATACTCTTCTTCCGGAAAATACGGACAAGAACGCTATACCGAAGAGTTTACATACGACAAACAGGGAAATATCGCCATGCTGTACCGTTACGGTGGAGAGAACGGTCATTTGATAGACGAAACTTCGTGGAACTATAACGGCAATCAAGTCACCCGAATTACCGATATATCGGGCGACCAGTCTGCCTATAACATAAAGGAATATCACGATTATAACCACTCGGGAGACGATTTCTATTACGACAGTAACGGCAATATGACCGCCGATCTCGACAGGGACATCGTGACCATACGCTACAATGCGATCGACTTGCCCGATACCGTCCAGTTCAAAAACGGGTCGACCATCATCTACCACTATTTAGCAGACGGACGCAAGATAAAAGCCCAATATACCACCTCCTATTCGGCGATAATCGTTCCTCGCGGAGAGACATTGGCCAGCATGGACCTTACCATACGGGCAATGAGTTCGATGTCGGCATGGAACGGACCGCTGGAATATATCGGCTCGCCGTTTGCCTGCGATTCTCTCATTCGCATTCACAACCGATACGGCTACTACGATTGCCGAGAGAAAGAGTTCCGATACTATGCCACCGACTATCAGGGAAATGTACGCACTGTTTACAGTAATATCAAAATCAATATCATCAAGCCTGTCAAGACTTTGAGCTCATCGACAAATATAGTCCTGCCCCCCATCAGGCTCGTCAAAGTGCATCAACGTATGCAATATTATCCCGACGGACTTCCCTACGACGAATGCTATCGTGCCGACGAACAACCTTACAAATATGGTGAACTGGAATTTATAGAGATGCACGGCTTCGATTCTTACGACAACGGCCGTCGTCACTACTCCCCTGCCATGCATCGGTTCACCTCTTTCGACCCGTTGGCCGAGCATTTTTATCACGAATCGCCCTATGCCCATTGTGGAAACGACCCGGTGAATTATATCGACCCCTCTGGTATGGATTACTGGGGGACAAACGATCCCGATGAAATTGAAAAATTTTGGGATTCAATTCTATCTGGTGACGGAAATATTGATATGAGTGAATGGGATTATTTGTCAGACGATGAATTTGCTGATATAAGCAAAACACTCATGTACAATAGCGATAATGGCTGCTGGTATACCTTTTATGTAAATTCTAATCCCAGTTCTTATTCATCAAACGGCAGGGAATACGTTATAAATGGAATTTCTTTACCAAACATCAATTGGAATCCTTTTGCTAGAGATGCAAGATGGTATCAACAAGCCTCAGGGCAAATTACCCCCACAAACGACCTATTTTATTTAATTACTGGAATAAAATTACTGTCCAATAAAAGATTTCTTCCAATATGGCAAGCTCCAAAAAAATCACCGCCATTAGGACAATATACGGTATATATTGCTACAGATGAAAATAAAAATGTTATTTATGTGGGTATGACAAATAATTTTCTTAGAAGACGAGCTGAACATGCTCATAGATTTGCTATCAAAAAATTCAAATCCAATTTAACCAAATATGATGCAAGAGCTTTAGAGCAGGCATTAATTGAGCATTACAAATTTCGAAGAGATGGAGGAACTTTACTTAACAAAATCAATAGCATCTCCCGTAAAAATCCTATATACGAAGATGCTATAAAAGTAGGAAATAGTTATATTAAAAATTTATAGTTTATGACAAAGAAAAAAATTGAAATCGGGGATATTTTTGAAGTCCCCACGGCAATAGGGAATGCATATATCCAATACATGGCCGAAGTAGACCAAACGACATTGATACGCTTGCTTCCGGGGGTATACCATGAACCTGTCGATTTGGAAAAATTAGCACAACAGAAAGAACGATATATCTGTTTCGTTCCGTTGGGAATAGCTTTACGAAGAAAATACATTCGCAAAGTCGGCTTTTCCGAAGTCAAAAAGTTCAAAGTCCCTAAATATTTCAAAACAGTAGAAACGGTTTGCGGAGTGTTCAAAGGGTGGGTTATAGTCAATAACCATACTTTGGAGCGAAAACTAGTAAAAAAACCGACAAAAAAGCAACAGAAATATCCTCCTTATGGAATCTGGGGTATAGAATTTTTAATAGACCGTATTGAAAAAAACTGGAACCCGGAAACTTGGGAAGACGAATATACAGAACAAGAATCATAAACAGAAGATGAAAAAGGAGATAAAAGGAGAAAATGTTACAAATAAGAATCTTGTTACCATAAAAATAAAACAACGAAAAGAGCCTATCACTGGCCTTTACGTGAATCATGATAACAATTGGGTCGCTGTTTTGGAAAATACATATGACTATGTCCTCGATGGATATACATTCATCAATCGAGAGTGGATAGACCATTTTCACATCGAAACAGACAGAATAGCAGACTATATATTTTCCAACTCAAAATGGGAGCTCATAAATTCTACGCTTCTATTTCCTCCCGCTTTATTTGATAAAGATAAAGAGAAACTCGTTGAGATATGGCAACACAAAGCTCATAAATTTTGGCTTGGAGAAATAAAAAATATCAACGAACAATACATAACAATGAGGATTTTAAATAAACAAGCACAATGGGTTGAATATAAAAAATTTCCTTTACAGAAGATTCGCTTTTTTCGAGTGAACACTCGTTACTCGTGCGCTTATCAAAAATATATAACGACAGACTCCACAAAAATCCCCCGATTGGAAATCTGGGAAATCAAGGTTAATAACCACAATGAAATATATAAAGGTGTGGTCATTCAAGAAAATGAAGAATGGATTATTCTTCACCAAAGTCAGAGAGATTTTAATTTCGACGGATATTTATTTATCAATAAAAATTTCATTAAACAAAAAAATATAGTTTCAACAGATAGAATTTCGGCAAAAATCCTTTCTCTAAACTATTCACCGATGTGGAAATATGAAGGAAAGGGTATAGATTGTACAAATACCATGCACATTTTCAGTACCTTCATGGAGAAAAAAGAAAACATAGCGATAGGATTGGAATCGGACGATTATATCCTTGTCGGAAAAATTGCCAAGCTCAACCGAAAATCCATTGTTCTCAATAAAATAGATGAACAGACGAACTTTATACAATCACAAAGAATCCCTTTCTCCAAAATACGTCTTATCGAATATAAGAACAATTATCTCACCTCACTAAGTAAATATGAGAATCTTTTTGCCTCCATAGATTGATGATAAATTACTACGGAAAAAGCATTAAAATTACATGCTATTATTCCCATAACTCATAGAATAAAGGAAGATTAAAAGTAATGATTACATTCGACAATAAAAAAATTAGAATGGGATGCGATTTTTGGATCGATACCGAAGAAGATGCTCCCTCGGTCGTAACCCGTATGACCGGTATACAACCATCATGGGCCACAACAAAAGGCGAAATATTCAGAACAAGACCCCACAATGCAATACCCGGTAAGGTAATACCCGGAAAGTTCTTTAAACAAAACCTGTGGGAATTATCCGGTACTGCCTATTTTGAAAAAGACGACCATCTGATACCTTTCAAATCGATCGATATGCTCGAAATGATAGAGAAACAGAAAAGTTCTTTCCAAAAGATTTTTAGGAACTACAAATACAAATGCCTCCTCCATTTCTGCTATGTCAACCGGCATAAACTTCAATTCCGCATTCCGCCTGAACTGTGGAGGCGTATCGCACCGTACGGATTGTTGGTCGACTTCGACCTGTACCTACTCAGTAAAAGCAAAAAAAATAACATTAACCGAATCAAGGCCGGAACCGAAATGGGCTGTACGCTCTATATCGAGACCGGAAAGAATGACCCGGGTATCGTTACCGAGATGACCGGAATATCCCCCACCCGTATCAAACGGAAAGGATACCCCGACATACCCTACACCGAGCTCGGCACTCACCCGGTCTTCGATGAGAAAAACGTCTGGTTCTACGACACGTTCGACAACCGAAAAGCATCGAAATACTTCGATCTGGTATATCAATCCAACGAAATATTGGACTTGATAGAAAGCCGTTCAGAGTCGTTTCGAAAAGTTTTCCGCCGTTTCAAAAACAGCGGACTGATACTCCATTGCAGTATGGGACATTATAACTTCCAGTTCAGAATACGGCCCGACATGTGGAAAAGAATCGCCAAGCTGAATATCCCAGTAGATTTTTATCTATACTACATAAGTACGCCTTATTTCAACGACTAAACTATCAGACTCATGGAAATACAGAAGATTGAAATCGGGGATATTTTTGAAATCAAACAAAGAAGAAAAATATATTGTAGAATAAAGTAGACTAAAAAACAAATAGCCTAAAAATAAAAGTGGGATAATGTCGTTTCGGGCATTATCCCACCTTCGTTACAATTCATTCGGTTTCATCAATAATTCCATTGGCAAGCGATCATACGCAAGTTATTATCCCCGATAGTACGCAAATCGGTTAATTGATTATACCGGCAATTGATATAAACCAAATTCGGACAAAACGATACATCGAGGACATTCAACTGGTTATTACTGCAAATCAATCGTTGTAACATGGTTCTATTGCTCAAATCGAGTGTCGAAAGGTCGTTGTACGAGCAATCGACAAAATACAGATTAGTAGTCCCGTCGAGGTTCAAAGAAGTTAAATCGTTATACGAACACACCAAATCGGCCAACGACGTACAATCGAGTACACCCAATGTCTTCATATTGTTGTCACTGCAAATAAGAGACGTAAGAGACGGTAATTTGGACAAAAGCATATTCGATATTTCGTTATCGTCGATATTCAAATTAGACAGACTGACCGTCCCGAACAGATTCAAACTGGTCAATTTATTATAACCGCAATATAGATTTTTAAGATTTTCACAACTATCGACACTCAACGATTCAAGATGACAGCCCTGAACATTCAAGCTCTGTAATTGCTGAGCTCCGTTTACATTAAGTTCCACGAACAAATTATTGGAACAATTCAGATTTTTCAAACCGGGAAGCCCGGAGAGAGACAAATCGGTCAAGCGATTTTTATAACAATCGAGCTTAATCAATGCCGGACAATTGTCTATATTCAACTCCGACAGCTTGTTCCTGCTGACATTCAATGTATTGAGCGCAGTACAGTTAGACACATTAATCTCCGTCAACTGATTGCGTGAACAATCGACTTTTTGCAAAGCCGTAAACCCATTCAAATCCAATTCTCCGGCCAATTCCTTATCCTTCCAATCGATAGAAATAGCACGGCCATCGCTCCATACTACCCCCTTCCACATTGCAGGATTCTTAATGTCGGTAATTCCCAAACGAATATAATTGGCATCTCCCTTAGCCGATTTTTGCTGCAAAAAACTTTGCAACTGTTTTACCTCTTTTTGATTGCTTTTTTGAGCGAACAATAACCCTGCGCTTCCCAGCACAATGGCTAACATAATGAAGACTCTTTTCATAACTGTTTTTATTATTTAGTACCTGTTAAAAGTTATTCGGTTTCCAAAACAGAAACTTTACAACTCTTAAACAACAGTTGTAGAAAAAAGTTCTTTTAACTTGCGAAAAGATAACGGTTATTATGGTTCAGTCAATAATTAGTGGAGATTATCTTTTAACTCTTGTACTCGCAGATAGAGAGGAAAAAGAATATTCGTAGAGACTTTTTAGACCCTCTCCCTTGCCGTATCCCATAGCCTTACGGGGTGTTTCAATTTTTACTATCAGAGATATTTTAAAACACCTCCCCTGCCGTGCCCCGTAGCATTGCGGGGTGTGGCGAAGCAATAGGAGAGGTGTCCGCAAGGACGGAGGGGTTAACCCCTACTGCTAAAAAGACTTATGAAATCTTTCCAATCCCTCTCCTCAAAAACTACCGTTCCGTCGGCAACTCCCCTATTGCTACTGAAACACAGGGGATGCAATCCATCGCATTCGTTAAAATTCCGGCCTACCCCCTCGGATTTTCTACCGAACCGTTATTATGACTTACGAATAGAGTTCTCTTCGATAACAATGCGTCGAGCTTTATACAAAGCGCCTATCGCTTTTTTAAAGCTCTTCTTGCTACACTGGAAATAATGTGCAATCTCCTCGGCGGGCGATTTATCCGAAAGTCGTAACACCCCTCCCGCTTCATTCAACTTCTGTAAAATCGATTCACACAACGGGTCTATTTTTTCATATCCCGGAAGCTGTAACATCACATCGATCTTATCATCTTCTCTCACTTGTTTTACATAAGCACGCAAGTGCTCCCCAATGGTTATCGGTCTGAAAATCTCGTTGTGATAAATCACCCCCCAATGCAAATTATCGATAATAACCTTGTATCCGAGCGGAGTCCTTTGAGTTACTATGATTTCGACAGGTTGATTCGCCTCATATTCAGGAGGGACATTGTCTAAAAATTTATCCAATTTTGCGGAAGCGACTATTCGGCCGGTAGCAAAGTCGAGATATACATATACAATATAAAACTCGCCTTGCTGCATATCCGTATTTTGTTCCCGAAACGGGACCAACAAATCTTTCGCCTCTACTCCCCAATCCAAAAATGCGCCGATTCTATTCACCGACTTTACCTGTAACCACGCAAATTCACCTACTTGTGCATACGGTTTTTGTGTCGTTGCAATAAGCCGGTCTTCCGAATCATAATAAACAAAGACATCTATCTCTCCGCCTTCACTGCATGATTGTTCCGGAACGAATTTCCGTGGTAATAAAATTTCTCCCTTCTCTCCCCCGTCGAGGTAAACGCCGAAATCGACCGTTTTAACAACTTTGAGCTTATTGAATTTTCCGACTTGTAACATATAGGTTTATTTTACACGAATCTTATTGCAAAGATAGTGCAAACGAGGGCAGAAACAAATTTATTTGGTTATGCCGAATGTAGCCCATCTTCGCGCTTATGCAAATGTACACAAATCTTTCAACAGAAATTATAAAAATCCCGAAAACCGGGTGCTCGCATAATACTATTCCTTTTTTGCTTCTTTTCCCTTGCCAAGCACGACAAAAGGTGTATTTTTGTAAAAAACTTATTTATATGAAAAAAGTATCGTTATTGAGTATAATAGCATTGATAAGCTGTCTGTACTCTTGTAATTTCAAGAATAATCATTCAAATGAAACGAATGCCGATTCTGTTGTGGTGGAAAAATTAGTCATCGCAGACACCTACCATCTCTCCGGAGATACCGCAAAGCCTGCTTGTAAAGTTGTCTTGACAATGGAAATTCCTGTAAAATACAAACAAGACAGCGATTACCTTCATTTGCAAAAAATACTTTCCCCTCTAACCTTTGGAGACGAATATACGGGAGACTCCTTGAAACAAGCCGCGCAAAAGGTCGTAGAGTCTCATGTAAACGCCTATAAAGAAATAGAACCCGAATTCGAAAAAGAACTGGCGAAAAGCGGAGAGGCTTATTCTTTCGAATGGGACTTCGATTACACCCTTTCTCCCGTTTACAATCGCAATGATTTCTTCTGTTATGGAGTATCTTCGTCCGAATATACGGGTGGAGCCCACGGCATGTATTCGAATCGTTATTACACGATAGACCTCTCCAACTGGAAAAGAATCGGTTTAGACGATATTTTCCAGCCCGATTCATCGGATACACTTAGTTCTATCTTATTAAACCGGCTGATGAAACAACTGAATGTATCGTCACCCGACTCCCTACTGGAATTAGGCTATTTCGACACGGAAGATATCATGGCTACCGAAAACTTCTATCTGACCGATACCGGTATCTGTTGGGTATATAACCCTTACGAAATAGCTTGTTATGCGACAGGGCAAACCAGTATAGAAATACCGTTCAAAGAGATCGACAGCTATATTTTACCCGACAGCCCCGTTCGTCGTTTAATCAAATAAACAGCAAACCATGCAATATATAAAAACGTATTTCCCGAATCTGACACCGAAGCAGGAAAATCAATTTATGGCTTTGGGACAGTTATATACCGACTGGAATGCAAAGATCAATGTTATCTCTCGCAAAGACATAGAGAACTTGTACCTCCACCATATCCTGCACTCTTTGGGAATTGCCAAAACGATAAATTTCGCAGATGGTTCCGAGATTCTCGACGTGGGAACCGGAGGAGGGTTTCCCGGTATTCCCCTCGCCATACTTTTCCCGGAATGTAAATTCCATCTGATAGACCGCATCGGGAAAAAAATAAAAGTCGCCGCGAACGTCGCCGAATCCATTGATTTGGAAAATGTGACTTTTCAGCACGGAAGCGTAGAAGAAAACAAGTCCGAATACGATTTCGTGGTAAGCCGGGCGGTTATGCCCCTACCCGATCTATTGAAACTGATACGGAAAAACATAAAAAAAGAACAACGAAACGCGCTTCCCAACGGACTTCTCTGTCTAAAAGGCGGTGAATTACAAAACGAACTCGTTACAGTGAAAAAGACATCGATCGTATTCGACCTGAAAGACTACTTCAAAGAAGATTATTTCGACACGAAAAAAGTCGTCTATGTGCAAATTGTAAAAAAATAGGTTCAAATGAGAATTGCCCGATTTCAATTCAACATGCTCCCGGTAAATACCTATGTTTTATGGGACACGGCCAGTAGGGAATGCGCCATTGTCGATGCCGGATGCTATTATCCGAAAGAAGAAGAAACTCTCGCCGAATTCATTGATGATAATAAGCTGACCGTAAAATATTCGTTAGCTACGCATCTGCACTTCGATCACTGTTTCGGTAATTCTTTCGTGGCAAAAAAATATGGAGTTATATTATGTGCAGCAGAAGCCGACGAATTTCTCTTACAAAATATGGTACGCCAATGCGAATCTTTCGGTATTCCGTTTCGAGGAGAAATACAGCCGATTGGGCATTATATTTCCGATAAAGACACATTTGACCTCGGTCATGAAAAATTAAAAGCGATTGCCGTACCCGGGCACTCTCCGGGAAGTATGGCTTTTTATGCTCCCGATTCAGGGTTTGTACTGTCGGGTGACGCGCTTTTCCAAATGAGCATTGGAAGAACCGATTTGCCGGGAGGAAATCATCATCAGTTGGTCGAATCTATACGAACAAGATTACTTACTCTACCGAAAGGAACAATCGTATATCCCGGTCACGGACCGGAAACAGAGATCGGTATCGAACAAATTGAGAATCCCTTTTTATGAAAGGGATTCTTTATTTTCCGAATCATCTATATGATCCAATAAAAAGCGCTTTAACGATTGAATGGCTCCATGCACATTTTTCCACTGTTGCGACTTCTCATTCGGTAAACCGCTAAAATCGGAAGACTGGCTCATTTGGTCTATGATTTGTATCTGGCGCTCAGCATTCGCGTCATCGCCCATCTTCGCATAAGCGAGGGCTAATTTAAGCCTGCAATGCAGGTCGTACGAATCTTCCCGAAGCACTGTTTCAAACACAGAAACAGCCTCTTCATAATATTCGAGATGAAGGCACGCTTCGCCTTTGAGTTTCATAGTTTCCATATCGTCTTCATTCAACTCCAACGACTTAGACAAATGATAATAGGCCTCTTCGTAGTCTCCTTCCTGCAAAAGAATTTCACCTAAAAACGAATGAGCCTCGTCGTCCCTACTATCAAGGCTTAAAGTATCTCTCAAATAAACAACGGCTTTCTGTATATCTCCCAATTCATAATAACAAGTAGCCAACTGATAACATATATTCGAGTTCGAAGGCTCTATATCGAGAGCCTTGTGAAAAAACTTCAACGCGTTGTTGTTATCGTCCAATTTCACATAGCACTCCCCGATCAATTCATAAGCAACCGATTTTTCCTTTGTGATAGACTCATATTCAAGAAACTGTTCTATGGCCTTCTCATATTGTCCGGAGTCGTAATAACAATATCCTTTAAACGAGATTATCGACTCTTCATTTTCCTTCACCGCCAATGCAAAATCACAAGCCTCTACCGCTTTATCATAATGTTTTAACAAAGCCTCGACTTTGGCCAAAGAAAACCAATCCTGCAACGAATAAGGGTCTTTGTCTATCAATTTATTATAAATAATGACAGATCTCTCATACTCCGAACGCTCTTCGCAGATAGCAGCCATTTCTCGAAACAACTCCCGGCTATCGGGTAATACCTTTCCCGCTTTCTCCACGAACTCCACCAATTCATCGAAACAATCGTAATCGGTATATATATCCACGGCATCGAAACAAAAATCTTCCCGAATATCGTCGTTATCCAACATAGCAAGCAACAACGCATGGCCATCTTTCATATAACCGTCGATAAATAACAGCTCAGCCCGAATAAGTGTGGCATCAAGACTATAATCGGCCAGTTCGGACATAATTCTTTTCGCTTCATCTGCTCTATCGAGATAAAGCATATAACGAGCCTCTTTGAGCTTCAAATCCACATTGTCGGGGTGAAGATTCAACCCGAACTCAATAGCGTGCAACGCTTTGGACAACTGCCCTTTGGACTCATAATAATCCGAGATTTCATCTATCTCGTCGGTATCGAAATAACAACTAACTGTCCCGCGCAACATTTCTTCGTAGCGGTCTATGAGTTCATTCGGCTTTTTAGCTGACATCGCAGATTCAGATAAAAACTGTCGAATCCCTTATACATAAGGAATCCGACAGTATAGAAAATAAATTTATACTTTACTTCGATTTTAATTTTTCCCAGCTGTCTTTCAAAGATACGGTCCTATTGAATACCAAATGTCCATCGGTCGAATCTGGGTCCACACAAAAATATCCTGTACGCTGGAATTGATATCGATTGCCGGGCTTGGCATTCTCGGCCAAGTAAGGCTCGATACGGCAATTATCGACGATTTTTAGAGAATCGGGATTTAATAATTCTCTGAAATCCACATCTTTCTCCTCTGCCGGATTTTCTACATTGAATAGCCGGTCATACAACCTGACTTCTGCCGTCGAACTATATTCTGCCGATACCCAATGTAACGTACCTTTCACTTTGCGCATACTTCCCGGCATACCGCTTCGTGTATCGGGATCGTATTCACAATAAATTTCTTCTACGTTTCCATCGGAATCTTTTTTAATTCCGGTGCACTTGATTATATATGCCGACTTCAATCTCACTTCCTGATCGGGAGCTAAACGGAAGAATTTTTTGGGAGGATTTTCCATAAAATCGTCCCGCTCTATGTATAGCACTCGGGTGAAAGGTATTTGATGGGTTCCGGCCTCCGGGTCTTCGGGATTATTCTCGGTTTCCAAATATTCCACTTTATTTTCCGGATAATTGGTAATAATCAATTTAACAGGATTA
>OLSQ01001862.1_pt1 | contig 16364 bp, 9 predicted proteins | sample 1672561 | NCBI WGS metagenome assembly OLSQ01 (sample SAMEA3136699, study PRJEB25190) | human gut metagenome | biome: human gut; feature: human-associated habitat; material: faeces | place: Austria | collected 2013 | reverse complement strand
CAAGGATATGATCGAGCTGGTCATCAAGCCCACTGTGCCCGCCGGGCTGCTGGACAGCGAGACGAAGATCTATGTGAACCCCACCGGCCGCTTTGTCAGCGGCGGCCCCGCCGCCGATACCGGCCTGACCGGCCGCAAGATCATCGTGGATACCTACGGCGGCAGCGCGCCCCACGGCGGCGGCGCTTTCTCCGGCAAGGATCCCACCAAGGTGGACCGCTCTGCCGCCTACGCTGCCCGCTGGGTAGCCAAGAACGTGGTGGCTGCCGGTCTTGCCAGCCGCTGCCAGGTGCAGCTGGCCTACGCCATCGGCGTGGCCCGTCCCGTCAGCGTTCTGGTGCAGACCTTCGGCACCGGCGTGGTGGCCGACGATGTGCTGGAAGCTGCTGTGGAGAAGGTCTTTGACCTGCGTCCCACCGCTATCATCCGCGACCTCGACCTGCGCAAGCCCATCTACCGCCAGCTGGCCGCTTACGGCCACATGGGCCGCGAGGATCTGGGCGTGGCATGGGAAAAGACCGACCGCGTAGAGGCTCTGAAGGCCGCGCTGGGCAAGTAATTTCCCCCTTATTTTTTCAGTTAGTCAAAAGTAACTTGCATTTCCCGCCGCCTTGTGGTATACTGATTGGCAATATATGCAAGGAGTGATCATATGCATTTGCAGGAATCCGGCGAGATGTATCTGGAAACCATTCTGGTGCTGACCAGCCAGTCGCCCCACGTCCGCGCCATCGACGTGGGCGAGTACATGGGCTATTCCAAGCCCAGCGTCAGCCGCGCCATGGGACTTTTGAAAAGCGGCGGCTATATCAAGGTGGACGAGAATGGCTTCATCACGCTGCTGGAGCCGGGCCGCGAGGTGGCCGAAATGATCTATGAGCGTCACACACTGCTGACGCAGTTTCTGACCCGGCTGGGCGTATCGCCAGAAGTGGCCGCCGAGGATGCCTGCAAGCTGGAGCATGTGATCAGCGACGAATCGTTCCAGGCCATCAAAAAGCACGCGCATCTGGGCGTGGAAAAGTGAAAAAAGATTCCCTGACTTGGGTCAGGGAATCTTTTTTTGCTATTTCACTTCCACTCTTGGCCCCGGGCGGTACTCCTCGGAGAGCACCCGGATGGTGATGCTCCCGGCAGAAAGCTCCGTGAGCTGCGCCTGCAGAGCTTCTGCCTTTTCCGCAGGCAGGGAGATGGACAGCACCACGTCCGCGCCGTAGGCCACGTCGTCGATGACGCCGGACTGGCCCTCGATCTCCAGCTTCACCCGCTCGAAAAGGGGATAGGTGCAGGGTACCTCCACTCTGGCCCACGCGCCCATCACCGCCACGCCGGAGGCGATCAGCGCGTCCTTGGCCCCCTTGGAGTAGGCGCGGGTCAGACCGCCCGCTCCCAGCAGGATACCGCCAAAATACCGGGTCACCACGCAGCAGACGTTGGTGACCTCCTCCCGCTCCAGCACCTTCAGCATGGGCTGACCGGCGGTGCCTTGCGGCTCGCCGTCGTCGCTGTACCGGGCGGTGGTGGGGCCGACGCGGTAGCACCAGCAGTTGTGGCGGGCGTCGTAGTACTTGGCCTTCATGTCCTTGATGTACTGCTGGGCCTGCTCCTCCGTCTCCACCGGCCAGATGTGGCTGATGAAGCGGGAGCGCTTCTCCACGAACTCGCTGTCCGCCGCCTGAAAGGGAACTCTGAACTCGCTCATTCCCACTCCTCCTTTGGCGGCTGCCAGCCCTCGATATAGTCCTTCAGCTGTCCCAGCAGCCGGGGATTGCACACGGCCACCACGTCCACCGTGGCGGCGTACTCCACGCTCTCCACCTTGGCCTCACGGTACAGGCTGTCCAGCGCGCCCGCCTTGTCGTAGGGCAGGTGCAGCGTCACCCGTTTGGTGCCCTTGTCCAGCTTTTTATCGATCAGCGCCAACAGGTCGGGGATACCCTCCCCTGTTTTGGCGGAGATGGCTACGGCGTCCTCCTCTTTTGCACGGTCGCCGGGGAAGCTGAGGTCGGACTTGTTATAGACCCGGATGCAGGGAATGGTGTCGGCGCCCAGCTCGCGGATCAGGCGACCCACGGTGTCGGCCTGCTGCCGCCACTGGAGATTGGACGAGTCGATGACGTGGAGCAGCAGGTCGGCGTACTCCAGCTCCTCCAGCGTGGCCTTGAAGGCCTCCACCAGCTGGTGGGGCAGCTTGCGGATAAAGCCCACCGTGTCGGAGATCACCACGTCCAGCGTATCGCTGACGGTCAGGAGACGGGTGGTGGTGTCCAGCGTGTCGAACAGGCGGTTGTTGGCGGGGATATCCGCACCGGTGATGGCGTTCAGCAGCGTGGATTTTCCCGCGTTGGTGTAGCCCACGATGGCCACCACGGGGATCTCGTTCTTGCTGCGGCGCTGGCGCTGGGTGGCCCGGACGCGGCGCACCTCCTCCAGCTCCGCCTTCAGCTTGTCGATCTTGCGGCGGATGTGGCGGCGGTCGGTCTCCAGCTGGGTCTCGCCGGGGCCCTTGGTGCCGATGGGCGAGCCGCCGGTGCCGCCCTGCCGCTCCAGATGGCTCCACATGCCGATCAGGCGGGGCAGCAGGTACTGGTACTGGGCCAGCTCCACCTGCAGGCAGCCCTCCTTGGTTCTGGCCCGCTGGGCGAAGATGTCCAGGATCAGGCCGCTGCGGTCAATGACCTGCACGCCCAGCAGCTCGGTCAGGACGCGGATCTGCGACGGCGACAGGTCGTTATCGAAGATCACCATGGTGGCCTGCTCGTTGTCCACCATGCGCTTGACCTCCTCCACCTTGCCCTCGCCGATGAAGCTGTGGGGGTCAGGCTTCTCCCGGCTTTGCAGGATGATGCCCGCCGTGTCGCCGCCCGCCGTGTCCACCAGCTCCGACAGCTCCATCAGGCTCTCCTCGTCGGCGCTGTCGTCGCCCAGTACCGGCGAGCGCAGGCCCACCAGCACGGCGTGGTCACGGGCTTCCTTGCTATTTTCCAAAGTTTTGCGTTCCATATTACCCTCGGTCAAAATGAATTTTTCCCTATTATATACGGTTTTCCGCCGGTTGTAAACGGGCAAAACCGCATTGCGGCGGGCAGCGGAAAAATCGGCATACTATGCTCTTGGCATATTGTATTCTTTTTTCAGCAGTGGTATAGTGTAATTGTTTGAATATGCACAAAAACATTGCGACAGGAGGAGAGTTTATGAAGAAACGCATCATAAGCCTGTTGATGGCTCTGCTGATGCTGACCAGCCTGCTGCCCACCGCCGTGTGGGCCGAGGGCGAAGCCCCAGAGCAGACGGCGGCTGCCGTCATGGATGACGGCGGGGCGGAGCAGGAGCCTGCGGCAACGCCGGAAACCCCGGAGACGCCCGAAGCTCCGGAAGCTCCCGTGGAGCCTGAACAGCCCACGGAACCGGAGCAATCCGCAGAAGCGGAAGCGGACGCGGAGCCGGAGGACGGCATCGCTCTGTATAACAGCGCCACCAGCGGGTCGTGCGGGGACAATGTAACGTGGAGTTATGATGCCAATAGCTGTACCCTTACGATTTCCGGCAGTGGGGATATGGAAGATTATGACGCGACTTATGATCGAGACGATGAAACATATTATAACCCCACCTACCCCTGGCCTTCATCTGTTGCCAAACTTGTTGTTAAGGATGGTGTGACCAGGCTAGGTAGTTTTGCGTTCTACAAATGCACTTCTCTTGTTGAAGTCTCACTGCCTGAGTCTATTGGAGCTTTCGGTTCCTATTGCTTTGCTGAATGCTCCCAACTTATATCGCTGACCATACCTTCTAAAGTCACCGTGATACCGCAGGGTTTTTGCTCTGGCTGTAAAAAGATAACTGCGATCAATATTCCTTCTGGTGTAACTCGTATCAATAAAAACGCTTTTTTGACAACCGGTATCACAACGTTGACGATTCCCACCAGTGTGGTATACATCGGAACGGAAATTGGAAATATCAATTACGTTACCTATAAAGGATCCAAAACTCAGTGGGAAAAAATCGAATTCGGTTCTTACAATAATTTTGAACCCACCAGCAGGAACACATACGCACCGGCATGGGATGAAGGAACTTTCAATAACTCCCAAATCACCTGGGAGGTAGAGTGTGACTATTGCCTACGCATTACTGGTTTCGGAGATATCCCTGATTTCAATTTGGGTACGGCTCCCTGGTATGATTACAACACTCAGATCAAAGAGGTCGTTATCGAAAGAAACATTACCCGCATTGGCAACTACGCTTTTTATAATCTTAAAAATCTAAAGGAATTCCGGAGTCTCGGTGAAGATATGGTCACCCACGTTGCCTTTAGCGTAAAAACAATCGGTGAATCCGCGTTTGAGCTTTGTACAGCGCTCAGCACTTTCCCCTTCTCTGAGATGGAGCAGTTGGAAAGCGTTGGCAAATATTCTTTTCATAGCAGCGGACTTTCCGGTGACATTACTTTTCCCGATTCTTTGAAGTGCATTGAACATGGCGCTTTCGAGAACACCTCCATCAACAGTGTCATTATTAGAAAGAATGTAGCTACCATTGGCCAGTTTGCTTTTAATAACTGCTCCAAGCTCACAGATATTTTCTATCGCGGCACCCAGGCACAATGGGAAAGTCTTATGTCTGGAGAAGATAATAAAGTGCCGTCAAGAACAATTCTTCATCTTAATTCTCGGTGCTGTCCCGGCTATTCAACAAAAACTGTCGATCCCATTCCTGCTACCTGCACAACTTCCGGCAGTATGAATGACACCGTGTGCGCCACTTGCGGGGTGCTGGTTTCAAAGGGTACAGTGATCCTCGCCACGGGTCACACTGAGGTCGTGGACGCCGCTAAGGCTCCTACCTGTACCGAGACCGGTTTGACCGAGGGCAAGCATTGCTCCGTGTGCGATACCGTGCTGGTAGCGCAGGAAGAAGTTCCCGCCACCGGTCACACCGAGGTCGTGGACGCCGCCAAGGCCGCTACCTGTACCGAGACCGGTTTGACCGGGGGCAAGCATTGCTCCGTGTGCAATACTGTGCTGGTAGCGCAGGAAGTTGTTCCCGCCAAGGGTCACACCGAGGTCATTGACCCCGCCAAGGCCGCTACCTGTACCGAGACCGGTTTGACCGAGGGCAAGCATTGCTCCGTGTGCGATACCGTGCTGGTGGCGCAGGAAGTTGTTCCCGCCACGGGTCATATCTGGGATGACGGTGTGGTCAGCATCCCCGCCACAGGACACAAAACCGGGACGCTGACATTCACCTGCACCGCCTGCCATGCCACCAGAACGGAAGAGATCCCTGCCATCAAGGGCGATGTGAACGGCGACGGCACGGTGGACATTCTGGACGTTGACCAGGTCTACCGCCATCTGACCGGGCAGATTACGTTGTCCTCCGTGGAGCTGGCGGTCGCCGACGTGAACCGGGACGGCACGCTGGACGTTTACGACCTGCAGCTGCTGTACGAGGCAGTGGCGCAGGGAACGGAACTGTAACACCACAAACCCCGTGTCCGCATGGTTCATGCGGACACGGGGTTCTTTCGCTGTCAGCAAAAAAATGCCTGTTCCCATGAGGAACAGGCATTTTCATGTGTCTTTTTAGCCCTCCAGACCGAAACGCTTGTTGAACTTGGCAACGCGTCCGCCGGTATCGACAAGCTTCTGCTTGCCGGTGAAGAACGGGTGACACTTAGAGCAGACTTCCACGCGAATATCCTTCTTCGTAGAACCTGTCTCAATCACATTACCGCAGGCGCATTTGATAGTAGTCTGCTGATAATTGGGATGGATTCCTTCCTTCATTGCTCTGGTTCACCCCTTTCCGGTACACTTGTCGTCTGGGCTTTCACCCATAAACGCAACTGTGATAATACCACAGCTTGCGGCAAATTGCAAGCACTTTTTTATAATTTTACGGTAGAATTTGTGTGGAAGAAGTACAGGAGCTTCTCCGACACGTCTTTTTCCAGCACCTTGCCCAGCGCCAGCGCGTAGGCCTCCAGCTGGGGACGGTAGCCCTCGGCCCGCTGGGATTGCTGCTGGGGGGTGACGCGGTCGGTCTTAAAGTCCACCACCACCAAACCCGACGGCGTTTCAAAGGCGCAGTCCACCACGCCCTGCAGCAGCAGTTCCTCCCCCGCCGCCTGCGGATCGTAGAGGGCGGCGTCGGTCAGCAGCGAGAAGCGGTACTCCCGCCACACCTTGTCCGCGCCGCGGAGACGCTCCGCCAGCGGAGACGCCAGAAACCGCGCCACCATGGCGCAGTCCACCGCCGCGGCCTGCTGGGTCGTCAGCAACCGACGTTGGGCCAGCTTTTCCACCTCTGCCGCCACCGCCGAGGGGGTGGCGGGGGTGCGGAAGTCGATGTACTGCATGACGGCGTGGACGGCGGTGCCCTTTTCCGCCGCCGTCAGGCCGGTGGTCTCCCGCAGAAACAGGGGCTTTTCAAACAGCACCGCGCGGCGGCGGGTAGGCGCGCCCTCCGCAATCTCCTCGTCGATGGCGCGGCCTTTCAACTGGGTGGCCGTCACCTTGCCGGGGGTGACAGTGGCCGCACCGTGCCCGTAGACCCACTCCAGCGGTGCGGGGTCAAAGGGCTGCTCCTCCGGCAGCGGGGCTGCCGCGTCCTCCTGCGGCACGGCGGCGGTCATGGCGGCGGGAGAATCCCACAGATACACCTGCCAGCCGCCGTCCTCCGTGGTCTGCTCCGGCGTAGGCACGTCCGCCCACTGGCACAGCTTGGCGCCCGGAGCGGTACACAGCAGCGGCAGCAGCACCCAGTCGCCCAGACACTTGCCCGCCGCCACTGCCTCCGGCGGTGTGGGAACGCCTGCCAGACCTGCCAGATCGGCCACGCGCTTGCGGCCCTTCTTCCGGCAGTCCACGGCGATCATTTTCTCCTGTGCGCGGGTCATGGCCACGTAGAGGATGCGCATTTCCTCGGACTTGCTCTCCCGCTGCAATTGCAGCGCCACCGCCGTTTTGCTGACGGTATCGTAGCGGATGCTGCGCGCTCTGTCCACGCACTCCACACCCAGCCCCAGCTGGGGGTGCACCAGCACCGGCTCCTGCACGTCACGGGGGTCGAACCGCTTGCTGAGGTCGCAGAGGAACACGATAGGGAACTCCAGACCCTTGGACTTGTGGATGGACATGATGCGCACGCCGCCGGCGCTCTGGCGGGTGGAGAGATCCGGCGCGTCGCCGTTTTCCAGCAGCGTCCGCAGGTGGGCGGTGAAGTCGAATAGGCTCTTTTTCCCCGCGCCGGCCATCTGCCGGGCGTAGGTGTAGAAGGCCGTCAGGTTGTCCTTCCGGGCCTGACCGCCCGGCATGGCGCCGAACACCGCCGCGCAGCGGCAGGTGTTGTAGATGCGCCACAGCAGCACGTCCACCGTCTCGTCCCGGGCGGCGGTGCGAAGGCTCTCCAGCGTGCGGAGGAAATCCTGAGTATCGGGGCTTTCGTCCAGCAGCAGGGCGTCGAAGTAGTCGCCGTCCTTCTGCAGGGCGCGGATGGCCGCCAGACGATCCGGCGTGAAGCCGAACAGGGGCGAGCGCAGCACCGAGATCAGCGGCACGTCCTGCCGGGGATTGTCGATGACCTGCAGCAGCGACCACACCACGGCGATCTCCACGGTGGCGAAGAAGTCGCTGCTCTCGTCGGCGGCGCAGGGGATGTTCCGGGCCGCCAGCGCCGCCGTGAAGGCCTTCAGGCGGCTGCGGGGCGAGCGCATCAGGATCACGAAATCCTCCGGCGTACAGCGCCGCAGGCCGTCGCCGCCGGAGACGGCGTAGCCCTCGTCCAGCATGCGGCGGATGCGCTCTGCCACGAACCGGGCCTCCACCGCCGCGCGGTCGAAACGCTCCTCCTCGGTGTCGGCCACGTCGATGAAGTGGTATTCCGCCGCCGTGTCCGGGTGGGGCGGGTAGTACGCCGCACCGAAATAGAGCTGCTCCTCCGCGCCGTAGTCCATCTCGCCCATCCGGCGGGACATGATGCTGCGGAAGATAGCGTTGCAGCCGTCCAGCACGCTTTGGCGGGAGCGGAAGTTTTTGCTGAGCAGCACCTTGCGGGGCTGGCCGTCCTCCGCCTGGCCGGCGGGGACGTAGGCGTTGTACTTCCGCAGGAAGATGGTGGGGTCGGCCAGACGGAAGCGATAGATGCTCTGCTTCACGTCGCCCACGGTGAACAGGTTCTGCTCCTGCCGGGAGACGGCGGAGAAGATGCAGTTCTGCACGTCGTTGGCGTCCTGATACTCGTCCACCATGATCTCCCGGTAACGCTGGGCCACCTGCTGAGCCAACTCCGTAGGCTGGCCGTCGGGCTGGCACAGCAGGTCGATGGCATAGTGCTCCTGATCGGAGAAATCCAGCGCGTTGCGGCGGGCCTTCTCCGCCTGATAGCGGTGGGAGAAGTCAGCGGTCAGTGCCGTCAGCGCCAGCATGGCGGGTGCCATGGCCGACAGGTCGGAAAGATGCTCCGCCTGGGTGACGGTAAAGGGCGCGGCCAGCTTCTTCAGGTCGTCCTTGCACTGCTTGACGATGGCCTGCACGTGCTCCTTTTCCGGGTTTTCGCCCCGGACAGCGCCCATGCGGCGGTGGAAGCCGGGCAGCGCGGCGGCCATGGCGTTCCAGTCGCCGCAGGCGGCGGAAAAGCCCCGAAACCCCGCTGCCGCCTCCACCAGACGGTCGCTGTAGGCGGCGGCCACCACCTCGTCGGTGATGCCGTCTGCCGTTTTTTCCAGCAGCGCCGCCCAGAAATCCGCCTTGGCGGCGGCGTCCTCCATGATGATCCGACCGTAGGGGGTCTGGCTCAAGTCCTCCGGCAGCGTCTCCCAGCCGCGGCGCACCTTTTCCAGCCATTCCAGCGGGTAGGGATGGCTTTGCAGCTTGCGGTGCAGCTCCAGCACCAGCTGCTCCAGCGCCCGGTCGTCCCGGCCCGCGCCCAGCGTTTCCGCCAGCTGGCGGCGCTGGTCGTCCATGCCGGCGTAGAAATCCTCCAGCGTCCGCTCCAGCACACGCTCCTTCACCATGGCGGCCTCCTGCTCGTCCAGCACCCGGAAGTCCGGCGTCAGGGTATGACCCGCCACCGGCGGCAGACGGTACACGTTTTCCCGCAGCAGCGCGGCGCAGAAGGCGTCCACCGTTTTGATATCCGCCTGATACACCCGGAACAGCTGGCGGCGCAGATGGGCGTTGTCCGGATGCTCCGCCACCCGCTTGGACAGCTCCGCCGCGATCTTGCCCCGCAGCTCCGCCGCCGCCGCCTTGGTATAGGTAATGATCAGAAAATCGTCTACGGCGCACTGCTCCTCCATGATATAGCGGAACAGGCGCTCCACCAGCACCTTGGTCTTTCCGGAGCCGGCGGCGGCGGACACCAGCAGGCTGCCGCCCCGGTTTTCCACCGCTGTGCGCTGGTCAAGTGTCAGTTCAACGGCCATGGTGTCCCTCCTCTCCGTTTTCCCGTTCCATCAGAGCCCAGAATTCATCGCTTTCCGTCTTGTAAATGAGCCGCCGCTTGTCCCGGCTGTCGTCAAAATAGCAGGCCGAGGCAAAGGCGCAGTAGGTGCAGGCGCTGTCCTGTGGGCCGCGGGCATAGGGGTCGGCGTCGATGTTGCCGCCCGCGATCTCCCCGGCGATCTGGTGCAGCAGCTTGTCCACATACCGGCCCAGATGGCCCAGCTGCGCCGCCGTGGCCACGCTGCCGGTGACGCCGCCGTCCTTCTTCACCCCGATGGGGAGATAGCAAGGGGACTCCAGCGCGCTGTGCTCCATGGCCTGCAGGATCTGGGGCTCGCCCAGCACCAGTCCGGTGCGGCGCAGCTCCTTTTGCAGAGCGGCCTTCAGCTTTTCGTCACTGATGCCGCGATCCTGCCGCAGTATCACGCTGCGGGCGGGCTGGTACAGCACGCCACATGGCACAATGGGATGGCCGAAATAGGACGCGCCCTCCCGCTCCAGCGTAAAGAGATACAGCAGCATCTGAATGCCAAGACCATAGCGGATATCCGTCAGGTCGAAGCTCTTCTGGCCGGTCTTGTAGTCCACCACCCGGAGATAGAGCTTCTCGTCGTGGAGCCAGCCGTCCACCCGGTCTACCTTGCCGGAGACGGACAGGGACGCGCCGCCCTCCCGAACGGTGATGGCGGGCAGGTCGCCGTCCCGTCCGCCGAAGCTCAGCTCGAAGGACACCGGGGCGAAGTCCGACTGCCGCATTTCCTCCGCGATGCTGAGGATGATGCTGTAGGCCGTCTCCCGCAGACGGCTGAACAGATACCGGAAGCGGGCGGATTTATGGGGATAGTCGTCGATGCATTCGTCGGCGTAGCGCTTTACATAGTTCCGCACCATGCGGCGCAGCTCCTCGTCGGCCACCTGTCCGTAGCCGCCCTGCGCTTTCACGTTACGGTTGACGTTTTCCAGCAAATAGTGGAGGAAGGTGCCGATCTCCGGGGCCTCGAAGCCCGCCTTTTTCCGCTCCTTTGCCCGCAGACCGTACTCCATGAAGTAGCCGAAATGGCAGGACTTCACCCGGTCGATGCGGCTGGCGGACATGGCGATAGAGTGGCCGTACAGCGACCGCACCGCCTCCGGCGACAGGCTGCCCCGCTCCATGTGCCGCGCCCGCTCCATGGCGGACAGGGCGGCGGCGTAGCGGGGACTTTGGGCAAAGTACTGCCACAGTTGGGGGTCATCCCCGGCGGCGCACAGGGCCGCGGCAGGCAGCGTCAGGCGATAGGCCCCGTCCTCCCGGCATATCTTCGTCCGGGGGAACAGACGGGCCACACGCTCCACCACGAAGGAGGGCCACAGCTCCGCGCCGGTCACGTCGGTGACGGGCCAGCTGATATGCAGGTGCTCCGTGGGCTGGGCAAGACAGGCGTAGATGTTTTGCAGCTCGTTATCCAGCGCGTCGAAGGTGGCGTCGGACAGGGGGATATCCCGCTGAGCCAGCGCCTGCCGGTCGTCGCTGTCCAGCACGCCGCCGTCCCTGTCGATCTGGGGCAGCAGGTGGTCGTTGGCGCCCAGCAGGAACAGGACGCGGACGCGGTGGCGGTCGTTGCGGGTGATCTCGCTGACCTTCACCTGATCCAGCGTGGCGGGGATGGTGCCCACGCTGTACTGGGTCAGCACCAGCCGCAGCAGGCGGGCGAATTCCTCGCCGTCCAGCTCCGTGTCCGCCAGAATTTCCACGAATTGATCCAGCACGCCGCAGAAGATCTGCCACAGCTGGGCGTATTCCTCCGCCAGCTGCACCTGTCCCGCCGCCAGCAGTGCGTCGGCCTTGTCCCGCAGCGCCTCCGGCACACCGGCAGCCGCCGCGAATTCGTACAGCGTCCGGGCCTTGTCACGGGCGGCGGGCCGCTCCTTCAGGCCGGTAGCCAGCGCCAGCAGCGGCAGACGCACCTTTTCCCGGATGCGGTTGATCTCCTGCAGACGGGCGGCCCGCTCCTCCGTCATGTCCCGGCCGTAGCCGTCGGGGTTCAGCGTCCACGGCACGTCACGCAGCCACATATTGCCCCGAATTTCCCAGCGGATCACGTAGTTCTCCAGTAGGTCGCACTCCGCCTCCGTCACGCCGGTCATGCCGGTTTTCAGGTAGCGGAACATATCCTCGTACTCAAAGCCGCCTGTCACCGCGTCCACAGCGGACAGCAGCAGCGTCATCACCGGCTTTTCCAGAATGTCACTGCGGCGGCTGACGTAGGCGGGGATGCCGTCCCGCAGAAAGATGGACTCCAGCAGCGGGCCGTAGGCGTCCAGCGTCCGGGCGGCCACAGCCATGTCCCGGTAGCGATAGCCCTGCTGGGCAAGGCGTCGAATCTGGGCGGAGACGTACTCCACCTCCGTGTAGGCTGTGGCCGCCTGATAGAGCGCCACCGCGTCGGTCTCGCCCTCCCAGGCCGCGTCATGGCCGAAGAAGCAGCGCTCCAGATGGCCCAGCGGGCTGTCGTCCTGCCGGGTCAGGTAGGTCAACCGGCACTCGACGCCCGCCTCACGGGCCATGCGGACAAGGCGCTCCTTCTGGGCGGCGGCGTTCTGAAACTGCTGGCCGGTCTTGTCGCCCAGCAGCGTCACCGTTACGCTGCGGCACCGCCGCAGCGCCAGCGAAAGAACGCTCTCCTCCTGCTTATTGAAGAAGGAAAAGCCGTCCAGATACAGGTCTTTCCCATCCAGATAGTGGGACTGAGGCAGGCTGTCGTGGAGCTTCTGCACACGGGAACGGGTGTCGGTGCCGCCGTGGCGCAGCTTGGCGTCGTAGGCGGCGAAGATCAGCGCCACGTCCCGCAGCTTATCGCCCATGGCGCCCTCCATGTCCTCCACATGGTGGTACAGCGTCTCCGGCGCGATCTGATAGGCGTAGAATTCGTCGGCCAGCGTGGTCAGCTGGTGCAGGAATGCCGAGCGCTGGGACGGGCGGCCGAACACTTTCAGCTGGGTGTGCAGCTCCTGTAAGCACCGGCGCATGGTCAGCAGCTTGCCGCCGTTGTCCAGCGTCACGTCGGCAAGGCCGCCGGTCTCGCCCAGTACGCGGGTGGCAAGGCTCTGGAAGGTCAGCACCTCGGCGCTGCGGCAGGCGGTGGGGCCACAGAAGCGGCACAGATCCAGCTCCGCCTCGTGGGAGGTGTGCTCCGGCACCAGCAGCAGCTGGGGACGGTTCTCCCGCTCACGCTGGATGGTCTCCAGCACCCGCGCCGACTTTCCGCTGCCGGCGCGGCCGATCCAGATGGACAGCATAGGCGCGTCCTCCTTACGTATGATAGTCTTTGCCGCCATTATACCGTATTTGCCGCCGTTTGCAAAGCGGCGCACCGAAAAAACTAAAAATGCCCGACAAATCACTTGCCAAATGCCGGGTATGCTGGTAAAATAGTACTATCGAATCTTCGACAAAGGGGAGAGAAAACTATGAGAAAGATGAAGCGATGGGCCGCACTGCTGTGTGCGGTGTTGATGGCCGTCACGCTGCTACCGACGCAGGTGTGGGCGACGGATGGGACGGACGGCGGCAGCGCCGCTGCGCTGGAAGAACCGATCGTGAGCGACAAGCCTACCATGAGTGAGGAAACCGCCACAGACGGACAGCCTGCCGACGACCAGACGCCCGCTCCCACCGACGATGAAACGCCGGACGCGGAAGTTCCAGAGGAGAGTGAAAGCGCCGACCCTCAGGAGCCGGAGCAGGAAGTGGACAATCAGGACACTGACAATACCGATGATTCCGATGTGCTATGCAGGGCGACACTGGATCCTATCAGCCACGAATTGGAGGTTGAGCAGTTTTCAGCAGAGGAAGCTGCGGATGCGGAGATTACGTCTGCTGAGTTGAATAATGCTCTGACCAGTAATAAAAGCGGGAGCTCCTATTTCGATATCATATCCGTGACACGGTATGGCCGTGCTAAGCTGGCGAAAATGTCCCGCAGTACGGTCTACCTGAAAATTTATGATCGGCTGCTGGAAATGGCAGAGGATTTTACCGTAGACAAGGTTTCGCTTCCTACAAACCAGAAAATTACCCATGATGAAGCTTGGCTTGTTACTGCTGCGTTTTACTCTGACTATCCGGAGCTGTTCTGGGCCCGGCCGTCGTTCTGGTACAACAAAAACACCATGCTTTGCAGTGAAATTCAACTGAATTACAACAGTCATATTTACAATCTGAATACCGAACTGCCGCTGTTTCTGGAGACTGCTGAAACGATCCTGGCGGGTATGCCCACCGGCAGCGACTATGAGAAAGAGCTGTACCTGCACGACGCGCTGATCAAGAAAGTCACGTATACCTACAGTAAGCTGGAGGAGCAGAACGGCTATACCACACTGGTGGAGGGCAAGGGCGTTTGCGCGGGGTATGCTTTTGCGCTGCAATATCTGTTGATGCGCGCAGGTATCCAGAGCTACTATGTGGTAGGCTACGCAGGAGAAAACCATGCATGGAATCTGGCAAAAATCGACGGAGAGTGGTACTATGTAGACGCCACGTGGGACGATCCCGTGTATAACGGTTCGGACGATCCCTATTCACCCTATTACAGCTATTTCAACATCACCACAAATAAGCTGAAAGAAGATCACACACCTTCTGGTACGCCGTATAACGTGCCGTTAGAGAACTGTACCGCCACGGCGGCCAACTACTATACGGTCAACAGTCATTTGATCGTTTCTACCGAGGATGCGAGTCTTCCCGGCAAGGTGGCCAACCTGCTGCGGCGTAATAACGGCATCATTCGTCTGTACGTGACGGACGATGACACCGACAACACCGTGTGGCAGTGGTATCAGGACAATAGCAGCAACATCGCCTCAGCCATGGAAGCATACGGCTACTATCAATATGGCTACTGGTGCTTCAACCACGAGGTTGTTCTGTGGTTTGAGGGGGATTATTTGGCACTTGGCCCCGGCGAACTGAATGGCTACAGCGGAGTCACGATTCTGGATGTGGATCTGCTGTATCAGTACCTGAGGACCCAGCAGGTGCCCGTTGCGCAGACCAAACTGATGGAATATGAGTTTCTGGAGGACGCCGATGTGAACGGTGACGGTTCTATCGACATCTATGATCTGCAATTGCTGTACGAGACGGTTTGTAACGGTTGATAAAATGGAAAAGCGGCGAAAGCCGCTTTTCTTTTTCCCGTTTCCAGGTTTTTCCGCTTGCCAAGCGGCGGTCAGGCTGGTAAAATGACAATTATTGGGAATCTAAGCAAAAGGAGGCGGAGCAGGTGGACAGGAAAGGAAAGCGTCTGGCGGCGCTGCTGTGCGCGGTACTGATGGCCGTCACGCTGCTGCCCGGTCAGGTCTGGGCGGAGATGTACAGCGCGGAGGATGCGCCGCTGTCCGCCACGGTGGTCTGCAGCAATCCCCTGTATCCGGAGCTGGGCGTGACGGAAAGCGTCACCTATGACGCGCCGGGCACGGCAATGCTGGCGGAGACGAACGCCATGGGCGACGGCGGTCGCTACGACAGCCTGACGGACGTAGCCGCCTATGTGCACCAGCAGTTCAAGGCACGGGAGCAGATACTGTTTTTCTACACCGGCTATCCGGCGGACGGGCCGTTTTCGGAGCTGACGGCGGAGGAGGCCGCGGCGGCTTACAGCAAAAGCGAGAAGCAGCTGGCGGCGGACGGCGTGTCCCATGCCGGTATCCTGCTGCGGCGGCGCTTTGCCAAGTATCTGACCACGCTGGTGCGGCAGCAACTGCTGCCGGAGGTGTTCCGCCACGATCCGCAGGATCCCACCGGCGGCGACTACATGCGCTATCAGTATGGCAGCGTCACCTACTCCGCGTCGTGGGACGGCAATTACTTTGGTGTGACCATCGCGTTTACCTATTTCACCACCGCCCGGCAGGAAACGGAGTTGGAGCAGACCGCTGCGTCGCTGCTGGACTATCTGGGGGTGGCGCGGATGGCGGAGCCGGAGGAGCGGCTGGCGGCCATTTATGACTGGCTCTGCGCCCATGTGGAGAATGACAGCGAAAACCGGAACGATACCACGAATCTGCTGAAGTATTCCGCCTACGCGGCACTGGTGAACAAGCGTGCGGTATCGCAGGGCTATGCCCTGCTGCTGTACCGGCTGGCGCTGGCGGCGGGGGTAGACGTCCGCGTGGTATCGGGCAGCGTCAACGCCGAATCCCACGGCTGGGATCTGGTCAAGCTGGGGGTACGGTGGTATCAGGCCGACGCCGCGTGGGACGCGGGAGCGCAGGTGCATCGCCACTACCTGAAAGCCAGTCTCAGTAATCACCAGCCGGACGGGGAGAGCGCCGCCGTGATGGGACAGCACTTTCTCTCTCCCACCGATTTCACCGTAAAGATCGGGGAGCTGAACGGCAGCGGCGGCATTGACAGCACGGATGTACAGCTTTTGTACGACTATCTGGTGACCGGCAAGGCGGCGGGCGGCCTGTCCGCCGCAGACTTCCGGAAAGCCGCCGATATCAACGGTGACGGCGCTATCGACGTGTACGATTTGCAGCTGCTGTATGAGTCGGTCTGCGGGATCAGCGAATAAAAAACATTCCCCGGCAATCGCTGGGTGGTCGTAAAACAGTGAATCCTCCGTATGGTTCAGATCATACGGAGGATTTGCTTATGTCTAATCTGCAAACCTGCTGGCGGCGAACGGTTTGTCAAAGCCGTTTGCCGCCAGCAGGTACACAGAGGGCAGCCGCTTTAGCGGCGCAAGGGGGGCGCGGGTCTCCGGTGGAGACCTCAAAGCGTGAAACGCTTTGAAGCGCCGACCGAGCCGGCAGGCGAGGCCAGCCACCTTGACGGAACGAAGTGACGCAACATGCTCGGTCGGGCAGTTTTCTTCTGCTGACCGGGAATGAAGCTCCGCAGGACGCACT
>OLSQ01001860.1_pt1 | contig 16406 bp, 11 predicted proteins | sample 1672561 | NCBI WGS metagenome assembly OLSQ01 (sample SAMEA3136699, study PRJEB25190) | human gut metagenome | biome: human gut; feature: human-associated habitat; material: faeces | place: Austria | collected 2013 | reverse complement strand
GTGAATCATCGTATCGGATTGTTCGACATGATTCTCCTGAAGGACAACCACGTGGACTTCGCCGGAGGTATCGCCAACGCCATCAACCGTTGCCATGAGTATCTCAAGGAAAAGGGAAAGGACCTGAAGATAGAAATCGAAGTGCGTAACTTCGATGAATTGCAACAGGTGTTGGATATGGGTGGCGTAGACCGTATCATGCTCGACAACTTCTCCGTGGAGGATACGCGTAAGGCCGTGGAGATGGTGGCCGGACGTTTTGAAACGGAGTCGAGCGGCGGTATCACTTTCGACACTTTGCGCGATTATGCCGAGTGTGGGGTAGACTTCATTTCCGTCGGGGCACTGACCCATTCCGTCAAAGGGTTGGATATGAGTTTTAAGGCTTGTTGACAGGCCATGAGTCTGTCGGATTGACAAACGGTTGCCGGGACTGTCTCGTCGTGAAAACGGAAGGGAGACAGCCTTGGTAATCGTTTTTTGCATATATAATAAGGTATATAATATATGAAGAAACACTTTTGGTGGATGAGTGTGGCTTTGTGGCTCTCTTTGCAGGCAGCGGCACAGGACGGGCGTTTCCATTCTCCGGTGGACATTCCGTTTCTGATGTCGGGCAGTTTCGGCGAGCCGCGTCCGAACCATTTCCATTGCGGCATCGACGTGAAAACGCAAGGCGTGGTGGGTAAACGGGTACTGTCTGTGTGCGACGGGTATGTGTCGCGGCTTACGGTGGGTTACGACGGTTTTGGCAATGCCGTTTATGTGACGCACCCCAACGGCCTGGTATCCGTTTATTGCCATTTGAACGAGTTCGTTCCGGCCTTGCAGGAGGTTGTCCGAAGGTGTCAGTACAAAGAAGAGACGGAGCGGGTAGACGTGAAGCTTCCACCCGGCGAGTTTCCCGTAAAGGCGGGGGATTTGATTGCTTACAGCGGTAATACGGGCGCTTCTCTTGCCCCTCATCTTCATTTGGAATTGCATCGTGTGTCGGACGGGGCGTTGGTGGATCCGTTACCTTATTTCCAGCATTTGCTGACGGACGATATGTCACCGGTCGTCCACGGGGTGAAGTTGTATGCTTGTCCGGGGCGGGGCTGGATAGATACCGGAGGGTCGTCCAAGACATTCACGGTCACGGCCGATGCTTCAGCCCGTGTGGTCCGGGCTTGGGGGCGTGTGGGCGCTGCCGTTTGGGTGGACGACCTGATGAATCACACGCAGAATAAGTTCGGCATCCGTCGTATCACGCTGAAAGTGGACGGCAGGCAGGTTTTCCAAAGCCTGATGGACGAATTCATGCCGGACGAAAATCCGTTGGTGAATTCGTGGGGAGACTATCCTCACTACCGGAAAACGAAGCATTGGTATTTGAAGTCTTTTGTGGACCCGGGTAACACATTGTGTTTCCTTTCGGTCGACGAGAACCGAGGTTGGGTGGACGTGGACGAGGAGCGCGACTACCTCTTTGAATATGCCTTGGAGGATTTGAAGGGAAACGTCCGGGTGTGCCGTTTTACGGTGCGGGGCGAACGTGACGACGCGCGTTTGGCCGAAGCGGAAGAACGCGAACAGCTCCGGAAGGCTTCGGGCGCATGGTTGGAGCACGGTCGTCCGCAAGTGGTACAACGTCCGGGGATGGAGTTGCGTATTCCGGCAGGAGCATTGACAAAAGATGAAGTGCTTCGCGTGGGAGTGGAAGCAAAGGAAGACGGGATTTCCAACCTTTATGTGCTTCACGATGAGTTTGTGCCACTGGTGAAACGGGCCACGTTGATGTTGGCTCCCCGTACGCCAGTGTCCCGTCCGGAGAAATGTTATATCGAGTCTTCCCGTGGATATGTAGGGGGAGACTATGTGGACGGTTGGTTTTCTGCCCGGATTCGGGATTTGGGAGAGTCGTACGCGTTGGCTATGGACACCGTGGCGCCTGTGGTTCGTTGGAAGACGGCTTTCAATGGAAAGAAAGTCACTGTGTTGCGTTGCGCCTTGACGGACAGCGGTTCGGGGGTGAAGTCTTTTAAGGCATACGTGGACGGCCGTTTTGTGCTCTTTACTTCTTATCGGGGAGTATGGACTTGCCGGTTGAAAGAAACGCCGTTGCGTCCGGAGGGCAAACGCCGCCGGTTGACCGTGAAGGTGACGGATCGTTGCGGAAATGAAACGGTGGATGAGAAAGAGTTTATTTATTAACGATAGGTTTATTTACAGAAAGATGAAAATCAAATGGGTAATGGCGGTTGTGTTGGCTGTGTGCACGGGCTACGGGCAGGCTTGCACGAATCTGATTGTGGGAAAGAAGGCATCGGCCGACGGGTCGGTCATCGTGTCTTACAGTGCGGACGACTTCGGAAGTTTCGGTTTTTTGCGCCATTGGGCGGCCGGAAAGCATGCGAAGGGCGCTACGCGTTCGGTATATAATTGGGAAAACAACAATTATGCGGGAGAGATAGAAGAAGCTCCCGAAACGTACAACGTGATAGGGAATATGAACGAATATCAGTTGACGATTACGGAAACGACTTTCGGTGGCCGTGCCGAACTGGTCGATTCAACCGGATTGTTGGATTACGGTAGCTTGATATACATCACTTTGCAGCGTGCCAAGACAGCGAAAGAAGCTATCGGAGTGATGACGGAACTGATTAATAAATACGGGTATAACAGTGAAGGCGAGAGCTTTACGATAGCAGACAAGAACGAAGCGTGGGTCATGGACCTGATCGGGAAAGGGACGGGACGCAAAGGCGCGGTGTGGGTGGCCGTGCGTGTGCCGGACGATTGTATCTGTGCCCATGCCAACCAGAGCCGTATCCGCCGCTTTCCGTTGCGCGACAAGGAGAACTGCCTTTACTCCAAAGACGTGATTAGCTTTGCCCGCGAGAAGGGGTATTTCAAGGGAAAGAAAGACAGCGATTTTTCATTTGCCGATGCTTATGCTCCCGCTGATTTCAGTGCTTTGCGTTTTTGCGAGGCACGGGTGTGGAGTTTCTTTAACCGCTATGTGGACGGAATGGAGAAATATTTGCCATACGCTTCGGGAGAAACCCCGCAGGCCGAACCGATGCCGCTGTTTGTCAAGCCGAACCGCCTGCTTTCCGTGCAGGACGTGAAGGATATGATGCGCGACCATTACGAAGGTACTCCGTTGGCTTTGGACAACGATCCCGGTATGGGACCTTTCGAAGCTCCTTACCGCCCCACGCCGTTGACATGGAAAGTAGACGGGAAGACGTATTTCAACGAACGTCCTATCTCTACCCAACAGTCGGCGTTTGTTATGGTGGCACAGATGCGCAGCCAGTTGCCTGATTATGTGGGTGGCGTACTGTGGTTCGGCTGCGACGATGCGAACATGATGGCTTTCACGCCGGTGTATTGCTGTACGGACTTGGTGCCGGAGTGTTATAGCGACAAGGTGGCGGACGATTTGCACTTTTCTTTTAAAAGTGCTTTTTGGGTATGTAATTGGGTAAGCAGCATCGTGTATCCCCGTTACAGCCAGTTGTTCGGTGAACTCAAAACTGTGCGCGACCGGTTGGAAACCGATTACAATACGTTACAGGAGAAAACGGAAAAAGAAGCCATGGCATTGGCCGGGACGGAGGGCGAAGGGATGTCGGCCGCCCGTAAATACCTGACGGCTTATACGAACCGGACGGCTGCCGGAATGCTCTATGAATGGATGGAGCTGGGCAAGCGTCTGATGGTGAAATATATTGACGGGACTGTGCGCCCTGAAAGAGACGGGCAGTATGTACGTACGCCCGGAGGGGTGGGTGTTCCGGTAGAACGTCCAGGATATCCGGAACGTTATCGCCGTGAAATCGTGAAAGCTACGGGAGATCGCTTTGAGGTGAAATAAATCGTGCAATTAGGGTATTTTCAGATTTCATCGTAGGCGATATGCTGTGAATTGAGTATATTTGCCTGTAAATTGGAACAAAGGATAAAAAATAACTCATAATAATAAGATACGAAATGGATAATGAACTGATTAAATCATGTGAGGCCAAAGCTGAAGCCTGGCTTTCTTCTTCAGTATATGATGCGGCTACGCAGGCGGAAGTACGCAAGATGCTCGACAATCCCGACAAGACGGATTTGGTGGAATCTTTTTATCAGAATCTGGAATTCGGAACGGGCGGTCTGCGCGGCATCATGGGAGTGGGCACGAACCGTATGAACATTTACACGGTCCGTAAGGCAACACAGGGACTTGCAAACTACATTATCAAGCAGGGCGGCAAGGACAGAGGCGTTGCAATCGCATACGACTCCAGAAGAATGTCACCGGAATTTGCAGATGAAGCAGCACTTTGTCTTGCTGCAAACGGAATCAGGGCTTATGTGTTTGACGCACTCCGTCCGACTCCCGAGCTTTCCTTTGCACTCCGTACCTTACATTGTATTTCCGGTATTGTCATTACCGCAAGCCACAATCCCCCGGAATATAACGGATACAAGGCTTACTGGGAAGATGGTGCACAGGTAACCGCTCCTAAGGATAAAGAAATTATTGCAGAAGTAAAGGCCGTAACCGATTATCAGTCGGTAAAGACCATGGACAAAAAGGATGCAATGGATCAGGGACTTTATGTTGTAATCGGCAAGGAAATTGACGATGCCTACATGGCAGAGTTAAAGAAGCAGATTATTCACCCGGATATTATTAAGGAAGTTGCAGATGATATCCGTATTGTATATTCTCCGTTCCATGGAACAGGAAACGTACCGGTACGCCGTATTCTTTCCGAGCTTGGCTTCAAGCACGTGTATGTTGTACCGGAGCAGGAGCTTCCGGATCCTGATTTTACCACACTGGAATATCCGAACCCTGAAGATCCGAAGGCATTTACCCTTGCATTAAAGCTTGCGAAGGAAAAGAATGCAGATATCGTACTGGCAACCGACCCGGATGCAGACCGTCTTGGTATTTATGCACTGGATACAAAGACCGGCGAATATGTACCGTTTACCGGAAATATGTCCGGAATGCTGATTGCAGAATATATTTTAAGAGAGCGTACCGCAACGAAGACCATGCCTGCTAATCCGGCACTGGTTACGACCATTGTTACCACCAATATGGCACGTGCCATTGCAGAAGCTTACGGGGTACGCTTCGTGGAAGTGCTGACCGGTTTCAAGTATATCGGTGAGCAGATTAAGTTTTTTGAACAGAGCAACTCCAACAATTATGTATTCGGTCTGGAAGAAAGCTATGGCTGTCTTGCGGGTACCCATGCAAGGGATAAGGATGCCGTTGTTGCCGTAATGTGTCTGTGTGAAGTGGCTGCATGGTGCAAGAAGCATGGTATTACCGTATGGGATCAGATGCTGAAGCTCTATGAAGAATACGGATATTATAAGGAAACACAGTATGCCATCACCTTAAAGGGTATCGACGGATCCAAGCAGATTGCAGAGATGATGGATAAATTAAGAAACAACCCTCCGAAGAACTTCGGAGAATTACAGGTAAAGGAGCTTCGTGACTACGACAGAGATGTGATCACAGACCTTGCTACCGGAGCAACCAGACCTACCGGACTTCCGAAGTCCAATGTGCTATACTTTGATCTTACGAATGATTCCTGGTGCTGTGCGCGTCCTTCCGGAACAGAACCGAAGATCAAGTTCTATATGGGAGTAAAGGGAACCAGCCTTCAGGATGCAGAAGAGAAGCTGAATAAGCTGACAGAGGATCTCAAGGCCGTTCTGTAAGTCAAAATGATGGCAAAACTATTAAAGCTCAGTAATTTGAAGAAAACCATATATTATCTGAAGAAGAACGGACTTCGCAAGGCTTATTATGCAGCGGTGGAACGAGCTTCTTCCGAAAGAAAGGATGACTATCATTATGATCCCTTGCCGGATTCTGTTTTAAAGGAACAGGCCGGCAAGGCCTCTGAGTTTTCAACCGGATTCAGTATTCTGGTTCCAACCTTTGAAACCAGGGAAGAGTTCCTCCGGGCACTGATCAATTCAGTACTTGCACAGACCTGCGGAAGCTGGGAACTGATTCTTGCAGATGCCAGTAAAACGGACCGGGTATCGGAGGTTGTGAAGGAATATACCGATTCCCGTATCCGGTATCACAGGCTGAAAGAAAATCTGGGAATATCCGGAAACACGAATGAAGCATTGAAGACAGCGACAGGAGAATATGTCGCATTACTTGACCATGATGATTTACTGACGGAGGATGCCTTGTTTGAATGTGCATCTGTGATTGAGGCGTACCGGAAGGATAATCTGGAATTACGCATGTTATATTCTGATGAGGATAAATGTAACAGCAATGGAACTTCGTTTTATGAGGTTAATCGGAAACCGGAGTTTAATCTGGATTTAATATTATCGAATAATTATATCTGTCATCTGCTTGTGATGCAGAGAGAACTCATGCAGGAGCTTGAATTCCGGAGCAGCGTGGATGGGGCACAGGATCATGACATCATTCTGAGGGCGGTAGACCGGATGATGGGAGAGGACAGGCACGCAGCCGGAAAGGCCAGACTGCCGGTTGCCCATATCCCCAAGGTACTGTATCACTGGAGATGTTATGAAGGCTCTACGTCAGAGAATCCGGAAAGTAAGCGCTATGCTTACGAAGCCGGCAAGCGTGCAGTAGAGGATTTTTTGAAGGCACGGGAGTATCAGGCCGATGTGGTTCATACATGTCATCTGGGATTTTTTCGTGTAAATTATCAGCCGGATCTGTTAAGTAACCGGCCGGATGTAGCTGTGGTCGGAGGAAAGCTGATTGACCGGCATAACCGTGTAGTAGGCGGTATTTATAATGAAAACAGGGAGCCCTTATATCTGGGGCTCCATAGAGAATATAGTGGTTATATGCACCGGGCATCCTGTCAGCAGGAGGCCTATGCTGTGGATGTGCGCTGTATGATCTGTTCAGGAGAGGCACAGACAGTTTGGGAAGAGCTTACCGGACTGCCCTATGCGGTGCAGCCCCATACGGGATATTTCTTATATCAGGATGTCCTTAAGAAGGATGCTGATTATGAAGAGTTAAGCTTCAAATTCTGTGAGGAACTGCATAGAAGAGGAAAACGAATCGTCTGGGATCCGGAAATGGTGCAGCGGGTGGATGGAAGATAGGACAGAAGCATGAAAACGACAGTGGTAATTCCCAATTACAATGGACGGAACTATCTGCAGGACTGCCTTACCTCTCTTTTAGAGGGAAGTGAGGTTCCTGCAATAATTGTTGTAGATAACGGTTCTGCCGATGAAAGCGCTGCCATGGTGAAAGAAAGGTTCCCGATGGTGAAGCTGATCGCATTACCCGAAAACCGGGGATTCAGCGCAGCGGTGAATATCGGAATCCATGAGACCGGAACAGAATATGTTTTTCTGTTAAATAACGATACCGTTGTTTTAAAAGATACAATTGAAGAGCTGGAAGCTGCAATGGAACGTCATCCGAAAGCGTTTTCTGTAGCTGCGAAAATGTTGCAGATGAAGAATCCGGAGCTGATTGACAGTGCCGGAGATTTTTATTGTGCATTAGGATGGGCATTTGCACGCGGAAAGGACCGGAAGACCGAAGCATTTTCAAAGGAAACCTCTGTGTTTTCTGCCTGTGCCGGGGCAGCTCTTTACCGGAAGGCTGTTTTTGAAAAAATCGGTGATTTTGATGAAAATCATTTTGCCTATCTGGAGGATATTGATGTGGGGTACCGTGCGAAGATCTATGGCTACCGGAACTATTATGCACCGGCTTCTGTGGTTCTTCATGCAGGAAGCGGCTCTTCCGGTTCGAGACACAATAAATTCAAGGTAGATTTATCCTCCCGGAACAGTATTTATCTGATTTATAAAAATATGCCGGTGTTACAGGTGTTATTAAATCTGCCGTTCCTGCTTTTGGGGTATCTTGTGAAGATTTTGTTTTTCCTGAAAAAGGGACTGGGTGCAGATTATATGAAGGGTCTTGGAAAGGGCTTCCGTCTTGCTTTTTCCGGAAAAGGAAGAGAACATAAGGTAAAATTTTCCATGAAGCATTTTGGAAATTATGTGGTAATACAGCTGCAGTTATGGGCGAATATGTTCCGCCGTCTGTGGTGGTAGAAAGGGTTGTGCAATGATTAAGGACAATCAGAAATTATTGAATCGAATCCATGTGTTGATTGATGCGGTTGTGACGGCAATTTCTTATCTCATGGCATGGTATCTGAAGTTTGCTACCGGCTTTGCGGAGACGGATCCGAATGTTGGAGTACTGGATATGTACACGTATTTCCGTGCGCTGTATATTCTGGTTCCACTTTATCTGGTTCTGTATTATTTCTTTAATTTATACGCTCCAAAGCGTGCAACCAGGCGTAAATACGAGCTTTTTGCAATTGTGAAGGCAAATACAGTAGGATTGATCCTGTTTATGACACTGCTGTATATCATCAATCAGCTGGATATTTCCCGATTCGTGCTGGGAGCCTTTTATATTATCAATATTATTCTGATGACGCTCTGCCGGACAATGATCCGGAATATTTTGTACTTTTTCCGCAGAAAGGGTTATAACCTGAAGTACATTCTGCTGGTTGGTTATTCCAGTGCGGCGGAGGAATATATTACCAGAATTATTGCAAATCCCCAGTGGGGATACGTAATCCGGGGGATTCTCGATGATACCATGCCAAGCGGAACCGTGTATAAGGGAGTTAAGGTTGTGGGAAGAATAGAGAATATCAGGTATATTCTTCCGGAGAACAAGCTGGATGAAATTGCGATTACACTTGCACTGAAGGATTATGAGCAGCTGGAGTCCATCGTGGATCTGTGTGAGAAGTCCGGTGTTCATACAAAGTTTATTCCGGATTACAATTCCCTGGTGCCGAGCCACCCCTATACGGAGGATCTGATGGGACTTCCGGTGATCAATATCCGTTATGTACCATTAATGAATCCGGTGAATAGTATATTAAAGAGAACCATGGATATTCTGGGTGCCTGCTTTGGTATTGTTATTGCTTCTCCGGTGATGCTGGTCTGTGCGATTTTAGTAAAAGCAACCAGTGAAGGACCGGTGATCTTTAAACAGGAGCGTGTGGGACTTCATAATAAAGTATTCAGGATGTACAAATTCCGGACGATGGAAGTGCAGAAGCAGTCGGCAGAGGAAAATGCATGGACGGTCAAGAATGATCCGCGTGTCACAAAGGTTGGTAAATTTATGCGTAAGACCAGTCTTGATGAACTGCCACAGCTTTTTAACATTCTGATGGGAGAAATGTCGCTGGTTGGACCGCGGCCGGAGCGGCCACAATGGGTAGATAAATATAAGGAAGAAATTCCGAGATATATGATTAAGCATCAGGTGCGGCCGGGACTGACCGGCTGGGCGCAGGTCAATGGATATCGTGGCGATACATCAATCCGCAAGCGTATCGAGTATGATCTGTTTTATATTGAAAACTGGAGTCTTGCCCTCGATATCAAGATTTTGTTTATGACGATTTTCAAAGGTTTTGTGAATAAGAATGCCTATTAAAGGCGCGTATAACCGCAAGTTTGTATGAATCTGGTTGAAGTGGGAACATTAATATGGTAAAATGCTAGATTATGGGGAGAACGAAAGAAGAAACCCACATATGGTATTTGAAAGGGAGAAAAGGTATGACCACAAATAATCAAAGACCTTCACAAGGAAGATCATCACAAGGCAGACCTTCACAGGGAAGACCTGCACAGAAGAGACCTGCACAGCACAGCCAGGCTGCACGCAGCTCTTCGCAGAAGAGAACATCATCCCGTAGAGACGATTACTATGAGGATGACTATTACGAAGACGATTATTATGAAGACAGCCGTTCTTCCAGGGGAAAAAAGAGTGCCCCTTCGAAGAAATCCTCAAATGGTAAGAATCATAAGAAAAAGAACAAAACCTCCAAGATTATTTTATTTATTGTAGAAATCCTGGTTCTGTTACTCATGGTTATGGTATTATGGACTGTTTTAAAGACGGAAAAGGTTGGTAAGGTAGATCTGCCGGAGGAAGACATTGTCATCAATCCGGAGGTTGAAAAGCTGCAGGAGCAGGAAGGTTCGGTGCTGCAGGGGTATCGCAACATTGCGTTATTCGGTGTAGACTCCACAGAGGGAGCACTGACCAAGAATACCCGGAGTGATACCATTATGATTGCCTCCATTAATCTGGATACCGGCGATTGTAAGCTGGTCAGCGTATATCGTGATACCTACCTGAACTTAAGCAATGATACTTATAATAAGTGTAATGCGGCTTATGCAAAGGGTGGACCGATGCAGGCGATCAATATGCTGAACATGAATCTGGATATGAACATTACCGATTTCGTAACAGTCGGATTCAGCGGTCTGACAGAGACAATTGATGCACTGGGCGGTGTTTATATTGATGTTAAGGAAGAAGAAATTTCCCATCTGAATAATTACCAGATCAGTATTGTCGGTACAACGAAGGATGGTAAGACCTATACCGCAGCAGAGGGAAGCTACACACCGGTAACACAGGCCGGATACCAGAAGCTAAACGGTCTGCAGGCAACTGCTTACTGCCGTATCCGTTATGTAGGCAACGATTTTGAGCGTACCGCAAGACAGCGCCGTGTATTAAAGGCGGTTGCAGATGAAGCAAAGAAGGCATCTCCTGCACAGCTTGAGAAGATTGCAAACTCTGTATTTGATAAGGTATATACGTCTCTTGATATTTCTGAAATTGTATCACTTCTTGGAAATATCAGTAAGTATAATATCGTGGATGAAGGAGGGTTCCCGAATTCCGATATGCTGACCACAGGTAGTATCGGTAAGAAGGGAAGCTGCGTGGTTCCAAGGAGTCTGGAATCCAATGTTACCTGGCTGCATGAATTCCTGTTTGATGAGAAGGATTACGAACCTTCTTCAGCAGTTAAGGAATATAGTGCGAAGATTGCGGCAGATACAAATGGTTATGTGAAATAAATGTAAAAGAAAAGGGTCTTTGTGAAAGACCCTTTTCGCTTATATGAGAGAGAATGGAAATGATGCTTATATACGATGTGATCATTCCGGTGTACCGGCCGGATGAAAAACTGAAAAGGCTGATCAATGCGCTTCTGTCGCAATCCCTGCTTCCCCGGAGGATTATTCTGATTAATACAGAGCGGGAGGAATTTCTGAAATTCAGCCCGGAGGAAGAGTTTCTGGCACAGAGCCCGCGGCTTAAGCTGTACCATATTAGTAAAGCAGAGTTTAACCATGGGGCAACACGGAATTATGGAGTATCGCTAAGTGATGCACCGTTCTTTATCTGTATGACGGATGACGCAATCCCGGCGGGAAATACGATGATGGAGGAGCTGTTAAAGCCTTTTGTATCGGAAAGCATTGGGATTTCCTATGCACGACAGCTTCCGGATCCGGATTGCGGAATCATTGAGCGGTACACGCGAAGCTTTAATTATCCGGAGACGGCAAAGATTAAAACTGCAAAGGATCTGCCGGAGCTTGGTATTAAGACTTTTTTTGCCTCCAATGTGTGTGCAGCCTACCGGAGAAGTTATTTTGACGCCTTGGGAGGATTCCCGGATCATACGATTTTTAATGAGGACATGATCTATGCAAGGCATCTGATTGATGCCGGATATGCGATTTCCTATACGGCAAAGGCAGAGGTGATTCATTCACACAATTACAGTGGAATAGAGCAGCTTCACCGGAATTTCGATCTGGGCGTATCGCATGCACAGTTTCCGGAGGAATTTAGCGGGATCCGGGCAGAAGCCGAAGGCAGAAAACTGGTTTTACAGACCTGCCGGTATCTTTTGAAGCTTCATAAGCCATGGCTGATCGTGAAGCTGATCTGGCAGAGTGGATGTAAATACATCGGATATTTTCTTGGAAAACGTTACCAGAAATTCCCTGTATGGTTCGTAAAGCGGTGCAGCATGAACCACAGCTATTGGGACTGATGCTGTGAATGCTGACCGGGAAGAGGGTTGTCAGCAAGGCTGAAAAATGATATAAGTATATTTAAGTTGATTTTGGAGGATCAGATATGTGTGGAATTGTTGGTTATATTGGGAAACATCAGGCTGCCCCGATTATTTTAGAGGGACTTGCAAAGCTGGAGTACCGTGGTTATGATTCAACCGGTATGGCAGTTTTTGATGGAGAGAAGATTAATATTCAGAAAGCAGCAGGCAGACTGCAGGTGCTTGAGAATATGACAAGAGGCGGAGAGACGATGCCGGGCTGTGTCGGAATCGGACACACCAGATGGGCAACGCATGGAAAGCCAACGGATATTAATGCGCATCCGCACGATAATCAGGATGGGACGATTGCTGTCGTACATAATGGAATTATTGAGAACTATCAGCAGTTAAAGCAGCGGCTTATAAATCGTGGCTACAAATTTGTATCCGATACCGATACCGAAGTTCTGGTGCAGCTGATTGATTATTATTATAAAGGGAATCCGTTAGAAGCAATTACGAAGGTGCTTCACCGTGTGGAAGGTTCCTATGCTCTCGGCATTCTGTTTGCAGATCATCCGGAGGAAATTTTTGCAGTACGTAAGGACTGTCCTTTGATTGTAGGAACAAGCAGTGAAGGAAGCTTTATTGCATCGGATGTGCCCGCAATTTTGAAGTATACCAGGGAAGTTTATTATATTGATAATCAGGAAGTCGTTGCATTAAAGGAAAATGAGATTCATTTCTATACCGTAGACGAAGAAGAGATCCAGAAGACACCTTCCCATGTGGACTGGGATGCAGAAGCGGTTGCAAAGGGCGGATATGAGCATTTCATGTTAAAGGAGATCTACGATCAGCCCAGAGCAGTCCGTGAGACCTTTGAAAAGCATATGAAGGATGGCAATGTGGAGATTGAAGAGCTTCATATGACCGATGAAGAAATCAGGAAGCTTTCCCGTATTCATATTGTGGCATGTGGTACCGCATATCATGCAGGCATGACGGCAAAATATGTTATTGAATCCATGGCACGGATTTCTGTAGAGGTGGATATGGCATCCGAATTCCGTTACCGGAATCCGATCATCGAAGAGGGAGCACTGGTGATTGTCATCAGCCAGTCCGGAGAAACTGCCGATACCCTGCAGGCACTCCGCGATTCCAAGGCACGTGGAGCCAAGGTACTGGGTATTGTAAATGTGGTTGGATCCTCCATCGCAAGAGAAGCAGACAGTGTCATGTATACCTGGGCAGGACCGGAAATTGCGGTTGCGTCCACAAAAGCGTATTCTGCGCAGCTGATTGCACTTTATCTGCTGGCAATGAAGTTTGCAAGAGTTAAGGGTACAATTTCGGAAGAGGAGTATCAGCAGCTTGTTTTTGATCTCCGCCGTCTGCCGGAGCAGATTGAACTGCTTCTTGGTAATAAGACCAGGATTCAGCGGTTTGCCAACCGTTATGTGGCCGCAAAGAGCGTTTTCTTTATCGGAAGAGGCCTGGATTATACATTATCCATGGAGGGCTCTTTAAAGCTTAAGGAAATTACCTACATGCATTCTGAGGCCTACGCAGCAGGTGAATTAAAGCATGGTCCGATTTCCTTAATTGAGGATGGAACACTGGTTATGGCCTCCCTGACTCAGGAGGATCTGTATAAAAAGACTATCAGCAACATCCGTGAAGTGAAGTCCAGAGGCGCATTTGTGTTAGCACTTACAACGACCGGACATGATGATATAGAGGATACTGCCGATTACGTACTTTATATTCCGCAGACGAACAGGTACTTCACCAATTCACTGGCGATTATTCCATTCCAGATGTTTGCCTATTATGTATCCATTGGTAAGGGACTTGATGTTGATAAGCCCCGTAACCTTGCTAAATCGGTAACTGTAGAGTAAGGAAGCCTGATTCCGCATCTTCGAGGAAAGAGGATGCGGAATTTTTAGATTACACAAAAGGATCATATTTAAGACACAATTTTAACACATTTGTTTCCTATACTGTGAATCATAGAAGAAAGGAAAGGTTTTAAGGAAAGGTTTATAAAGGAGGCAGTTATCATGGATGAGAACAGATATACGAATGATTATTATACAAACCGGAACCAGATGAATCAGGGGCAGGTAAATCAGAACCAGAATTCCTCTTCGGGAACGCAGGGAACCAATTATTACCAGACCTCTTCAACCAATTTTCAGCAGTCTCAGATGAATCATCAGCAGACAAAACCCGTAAAACAGAAAAAACAATCCGGTGGATTTGGGAAAAAAGTTTTAGCAGGTCTGTGCTGTGGACTGGTATTTGGTGTCTTTGCAGGAATCGGTTTTCAGGCAGTGGATGCAGCACATGACGGATTTACCCGTGCCAAAAGTGCTTTTTCCGCAATAGTGGGGAATTCCTCACAGGACAGTGCCCTGGCAGAGGCTTCCGGATCAGGAGATGCAGCAGAGGATGTGCTGCTTCCGGACAGCAGCTCCGATGCGGCAGAGGCATCCTCCGGCAGCATTAAACAGACATTGGATAATCTGACACCACAGACGCAGACAGAGGCAGTTGTTACGGATGTTACACAGGTGGTAAAAGCAGTGATGCCGTCCGTTGTATCGGTGAGCAATACCTATGTACAGCATGGAACATTTTTCGGACAGGAATACAGCAGTGAAGCAGTAAGCTCCGGCTCCGGTATTATTGTTGGTGAAAATGACAGCGAGCTGTTAATTGTTACAAACTATCATGTAGTAGAATCTGCGGATACCCTGTCGGTACAGTTTGTCGACGAGGAACAGGTACAGGCACAGATCAAGGGTACCGATGCGGATAAGGATCTGGCAGTACTGGCAGTCCAGCTCTCTGATATCAAGGAGGATACCCTGAACCAGATTTCAATTGCATCGTTAGGAAGCTCTGATGATCTGACAGTAGGTGAACCTGTTATCGCCATTGGTAATGCGTTAGGCTATGGTCAGTCCGTAACAACCGGTGTTGTCAGTGCTTTGAATCGTCCAATCGCTGTTACTTCACAGGAGGGTCAGACCGGGGATTCCCAGATTAATACCTTTATCCAGACCGATGCAGCAATTAACCCCGGTAATTCCGGTGGTGCATTACTGAATACCAAAGGTGAAGTGATCGGTATCAATTCCAACAAGATTGGTGGAAGCACCGTAGAAGGTATGGGCTATGCAATTCCGATTTCCGATGCAAAGCCGATCATTGAAGAACTGATGCAAAAGGAAACAAGACTGAAGGTGGATGAAGCCAATAAGGGCGTTCTCGGTATTACCGGTGTGAATGTCGAAGCGCAGTATTCCGAGGTCTATGGGATCCCGATGGGGGTTTACGTTTCTTCTGTAACCGATAATTCAGGAGCTGCGGCAGCAGGACTTGTCCGTGGAGATATCATTACCGCAATCAATGGTGAAACCGTAGAAACTATGGAAGAGTTAAAGGAAGAGATGAACTATTACCAGGCCGGTGATGTTGTGACTCTGACCATTATGCAGGGAAGCCCGACCGGATATCAGTCCAAGGATGTACAGGTTACGCTTGGAAAACAGATGAATGCCCAGTAAAAATCCGTAACAGTGATTAAAGATTGGTAATATTGGAAAGAATAAATTGTAAATCTCCCTAAAAGTTTGAAGCATTTGATAAAAGAAAATTGCAACAGAAGACCGTGGCGTGAGCAGGTGTATATGCACCGCTTGCGCCATGGTCTTTTTGTGTAACAGTTCAGCCGTGCAGAAATGATTGTATAAGATGACCGTGGGAGCTTGCTCACTAAGTGCAGCTTATGAATGGTCATGGCTGAACTGTTACCTTTTTGTACGTTATTTAAAAACGACTGGCTCATCGATATACTCGGTTTTTATGACAAGATATGGATAGGAAGCGGTGTCACTGGCCGGAGTTTCACTGTCGGGAGAAGGACCGAGGAGTGTAGTGTCAAAGTAAATGGCGTTTTCGGTGAGATAGAGGTCATTTACGGTGATACCGAAGCCGCCGGCAGGCTGCTCACCATAGCCAATTCCAATGTAGAGAAAGCCATTGTCAGAATAAGTGATTTTGAAGGGATTGGGGTGTTTTTCCTGAATGACCTTCTGCATTTCCTCCGGAATGGCATCTTCGGACAAAACAGTGAATTCCAGATTTTTGATCCGGGCGAGGGAATCCTTCTGGTTCTTGCCTGCACAGGCAGTCATGAACAAAAGGACAAGCAGGCAAAACACGGAAAGAAGCCTTGGAAGCATTTTATTTGGAAAGGAGTGGAAAAGAATCAAGTTTTTCATGGAAAACCTCGAAATTAAAATTAAGAATTGGTTTATTTTATGTTTTGAAATCGCATGTTATGATATAATGATATAATAGTTCGGCCATGCAGAAATGATTGTATAAGATGACCGTGGGAGCTTGCTCACTAAGTGCAGCTTA
>OLSQ01001851.1_pt1 | contig 16480 bp, 16 predicted proteins | sample 1672561 | NCBI WGS metagenome assembly OLSQ01 (sample SAMEA3136699, study PRJEB25190) | human gut metagenome | biome: human gut; feature: human-associated habitat; material: faeces | place: Austria | collected 2013 | reverse complement strand
AAAATTCCATACGAATTCCAACATATTCAGGTTTCTGAAAATTCGCTCAGATCACTTATCATAAAGCAGCAGTATGAAATTAATGCTTATAAAGGTGTACAGAAATTAGATTCTGTGGAGCAATGGCGTAGTTATGGTTTTTGGGGAAAACTTAAATTTTATTATGTAAATAATGGGTTAAAGCAGACGATACGTTATGCAATACAGAAAATGATTGGGAGGGCAAAATAATGGCTAAACCAATAGTCTCAATTTTAATTCCGGTATATAATGTTGAGAATTATTTGGAAAAATGTCTGGATAGTGTGATAGTGACTTCGCATGATGATTTTGTGTAGACAAATGCTTAATTGTATCGGTAAAGCCGTCAGCGAGATGCTTTGTGATTTCTTGGGTTTTTGCCTGATCATAAGTGACTTTTGCCTTGTTCTCAAAGAATGCTATCGCGCTGGCTATGCTTCTTTCTTCACCGTTTTTCTTCTTTCCAGCCAGCGCTATAACTGCCTTATCGAACATCTGATCTGTGGTCTCTCCAATTATTCCTTCATGGGGCGTTTTTACCAGAAGGATATCAATAAGGCCGCTGATAATCCCGCACGCACACGCTAATGCATAGTCCAGCCTATCGCAAGCAACTTTCTGATTTAGGCTTTCACTAAAACTTCTATTAATCGCCTGAATCTCATCTCGTGACAGAAAATTGCTGAATGACGCCTGCTTAGGTCTCTCAGTAGCAGCTTTCCCAGTTACCACTGTACCAGATTCAAGCGCGTCAAGTCTTGCCTGAGTTTCAGATAGTTCAGTTTGGATCTTAAGCAGATTGTCAAGGTATCGGTTATTTTTTCCCATTGCTTTTTCCAAAAACCTCGGAAATTGACTCCTTCTGGCTTATCAGGTTCTCAACCGTTTCTGTGGCATGCTGGATATCTCTCTGGCTTGCCTTTGCTTTCTCAAGAGCTGCAATTCTTTCCTTCTGAAGCTCAATTGCTTTGATTAGGTTTTCTGTGATCTCCTGCTCAGTCTTTTTTTCCTTCATCTCTTTGATCACATATGCTTTTAGCTGCTTTTTATCATGAGCAGCCGAGATGTTCCCCGCAACACTTGCGCTTAGGGCTCCTGTCCCTGCGCCAATAATCCCTCCAGCAGTAACAATAACGGCTGTTCCAGCAGCCACGCCACCACCGCCTGCAGCAACCGCGCCACCACCCAATAAGGCAAGCCCATGAGCAGTTGCCGCAGCTCCATAAAGGCCTGCAGCATTACCCAATGCAGCACCTATCGCTGGAGCCGCAGCACCTGCTGTGACAGCAACCAGCGCTGCACCTACAACGACCGCGCCAATTGTGATGCCGACCTTCGCTGCTGTAGAAGTCGCGCCGGTTTTCCTTTCTATCCCCTGGGATACAAAGTACATATTTTCTATCATTGACTCCGCTTTCTTCTCCAGAATCCCAATGATGCTGGCGATTTTCCTGAGCTCATCATCCTCGGCTTGTGTTTGATATCCCTTGATGTAAGACAGCGAGATTAGCTCGGTAAAGAACAAATCTCTAAACTTAGTATTCTTAATCGCTGTGAAAAGATCCGATGCGGGTTTGCCTTGAATCTCATTTGATATAGCGTCCAGCTTCTCCTGGTTGAACCCCAGTGTGCAGGCAGTGCTTTCAATTACCCGCTTCTCAAAAACTGTGTAATCGCCATCTGCTTCCGCTATATAGATAAGTCCCGTAATGAGAATATTTCTCTCTTCTTGAGTGTATTTCTTGCGAACTTCAAGTATTGCTATGAGCTCTTCATCTGAAGCATCCGCGATCTTGAGATCAATGACGTTTATAGGTTTTTTATCTTTTACCTTTTTCGCCATGATTTATCCTCCTCACTACCAACTGACTGTTTTTTAGAATCCATTGGCCAATTAATTACCAATCATCATCCAGAATAGCAGATAGGCCCTCAGCCTCATCCACCCAAAACGGATCATACTTTGTTTTTCCCATCACTGCTCCGCAAGAAGGGCAGGTTTCGTATGGTTTATCATACCCGGCGCTGCACCTGGAGCAGATATACTCATCGGCCCTAAAAAGATGTGTCTTCCGGATCCAGTGAACACGGTTCATTCTTGTTCTCTCATCTTCTCCGTCAAGTCGTGAAGACTCTTGTCGTGTTGGGCTTGTGAAATTGCTCCGTGTGCGAGAAACATATCCAGCATGCTCTTTTGCTTCAAATAAAGCTGATGGTTTTTCTGCTCATGGGTCATCGTTTCCCATAAATTATCATTGTCTGTGGTCCCACTCACTAGTTATTAACTCCTATTGTTCAATTAGCTGCTCCTTGCCTTGTTGATAACTGCAAGAATTCATCAAATGAGTTTGCTAGTTGAATTCTCTCACCGTGCCCCGTTTGTATTAGCCATAAATATACTGACCCGTTGTCCGTATTAATGCCCGACCATTTTTGACATGATCTCATAGCCGTAATCGTTCAGCACCTTCATGTCCATGCCTACAGTGCGCCTTTCGCAAGATATACCCTGCTCTGCAAGACGCTTACAAATCTGGTTTGTGGAGATAGGATGCTGTTCATCCGTATCCTGTCGCAGTATTTCCATCAGATATAGCAGCTTTATTTTCTGCTTATTGTCCTTAGGCATAGACTTCCTCCATTGTAGAAGATATACAGAATAACAATACCACTAAAGAGTTAGCTTGTAAATAATGGCCAGAGCGAAAATTGTCGATTTTTATGCGCTTTTCATTATGCCCTTGCGAAATCGAAAAAAACGTTGGTAAAGCAAATACGCTCTACCAACTTTTTTCATTTAATTCGCGAATAGCATTCCTCTAGCTTTCCCTCACATATTAGCATGATCTGCTCTCTTTCCCCAGGCAGGAGTCTCTTCCAAACTGCACTATCCACTTCTAAGGTCCCAATTGTTTTGGTATGGTGCATCATGTTCATGTCCTCGAAGCGTTTGAATGGATTGGAGAGTATATTCCGCTCAGCTTCCTTGTCGGTGTAACCGCCCTTGGCAAAGATGCTGTTGGCCTTCTCCACCTTCAACCCGGCCGCACGGCGGGCTTCATAGAAACTGCGAAAGTAGGAGACGATATCGCTGATCTTCACCCGCCCAGCAGTGTCCGCATAGGTCAGGATCGCTTTCAGCAGCACTGGCTTGTAGGAATAACTCATGTCCATCTGCTCGACCATTTCCATGAACAGCTGCTTGCGGTTGCTGTCGTCGATGAGCTTCCAGCCGTACTGCTCGGCATAGGCCAACAGGGTTTCCTCTTTGAAATACTTGAAGGTCCGGTGCTCGCTCATGGGCACGATCAGATCCGGCACAAGCTTGCCTTCCCGCACATAGCGCTCGATGGTCTCGGTCTGCACATCCACCCGGCGCACGAACTCCATCTGCGAGATCATTCCGGCAGCCTCTTCCTGCCAGTTGAAAATATCCACCAGCTCATAATCGGTGGCGTCCACGGGATAGTCGCCGATCGCGTCCGGTTTCTCTCCCTTGCGATAGAGGTCGTCCTCCGCCTCACGCTGGCCTTTCTTGCCGGCCACCGTGCCTCCCGCGTGATACTCGTTTAGTTTGAACAGACGGTGCAGCGAATAGGGCATATTGTACTGGCTGGCGTTGTCCACGAAGTCGAAGACCATCAAGTGATCCTTGCCCTCCGCCGTGCGCATGCCGCGGCCAAGCTGCTGTGTATACAGCACCTTCGACATGGTGGGGCGCGCCATGAACAGCACTTCCGTCTGTGGGCAGTCCCAGCCCTCATTCAGCAGATCACAGGCGCAAAGCACCTTGATCTCACCGCTGGCAAACTTGGCAAGCTGCTCGTTTCGCTCAGATGTTTTCATGCTGCCGGAAACCGCAATCGCAGCCACCCCGGTCATACGGAACAGCTCCGCAATCTGCTCGGCGTGCTTCACGGAGGCGCAGAATACGACAGTGCGCTTGTCCTCCACATAGTCCAGCCAAGTATCCACAATGAGCTTGTTGCGCTCAGTCACACAGATTTTCACGTCCAGGTCACGGATGTTATACTGCACGCTGTTAAAGCGCACCTTGGTCATGTCGATGTTGGTATGGATGCGGATGCAGCGTACCGGCACCAAGGCGCTGATCTCCACGGCGGTCTGGATATCCAGCTTATGAGCGGTGTTCTTGAAGATCTCCAGGATATTTACATCGTCCGCCCTCTCCGGCGTAGCGGTGAGCCCCAGCATAAACTGCGGCTTGAAATAGGCCAACACCTTATGATATGTATCCGCAGATGCGTGATGCGCCTCGTCGATGATCAGATAGTCGAAAGTGTCCTCCCGGAACTGATCCAGGTTCAGCGCCACGCTCTGGATGCTGCCGCACACCACATGGGCGTCCGGTTCTTTGAGATTGTCTGCGAACTTGCCGACCGTCACTTCCGGCCACAGATCGCGGAAGGTGTTGTAAGCCTGGTTCACCAGCTCCATTGTGTGTGCCACGAACAGTACCCTGCCGCCGCAGCGTTTTGCGTCCATGACTGCGGTGACGGTTTTGCCTGTACCGGTAGCATGATAGAGCAGGGCGATAGTCTCCCGATTCTGCCGCATGGCCTGCAGCGAATCCAGCGCCTCCTATTGATATTCCCGCAACTCCAGCTGATCGGCTTTCAGCGCGCGGCCCTGCTGGGTAGGCAGATAGTACTCGATCTCCTTGAAACGAGGATCGCTGCCCAGGAACACGCGCAGCTCGTCCTTCACGGTCTCCGGCTGCTTCTGCATTTGCCGGACTGCCCAGCGGTACACATCCCATCCCAGATGGATCATGCTGTTTTGTTTCAGCAGATCATCATAGAACTTGTCCTGTGACACCAGGCGTGGATTGTGGGAGGCCTCATCGTCGATCTCAATAGCGACGCGGGTCTCGCCGTTTTCCAGCACGAAATCGGCGAAGCGAGCATTATGATAGATGTCGTAAAACGGGTACTGTGAATACAGATACTCGGCTTTTTCTGCCCCGAAGGTATCCGCGAAAAGGTCTATGAACAGATCCTCGGCTGCGCTGCCAGAGACTGATCTGTATTCAGGCATAGTTGCTCACCTCAGTCCTCGTATACTTCTTTCAACAGAATCCGCTTTTCAAAGCCGCCGCGCTTTGTGGCCTTTTCAGAGCGAACCTGCTCCAGCTCATCCAGAGTGTAATCGCGCGCAAGAGCCGCTGCATGTATCACTTCGAGCAGATCCGCAAGTTCTTCGATATTCTGGTCCTTATGATACTCGGCCAATTCTTCGTCAAGCTTGGCATCTACAAACTTCAGATACTCTTCATCTGAAAGGATCTCTGTTGAGCACGTTTTACCGGATGACTGAATGATCTCTGGAATGAGATCGCGGACGAGCTTGTTGTAGGTGATAGTCATAAGATCAACCTTCTTTTTCAACACTACTGGCCGTTATTCTACCATGTATCTGCGTCACTGTAAATATTCGTATATTCTGTAGCTGTCAACTTTTATGCGCATTTGAGGTTTGAAGCCTTCTTCCTCTTTCTTTAAGCGAGACTTCTGCACAGCATATTTGCACCAAAAGGTGCCTAAGTTTTAAAGTGTACCCAAAGTCAAGGACAAAAATAGTTTTTTAGACACGGGAACGGAGCTGAGAAAACAGTAAGATTTCAGAAGGCAGCAAGGCGGAGATTAGCGGTCTTGCTGCTTGCCTTTAGGCTTTGGGATGGTCAGTGGGTATACTCCGGTAATGCAATAGAGATAAATATATGCATAGTTTCCCTTGCCGCTGCCCTTCGGCGGCCTGGGGCTTTCATCGTCCTGCTGTTCTTCCGCTTTATCCTTTAAGGGCTTTTTTCCGTGTGCCTCACGGTCACGATCGATCTCCTTACGCAGCTCCGTCTCGTACCACTGGGCTTGCTCTTCTACAACAACATCTTCATACTTCTTGTTGTTTGCTCGGGCCTTTACGTGCGTCGAATCTACGAATACGACGCTTTCATCCACCAAGCCGGCTTCCATGCATGCCTTCAGAATTCTCTGGAAAATCTGCTCGAACAGGTCTGTGTCCTGAAAGCGGCGCATGTAGTTCTTCCCGAAGGTGCTGAAATGCGGAACCGCATCATGCAGCCCCAGACCGAGAAACCAACGGTAGGCGTTGTTGACCTTTATCTCCTGGATCGTCTGACGCATGCTGCGGATCCCGAACATATATTGCAGCACCGGCAGCTTGAGCAGAATAACCGGGTCAAGGCTGGGGCGTCCGTTATTCTCGCAGTAGCTATCCTCTACCAGGTCATAGATGAAGCTCCAGTCAATGGCTTTTTCTATCTTTCGTACCAGGTGATCTTCCGGAACAAGTTCCTCCAGGCTCGTGAACTCGATCTGTCCCCGGTTCTTTTCTCCGCTGCGTGTCATCATTTCTCTCGCCCCCTTGTGTCTCTATTCTACCATAATTAACTCCCCATAGCCATGCAATTCTATACATTGCCGACAGCTTTGTCTACGGTCTGCAAACCAGAGTTAAGCACTCAGGTTTTTTGATTATTATTCTTGCTATTCGATTTTCAGCTCAAGAGCACACGCTTTCCCGCATACATCGACCTGTCGGCCCCCGTAACGGCGCGCCGGTGAAGCTCAATATTCTCTCCGAAAACCGATTTGAAGAGCTCCGAGGGCTCGTGCTCGCCGAGCGTCAGCGCGTTGATTATATATCTTTCGTCCCGGTATGCCGCAGTGTAATCGACAATAAGGGCATCGGCGAAAACCCGGTTATCAAAGCTCTCCATGCAGCTCGCCGTCTCGCGGCGTACCCGGTCAAGGCGAATAAGCTCACTGCCGCAGGGACAGGGCTGCGGGAGAATTCTTGTGCGATCGCCCGTGCGGTATCTGATAAGAGGTATCGCGTCCATGCCAATCGTCGTTATCACAAGCTCACCGTATTCCCCGACCGGGGCTTGGCGGCCGTTTTCGTCTATGATCTCGGCAATAATATGGTTTTCGCGCAGATGCATACCCTCGTGCGCCGGACAGCAGACCGCGCCGCCGAGTCCCATTTCGCGGGAGCCGTAATGCGGGAAAAGCCTGCTGCCGAGAAGCTTTTCCGCCTCCGATATGACGCCTTCAGGGCAGGCATCCGCGCTGACGAGCGCCCTTTCCAGACTGCCTCTGCCGCATACGCGAAGTAGGCTCAAAAGCTGCACCGGCATACCGACAAAGCTGTCCGGTCTTTCCGCGCGCATCAGCTCACTAAGCTCAAAATAGCTGAGCCGTGCTCCCGCACGTATCGGACTTGCTCCCAGCCGGCTCACCGCCTCGGCGATAAGCTCGCCCAGACCGAATTGACCCGAGAAGGGCATACATATCAGCGTCCTGCCGCCGGGAAATATAAGCTCACCCAGACCCGCCATGAAAAGCCGCACCGTGCGCTCACAGTCGGCGCGGGTATAGAATACGCGCTTTCCAATGCCGGTCGTTCCGCTCGTCACATCGCTTATTACGCGCTGCACCTCCGACTGAGAGCACAGGAGCATGGCTCCCACGTTTTCCGCAAGCTCCGTCTGCGTCGTAAAGGGAAACTCGGAAAGCTCTGCCAAATCGTCTAAGTGTGCCGGGAGTCCGGAATAAAATCCGCCGCGCTCCCGCTCGCGGGCAAGCAGCGCGTTGAGTCTTTCAAGCTGTATGCGCCGTATGTCCGCGCGCGTCAGCGACTCAAGCCCCTCCTGCTCACATATGAGCGCGTCAAGTCTTGTCCTTGTCATCGTCTATACAGTGCCCTGCCTTCCGTGTTCGTCAGGTTATACGCGCAAAACGGCACCATGCCGAATTCTGAATCGACCTCGCAGATATAGCAGCGGCGCAGCCGCTCAAGATCAAGATTATATGCGTCCTGAAAAATCATACCCGATACGGCGAAGGTGCTCCGCCGCGCCTGCTCAAGAAAATCATCGAGCACCGAGGTCTCGCAAAGCTCCGGGTCGGAGGTGTAGTCCGGCTCGTCCTCGCCGTTCCACTGCTTGGCGACGTAGCTGCGCGAATCGTCCGAGGTCGTGCAGCAGCAGGCGGAGGCGCCGGATTTCTTCGGCAGCAGACGGAGACTGCCGTCCGCACGGCGCAGATAGCTTGCGTGGAAGGAGCAGTAGGGATTTTCCGCCCCGCCGCCGGCAAAGTCCTGCGCGTGCATCACGCCGCCCATCTGCTCCTCGATGAGACGAAGCATACGCGGTATGGTGATGGGCTTTTCCGGGCGTTCAAGCCCGCAGCGCCCGAAGTAGCTGATGGGCTGAAAATGCACTCCGCGTATCGCGGGCATACGCTCAAGAGCGAAGCGCAGTATATCGCCGACCTGCGCGTCGTTCACTCCCGGCGCGATGACCGGCACAAGCACTATGCCAAGCCCCGCCGCCGCGCAGTTTTCTATCGCGGCAAGCTTTTCGGTCATGAGCGCCTGTCCGCGCAGTGTCATATAGACCGCGTCGTCCACGCCGTCAAATTGCAAAAACACCGTGTTGAGCCCCGCCGCCTTGAGCGTCCGGGCGTATTCCGCATCATCTGCAAGGCGTATGCCGTTTGTGTTGAGCTGGAAAAAGCTAAAGCCCTTTTTGCGCCCGAGGGCTATTATCTCCGGCAAATCGTCCCGCATGCTCGGCTCTCCGCCCGAGAGCTGAATATTAAACGGACCGCCGTGCGACATGAGATAATCGTACTGCCGCTCGATTTCCTCCATGCTTAGCTCACGCTCCTCCGTACCCGCCGAGGCAAAGCACACGGGACAGCGGAGATTGCAGCGCGTTGTGAGCTCCAGCAGCATACAGCAGCCCTTGCGCAAATGCGCCTTGCAGAGTCCGCAGTCGTTCGGACAGCCGTTTTTCGCGTCCTTGCCGTTTACCGGCGGCTCCACGGTGCTGCTGCCGAGGTTCCAGCGCATATAGCTTATGAGATTGTCCTCCCAGATGAGCGTGCTGAATTTGCCGTGCTCGGGGCACTGCTTGTCCATATAGATATAGCCGTCTGCACCCGTGCGCTTTTCTGCGGAAAGCTTTCTCAGACACACCGGGCACACGCTCTCCGTCCGCCCGACGCGCATCAGATAAGCCCCCTTTCGGAGAGTATCTCCATGCATTTTTCGTAGGTGGAGGCGATTATCTGCGGGCACAGCTCCACGCGCTTTGCGGGGGTGCCGTGGGTTATGTCCTCGCACTCGTAGCCGCCGTAGTATAGCGTCATTTCGTCCTTGAACCAGCGGGTAAACTCACCCAGCGCCGCCTTATGCTCAGGTGAGTCCATGCCGGTGTCCTCGCCCTTGCCGGTGAAATAGGATATGATGCACGCGCCGCCGCTCATGCAGCCGCAGCAGCCGCCGGAGAAGCCGACTCCGCCGTTGAGCCCGCCCATAGCCTTGACAAGGCCGGGGTTTTCCTCGCCTATCGTCTCAAGCAGGAGCTTTGCCAAAATCTGACCGCAGAAATAGCTGTAGCGTGAAAGCTCCATTACCCTGTCAAAAAGATCCATCAGGCATTTCCTTTCTGCATATGATTAAATAATATCTGCATTTTAAATTGGTTTTCGGGCAGCCGATAGTCTCTCCGCTCCAAAGCGCGGCAAAATAATACTCGTGCCACTGCTCGGTCATGTCCTCGATATGCTCAAGACTGAAGCCCGACGAGGCTAAAAGCGCCTCGGGAGAGTCAAAAAATACGTCCGACAGAGCCAAAACGCCGCCGTCTCTGAGAAGCCGCCGGCTTTCCCGGAGCGCGGCATTTGCATCTCCGCTCACATAAAATGCGCACTGAGATATAATCGCATCAAAGCCTTCGTCGGGATAGCCGCTGTGCAGCATATCGCCGCGAACGACGTTTTCTCCGCACGGAATCAAATCAATGCCGACGGCGTCAAGTCCATGAGCGCGCAGCAGGGCGACTGCCTCACCCTCGCCCGCGCCCATGTCGAGCACACGAGCGCCCGGAGACAGGGCGCAAAGCTCTATCATGCGCATGGTGTGCGCGTCTCCTCCCGGATGCCCGTTCATTTGTCCTCCAGCGCCTTCTCGACGGAGAGAACCTTTCCCAGCGCAAGCTCCTCCGGTACATAGACAAAGCCGCAGCGCGGACAGACCGGCAGCTCTACGGGGAAGCCGTTATCGAGATACATGAATTTTGCCTTGCCCTTGACGAGCGCTACGCCGCATTTTCTGCATTTGAGCTTACCCAGCGGGTCAATGGTGTAATATGTTCTGTCCTGCATGATATCACTCCTGACGTTTAACGACGTTCATCCTGTGGCTATAAGCGCGGCGGACCGTGTAGCCCTCCTCGTCCTCGGTAAGCGCGACCCAGAAGGTCACGTTCCCGAGTCTCGCTCTCAGCATGAGATAGCCGCTGTCGGCGTCCTCTATCGCCTCGCCGCTTTCGCGGTATGCGTCAATGACGGATATGACGTCGGATTTTAATATCATGCGCTCGTCCATCATTTTGAGCGCGGCCTCGTCAAATTCCAGCTTATAGGGCAAATCCATATTCATAGTCTCCTCGCCCCAGATATCCCGGAGCAGTTCATTTTTCAGCGTAAGGCGGTTATAGCGCTTTTCGCTTATATCGGGCGGCGCACCCGCGTCCGTACCGTACACAAGCTCAAGTATATGCCGCGACTCCCGCCCCTCGCGTGCAAAGCGGTCACGACAGGCCATGCAGTAGCTGACATAGGGCGCGTCACTGCGCTCAAGGCATTTTTCCGCAAGCTCGTGGGCAAGCTCACGGTTTGTGTATGAGGTCAGACCGCCGTAGCCGCAGCAGGGGGAGCGGTCGCCTGAGTATTCCGTCTCAAGTATCGAAACGCCGAGCTTTTTCAGAATGTCGCGCACACTGCGCTGAGTCTCCGCGTCTCCACGCGCACCGCAGGAATCGTGCAGCGCGGCGCAGCGCTCAAGTATCTTTGCTTCCTTGGGAAGCCCGATTTCCTGCAATACGTCCCATATCCCGACGATTTCTATATTTTCATGCCCCGAAAGCTCCTTTTTGCAGCTGGGGCAGGCGGCAATGACCGTGGGATATCCAAGCTTTGCAAGCTCGTTTTCGATAAACTCAAACTGCTGCCCGTACATCTCATAGCGCCCAGCCCAATCGCATATCGCGCCGCAGCAGCCGAGCATCAGCGCAACGCCGCCCTCAAGCCGCACGCATAGATCCTCATACGCCGCGCGTACCGTCGCCGGAGCGATGGCGGAGGACTGACAGCCGGGGAAAAAGACATATCTGCACTTATCATATCCGGGCTGCCTGCGGCATAGAAAGGCCTCGCCGTTTGAGAAAAGCATATCCATAAGCGCAAACTCATGCGGCGCAAGCGGCATTTTATCGGTCGAAACCATGTTCTCGCGGGCGCTCTTGCAGACCTGCGCCATGTCGATACCCTTGGGGCAGACGACCGTACACTGACCGCAGAGCGCACAGGCGTTCATGGCCTTGTTGAGCGGGTGGTCGCCCATTATTATCTGAGTGTTGTTATATATCTCCCGCGCCAGCAGACCGGGGTATTTTTTATAGTGCTTGAGATAGGCGCAGGCCTTCATGCACTCGTCGCAGCGACACTGTATGCAGCGCTTGGCCTCCTCGATGGCCTCCTCGCGCGTGTAGCCCTCCGCGCTGCACTCGACACGGTGCAGCGAGCCGACATTGTCAAGGCTTGCGTATAGCTTTGTCTCAACGGCGCCCTCGCTGCCGCGCATATTATCGGGCGCGAGCCTTTGCGCAAGGCGGTCTACCGTGAGCGCTGCCTTTTTTGCGGAAAATGCGGCGCTGAGCACATCACTGCCGTCTGCGCCCATGACGAGAGAGCGAGCCGCACAGAGCATATAACGCTCATCACAGACGGCGTCCGGGAAAAAGCCCCTTGCCGCCGCAGCCGAGGCGCATAGCACGTCAAAGCCGCCGCACTTTTCGGCATAGAATTCCCCGCTGAGCGTGCAGCCGAACTCAAAGCATATATCCTTGGTCTTTAATCTGCCAAGCTCATCGGCAAAGGCCGTCTCATCGAGAAATGGCGCTGCCGCGCGGAGAAATGCGCTCAGGTTAGTCTCCTCGCAGAACACCGTGAGCGGGTAGGCCTTTTTCTCAATCTCACCCGCGAGAAAGAGCGCGAAAAGCCCGGAGCCGAAGAGGGCGACGCTTTTCTTTTTCTTCATGCGGAAAACGCCGCCGGAGCGCGATTTTTCACCGAAGCGGGTCACGGCGCGCTCAATATCGCGTACCGCTATGCCCTCGCCAAGCTCGGAAAGCTTGCACTTCGCCTCGCATGGGGCGCTGCACCCGGCGGAGACGACGTTCGGAAAAATCACCGCCTTTTCGTATAGCCCGAGCGCCTTCTTAAAGTCCCCGTCCGCTGCGGCGGCAAGCATGGCCTTGGCATCTAACTTCAAGGGGCAGGCGGCGGAGCAGAAGGCGGGCTGGTCGTAGACGCACAGCGACACCATGTTTTCGATCTCGTCCTTGGATATTCTGTTGACCTTGTAGACGTGCGTGGAGCCGCGCTCCTGAATTGCCGACATGAGCTCACCTCTTTATAAACCTAATAGAGAGACCTTATTAAAGGTCTCTCTATTATAACATTTTTTTGCTTGATGGCAAAGCTTAGTTTTCAAGCGCCTTGAGCGCTGCAAGCACCTTGTCGGGTCTTGCCGGGATGCGCGTGATGCGCGCGCCCGTGGCGTTATAAATCGCGTTGAGGATGGCGGGATGCGGTGCATCCAGCGGAGCCTCGCCGCAGCCTGCGGCACCGTAGGGACCGTTGGGACGGTAGGTCTCGATGAAGTGGAGCTCGATGTCGTCCGGAGCATCGTTCGGGTAGGGGATGCCGCACTTGAGCAGGCTCGTCTCCTTCTCCAGATCGTCAAAGTCCTCGGTCAGTGCAAGACCGATGCCCTGAACAAGACCGCCGTAGAAGTTGCCCTCAACGAGAAGCCTGTTCATGATCGTGCCGACGTCGGCAACGCTCGTGAACTTCTCGACCTTGACCTTGCCGGTCTGAGTGTCAACGCGAACCTCGGGCATGAAGATGGTGTACATATAGGTCGCAAAGGGCTCGCCCTGTGCGGTATCCTGGTCGATGGGGTGGTCGGCGCAGTAGGTCGTGACCCAGTTGCCCTCGACCTTCGTCTCTATGCCCTCGGCTACCATCTCGTCATAGCTGCGGTAGCTGCCGTCCTCCTTGCGCATCGCGGCAAGCAAGTTTTCGGCGGCGAGGCGGCAGGCGTTGCCGGTCATGACCTGAGAGCGGGAGCCGCCCGCAGGACCGGAGTTCGGGGTGACCTTGGTGTCGTTCATGACAAGACGAATCTGCTCGGGCTTTATACCGGCCTGACGCAGAGTCTCATGCGCGGAGGCGACAATACCCATGTCGGCGCCCTGACCGTGATCCTCCCAGGAGGCGTACATCGTGACCGTGCCGTCGGGGTTGAGCTCGGCAAAGGCGGAGGAGGCGTCAACGCCGTCAAGTCCGCAGCCGTAAACGCCGAGGGACACGCCGATGCCGTACTTATAGCGCCCGTCGGAGGCGGCATTCTTCTCCGCGACACGCTTCTTAGCCGCCTCGTACAGCGGACGAGCCTTGTCGAAGAGCTCCTCCTCACAGTAAACGTCGGGAGCGTAGCCGGTGGGGATGGTGGTGTGCTCGGAGGCCTTGTAGCAGTTCATTGCGCGCATCTCGAAGGGGTCTATGCCCATCTTGGCGGCAAGGCAGTCGATTGCGATATCGGAGCCCATGAAGGACTGCGGCGAGCCGTAGGCACGGAAGGCGGAGCCCCATGCATGGTTTGTGAACACGGTCTGGCTCTTGTTGCGGATGGAGGGGATGCCGTAGCCCGCGCCGGTAAACTGGCTCAGACGCATGGTGAGCAGATCGCCGAACTCGGAGTAGGGACCGTGGTCAACGTAGTTATCGCCCCACATTGCAAGCAGCTTGCCGTCCTTGTCCGCGCCGAGCTTGATGTGCATGAAGGCGGGGGAGCGCTTGCCGGTGTAGGTGATGTTCTGGAACTGATTGAATACGAGCGAGACGGGGCGGCCGGTGATTTTTACCGCAGCGCCGATGAGCGCCTCGTTTGTCGGGGAGAACTTATAGCCGAAGGTGCCGCCCGTGTGGTTCTGCACAAGGCGAAGCTCCTCCATCGGAACGCCGATGCCGCCCGCTATCATCGGCATATGAAGATGTATGCCGATGGACTTGGAGTGAACGGTGACCATGCCGTCCTCGTCTATGTAGCCGTAGCCGCAGTCGGGCTCAAGATGCAGGTGCGGCTGACGCGAGCAGTAGCTCTCTATCTCGACCTGCTGTGCGTCGGGGATGCTGTCCCAATCAAAGTCGGGTCCCTTGATGCAGTTCGTCTCGTAGAAGACGTTGGGTATGCCGGGGTGAATTTCAATAGCGTCAGGCTCCTTCGCGTCCATGGCGTTCATGTAGGCGGGAAGCTCCTCGATCTCCACCTTGACGGCGTCCGCAGCGGCGCGGGCGTGCGCCTCGGTGTCCGCCGCGACGATGGCTATTGCATCGCCGAACTGGAATATCTTGTCCGAGCAGAGCACGGGACGCTCAAAGCCGTCGGTCTTGTTGTGCTTGGGGAGCATGACAAGGCCGTTTATCTTGTTGGTGCCGCCTGCGGCAAGAATATCCTTATAGGTGATGACCTTAAAGACGCCGGGCATCTTCTCGGCCTCGGAGGTATCGATGCTCTTGATGTTGGCGTGAGATACCGTGGCCTGCGTGAGGGCGAGGCGAAGAGTATTCTCAGGCATCTTGAGCGCATCGTCGGCGCCGAAGTCCCAAGTGCCGGTGACCTTCTGCGCGGCGGAGGGACGGATGTATTTCGTGCCCTTGATGCTGTCTCCGGTGGGCTTGAATACAAGATCCTCCTTGCTCATCTCACCGCGCATGACGGCGGCAGCCGCCATTGTAGCGTCGATAAGGGGCTTATAGCCGGTGCAGCGGCAGAGGTTGCGGTTTTTGTTGAACCAGTCGCGTACCTCCTCGCGGGTCGGGTTCGGGTTCTTGTCGAGCAGCACCTTGGCGCTGATGATGAAGCCGGGGGTGCAGAAGCCGCACTGCGCGCCGCCGTATGCCATCCACGCGACCTGAAGCGGGTGCATATCGTGCAGAGTGCCGACGCCCTCTATCGTCGTTATCTCCGCGTTGTCTCTGATTTTCTCCATCTTAAGCAGGCAGGAGCGAGTGACCTTGCCGTCTAAAATGACGTTGCAGGCGCCGCAGTGACCCTCGCCGCAGCCGATTTTACAGCCGGTAAGCAGCAGATGCTCACGCAGAACCGTGGCCAGAGTCTCATGAGGCTCAACAATCAGGATGCGCTGTACTCCATTGATGACGAGTGATTTTTTAATCATTCATATACCTCCTCATAATTCTTATAATTATACTTTTTTACACTGTTTTGCTTAGCTTTCGGCTTTGTGGATAGACTCGGGGAATCAGTGACAGTTGTCCTTATCCGCACCGCTGCCGCTCACGTCCTTGAGCTTTTGAATTCCGCGCGGGGTATAGAACACAAGCTCGGACAGGGAACCGTCAAAATTTTCACCGCGCAGGCGAAGAAAATTGGCGTTTTCATAGTACTCTATCGGCAGTTCTCTGCGGAATATTTCCCCGGTCTGGGGGGCTGAGATCTCTACCGTGACAAGCTCTGCCCGGAGCTCAAAGCGTTTGTCCTCCATGTCTGCCTCCTGCTTAATATCTTCAATTATATTTTACGGCAGAGAAATCGGAGTAGCAACTATCATACAGATATAACTCGCAGAAAAAATAACATTGTTTTTGTGCATTATGCAAATATTTTGCGTCGACTTCCTTGACTTCTCCTTGCTTTTTGTGTAATATTGATATAAACCCTGCGTTTGAGCTGCTCTCGTTCGTACCGTTCACGGATTTGAAATTCAACGCGCGGGGTTTTTGCATTTTAATGCATTTATTTTAATAATATATTAGGTTTCTTTACAAAGGCATAATCATAAATCACTACAAAAACCGAGCCAACCTACACTAAAACGTCGCTATTTCTTTGTGAAAAGCGACGTTTTTTTATGGCCCGGACTGAGAAAGGAGTGGTGGCAACCATATAATCTAAAAAAGAAAGGGGGAAGTTTTTTCGTTAGCCAGGCTGAGAGGTCTGGCTTTTTTTCATTTCAAAACAAGGAGGTTAGCGAATGGCAGATGACAAACTGAAAGCAGGCCCGGAGTCCCCTGGCGAGGGCTCTGTTGGGGATGCTCAAACTGTGACGAAGCCCCCTGTCCCGGAAACGGTAGAGGAGCCCGCAGCTGGCACCGGCCCGGTACGCCAGCCGGAACAGTCTGTTACCCCTGGAATGGGCGGGGATGTTCCAGCCCAGCCTGCGCCGCAGGTCGAGGCTGAAAAGACGGGGAAATCCCTCAACCAGGATAAAAAAGTGGAGCCGGAGGAAAAAACGGCAAAGCGCCGGGGCCGTCCCCCA
>OLSQ01001849.1_pt1 | contig 16486 bp, 20 predicted proteins | sample 1672561 | NCBI WGS metagenome assembly OLSQ01 (sample SAMEA3136699, study PRJEB25190) | human gut metagenome | biome: human gut; feature: human-associated habitat; material: faeces | place: Austria | collected 2013 | reverse complement strand
TTGTTGATGCAACTAATTTTGTAAAGACTATCGAAACTCATCAGCACAGAAAAATTGCCTGCCTTGAGGAAATCGCATATCTCAACGGCTGGATATCCAAAGAGGATGTACTTGAGGTTTATGAAGTGCTGAAAAAGAATCAGTACGGTCAGTATCTGAAAGACGTACTGGACGGAAAGTACATAGACTATCTTTATTAAGAGGGGAAAACAATATGAAAAAATATCTGATTACTGGTTGCGCCGGATTTATTGGTTCAAATTTTGTTTACTATATGTTGAAGAAGTATGAGGATATTCTCCTCGTTAACCTTGATAAGTTGACTTATGCAGGAAATCTTGAAAATCTGAAGGACGTGGAGGGCGATACACGTCATATTTTTGTGCAGGGAGATATCTGCGACAAGGAGCTTGTTGCAGGACTGTTTGAAAAATATGATTTTGACTATGTGATTAATTTTGCGGCAGAATCTCACGTCGACAGAAGTATTGCCAATCCCGAAATCTTTGTTCAGACAAACGTAATGGGTACTGTAAATCTGCTCCAGAGAGCAAAAGAGGCATGGTATGACACAGAAGCAAAGACTTGGAAAGAGGGCAAAAAGTATCTTCAGGTTTCAACAGATGAGGTTTACGGCGCACTCGGTGCAGAGGGATATTTTATGGAAACTACTCCGCTTTCACCCCACAGTCCGTATTCTTCCTCTAAAGCAAGTGCCGACCATTTTGTTATGGCGTTCCACGATACTTACGGTATGCCAATCAATATAACCCGTTGTTCAAATAACTACGGTCCGTATCAGTTTCCTGAAAAGCTGATTCCGCTGATGATTAACAATGTAAAGCACCACAAGCAGCTGCCTGTTTACGGTGACGGTATGCAGATTCGTGACTGGCTGTATGTTGAGGATCACTGCAAGGCAATAGATATGGTTGCAAACGGCGGAAAAATCGGTGAGGTTTACAATGTCGGAGGTCACAATGAGCGTCCGAACATCTTTATTGTAAAGACTATCATTGAGCAGCTTCACGACAAATTGCAGGACGAGGGAATTTCAGAGGAGCTTATAAAGCACGTTGAGGACAGATTGGGTCACGACAGAAGATACGGAATTGACCCCACAAAAATTAAGAATGACCTCGGCTGGTATCCCGAAACTCCGTTTGAGAAGGGAATTGTTCTTACTATTGACTGGTATCTTGCAAATGAAGAGTGGATGAACAATGTCACCAGCGGCAATTACCAGAAATACTACGAAGAAATGTATAAGAATAAGTAAGAGGTCAGAAAGATGAAGTTTTTTGTAACAGGCGTAAACGGTCAACTCGGTCATGACGTGATGAATGAGCTTGCAAAGCGTGGTTATGAGGGAGTGGGCTCTGATATTCAGCCTGCTTATTCCGGAGTGGCAGACGGTTCTGCTGTAACTTCTATGCCTTATGTTCAGTTGGATATTACCGATAAACAAGCGGTAGAAAAAATTATCACCGAAGTGAATCCTGATGCTGTAATTCATTGTGCGGCTTGGACGGCTGTGGATATGGCAGAAGATGACGATAAGGTGGAGGAAGTCCGTGCTGTCAATGCAGGCGGTACACAGAATATTGCCCATGCCTGCAAAGAAATCGGCTGCAAGATGCTCTATCTGTCCACAGATTATGTCTTTGACGGTCAGGGAACAAAGCCGTGGCAGCCTGACTGCAAGGATTATAAGCCGCTGAACGTTTACGCTCAGACTAAGCTTGAAGGCGAGCTGGCAGTAAGCAGTACACTTGAAAAATACTTTATTGTCCGTATTGCATGGGTGTTTGGTCTTAATGGTAAGAATTTCATAAAGACTATGATTAATGTGGGAAAAACACACGATGAAGTGCGTGTAGTTAATGACCAGATCGGCACACCTACTTATACTTATGATCTGGCAAGACTTCTGGTTGATATGTGCGAAACCGAGAAGTACGGCTATTATCACGCAACAAACGAGGGTGGATATATTTCTTGGTACGACTTCTGTGTTGAATTTTACAGGCAGTATGGATTAAAAACAAAGGTTACTCCTGTGACTACGGAAGAATACGGACTCAGCAAGGCTGCCCGTCCTTTCAACAGCCGACTGGATAAGAAAAAGCTTGTTGAAAACGGCTTTACTCCTCTTCCAACATGGCAGGACGCAGTCAGCAGATATTTAAAAGAAGCACAGCTTTAAGGAGATTTTGAAGATGGGACAAATAAATGTCGAAAAAAATGTTGGCGGTATCGAGGGACTTTGCGTAATTACCCCTGCCGTTCACGGTGACAGCCGTGGTTATTTTATGGAAACCTACAGTCAGCGTGATATGGAAGAAGCAGGAATTGATATTACTTTCGTTCAGGACAACCAGAGTATGAGCACAAAGGGCGTTCTTCGCGGACTGCATTTTCAGAAGAACTTTCCTCAGACGAAATTGGTTCGTGTAATCAAAGGTTCTGTTTTTGACGTGGCAGTTGACCTCCGTTCAGAAAGTGAAACATATGGCAAGTGGTACGGCATTGAGCTGACGGAAGAAAACAAAAAGCAGTTTTTAATTCCGAGAGGATTTGCACACGGCTTTCTTGTATTGAGCGATACCGCAGAGTTTTGTTATAAATGTGATGACTTCTATCATCCCAACGACGAGGGTGGAATGGCTTGGAATGACCCTGAAATAGGCATTGAGTGGCCTATGCTTGAGGGTGAGTATAAAGGCAATGCAGATTCAGAGGGATACACTGTTGACGGCACACCTCTTAATCTTTCAGATAAAGATAAAAAGTGGCTTGGATTGAAAGATACATTTAAGTTTTAATTAGTTTCAGGTGAATTTCAATTATGCAGACTAAAATCAGGGTATTACATATTGCACAGGCCGCAGGCGGTGTTGACAGATATTTGCGATCACTTTTGAAGTATTTTGATCGTGAAAAATTTGAAAACATACTTTTATGCTCATATAATTTTAAAAAAGATGATTATGATGAAATAACCGATGATTTCATTCAGATTAATATGCAGCGTGAAATCAGTGCCAAGCACGACCTTTCTTCCGTCAGACAGGTAAGAAAAGTTATTAAATCACTTAAACCCGATGTTGTTTATATGCATTCAAGTAAGGCAGGTGCTATCGGAAGAATAGCTGACCTTGGAATTAGTAATATCAGGATTTACAATCCGCATGGTTGGGCATTCAATATAGATTGCGATAAAAAAAAGCAGGCAATGTATCGCATTATTGAAAAGATGCTTGCTCTGTTTACCACGCAATTTGTTTGTATTTCAGAGGCAGAAAAAGAATCGGCTGTTCAGAATAAAATTGCACACACTGAAAAGTTTAATGTTATTCTGAACGGAATAGACATTGAAAATTGCAACAAACAGCTTGATAACGGAATTTCAAGAGAAAAAATCGGAATACCGGAGGATGCCTTTGTAATAGGACAGGTTGGCAGAATTTCAAAGCAAAAATCCCCCGATGTATTTATCAGAGCCGCCGTAAAAATCAAAGATGCTATACCAAATGCGTACTTTGTACTTGTCGGCAACGGTGATATGAAAGACGAAATTTTGCAGTATGCCAAAGAAAACGGTATTGATAATTCGCTGAAAATTACAGGCTGGGTTGAAAATCCTCTTAGCTACGCAACTGTATTTGATGTAGCTGCACTTCTCTCACGCTGGGAGGGCTTTGGACTTGTGCTGCCTGAGTATATGCTTGCACAAAAGCCGATTGTAGCGTGTGAAACGGACGCTATTCCGACTTTGATTGACAACAGAGTAAACGGTCTGCTTGTACCGGTTGAGTCGCCACAGGCTGTTTGTGATGCTGTTACGGAGCTTTATAATAATTCTCAGCTCAGAACACAACTTATTGAAAACGGGGAAAAAGCAGTATATGAAAAATTCGACGCACAGCGAGTATCGGACGAGCATAAGACGATGATTAAAAACATACTCGGAGGAAACAATGGCTGATAAAAAAATTGCTATAATGACTTGGCTGTATAACGGCAATTACGGTACATTATTACAAGCATATGCATTGCATACTTTTGTAAAAAATGAAGGCTATGAGGTTGAAAACATTAATTACAGAAGCTCATTGAAAACAAAGCTGAAAAACTGGTTTGTAAACAGAAATTCGCCTGCTCTTTTTGTTGGTAAATTCAAGGAAAAGTTCTCCAAAAAAGACTCTGTTGCAAACGAAAAAAGGAATGAGAATTTTTCTGATTTTTTAAACTCAAATATTAAGCTTACCGAGCTTGCCTCATCGCCCGAGGAGCTTGTAAAGTTCGGCAATAGTTTTGATGTCTTTATCTGCGGAAGTGATCAGATCTGGTCGCCGTATCTGATGAATCCGCCCTATTTCTTTTCTTTTGTTCCCGATAATAAGCCTAAAATTGCATATGCGCCAAGCTTTGGCGTGACTTCCGCTTCGGCAAAAAAAGAAAAGATGATATGTGACTTTGTAAAAAGATTTGATTATGTATCTGTCAGGGAGAAACAGGGAAGTGATTTTCTCAAAAAAATCACAGGCAACAAGTATTCGGTGATGGTTGACCCGACAATGCTTCTGGAAAGAAAAGATTGGGAAAAATGTATCGGTGAGCGTATTGAAAAAGAAAAATACATTTTTTGCTATATGCTTACCTACAATGCAAAATATGTCAACGCAGTAAAAGAATATGCAGATAAAAACAAGCTAAAAGTTATTCTGATTAAAAATGATACAGGCTTTGAGAATACAGGCTTTACAGTCGTTGAGGACGCAGGTCCGCAACAGTGGCTTAATTATATTAAGTTTGCGGAGAATGTATTTACCGATTCTTTTCATGGCGCAATTTTTTCTGTTATATTTCATAAGGAGCTTGTACTTTTCAAAAGATTTTGCGATAAAAGCGGAGCTTCTCAGAATTCGAGAATCTACACTCTGACCGAAATGCTTGATATTAAGGACAGAATTGCAGATGAAAGCTCACTTGAAAAGATAGGAAATATGAAAACAATAGATTTTGAAAAAACAGACTGTATAATGCAGACTAATTCAAAGAAATCGGGAGACTGGCTGCTGAACGCTTTGGAAAAGGCTTGCAGTAAATGATTATGAGGTAAAATATGATTAATTCAGTATTGGAAATTACTGAAAAAAACTGTTGTGGCTGTGGTTCGTGCTTTCAGAGCTGTCCAAAACATTGTATTACCATGCAGGAAAATGAAAGAGGTTTCTTACTGCCTAAAGTAGATGAGTCATTATGTGTGAATTGCGGATTATGTGTTCGCTCTTGTCCCGAAATTGAACAGCCAAAACCGTATTCAGTAAAAAAAGCTTATGCTGCTGTCGCAAGAAATATGCCAATGCTCAAAAAGAGCACTTCCGGCGGAATCTTTGGTGTAATGTCACTTGCTGTTTTAAATCAGGGTGGAGTTGTTTACGGCTGTGCATGGGGCGATAATTTTAAAGCTGAACATATAAGAATAACGGCAGCAGATGATTTGTATTTAATTCAGCAGTCAAAGTATCTGCAGTCTGACACATCCAATACTTTTGTGCAGGTGAAAAATGATTTACTTAATAACATAATGGTTCTTTACAGTGGAACAGCCTGTCAAATTGCAGGATTAAGAAAATTTTTAAAACAAGAATATGATAATTTATTAACAGTTGAGGTTGCCTGTCACGGTGTTCCGTCACCTGGTCTTTTCAGAAAATACATTGATTGGATTGAAAAGAATACCGGAAAAAAAGTGTCTGATTATCAATTCAGAAATAAGGAAAAGCACAAGAAAGGCGAACATTACAAGTATTGCGTTACTTTTGCCGATGAGAGTAAAAAATACGGTTTTTCAAAAGAGGACGCTTATTACGGTTCATTCCTTGAAGGACGCACACTTCGCTGTACTTGCTATAATTGTAAATATAAAAATAATGAACGTATAGCTGATATTATGCTCAGCGACTATTGGGGGATTGAGAGAGAGCATAAGGATTTCCCTGCGCAAAACGGTGCATCAGCCGTTGTTTTGTGCAGTGATGCCGCAATAGATTTATTTAGTTCTATTAAAGATTCATTGATTTTTAAAGATTCATCTTTTGAACAGATTACAAAACATAATCATAGTCTTGTTCAAAGCTCATTAGTCGACGAAAATTTAAGAATTAAAACAATAAACATCGACTCAAATGACCTTTTTACATCTTTAAAGCCTAAATTTGATATTAAGGTCAGAGTTAAGAATTTAGTTCCGGAAAAATTAAAGTACTTTATGAAAACACTGAGATAGTTGGGATAACAATGATAAAAACCGTAGTTTTAGTATATGATCAGGCGTTTATTTCTGGCGGAGCTGCAAAGGTAGCTATAAAATCCGCTGTTGCCTTAAAATACAGGGGATACAGAGTAATATTTTTTGCGTGTCTTGATCCGATAGACAAGCAGCTTACCGAGAACAATATTGAGGTTATTTGTGTCGGCGGAGAGCATATAGCAAATACAAAAAGTCCCAAAACAATGCTCAGAGGTATCTGGAACGGAATTGCCAAAAAAAAGCTTGAGGATTTGCTGTCTTCTCTTGATCCGGAAACAACTGTAGTACATATTCACGGCTGGACAAAGTCATTGTCATCGTCTGTGTTTTCTGCTTGCAGAAGGAAAGGCTTTAAAACCTTCGTAACGCTGCACGAATACTTCACGGTTTGCCCGAACGGAGGAATTTTTAACTATCAGAATGGTAAGATTTGCAACAAAAATCCCGGAAGTTTCAGTTGTGCTGTATGTAATTGCGACAAGCGGAATTATATTCAGAAAATATATAGAGATGTCCGTCAGTTTGTTCAGACACGACAGCTTAAAAAATTACAGCCGAATGTTATTTACATTACTAAATTCAGCAGAAACATTATCGAAAAAAATCTTAAATTCAGGCATAAAAGCTTTTTTATAGAAAATAATGTGGAAATATTTGACAGAGTAAAGGTTGAGCCAGCTGAAAACAGCGATTACCTGTTTGTCGGCAGAATGTCAAGGGAAAAAGGAGCAGATCTTTTCTGCGAGGCTGTGACAAAAGCAGGCGTAAAAGGAGTTGCAATAGGCTCAGGCGCAATGTATGAGGAACTCAAAGAGAAGTACCCGAACATCACTTTTACAGGTTGGCTTAACTCTGAGAAAATGAAAGAATATATCAGCAAGGCAAGATGTCTCGTTATTTCTTCTAAATGGTATGAAACCATGGGACTTACGATTCTTGAGATGCAGGTAAAGGGTATTCCCTGCATTGTTCCTGACAGATGTGCAGGAATTGAATATATAAAGGATAAGGTAACGGGTGTTGAATACAAAATCGGCGATGTAAGCTCGCTGATTGACGCAATTAATTATACCCAAAATAACGATATAATTTCAAAACTCAGCGATAATTTTTATAACGAAGATTTTAAAGACAGATTCAGCATTGAAACTCACACCGAAAATCTTATTAAAGCGTACAATCAATAATCAACGAGGGTTTATATGAGAGAGTGGGAGAGAGGGCTTGCCGTAGTAATTCTCAATTACAACGGTTATGACCTTACAATAGAAAGCACAAACAATTTCAGAAAAATCAGCAGCGAGTTAAATATCATAATAGTAGATAACTGTTCAAAGAACGATTCACTTGAGAAACTTAAAGGTGCTTTTTCTGATGACAAAAATACACATATTATTGCAAATGATAAAAATACGGGATATGCTTCAGGCAATAATGTCGGATTGAGATATATTTCCGATAATTTAAAAGAAATAAAGGCTGTCTGCATTTCAAATCCGGATATTTTTGTGGAGTCGGCTTCTGTTCTTGAAAGTCTGTATAACGCTTTGCTTGAAGATGAAAGTCTTGCTGTTGTAACAGCAAAGACAATTTACAACGGAACAATCAAAGAACCTAACGACTGTGCGTGGATGCAGCCGACAAAAAGATATATGATGTTCGGTTCAACATGCGTTAATAAGCTTTTATCTCAAAGTATCAGATATAATGAATTTATCGCAAATGAAAACGGTATTGCATATGTTCACGCAGTTCAGGGATGCTTTTTTATGGCTAAAAAAGCAGTAATGGAGAGCATAGGTTATTTTGACGAGGGAACTTTTCTTTACAGCGAAGAAGTCATCCTTGCCAAGAAAATACAGAATGCAGGGTACAAAGAGGGTGTGCTTGTGAATGAGTATATCCACCATAACCACAAAGAAAAGGACAAAAGCCTAATCAAAAAAGAAAACAAAATTTTTGATATAAATTGCTTCTATCACTCGAAAAAATACTATAATGCAAAGTTTTCAGGCAAGCCGAGAATATTTACGCTTATAGCAAACGGATTTTTGAATTTAGATTACGGCTTGAAAAGATTTTTGATGTTGTTTAAGTAAAAACTTATGTCCAATTAAATCAGTAGGAGGGAAATATGGTTTCTGTAATTATTCCGTCTTATAATCGAGAAAAAACAATAAAAAGAGCAGTTGAAAGTGTTCTCAATCAAACCTATAAAGATATAGAAGTGATAGTTGTTGACGATTGCTCAAGTGACAAAACGATTGAGATTCTTACATCTATAAAAGATAAGAGATTCAGCTATTATAAATTAGATAAAAATTCAGGAGCTTGCGTTGCAAGAAATCTCGGAATTGAAAAAGCAAAAGGTGATTATATTGCTTTTCAGGACAGTGATGATGAATGGCTGTCTGACAAATTAGAAAAGCAAATGAAAGCCTTTGACAATAAAGATATAGATGTTGTTTTTTGCCCATTTAACAAGGTCAGCGATGAAAAAACAGATATCCATCCTGTATTACCCGAGGGCAAAGTAAGCAGAGAGACGCTTCTCGGAAAATCCTGCGTCAGCACTCAGACGCTCATAGGCAAAAAAGAATGCTTTGATTCAATTAAGTTTGATCCTTTAATGCCGAGATTTCAGGATTATGATATAACAATAAGACTTTCGGAAAAATATAATTTTTATTTTGTTAATAAGCCGTTAGTAAATATGTATGTTCAGGGTGACTCAATTTCAAAGAACAAAACAAAATTGCTTAATGCTGAAATACGCATTTTGTCAAAATATCAAAAGGAAGCCGCTGAATATCCTGCATTCAGATATTATAATATAGGTGCTTTAGGAGCAGCCAAAAGAGCATGCAAATTCAAAGCAAAACAAGAATATAAAGAAGTATATAATCTGCGTCCGAATCTTAATAACTGGTTAAAATATGTCTTTGTGTCTGCTACAGACTTTAGCAGGAGCAAATACAAGAGTAAGTAATTTTTAATTTATATAAGTTCAGGTTTATTAAATTATGACAAATAAATATATCATTATAGGTACCGGTCAAAAGAATAATATTCTAAATGAAGCTTTTTATGAAGTAATTAATAATAAGATAGAAAATGCTTCTTTTTCAGATCCATATTCTTTTAATAATAAAATAATAAAAAAGCTATATAATTTCAGATATAGCAATAAGCGCAGAAAAATCTTTCGTTTTATACCAAATTCTTTATGGAATCGTTACTCCGTGCTTAATAACATTAAAGTTGAGAATGATGAAAAATTATTCTTACTTTTTGTTATCGGCAGAGATGTTGAAAGACTTTATACACCTAAGCTTTTACATAAGATCAAGCAAAAGTTTGGCGATAAGATATGTACAGTATTAACACTATTTGATTCCATTGATGTTACTAAGTCACATAATGGTTGGAGAAATATTACGGAATGTTTTAATAGCTACGATAAGGTAGCTACATTTGATTTGAATGACGCTAAAAAATATGGTTTGATACACTTTTGGGATCCTTACGCAAGGAGAGAGGAAATAGCTGCAATTACTGAGCAATCAGATATGTTTTTTATTGGTGTTGATAAAGGAAGATTAAGTACATTAACTGATATAGCGAAAAATGCAACTGATAAAGGGTTAGTATGTGATTTTAAGATATTTGATTTAAAAACGGAAAATAAAGAAATTGGTATAAAAAAATTACCTGCATTCCTTCCTTATGATCAAATGTTGAGTTATGCTATCAGTTCAAACTGCTTGGTAGAGATTTTAGCTGATGGTCAGAGTTCAAGTTCATTTAGATACTATGAGGCTGTTGTATATAACAAAAAGCTATTGACTAATAATTCTAATGTGAAAGATATGCCTTTTTATGATCCAAAATATATTCAATACTTTGATGATACGAATAGCATTGATTATGATTGGATTAAAGATAATTCATATGGTGTTGATTTTAAATATAATAATGAGTTTTCAATTCTCAGATTATTTGATAAACTTGAATAGAGCGTGTGGTGATTGCTTTGAATCCTGTGATTGCATTTGTATGTAGTTGGTTAGTGTTTCTTGTAGTAGAGTTTAAAGAAAAGAAAAAAGTAGTATTTAAATTTACACGTAGTGATGTTTTCGGATTAATTTTCATATTTTTTACCACATTTTTTTTGGCGTTTAATACATTTAATGCTGATTATGAGAATTATGGGAGAATATACGCTGATTATTTAAATGAATCTACTACGGGTTCAAACTTTGTTTTTGGATTAATATGTGGATTAGGTAATTTATTAAAGCTTGATTATCAAACCTTCAGATGCTTTTTAATTTGCTTTGGTGTATTTAGTGTGTTTCATTTTTCAAGACGATATAGTAAAAATGTAGCATTTATGATTTTCTTGTATATGATTTCAGGCTTTATAATGGATGGTATTCAGTTCAGACAATTTACTGCTATGGGCGTGTATTTGTTGTTTTTACCTTATCTTTTACAAGATGATTCCAAAAAAGGTAAAATATTGTATATAATCGGAACGCTTATAGCAACAGGAATACATACGCTGTTTGTATTTTTCTTTATTTTCCTTTTAGTAAAGGTTAAAAAGGAAAATCGAATAAAAATTTCTGTTGCGATTACTTTGGCTGTAATAGTTTTATTCTGGATTTTAGATAAAGTAGGTTTATTGATAAAGTACCTATCTTACGTAATGCCGGAAGAAAAAGTAGATTTATATTTTCTCGGTACACAATATCATAGTTCTCCGAAACTTGTAATACAATTTATCCTGCTTCAGCAAGTATTGATTCTTGTATTGTTGCTGGTATGCTATAAGATTGGAAAAGTAAGAGAGTGTGACAAAGCGTTTATCTGGTCGGTTATAGGCATAGATATTCTTATGCTGTGTATGTGTCCTATACTGTTTTATACCTTACAATTCAGGCGTATTTTCAGAGTTGTTATGATACCCAGTTTCATAGCTATATACAAGATGTCGCCTGATAAAAAGGATGCAAGATTTATATTTATAGTGATAGCTTTGATAGCTTTCTCACTTATTAGTTTAAATTTAAATTTAACCGGCAATCCAGATTTAATCGGCAATTTAGTTTTAAATAACTATTTTTGGTAATATTTTAAGAGGTTAGTATGAAAAAAAAGTCAGTTGGAATTAACGCAGTACTTAATGTAATAAAACAATGTTGTGCTATATTATTTCCGATTATCACGTTCCCGTATATTTCACGTGTCCTTCAAACCGAAAATTACGGTAAGGTTAATTTTGGTAATTCTATCATTACATATGTTACATTATTTGCAGCTTTGGGCTTAACTAATTACGCTATTCGTGAAGGCGCAAGAATTCGTAATGATAAAAAAGCATTTCAGACTTTTGCTAATCAAGTGTTTACTATCAACTGTATAACAACATTGACTGCATATCTGGTATTTTTTTTGCTGATTATATTTGTACCGAAATTGCATTCGTATTGGCTGTTACTGTTGATTCAGAGTATTAGTGTAATACTTACCACGTTAGGCGCGGATTGGATTAACTCTATTTACGAGGATTTTCTGTATATTACAATTAGATATATAGTTGTTCAAATATTTTCTATTATTGCAATGTTTATATTTGTAAGAACACCTGATGATTACATCGTTTATGCCGGAATTCATGTGTTTGCCAATGCGGGTGCGAATATTTCAAACTTTTTTCATATTAGAAAATATACTCACTTACGCCTGACCAGAAAAATGAATTTCAAAACACATATCAAGCCGATGTTAATGCTGTTTTGCAATTCATTATCAGTACAATTATACATAAATTCCGACATAACTCTTCTCGGCATACTGATGAATGATACTGTGGTTGGTATATACAGTGCAGCTGTTAAAATATACAATATTATGAAACAGCTTTTAAATGCAGTTATAGTTGTTATTATTCCGAGGGTTTCTGCATTGCTTGGTGAAAATAAATTAAAAGAGTATAATTCTCTCCTCGAAAAAGTATTCCATGCTTTAATCAGCATAATAATGCCGATTATCGTGGGAATTTTTATGCTGAGCTATGAAATAATTGCACTCATTGGCGGAGAAAGCTATGCAAGTGGACACTGGGCATTAAGGATCTTAAGTATAGCTCTTTGCGGAGCTGTTTTTGCTAATTTCTTTAATAATGCAATCCTTGTTCCGAACAAAAAAGAAAAAAATTTTCTTATTGCTACTTTAACGGCAGCAATTGTAAATGTTGTGCTTAATTTTGCATTTATTCCGCTATGGGGATATGTTGGTGCGGCTATAACAACTGTTTTTGCTGAATTTATAGTAATGTTTTTTGGTATTTATTATTCAAAGGGTCTTTATACCTTCAAAATATGCATAAAAGATATACTGTCCTGTGTTGTCGGATGTGTATTTATTGGATTTGTATGTGTATTAGTAAAATCCTTTTTCTCCAATTATTTTATAATAATTGCAGTCAGCGTATTGACGGCGGTTATTTGTTATTCCACAACTCTGATTGTTATGAAAAACAGATTGGCTACAACATTTTTAAATACTTTAAAAAAGAAATTTCAATAATCATGATTATTATTGAAAGGTTATGATATTATGAAAATCGCAGTAGGATATGCAGGATATAGCCAAATCCTTCTTTTACATGTTTGAAAATGCCGGATTAGATATTGTCTGGGAAAACAACATCAAGAAAATGGTATGGAAAAAATTGATGTTGAATGTTGTGGGTAATTCTATAACGGCGCTAACTTTAGCAGATTACATTTTTTTAAAATAAGCTCGAAAATACAGGAATTGTGTGTTCAGGCAATGCATGAGTTTCTCATGGTTGCCCAGTATGAGAATGTTGAGCTAATAAAGAAAGATATTGATGATGTTATTGATTATTACATTACCTATAAAGGAAGTAAAAAGACATCTATGCTTGAAGACATCATGAATAACAGGAAAACCGAGAATGAGTACCTTGCAGGGGATTTAATAAGACTTGCAGAAAAGCATGATGTATCAACGCAGATGATAAAAACTCTTTATTATTTAATCAAAATCAGAGAAGAACAATATTTAGAAAGACAATATGAATCAGACAGAGCTTGTAAAATAAAGTGTGTAAGTAAAAAAATAGCTTGCACACTTTTTCAATTTTGGGAAAGTGTGCTACAATGAAAGAAAGGGCGTAACCTTCAATACGGTTACGGATTTGACGGTTATCAATCAAGCGTCCATAGCCGCATCGAGTTTGCCAAGCTCCTTAATATCTCCGATTTTCAGCTCAGTTATATCACGAATGTCGGTGCAGGACAGGGGGTTTCTCAAGGTTAGCAGCTCTCTTGTGCCGTTTGTCAATAAATTTCCACGCAATACCGAGCTTTACAAGCTGATGACGAGCAAGTTCGGGGTGGTATAAAATGCTGAAATTGCGGTGTTCGTGTTGTATTGTGAGAGGTTGGCGAAAATAATCGTCTTGATTAGTGCGAAAATTCAAGGAAATTTCATTGATTATTACACGAATATTTGCTATACTGTGTTCAGTACCTTTAAGGAGGTGTGATATGAGCGAACAAAAAAATATACCTAATCAAACTTTTGATAATTTCATCGTAAGCCGCAGTAATAAAAAAAGCTTATTCGGCTTGTCTCGATTTGGCGAACAATCCCTAGGGAAAGTTTGTTGTGATTTATGGTGCAAACTCATTAGGAAAGACACATCTGCTATATGCGGTAAACAATGCACTTATCAGAAAAAACCGGACTTGAAGATTTGCTTAATAAATTACGAAGACTTGATTTCTCAGTATATCACCGCTCTTCATAAAAACGATACTGATATTTTTCTTGATAGGTTATTAGAGACAGATCTGTTAATAGTGGACCATATGCAATTTGTCGCCGGTAAGAATTACATCCAAGAGGACATTCAAGTTGGGTCAACAAAATGATACTCATGAGAAAAACTGTAGTTATGTCGTTTGATAGACCCATAAAATATTACCCCGCTCTGATAAAAGGAACTTGCGAAAGCAACCCTGAAAATTGCAAAGCCATAGAAATAAAAAAACCGGACTATTTACTAAGAAAAGAATATCTTGATTACATTCTGAAAGAATATTCAGTTTCGTTACCTTCCTTTGTGAAAAAATATTTAGTGTATTTATCCCGAATGACTTTTTCAGCGATGAAAGGTTTCTTGTGCAAATTATCATTTATAGAAAAGCAAAATGGAACTAAGGTGTCCAATTTAGATATTAAGAAATGTTTGTCCTCATATGTTGTTTGGAAACTCAGATGACAAAAGATGACAGATGACGAAAAATAGCAAGCTAAAGCAACATAGGAACAAAATCAATTGCGATCTACAGTTCGAAGATTTTATATATGATATAGTCGATGAAAATGTTATTATTACAAAATTGGTTGATTGTAAAAGTCTAGCATAAAGTTTCTAAAAAGGAAAAAAGATTGCTGTTCAGAACAGAAGCTTAAAAGGCAACGAAAAACAGGCAACAAAATAATACCGATCGAAAAATCAGCTGTATTTAACCCAAAAAGCCTTGTAAATATGCCCCTTTTGGCTATTTTACAATCGGATGGGTATTTATTTAATTAGGTGGGAACTTTAATGTTGGTGAATATAGTATTTGATTATAATGCGGATATAGTAAGTGTACCTGATAGTATTGGGATAAATATAAAAAATATCAAAATCAATGTGATAAATGGTTATTTAATAAATTGAATGAGCATGAATTTTGGGAGAAGGATGACTCTGGAAATAAATTAGGGGTTGGTGTTTGTAGTGAATCGTTCATATATTGGTTGAATGAATTTGTTTTAAAAGATTCTAAAGAGAAAGCATATATTGTGCGAAAAAGTATTAATAATTATGATGAAAGTTTGCCTACCATATATTATTGATGAACAGAGCATATTGACAACTTATGTGAACTATTTATTCTTTTGTACAAAAACTAATCTGTTGTAATTTAATGCACGAGTCCCAATGAAAAGCAAACAATAAAATATTTAAAAATGTAATAAAAAAGATACCTTATTTTGGCAAAAAGAATCTTTCAAAAATTAAATTCAAAAAATTTAAGAATATGATAGCAGGAGCGACGAACTCAGCAATATTAAATAAATTCTTAAATTATATAATTGAAAATGTTGATATATTGTTATCAGTAGGCGGAGCAATTTCCGGCATTTTAGATTATATATTTGATAAAAGTATAAATAATGTTATATGGAAGTTTAAATTATGGTGATAAAAATATCATGCAAATACATAAAAGATAATGCTTTTGATATTACAGTTGGGCAGGAGACACACACAATTACCCACGAAAACAATCAGGCTGTTTTTAAGTTGAGCGAATCAAAAAATTATAATATTGAAATTTGCAAAAAGTCTTGCAAAAGCAATCATTCTTTCAGTAATATTTTGATTTTCTTTTTCACTATTATATTGCAAGGCATTTTCAATATTCTATTGATGAACACCGATTCAAAGTGGTATAATAAGTTAAGTCCTTATATTATTAAAACTAACTTTAATGTTTTCATAGATAAAGATACCGATTTGGAATTTATTTACAACGAAGGATATTTTTATTATGACAGGAAAACTAAAAAGTTACCCACGATAAGTTGGATAGATTGCGATAATATAGTTCTTATTAAAACGGGATATACCATAGATAAGGTCAATTTAACCAATGCATATTGTAAATATGTTAAGAAGTTTATTTCTTGTGCATCAGTCTGTGAGCTGATATTCTTATTGCTAATACTACTTGCTGTTTCTTACAATAATTTTACAGCAGCTATCATTTGCTGTATACTTTTTGTTTTGGTAATAATTATTCAAATTATTGTTTTTAAAAAAGAGTTTATGAGATTAAAGAAAATAGGTGATGTGCTTTAATTTTAACCCCAAAATACTTTATGTATTCCTGTGTTTCTGTATCTTAGTGTAGCTTTTTGTTATTTTCTATTTTAACTTGCTATGTAAAGAAATATTGGCTCATATGACAGGAGCAGAACTACACAGGTCAGAACTGTCCGCAGTGACGGCAAGCTCATATTTAATACAGACTATGAGTATGCAAACGGCAAGGCTGAAAATTCAACTACTAA
>OLSQ01001847.1_pt1 | contig 16499 bp, 13 predicted proteins | sample 1672561 | NCBI WGS metagenome assembly OLSQ01 (sample SAMEA3136699, study PRJEB25190) | human gut metagenome | biome: human gut; feature: human-associated habitat; material: faeces | place: Austria | collected 2013 | reverse complement strand
AGGAGATTTGATGATTCTTACCTCAAAGTTTTGCACTTCGATCTGGAATCTTCAGATATTTTTTGCATAGTGTGTGGTGGAAAGGGGGATTGCGGGGTGTTTGGGGAGTGTTGGACGGGCGACCGGAATGCGTCGGCCATAGGATGGCGGGTCGGTGACGGCTGTGTCTTATGGGAGGTGTGTGAACTATTGTGTGCGGCGCGGTGTTGTTTCTTTGATTTAATTATTTGTTTTCAATTTGATTTGCAGATTATGAAAAAAGTGTTGTTCTTTTTGCTGACCGCTGTGTTGATTGCGCCTCTGTGGTCGTGTTCTGACGATGACGAGCCTGTGGTTTTCGGCGATATTCCGTCAAAGGCGCAGGTGTTTGTCGAATCGTATTTCCCGGGCGCGAAGGTTGTGAAGGTGGAGCGCGACGGCAAGCATTCGTCGGCGAAGTATGATGTGTATCTGAGCGACGGCACTGAGATTGAGTTTGACTCGGCAGGCGAGTGGATTGATGTGGACGCGCCGTACGGCAAGGCTGTGCCGGCCGCAATCGTGCCGTCGCCGATCGCCGAGTTTGTGGTGGATACGTATCCGGACCAGCTTATCAATGAGTTCTCGCGCGAGAGTTATGGCTATAAGGCTGAACTGACCAATGAGGTAGAGCTTGAGTTTGATCATGATTATGTATTTATCCGCATAGAGCGCTGACGTGTAATCAATACATCGGCTTTGACAATAGCGACGTCTCCCGGCGGGATTTTCCCGGACGGGAGACGTCGTAATATTTGTATCGGTCAGGAGTCGAAAGCGAAGCGGGCGTGGAGGGCTTCGAAGCGGGCGAGTGTGTCGGGGCCGAAGCGGGCGAGTGATGCGCGTACGCGGTCGAGGGGTTTGCGGCGCATGTCGCCTGACTTGCTGTAGAATTTGTCGGCGTAGCACACGAGCTGCTCGAGGTCGCTCTGCGGGCACAGCGTGCGGTCCTTGGGGAATGGCATGTGCCATGAGGCGATTTCGGCGGCGGTGATGCCGGCACCTGTGTGGCGTTCGGCCACGCGGGCTATGTTTTCGCCGAAGCCGTGCCGACGCAGCAGGTCGGCGCCGAGTACGCCGTGCAGCAGGTATGGCCGCGATCCGAAGCAGCCGATCGACGGTGCGTCGGTCAGGAATATGCCGATGTCGTGGAGCATGGCAGCGGTCTCGACTTCAGCTTCCGGCAGCCTGAGGCCGCTGTGTCTGTTGATCTCCAATGCCAGGTCGGCCACCGACCGGGAGTGGCGCTCGAGGATGTCGCGAGCGCGAGTCTGCGTCGGATAGAATGTGTCGTAGACCTCGGTCCACGGCTGTGGCGCGGCTGTCATTCGACTATGGTGTTCCAGCCGTAGGTATCGGGCTCTTCGCCGAGGCGGATGGCGTTGAGTTTGTTGTAGAGTAGGGTGGATACGGGGCCGGGCTTGCCGTCCTTGGCGATTTCGTAGGTCTTGCCGGTGTCGATGTCGCGGATATGTCCGATGGGGGAGATGACGGCGGCGGTGCCGCAGGCTCCGGCTTCGGTGGCGTGCTCGAGCTCGTCGACGGTGATGTGGCGTTCCTCGACTTCGATGCCGAGATCGCGTGCGAGTGTCATCAGGGCGCGGTTGGTGATCGACGGCAGGATGGAGTCGCTTTTCGGGGTGACGTACTTGCCGTCGATGATGGCGAAGAAATTGGCGGGGCCGCATTCGTCGAGGTATTTTTTCTCCTTGGGGTCGAGGAACAGCACGGCCGAGCATCCGAGTTCGTGGGCGTGTTCGCCGGCTACGAGCGAGGCGGCGTAGTTGCCGCCGATCTTGAAGCGGCCGGTGCCGCGGGGTGCGACGCGGTCGTATTCGCGCATTATGCAGATGTCGGTGCAGCCGAAGCCTGTCTTGAAGTAGGGGCCGACGGGGCTGACCATGACCATGAAGAGGTATTCGGAGGCTGCCTTGACGCCGATGCTCGGGGTGAGGCCGATTTCGAGCGGGCGGATGTAGAGCGATGCACCGCTGCCGTAGGGCGGCACGAATCGTTCGTTGAGTTTCACGACCATCTCGCACATCTTGCAGAAGATGTCTTCGGGCACGGGTTCCATCAGGATGCCTTTGGCCGAGGAGCGTACGCGCTCGGCGTTGTCGCGCAGGCGGAAGATGCGGATCTTGCCGTCTTTGCCGCGGAAAGCCTTGAGGCCTTCGAAGAGTTCCTGGCCGTAATGCAGGGCTGTGGCTGCCATGTGCAGCTCTATCTTGTCAGATGTTGTTACTTCGATTTCGCCCCATTTGCCGTCGCGGTAATAGCAACGCACGTTATAGTCGGTGGGGTAGTATCCGAACGGTAGTTTTTTCCAGTCAATTTCTTGATCCATGATCAATCTGAGTTATTGTGAACGGGTTGCAAAATTGAGCAAAAAAATGCAATTTCGCAAATCTTTGCACATAAAATCGCCTTTTTGTGCGGTTTTATTCATTATCCCGGCTGTGATATAGGCGTTTATTCATCTTTTGACGCGCGCTTGAGCGTAAAGCGGAATATCAGGCCGCCGCCTTTGCGGTTGTCGGCGATGATGGTTCCGCCGAGGGCCTCGACTGTGTTCTGCACGATTGAGAGTCCGAGTCCAGTGCCGCCTTTTTTGCGTGACCGGCCGTTGTCTTCGCGGAAGAAGCGGTCAAATAAGTGTGGGAGGCTTTCGGGTTTGACGCCCACGCCGTTGTCGTAGAAGGCGAAGTGGTAGAACTTTTCGTCCTTGTCGGTCAGTATGATATTTATCTCAGTACCTTTCGAATAGGCTACGGCGTTCTTTACCAGGTTGTTTATCATGCCGCTCAGCAGGGTCTGGTTGCCTATTACGGAGCAGTAGGTCGGTATGTCGTAGTTGAACGTCATACCCTTGAGCATGCCGGATGTCTCGTAGTCGTTGACGGCCTGGAACACGATCTCGTGGAAATTGACGGGCTCGGTGTTGATCATCTGCGAGCCGTATTCGAGGCGTGTGATGCTTGACAGGTCGTTGAGCAGCTGGGTGAGGCGGTCGACGTGTTCGCTGACCTTTTTCAGGAAATGGCGCCGCGACTCTTCGTCCATGTCGGGGTGTTCGTTGATCGTGTCGAGATAGCCTTTGATCACGGCGATCGGGGTCTTGAGCTCGTGGTTGATATTGTTTGTAAGCTCGCGTTTGAGGCGTGTCTTTTCCTCCAGGGCGTGATACGCCACCTTGTGCTCGCGTTTTAGCTTGATTATGGCGGCGTTGCGCTGGTTGTAGAACGAGACTATGTGGCGCGATATGTCGCCCAGCTCGTCGTGGCTGAATCGGACTGTCGGCACGAAGTCGTCGTCGGCCGAAGCCCGTTCGGCGAAGTCGCGGAGCAGCTCGATATTGTGCCCGAGCTTGCGCGACATGAACCATGCCAGGGCCGTGCCCGTAAGCGCTACTATCAGCAGGACTATGTACAGACGGTCGGAGGCCTGGGTGGCTTCGATCTGCGCGGCGTCGAACGGAAGCATGGTGTATATCTCCAGCCGTTTGTCGGTGCTGGTGGTGTAGTTGTAGTAAAGATTGTTGCGGTGGCGTTCGTCGTCGGTGATCTGCCCTTCACGGTCGATTTTTATAGTGCCGTCGTGGAAGTCGCGGATGTCGACGGGCGATATGGGCTCGCCCACCACATACTGGGGGCGGCCGTTATAATATGTGGTGATGCGGATATCGTCGCACAGAGAGTCGGCCATGAAATATGAGGCCACGAAGTCGTAGAACGGCTTGGGGTCGGAGTTGTTCTCATAGGCATAGACGATGCGCGATGCGACGACCGACACGCGGTCGCGCAAGTTCTGTATGCGCAACTGGCGCTCGGTGTGGTACATCCACACACCCATCACTATCAGGATGAGCCAGATCAGCGCTACGAGCGGCGCGAACAGCCGCAGCTGATATCTAGTCGGTTTCCTTAAACCCATAGCCGAAGCCCAGGCGCGTCACGATGTTGTTGCTGTATTCGCCTAATTTTTTACGCAGGCGGGTGATGTTGGTGTCGATGGTGCGGTTTGTCACCACTACTTCCTCGCCCCATACGCTGCTGATTATTTCCTTACGCGAGAATATGCGGTTGCGGTGGGTGAGGAAGAACTCGAGCAGCTCGAATTCCGTCCGTGTGAGCTGCAGCGGGGCGTCGTCGAGGTATGAGATCTTTTCGTTGCGGTCGATCCGCAGGCCCTTGAACGTAAGGTCGGGTTCGTACTGCGAGTCGGCGATAGTCACGGTCTGCTGCTGGTTCTGAAGCGATGAGCGGCGCAGCACGGCGCGTACGCGCGCCAACACCTCGCCGATCGAGAACGGCTTGGTCACATAGTCGTCGGCGCCGATATTGAGGCCCATGACTTTCTCGTCCTCCTCGTTCAGGGCCGAGCAGAAGATGATCGGGATGTTTTCTGTGGCGGTGACGTTGCGCAGGCGCTTGGCGAAGTCGAATCCGCTCAGGTCGCCCATCATTATGTCGACCAGGAACAGCTGATAGCGCTCAAGGTCCATATCCAGGGCTTCTTCGGCGCTGTAAGCCGTGTCGACCTGATACCCTTCTTTTGTCAGATTGTATTTAAGTATCTCGCAGACAGCTTCTTCGTCGTCGATTACCAGTATATTTTCTCTCATTGCTTCGAGGTGTGAATGATTTCTATTTGTTATTATCCGGATTCAAAATTAAAAATTATATGGCTTATAGGAAAGTTAAAGTCTGTTAATGTAACAAACGTGCGGGAACTTTAACGCATTTGTAACGTTATGTAGGTATAATTGCTTTATTGAACAATGTTTTCATGGTATTAGATTTAAGGTTATAGATTGACATTAACTGCTTGTGGTAAGTCGTTAAGTTACAAGCCGCCGCCGCGACGTCAGCGTGATGTCATGGCGGCGGTTTTGCGTTGCGGATAGTGCCTGGTGACGGCGCGGCCGCCCTCGGCTGCCACGATATACAGCTCCGCGTCGGGATATGCGTCCCGGATAGCCTGTGCGGCGCTGTCGGCGTCCATGCTGCCGCCCATGGCCATCAGGGCAGTGGCGAGGGCGTCGGCGGTGGCGCAGCGGGGCGCCACCACGGTGGCGGAGATGACGGAGGTGGCAGCCGGATAGCCTGTCAGAGGATTTATCGTGTGGCCGTAGTGTGATCCGTCGGGACGTTCGCGGTAGTTGCGGTAATTGCCCGATGTGGCCACGCAGCGGTTGTCGAGCGAGATGACCGATTCGCGTTCGTCGATGCCCGGCACGTCGATGCGGATTCTCCACGGTATGCCTTTGGGATTTACGCCTGACGCAGCTACTTCGCCGCCGACCTCGACCATGTAGTCCGTGCAGCCGTTGCGGCGCAACAGGGCCGCGATCAGGTCCACGCCATAGCCTTTCGCCACGGCCGCGAAGTCGATTTCCATGCCGTCGTCCTTTATCAGACGCAGCCCCTCGAGCGTGCAGCGGTCGAAGCCTACTTTGGCGCGGGCCGCCTCGATCTGCTCCGGGCCGGGCTCGGGAGTCTCGCCAAGATTGCCGAAGCCCCACAGCTTGACCAGCGGCCCGACAGTGGGGTCGAACAGGCCTCCGCTCGCCTGCCACACGCCGCGGGCCTCCGCGAATACCGCCGCAAACATGGAGTCGGCGCGGTCGGTCAGCCCGGCGTTGATGCGGTAGAGCGTCGATCCGTGCTCGAATGCCGACAGTGACATGTTCACGCGTGCGATCTCGTCCAGAATCGAGTCGGAAAGCGCCTCGGGTCCGTTGTAGGTGATATGGTATACTGTACCCCAGGCGTTTCCGCTTATACTGCGGTATTCGCCGTTATTTACCGTGCAGCTCCACAGGAGGGCGGCCAGGGCTGCGATGGCCATGCGGACGGTTCTCATAGTAATGCCGGTTATCAAAAAACATGACAAAGTTAGCAAATTTTTCGGCAAAAATTTGTCAGTTTCAAAAAATGTCCTTACCTTTGCAGTGCTTTTAAGACATGGTGAGCTTAGCTCAGTTGGTTAGAGCGTCGGATTGTGGTTCCGAAGGTCGTGGGTTCGACCCCCACATCTCACCCCAAGCATTTTGATTCGCAGCCCGGTAGATATACCGGGCTGTTTTTCTGATTTGATATACAGAGTGATATGATTGACGATCTTAAGGATTTGCTCGACCGTGAGGTGTCGCGCTACAACCGTCCCGAATTCATTGACGATGATCCGGTGCAGTTTCCCCGGCTCTACACCGACCGCCGCGACATCGAGATAGCGGCCCTGCTCGTATCGACCATCGCCTGGGGCAACCGCACGATGATCTGCCGCGACGCATCGCGGATGCTCGACATGCTCGGTCACCAGCCATATCATTATATGATGGACCGCGGCTACGAGGACCTGCCGCAGGGCAACGTCCACCGCACGTTCTTCAATTCCAATCTCAGGCACTATCTGCGCGGGCTCCGCGGCATTTATGCCGAATACGGCTCGCTGGAGGACTTCGCCGGCGCTGTCGGGGCAGGGCATTCCGAGTCGCCGGCGTGGCATCTGGCGGCTGCCGTTTCCGCGCGGCTGACCGAGGCCAACGGCGGCACGCCCGATTCGCGGTGTCTTCCCTGCGGTATCGAAAAGACGGCGCTCAAGCGTTTCAACATGGCTCTGCGATGGCTCGTGCGTGATGACGGCATAGTCGATCTCGGCATATGGCATGTGATCCGGCCGTCGCAGCTGCGCATTCCGCTCGATGTGCATGTCGGTAACGTGTCGCGTGCGCTGGGGCTGCTCGGCAGGCGTTCAAACGACAGGCTGGCCGTCGAGGAGCTCACCGGCAGGCTTCGCGAATATTGTCCTGAGGATCCCGTAAAATACGATTTCGCCCTGTTCGGCGCCGGAGTCAGCGCCCGCGCCGCCGAACTCGAGGCCGCCCGGCTCACCAGAGATTGAACCGGTAGCCGATTGCGGCCGACAGCGACATGTCGTGTCCCATGAACGTGGTCTTGCGGTCGTTGATGATCGACGAGTCGATGCGGCCCACGATTCCGGCGAACCACCGCTTGTTGTTCCACACCACCGATGCCTTGCCGCGCACCATCAGCGACAGATCGGTGTTGCTGTCCTGCGAATTGACGAATCCGGTGCGGATGCCTATGGTGGGCGACAGATGGAACCCGGCTGTCCAGTGGCGTGCGAAGACCCAGTTGTAGCCGTAGCCGAGGCGCAGCCCGTAGTTGCGTGTCTTTACCTTATAGTGATGGTCGGCCCACCACTCGGGGATCTGGTCGAGCATGTACTGCGGCAGTCCGTTGAAATCGAAGTCGTAGCTCTGCGAATAGATCGAAAGGCCGGCGAAAAACGATCCGTGGCTTTTCTGCTGGATGCGTCCGAACCCGAAAGCGGCCGACTGCGAGTATTTCTTGTGGTTGAAGAAGTAATACGCGTCGATGCCCCACGAGTGTATCTCTATGTCCTTGAACGGTATGCTCAGGTCCGTCTCGTTGCCGAAGCGTTTGATTTTCGTGCCCACGTCGTTGTTCTCAAGATATACCTCCACGGCCAGCAGGCTGCAGTCGAAGCCGAAGCGGTAGCGCGAGCGGGCCTGCGACGTACCCTGAAAGAGGTTGCTCACGTTGATATCGTAGCCTACGGACACAGCCAGATAGGTGGCATAGACGCCTACCGATGTCGACGGATCGCTCATCATGTTCATGCGCAGGTGATTGGGCAGCGCGAAATTGTAGTAGTCGAGCCATGAGTCGGTCGTGAGCTTCACGTTGAACTTGTAGCCCGAGCCGCGCACGTATGTCGAATCGTAGGTGTTGAAGAAGCGGTCGCCCCAGCGGTATGTGTTGACGCAGAAGCGCGGGAATTTGCCCCAGGCGGCAATGGAGTCGAGATTGAATGAAAGACTACTTGCCCTGCCGCCTGACAGCAGAGTCATGGCCAAGAGTATCAATAGCTTGGAAAGTAGTTTTTTCATCAGGGACTCGCATTCGTTTTTTTTGACCTGCAAAGGTACGAATTTTCATCGATTGGACCAATATTATTTTGGTCCAATAACTGGCATATATTTCGCGTGAGGCCGACGTAAGGTCGGAAACCTATGACGGCTCCGGCCGTATGCCAGGGCTTCATTCACCTATAACAAACCTGCATCCCGGTTTGTTCCGCGCGACTGAATATCCGTGTCGCGGGCGGGTACCGGTATGTCGATACAGAGGCCGTCGTGTGCGAAAGCGACGCCTGCGGGGAGGGTCACATCGGCCTCGGGCCCCATGTCGTGGCTCATGTGGGTGAGCAAGGCACGGCGCGGGCCGATGCGTCCGATCAGCTCCAGGGCTTCGCCGAGCGACATGTGCGAGGGGTGGGGATCATGGCGCAGGGCGTTGATCACCAGGGTGTCGGTGCCGCGCAGGGCCTCGACGGTGGATTCGGGCATTGCCGAGCAGTCGGTGACGTAGGTCAGCGCGCCGATGCGGTAGCCGAGGATCGGTAGCTTTCCATGTGCGACGGCCACCGGAAGTATTCCGTTGCCGTTGATTTCGAATGGGCGGCCGGCTTCGATCTCATGGATGGCGAATGTAGGTACGCCGGGATAGAGGTGCTCGGCGAACGACCATGGGTTGCGCTCGCGCAGGTCGCGGGCCACGTCGGCCTTGCAGTAGGTCGGGAAGTGCCGCCCGTCCTTACAGTAGGGCCGCAGGTCGTCGATGCCGCCCACGTGGTCGTAGTGGCTGTGGGTGATCAGCAGGGCGTCGAGCGGCGGGGCGCCGGCGGCGATGATCTGCTGCCGGAAGTCGGGTCCGCAGTCAATTAGCAGATTTGTGCCGTCGTCCAGCGTGACGATGGCCGATGCCCTCAGCCGCCGGTCGCAGGGGTCGGACGACGTGCAGGCGGCGCAGCCGCACCCGATCTGGGGGATGCCGGTGGATGTGCCTGTGCCGAGAAAGTGGATTTTCATTGTCTGAAACACGTGAGTATGCCGTCCTCGAATATCAGATACACGCCGTCGTCGTACGACCAGTGCTCGATCTGCGCGCCCGATGTGGCTCCGCGGCGCAGCGTGGCCGGCGAGCCGAGCGCCAGACGGCATTCGTCGCGGGTCATGCCCTCGGCCACCCGCGAGTGGATTATCAGCTGCCATGTCGCGTCCTCGATCTGCGGGAACTCGCGGCGCGGATCGGTGAACGAGAACAGCCGGTCGAAGTTGCGGGTGGCTGTGGTGGCGGTGCCGTAGGTCATCATCACGTAGTGGGTGGCCGTGTCGGCGTCGCATGTGAAGGCCACGCGCAGCGGGTGTACCGACGTGCCGGCGCCGACGCCGGTTATCGTTACGGGCACGTGTCGCAGCCCCGTCGATGCCCCTCCGGCGTTGTCGTACCAGTAGGGGGTGCGGATGAAGAATGTCCGGCCGCTCAGCAGCGAGTCGGCTTTGGCGACGGGCGCCAGCTCGATGGTGAAGGGGATCTCGACAGAGGAGCGCGAGGCAAAGTCGGCCCTGTCCGTCCCCGGCACGTAGCGGCAGATGTTGCCGCGGCTGTCGCGCAGGTCGATGGCTATGCCCTCGGTGCCCATTATCGTGGGGACGACGGCCACGCCGGCGAGAGTCAGCGTGTCGCCCGGGGGAAATTCACGCTCGGCCGGAGGCGTGAAGATTATCGAGATCTTGCTGTCGCTCACGAGCCATTGTTTTCCGGGTTGCCATGCGGAGGCCGGGTCGGCCTGGATTACCGAGGCGAACCGCGCCTCGGCCGCAGCCGCGGACGATGCTCCGTGGCTGCGGTCGGTGATGCGCGGAGTGCTTTCGATGCCGGTGAAGCACGATGCGCATCCGAGCGCCATGGCCATGCAGGCCGCTGTCGGCAGTGCTGCTTTCAAGGCTGCTTATCTGGGCTCGAGGCCGAGGTTATAGAAGATGAACGAATAGATGTCGGTCCACTCGTCGATAACTTTCGAGATGGGCTTTCCGGCGCCGTGTCCGGCTTTTGAATCGATGCGGATCAGCTTGGGGCGGTCGCCGGTGTCGGCTGCCTGCAGGGCGGCGGCGTATTTGAACGAGTGGGCCGGTACGACGCGGTCGTCGTGGTCGGCCGTGGTGACCATGACCGACGGGTAGCGGGTGCCGTCGTTGCGTATAGTGTGCAGGGGCGAGTAGCCCAGCAGGTAGGCGGCCATCTCGGCCGAGTCGTCGCTGGTGCCGTAGTCGCTGGCCCAGTTCCAGCCGATGGTGAACAGGTGGTAGCGCATCATGTCCATGACGCCCACCCGCGGAATGGCCACGCGGAACAGCTCGGGCCGCTGGTTGACGGTCGCGCCCACGAGCAGGCCGCCGTTGCTGCCGCCTTCGATGGTGAGCAGTTCGGGAGTGGTCCAGTTGTCGCCGATCATGTACTCGGCGGCGGCGATGAAATCGTCGAACACGTTCTGCTTTTTCAGCTTCGTGCCGGCCTCGTGCCACTGCTCGCCGTACTCGGCGCCGCCGCGGAGGTTGGCCTGCGCGTATATGCCGCCGTTTTCGAGCCAGAACATGCGCGAGGGCGAGAAGCCCGGATTGAGCGCTATGTTGAAGCCGCCGTAGCCGTAGAGGTACACCGGATTGGTGCCGTCCTTTTTCAGGCCTTTCTTATAGACGATGAACATGGGCACCTTCGTGCCGTCCTTCGAGGTGTAGAACACCTGCTCGGTCACGTAGTCGTCGGGCACGAGGCCGTCGACTGCCGTAGCTTTCAGCAGCGTGCTCTCGCCTGTGGCCTGGTCGTAGCTGTAGATGCTCGACGGGTAGGTGAACGACGAGAAGCTGTAGAAGATCTCGGGCGAGAGGCGGTCGGTGGAGAAGCCGGCCGAGCCGTAGGTCGGGAATGTGATTTCGCGGATAAGGCTGCCGTCGGGGCGGTGGAGGTAGGCGTGCGTCGACGCGTCGCGGTCGCGGGTCACCAGCAGGTTGCCGCCTGACTGGCTCACGCCGGTGAGCACGGAGGTTTTGTCTTCGGGGATGACGGTGGTCCAGTTCTGGCGCTCGGCGCGGAACGGGTCGACCGACACAAGGCGGTTGCGGGGCGCGTCGGCCGAGGTGAAGACCAGCAGGCGGCCTTCGGGCGTGGTGCCGATGACGGCCATGGTGCTCTCCTGCGACGGCTCGATGGTGATCCACCGCGCGTCGGGCTTGCCGAGTTCCTTCACGTAAAGCGAGTTGCCGAAGCCCTGGCCGCCGCCTTCGACTATCAGGTAGCGTCCGTCGTCGGTGACGTCCACGGAGTGGAAGTAGAGCGGCTCGGCGCGGTTCTCGTAGATGACCCGGTCGGCGCTCTGCGGCGTGCCGAGTTTATGATAGTACACGCGGTGATATTCGTTGGCGTTGGAGAATTCCTTGCCGGCCTCGGGGCGGTCGTAGGCGCTGTAATAGAATCCGTCGCCGTCCCAGGCGGCTCCGGTGAACTTGGCCCATTCGATGTGGTCGTCGAGCAGACGGCCGGTGGCGTTGTCGAGCACATAGATCTCGGTCCAGTCGCTGCCGCTGCGCGAGATGGTGTAGGCGGTGTACTTGCCGTCGCGGCTTTGGTAGAGGCCGGTGAGCGCCACGGTGCCGTCGTCGCTGAGGCTGTTCGGGTCGAGGAACACTTCGGCGTCGGCGGCCAGCGGGGTCTTCCCGCGGTAGATCACCGACTGGTTGCGCAGCCCGTCGTTGGCCGAGAAATAGTACAGCCCGTCCTTGCCTTTCCAGGGCAGCCCGGTCTTTGCGTAGTTGTTCAGGCGGGTGAGACGCCCGCGGATCGCCTCGCGGTAGGGGATCTGCGCGAGATAGTCGCCGGTGACGCGGTTCTCGGCCTCCACCCATTCGAGCGTGGCGGCAGCTGTGTCGTTCTCGAGCGGACGGTACCGGTCGTCGACTTCAATGCCGAAGCATTCGTAGCGGGTGCCGTCGGCCGGCGCCTGCGGGTATTGCAGCGCCGGGGTCTGGGCCGAGGCGCCTGTCGCAATTATTGCCATTGCAGTGATGATTGTAGACTTTGCCATGTGTTTCGTTTCCTAATAATGTGCAAAGTTATATAATTTCACCCGAAAATCGGGGGCTTTTGCGGGCGCCGTTGAAAAAATTAACGTTTTTTCTTGCTTTCGAAATTCTTTATGATTACTTTTGCCGTGGTAATACAACTTTTTACATAACACTCAAAAAACTACTTACCTCTAAACCATAATCATTATGGATATTAACAAAATAATGGCTGAGCTGGAGGCCAAGCACCCCGGCGAAAAGGAGTATCTCCAGGCTGTCCGCGAGGTGCTCATGTCTGTACAGGACGTATATAATCAGCACCCCGAGTTCGAGCGCAACAAGATCGTGGAGCGCATGGTGGAGCCCGACCGCATCGTGACCTTCCGCGTCACCTGGCTCGACGACAACGGCGAGGTCCAGAACAACATCGGCTACCGCGTGCAGTTCAACAACGCCATCGGCCCGTACAAGGGCGGTATCCGCTTCCACGCTTCCGTCAACCTCTCGATCCTCAAGTTCCTCGGCTTCGAGCAGACTTTCAAGAACGCTCTGACCACCCTGCCCATGGGCGGCGCAAAGGGCGGCAGCGACTTCTCTCCCCGCGGCAAGAGCGACCGTGAGATCATGCGCTTCTGCCAGGCATTCATCCTGGGCCTGTGGAAGAACCTCGGCCCCGACCGCGACGTGCCCGCCGGCGATATCGGCGTAGGCGGCCGCGAGGTAGGCTACATGTACGGCATGTACAAGCGTCTGGTCAACCAGCACGACGGCACATTCACCGGCAAGGGCCTCGAATTCGGCGGCTCGCGCATCCGTCCCGAGGCCACCGGCTTCGGCGCGCTCTACTTCGTGCAGAGCATGCTCAAGGAAAAGGGCGACAGCATCAAGGGCAAGACCATCGCCATATCCGGCTTCGGCAACGTGGCCTGGGGCGCGGCCCTCAAGGCTACCGAACTCGGCGCCAAGGTGGTGACCATCTCCGGCCCCGACGGCTACATCTACGATCCCGCAGGTCTCGATCAGGAGAAGATCGACTACATGCTCGAGCTCCGCGCTTCGGGCAACGACATCGTCGCTCCCTACGCCGAGAAGTTCCCCGGCTCTGAATTCTTCCCCGGCCGCAAGCCCTGGGAACGCAAGGTCGACATCGCTCTGCCCTGCGCCACCCAGAACGAGCTCGGCGGCGAGGATGCCAAGGCCCTGGTCGACAACGGCGTCGAGATGGTGGCCGAAGTATCCAACATGGGCTGCACCCCCGAGGCCATCGACCACTTCATCGCCACCCGCACCACCTACGCTCCCGGCAAGGCCGTGAATGCCGGCGGCGTGGCCACCTCCGGCCTCGAGATGAGCCAGAACGCCATGCACCTGCAGTGGAGCGCCGAGGAGGTCGACGAAAAGCTCCATACCATCATGAGCGACATCCACGCGCAGTGCCTGCAGTACGGCGTGGAGCACGACGGCTACATCAACTACATGAAGGGCGCCAACATCGCCGGCTTCATGAAGGTCGCCAAGTCGATGGTCGAGCAGGGCGTGCTCTGATACCGGCCGCGGCCGCGAAGATGCCTTCTGCCGTTCGGCGGTTGGCCGTCGGCAGGCGACATGACGTCTGAACGAAACGCATCCGGACATCGCTGCGATGTCCGGATGCCTCTTTATATCCGGTCGAACCGGTGCGTGCGTCGGCCGATCCGCAGTCCGGCGGATTTCAGGGTGCCGGCGGGAACCGCTGCTGCTTTCGGATAATTTTCCCGCTTTGGGATACGCCCTCGATAGAGATGTTATAATCGGCGGGAGCATCGGTGGTATAAAACTCGACGGTAGCCTGCCCCAGATCATCGAGCTTGACGACAGGATTCCAGTAAAGCGTCGTGCGATAGTCGGGCGTGTTGGCTCTATATTTCTCTTCGGTGTCGTATGTCGGAGAGTAAAACTCCGCAGGGGTTTGATAACCCAATGGCGTTACTACGCTTACGTCCGGCGATGGTGCAGCGGCATACGCTTCGGCCAGCGCTTTTCCCTTTTTCATGGTAATGGCTATGATGCCGCCTTTGAGGTTCGTTCCCCAATAGCTCGTCTGGTTGCGGTCGATCAGGTCGATACGTGCTACCTGTTCGATTGGATAATACAAACAATCGGGGACATTATCCAAATTATCTTGATAATCGACTTGTCGTTTAGCTTTTGCAAGTTCTCTTTCCAAATTAGTACTTGAATAATCTCTTCCTGTCATATCTACCCAACTATTAACAGTTGGAATTGGCTGGTAGTGTATTGTTCGTTTATCGTTCTTATCCATTCTTCCTGAACCCCAATTCGTACTTTCTCCGACTACATCTTCTGTTTTATTTAGCATACTGACCGTTTCCTCTAATCTTCCGTCAACCATAAAGGCCGGTTTGTGCCCACGGTATAGTACCCTTCGTCCCATGACCTGCATTCCGGGCATCTTCTCGATGAAGTCGAGGATCGTCCCTGCGCTGACCTCCTTGATCTGCTCGGCGTTCCACGACCGTGCGGCCAGGCGGTGTTCCGGCGCGTTTTCGTCGATGTCGTCGTCCCAGGGTTTTGCCGTCACGACCACGGTGTCGATGACGATATTCCGCATGTCTGCCGTGCCGCGCTGCTCGATATACCTTCGCGCCTGCGCCACGTAGGTCGGATCGGGCTGCCGCAGACGCGGCAGCGTGCGGTATTCGGGAAACGAATCGGGCGTGATGAGAATCCGCGCGTCGGTGATCGTCCGCCCTCGGACGGTGGGGCGCAGCACGAAGGTCGTGCTGTCGGGGAAGTCGAACCCGTTGAGTGCGAACGCCCCGTCCTCGGCGATGGGAGCCGAGGTGGCGTAGCCGCTCCGGGGTACCAGCAGCCGCATCGTGTAGCGGTCGAGCTTCTTCTTTTTGGAGAACATGGCCGTGCGCTCGATGCGTCCTGCGATCTCCTGTCCCGCCTCCAACGGGTAATAGGGCTCCTTGTATTCGTTGCGCAGGAGCTTCGGCACGTTGTACCTGCGCCAGCCCTGCGTAAGCAGCAGTTCGTCGAGTCCCTCGTCGCCCTGCGCGTTGTCGGGTGCGAAGTACCAGTCGGGGTCTTCGATTACACCGCGCAGCTCGGAGGAGAGCATCAGCGTGGAGTAGATGCCCGCCGTCGCTACGGGAGCCGCCGCCTTGCGGTCGGTGACGGCGACGGTGAAGTCGCCCTGTGCGGGTCGGCGTTTGGTGTCGCGCACCTCGAAATGCAGCGTTACCTTCGAACGCTGCTGCAACGTGCCCTCCTGCCGCATCGTCACCTCGGCCTCTTCGTCGCGGCGGTTGAAGACCAGCCGCTCGGAGTAGGCTTCGCCCGTAGGGCTGAGCAGCAGGATCTGGTAGAGGCCGCCCGGCAGTTCGTCGCGCAGGAAGGTGAGCGAAGCGTGCTGCGGGTTCCACTCCTTGTAGTAGCATTGCGTGCCGCAGCGGTGGACGAGGAGCTTCAATCCCTGCGGCCGCCACTTTTTAGCCGAACGGACGGATACGACGAAGGAGGTGTCGTTGGGCTCGACGCGCAGGACGAAGGTGAGGTCGTTGGCTTCGGGCAGGTCGAAGGTGTCGAAATAGGCTTTGTCCGACTTCACCTCGCCGTCCACCTTCCATTCGTGGACGACATCCGACCCGGCGTCGACGATGGCCATCACCTTCAGGATGTCCAACTGACGGCGCACGATGCGCGTCGAGTCGCCCACCGAAAGGTGCATCTCCAGCACGTCGGCTACCTTCACGGCATAGCTTCTCTCCACTTTCCCGGCGCCGTTGCGGGCCTCGAAGCGCACTTCGTAGTCGCCCGGGGCGCTGAAGGTATAGGTCATTCCGGGGGTCGAGGCTTCGAGCGTCCCGTCGACATACCATCCGCAGGTGAGTTTGTCGCCGCTCTCGATATCGGCCCGGAACTCCACCGGATCGCCGACGACAGCCGTCAGCGAGGTCTCCTGCACCGGGAACGTTACCTGCGGCGCAGTGTGCCGCAACGGGGTCACATCCTCTTCGCAGCCCCACAGCGCCACGATCCCCAGCAGCAGAATTATTTTTGATTTCAACAGGGTTTTCATAATCGGTCGGTTTTATTGCGCATCGTAAAAGCGGGTCAGCTGATAGACATTGCCGTTCAGCTCCTCCATGTTGTCCAGCAGGGGCGAATAGTATTGGAAATCCCAGGTCACCATGCCCTTGTTCGAGTCGCGGTTCGAGGGATCGGTGTTCAGGTTCTCGGGATCGTTGTCCTGATAGGTGAACCAGTGCCAGCCCACGCAAACCTTGCTTTCGATGAGTTTAAGCGCGAAATTCTGGTAGAAATAGCCGCGCTCGGCCTGCGTGCGGACGTTCCATCCGGCCCCGGTGTTGTTCGGCAGCTCCGAATCCTCGCCCTTGGTGTAGAACTCCGTCACGAAGAACGGCTTCCCGGACCACGCGCCCCAGTTCTGCACGGCCTGTGCATCGGGCTCCCATTTCTGGTAATGGTTGATCGAGAGAATGGCCATGTACTTGCCGGC
>OLSQ01001830.1_pt1 | contig 16585 bp, 18 predicted proteins | sample 1672561 | NCBI WGS metagenome assembly OLSQ01 (sample SAMEA3136699, study PRJEB25190) | human gut metagenome | biome: human gut; feature: human-associated habitat; material: faeces | place: Austria | collected 2013 | reverse complement strand
GGTGTCGTCTGCTCGTCCGGCAGCTCGTCGAGCGCGCGGCGTATCACGCTGCCGCTGTCGCGCCGGAGCATTTGTTCCTCCGCGCCGCCGAGCGCCGCGCAGTCCTCGCTCAGCTCGGCGCTGTCGGGCTTTTTGCGCCTGTAATAGTCGTTGCAGACGTTCACTGCGATGGTGAATAAATAGTTTGTGAATTTGCCCGTCACCGAGTAGCGGTAAACGGCGGTTACAAGCTTGAGGAAAACCTCCTGAGTCAGATCGGCGGCGAGGGAACGGTCTGCGCAGCGGCGGTAGCAAAAGGCATAGATGCTGTCGTAGTGGCGCCGAACAAGCTCGTCAAACGCCGCCTCGTCGCCCTGCTTTATACGCCGTATGAGTAGTGCATCCTCCACGCGCTCACCTCCTGCCGCTGCTTATATAAACGCTGAAATTCGAAAAAGGATCAAATTTTTTTCAATAATCCACTACAATTTATGAAAAAGCCCTCCGGCCTTTGGCCGGTTGACACAAGAAAACACACGCCAAAAAAGGCGAAGCAAGCACGAATGTCTTCGTTGCGACGGCTTGGTATACACAAAGTATGCCTGCGCCGCCGCGCCTTGACCTCGCACTTGCTCCGTCATTTTTGGTGCTTTGCAGTTTTGAAGCTGCGATTTTTGTTCCTGCAAGGACAAAGCCACAGAGCATTACTGACGTATTCTCAAGGCTTTGGACACCTCAGGGCGAAAAAGATCTTTTCAAAACCGTATGTTTTCTTGCGTCAACCGGCCTGGAGCGGATTTTTTTGCCGTTATTTAAGCGTTATGCCGAGGAATGCGGCGCACTTGCCGTCGGCGCGGCGAGCGCCGAGAACAAAGCCCGTGTCGGTGCGCTTTTTGAAGATCTTAAGCTCCTCGCCCTCCATGCAGGCGGTTATGTAGCGCGCCTCCATGGTCTTGACGGGCATGGACGCGACCTCGTCGGCGGTGAAGCAGTCGAGGAATGCGCGGACATAGGCGACGTTATTCATATGGCGGCCTATATCAATACTTGATGTGCGCACGGTGAAGGTGTAGACCTCCTCATCGTCGGAAAACTCATCGCGGAAGCGGCAGAGCTTGCCGCCGCAGGCGACATAGTCCTGAAACTCAAAGCCCTCGGGGAAGCCGAACTCGGAAAAGCGGACAAAGCCCGTTTCGCGGTTTAAAACGACCCACTCGGTAAGCCCCTCGGCGATCTGCTTATCGCCGACGAAGATGTCGTAGCCACGGTAGCCGCGCACGGCGTTGGGCTTTGCAGGATTTACCCAAGTCGAAACGGTCAGCATGTCCAAAAGATTCGCATCGTTGTAAAAATCGATCTTCGAGTGCGTCGCCACCCAGTAGCAATCGCGCTCGGCAAGCGCCGCGGTGCCGTTGCCGATGGCCTCGGCGTGCAGACTGGCTGCATTCTGAAACAGCAAAAACGCCGCAGGCGGCTGCATTTTAGGCTGCTTGCCGCACAGATCCGGCGTCAGCGGCTGAGTAAAAGAGAACTTCTTCATTTTTGTCCCTCCATGTAACCATACAAGCGTACAATTATATTATACCACTCTCCGTGCGCCATGGAGTGAAGCGTTTGTTAACAAAAAATTAAAAAACTCTAAGGAAAAATCCTTAGAGTTTTTGCGTTTATGGTGTTTACAGCGCGGCACCGAGCGCCTTGCACTTTGCAAGCGCCTGAGCATCCGGCTCGCCGTTGCAGGTGACGCTTTCATGGACGAGGTTAATGCCGGCTGCGCGGCAGTCGTCCTCCCAGATCTGCATCCAGTCGCCGTCGCCCCAGCCGTAGGAGCCGAAAAGCGCGACCTTTTTGCCGGCAAGGTGGCTCTTTACGCCATCGAACATAGGCTCGAATTCCGATTCCTCAAGCGCCTCTGCGCCCATTGCCGGGCAGCCGAAGGCTATCGCGTCAAACTCGTCGGCCTTTGCCGCGGAGAACTCGGACGCGGTGAAAAGCTCCGCGCCGGCCGCTTCGGCGACTGCCTTTGCCATGGCCTCGGTGTTGCCGGTGCCGCTCCAGTATACAACTGCTTTTTTCATGTTTAAATTCGTCCTTTCACTGTATGATCTCATCGAGAGCCTTGCCGCGGCTGCGGTGGGTGCAGCTCTCGAAGCTTTCAAACTTTTTTCTTGCCGCGTCAACGTCGCCGTAGACCTTCCAGCAGCCGATGAGCTTGAAGCCGGAGGCGCGGTTTTCGATGAAGCCGCGCACGTCCTCGGGCGGATAGCCGAGAAACAGGCCGACCTCGTGGGGAAAATCGGCGTTGTTTCTGAGCCTGCCTATGAGGCAGCTCAGGCAGCTTTCGGCGCGGCTGCATTTGCCGTAGCCGCACTCGCGCAGGATATCCTGCGCCGCGCTGTCGGCAAGGTCGCGCCGCAGCGCCTCGGGACGATAGAGATATAAAAGCACGCGGCTTTGCATGTACCGCATGGGCACGATGCGCAGTCCCCTCGGAACGAGCACGGCGTTGAGCCGCCGCAGCTCGGCCGTGACTTCTTCGCGGCTTTCGTACTCGGCGGAAAACATATTCGCGGTTTTAAGCCCCGCAAGCGTCGGCGCGCACTGCGAAACTACCAATTCGTCGCTCATTTTATCCTCCACATCACAAAGCCCCGGCTTTGTGATGTCTCGTCAAAAAGTCCGTAATTCTACACTATATCCTATCGTTTTACTGTGTATTTATTATGCCATAAAAAACGGAGCCTTATCCGCTCCAAAAGGAATGAACAAGGCTCCAAACAGACATATTTGATTTTGCTCTTTTCTGCTCCATTTTCAACGCAGCACGAACGGAAAAGCACGTCACCCGTGGCGATGGATTTTGCATTCAGGCAAGGCAAACCCCGATGGGAATACTTTGTGTATCTCCGAGAGCTTCAACGCAGTACCAGCACAAAAGACGCGTCACCCGTGGCTGTGGATTTTGCGTTCAGGCAAGGCAAACCCCGATGGGAATACTTTGTGTATTTCCAAGGGGTTTAACGATGCCTGGGCGGAAAAGACACGTCACGGAAGCAGGTTGCGCATGCTGCGAAGCCCTATTCCCAATGTGGAGATGTTGTGCAGAAGGGCCGAGGTCGAGGGTGGAAGAACGCCGGCGACGCCGAGGACGATGAGTCCGGTGTTGAAGGAAATGATGAAGCGATAGTTTGCGTGGATGCGCTGCATGAGGCCGTCGGAAATGCGCTTGAGGGTGACGAGGCTCTCAAGATCGTCAGAGCAGATGGTGACGTCGGCGATCTCGCGCGCGATGGCCGCGCCGTCGGACATTGCAATGCCTGCGTCGGCCTCGCTGAGCGCCGGCGAATCGTTCACACCGTCGCCGATCATGATGACCTTGCGGCCCTTTTCGTGCTCGGCGCGGATGAACGCGGCCTTGTCCTCGGGCAGCACCTCGGCGTAGTATTCGTCAACGCCGGCATATTTTGCAACGGCAGCCGCGGTGCGCTCGCTGTCGCCGGTCATCATGACGAGCTTATCAAGACCCAGCGCGCGCAGGAAATCCATAACGCCGCGCACCTCGCTGCGCAACGGATCGGCGATGCAGATGACCGCCGCCAGAACGCCGCTTAGCGCAAGGTAAAGGTGCGAATACTGCGTGGGGAGCGAGGCAAATTTATCCCGCTCATCATCCGGTACGGTGCAGCCCTCGTCCTCGAAAACGAAATGGTGGCTGCCGAGGATGACCTTTTGACCGTCAACGGTGCTGTGGATGCCGTGGGCAACGACGTATTCGACCTTGGAGTGGCGCTCGTCGTGGTTCAGGCCGCGGCGGATCGCTTCGTTTACGACGGCGTTTGCTATCGAGTGCGGATAGTGCTCCTCAAGGCAGGCGGCGAGGCAGAGCATCTCGTTCTGCTCGTGTCCGCCGAAGGTTATGATATCGGCGACCTCGGGGCTTGCGTGGGTGAGCGTGCCGGTTTTGTCGAAAACGACGGTGTCGGCCTTGGCGATGGCCTCAAGGAACTTGCCGCCCTTGACGGAGATGCCGTTTGCGCCGCTCTCGCGCATGGCCGAAAGCACCGCTATCGGCATGGAAAGCTTCAGCGCGCAGGAGAAATCGACCATGAGTATGGCAAGCGCCTTGGTCGGATTGCGCGTTATGAGCCATGTCAGCGCCGTTGCGCCGAGACTGTACGGCACGAGCCTGTCGGCAAGGTGGTACGCCTGCGACTCGGTGTCGCTCTTGAGCTTTTCCGAGTCCTCGATCATGTGAACGATCCTGTCATAGCGGCCGCTGCCAAGGCTTTTTTCGACCCTTACGACGCACTCGCCCTCTTCGACGACCGTTCCGCCGTAGACATAGCTGCCGACCTCCTTGCGAACGGGCATGCTCTCGCCGGTCATGGACGACTGGTTGACTGCCGCGGAGCCGGAAACGAGCTTGCCGTCAAGCGGTATCATGCTGCCCATGCGCACGATGATATCGTCGCCGACATTGACATCTGAGATGTTTTTAAGCTCCTCGGTATCGCCGGACTTGACCCACACCTTGTCAACATTCAGGCTCATGGTGCGCGCAAGATCGTCAACGGACTTTTTGTGCGTCCACTCCTCGAGGATATCGCCTATCTTGAGCATGAACATTATTGACGACGCGGTGTCGGTATCGCCGCGCAGGACGGAAACGGTTATGGCCGTTGCGTCCAGAACGGCAACGTCGAGCCGCTTATGCCACAGCGATTTTACGCCGCGCGCAAAATACTGCGAGCACTTTACGACGCAGATAGCCGCGCGCCACGGCGCCGGCAGGAATGCCTGTTTAAGTACCCTGCGCATCACGACGCCGGCGAGCTTATCCTGATATTCGCGGTTTAGCTCGCGGCCGGTGGGCTTGGGTTCGGTTATGCCGCAGGTTTCAAACGAAAACCCGGCCAACGCCGACACGACCGCCGCACGGTCGCTGTATTCGACGACGACGTCGCAGTTGCGGTCGAACACCTTGACGCTTTTGACTCCGGCGACAGCGCCGAGATATTCCTCAACGATGTCGGCCTGCTTTAGGCTCATGCGCGGCAGGGAAAGGCGCACGCGCATTCTGCCATCAATTTCGCTGAGAATTCTGCATTTCATTACTCTGCCTCGGTTGTCTCGATGACGGCCGCTGCCTCTTCCTCGGCGCGGCGAGTGTTGATGCTCTTTGCTCCGGCGTAGATATCCTCGCAGTCGCAGCGGATATCGTCAGCGGTCTGCATTACGCAGTCCTTTGCGCGAAGAACGGCGGCGGTGACGTGGGTGTAAAGCGTTTTTGCGTCGCGGCTTCTGAGGATCTTGATGCCGGCGGTGCCGAACAGCACGCCGCAGCCGAACATTTTTGCGGTGTCTTCAATGTGGAACTTCATGATTTTCAGTCTCCTTTTATCTATTTTGCAGCTCACCCGGCGTTGCGGTACTCGGTCGGGCTCATGCCGACGGTATCGCGGAACGCCTTGGCAAACTTGCTGCCGTTATCATAGCCGTAGCGCCCGGCTATCTCCATGATGCTCATTTCCGAGCGGCGGAGATCGGCCGCTGCGCACTGCATTTTCTGTGCGCGGATGTAGGAATAAACGGACTCGCCGTAAACCGCGCGGAAGCAGGACTTCAGCGCCGACTGCGACATGTGGAAGCTGTTTGACAGCTCCTCGAGCGTTATGCGCCTGTCCATATTCGCGGAAAGATACGCGCCGATGCGCTTTGCAAGCTCGACCTGAGTGTTGGATATCCTGCGCTCGGCAAGGGCGGAGCTGTCCAACTCCATTGCGCTCAAAAACAGCAGAAGCTCAAGGATCTTGACCTTGAAATAGCCCTTGCGGATGCTCTCGGGCACGCTGTAAAGCTCAGAGAAGATGTGCTCGATCGCCTGCGACGAGCGCGCAACGAAGCACTGCCCCTGCGGACAGAATTTTTCGCGCAGCGCGTCCGGCTGAACGTTGACGTCTGCAAGGAAGCAGGACAAGCAGCGCGGCGCGTCCTTGCCGTTTATGCGTATCGTCACGCCCTCGTAGCTCCCGGTCGGGAAGCTTGAATGGGATATCGCCCCGTCGGAAAGGCTTATGGACAGGTCGCCCGGCGCGAGGTAGAAAAAGTCCGCACCGATCCTGCACTCCATGCGCCCCGAGCGACAGTGGTGGATCTCAAGCAGCGTCTTATCCTCCTCGGGTCGGAAATCGTGCTCATAAAGGCTTATATCGTTGTAAATAAGCTCGATGCCGGGAAAAACGTTGTAGCTTGTTACGCTATAGCTGCCCTCGGCGCCGGAGTATGCCTCAGTTTTGCTTTGCATCGTGGATATCCGCTTTCATCAGAGTGTAAACGCCAAGATCGTTTATCGTCTTGCGCAGGGTGTCCTCATCGACGGGGGCTTTCATGAGAACATCCACCCGGCCCGCGCCGGAGCTTGCCTTTGCCCACACGCCGTCGATGGCGTTGAGGGCGTTTTCAACGCGCGTTTCGCAGGCCGCGCACATCATGCCGTCAACGGTGAGGGTCGCAGCGTAGGGATAGTGCGCCTTGTTTTTATCCGCTACCTTCACCTTTTTGGCCGTATCGCCGCCCGCTCCGCAGCAGCCGGCCGCGAGCTTTTTTGCGTAGCTTTTGATCACAAGCACGGCAAAAGCTATGAGAATAATACCGAAAATAACGTATTGCATAAATATCACTCCATATTCTTCAGTGCCTGCGCCAAGGGGATCTTTCCAAGGCGTTTTGTTTGTATGAGATGAACGACGAAATATGTCGCAGCGCCCAGACCGAGCATCTCCGGCCATATCCACGGCGCGATATAGAACGTGAGCCAGCCGCTCATTTCGTGCATGTAGTAGTAAAACAGCCATTTCATGACGAGCGCCGAGATCGGGATCGTCACTATGAGCGACACGCCGACGGCGATGGCCGTTGCCGAGTTATAAAGCGAGCTTATCTCGCGCCGCGTGTAGCCGAGGATCTTGAGCATGGATATGCTCTGCGCGTTTTTCTCGATTATCATTTTCGAGAGCAGATACACCAAAAGCATATACAGCGCAAGCGAAAATCCGCACATGAGGGGGAACATGAGTCCCATAGAATCGGTCAGCTGATCGGCGATAACGGTGAGATCGTGCTCGGTTATGACGGTGGACACGGCCTCGGGGTCGAGGTCTGTGAGCCTTTCGTTTGAAAAATAGCCGTTAAAAAAGCGCAGATCGAGGTCAAAGGTCTCGTTAAAGCTCGTTTTGTCCATGAAAACGGCAAGCCCGGCGGCGTAGTCGGCGGCGCCGAACACTTTGAAGGTGTACTCCTTATCGCCGTATTTTTCGTGCAGCGTTATCTTATCGCCGACGGAAAGGCCGTACTTTTCCAAAAAGCCCTCGGATACGAGGATGTTTTCGCTGCTCGCCGGGAGATAGGAAAAACCGGCGTATTTTGAGTCTGCCTTTATGCCGTAAACGCTGATCTCCTCATTGTCGCCGTATTCAAGCGAGGCGATGCAGAAGGACTCTGCGCTTTCGTTTTCCGTCAGCGTCGGCGTCTTGAGGATATACTGATAGCCGGCAAGCTTTGTTTCGAGCACCTCTGTCTTGAAATTATCCAGCACCGGCGGCATGATAAGGCCGAACAGCAGCAGGATGTTTGCAAACAGGATGCCGATAAACAGCGTTATGTAGGCGCTGCGGTTCTGCAAAATCACGCGCTTGCGGAAGCGCTCGGTTATGCCGCCGGACTTGAGGCGCGGAACGAACTGCTTTTTTCGCACGCGCAGATCATGGCGCAGAAAGCTCTGCACCGGCAGGCGCATCACGCGCCCAAGCACGAGGTAAACCGTCAGCGCGATGAGCACGCAGGGAACGAGCGTTGTTTTCACAAACGCCTCGGCGCTCCAGACGGTAACGTAGGTCGGAAGCGAATAGCTGTGGTAATACATCGCCGCGCACACGTTTTTAAACACCGTGTAGCCGAGCACGTTGCCGATCACGGCGGCAATGAGCGTGACGATAATGGGCATCGTCATGTAATGGCGGATAAGCTCGCCCCTTGTGTAGCCCGAGGCAAGCAGCGTTCCGACAGTGCCGGACTCCTGCTCGATCGTCGAGCGCGTGGTTATCGCAAACACAAAGCCGAGAATGACGATCACGACATACAGAAGAGTCGTCATCATTGCCTTATCGCCGCCCATATCCTCGCCGGTGAAGCTTATCGCCTGGTTTTCGCTTCTCTCGACGATATCGCTTATGCCGCAGTCGGCAGCGAGGATCTCGCCAAGCTCGTCGGACTTATCGCGGCACTGCTCATCGCTGAGCGTTTTGTCGTTATTGAGCCATGCGTAGCACAGGTGAATGTTTTCGTCAATTTCGTCGAAGGTCTCGGGCGTCACGACGGCGACGCAGAATTTATTCGCGTCGAGCATCATGTCGGTGTTGTTTTTAAACAGCGCCGAATAGTCCGACAGCGCGACCGCGCCCGTTATTTTAAGCCCGGCAAGCTCATCGCCGATCGCAAGGCCGTTATTTTCAAGATACAGCCTGTCGGCGGCTATCTCGCCCTTATTCTCGGGCAGGCGGCCCTCGAGCACGTCGGTCTTATTTACCTCGCTGCGGTTTTTGAAAATGCGCACGGTGTTTTCGTTATCGAGCGTTGCTTCCTTGTAAAAAAGCTCATGCACCGAAACGCCGGCGGCTTCAAGCCTCGCTCTCGTCCCGTCCGGCAGCTTATCCTCAAGGATGAAGTGGCCGCTTTCGATATCGTATTTTTCAAAGCTTGCGTCATATGCCCTGACCATGCTGCCGTCGGCTACGAGAAAGCCCGAGATAAAGCCCGTTGTGAGCGTCAAAAACAGGAACAGGGCGATGTATTTGCCGATATCCTGCCGCAGCTCGCGCAGCAGGCGGCGGCTGAGTGGATTTTTCAAGCGTCCGCGCCCCCCTTACCAGTCAAGCTGCATTGCGCCGAGCTTCTCGCGGTTTACTTCATCCGAGCGTATCATACCGTCGCGCAGGCGGATAACGCGGTCGGCCATGCGCTTTATGGCGTCGTTATGCGTGACAAGGATAACGGTGTTGCCGTATTTTTTGTTCACGCGCTCGATGAGGTCGAGTATCTCCTTGGAGGTCTTGTAGTCAAGCGCGCCGGTCGGCTCGTCGCACAGCAGGATGTCGGGGTTTTTGATTATCGCCCTGCCGATGGCGGTGCGCTGCTGCTGGCCGCCGGAAAGCTGCGAGGGCACCTTGTCCCGGTGCTCCCACAGGCCGAGCGTTTTGAGGATATCCTCCGTCGGCAGGGGCTTGTCGGCAAGATACGCGCCGACCTCGATGTTTTCCTTGACCGTCAGGTTCGGGATGAGGTTATACGACTGGAAAACATAGCCCAGGTGCTTGCGGCGATACAGCGAAAGCTCCCTTTGGCTCATCGCGGCGATCTTCTGTCCGCCGATGCCGATGCTGCCCGAGTCGGCCGTTTCGATGCCGCCGATTATATTAAGAAGCGTCGATTTGCCGGAGCCTGACGGTCCCAGCAAGACGCATATATGTCCTTTTTCAATGCCGCAGCTTATGCCGCGAAGTACCTCGCAGCGGCTGTCTCCGCTGCCGAAGGATTTATGAAGATCACGGATCTCAAGATACATTAAGTGTCCCTTCCGCGCCGCATCGGACGCACAGCTCCTCGAGCACCTGCTCGTCAAGCTCCGCCACAAGGGCGCATGCTGCATTTTTTATGTCTGCCGCAGGCGGCAGGGTGCGCGCGAGAGTCGCGGCAACGGCGCTGTAATAGCGCCTGTACTTCTGCGTAAGCTCAACTCCGTAGCCTGTCAGGTGCGCTATGCCAAGCTCATCCTTCGTCAGGATCTCGGCTTCTTTTAAATTGTTGAGCATCGTGTGCGCGCTCGGTTTTTTGATGTTGAGATATCGCGCAACGTCGGTCGTCCGTATTCCGCCGGCGCCCTTGAGCGCATCGAGTGCGAGAAGATATCGGATCACCGAGGCGGAAACCGCAAGCTTGGGGTTAGTCATTGCTTACTCCTGTTTGTAAAACCGGGAGGTGCAGAAGGGAATCACTGCACCTCCCGTCAGAATTTTAGGTGTTCTGATGCTTCAGGTTTTTAACATCCCTGAGGGCGCTGCCGCCGCAGCCCGATGAGCCGTGGCATTTTCCGGCCATGGCGCAGGCTCCGCAGCCGCCGCATTTTGCGCCGCAGGAGGATATGCCTGCCTTCTTATCCCTGACGATCGACCGGATTATGAGCGCCACGATGACGATAAGTCCGGCGGTTATCAGTATCGTTCCGATATTTTCAGCCAACCATTCCAGCATTGCTTATTCCTCCTTTGAAAATTATTCGTTAAGTTATGTTGCGTTGCTTATTTTACAGCTGCGGTCGCTTCCTTGGTGCTGAGGGTCTCGGCTTCCTTGTAGGGACGGAAGAGCATGTAGATCATAAGTGCCAGGATCACGACTGCGAAGATCAGGCCGATGACGTTGGTCTTGCCGACGAAAACGCTGCCGAACTGATTGATCATCAGGGCGATGCAGTAAGCAAAGCCGCACTGATAGCCGATCGCAAACCAGGTCCAGCCACGGTTGTTCATCTCGCGCTTGATCGCGCCGATAGCTGCAAAGCAGGGAGCACACAGGAGGTTGAACACGAGGAAGGAGTAAGCGGTTATGCCGGTGAAGGCTGCTGCGATGTTCTGGTAAACGGTGCCGTCGCCGCCGCCGTAGAGGATGCCGAGAGTACCGACAATGTTCTCCTTGGCGACAAGGCCGGTGATGGATGCGACGGTTGCCTGCCAGTTGCCCCAGCCGAGCGGGCTGAAGATCCATGCGATGGCGTTGCCGATCTTGGCAAGGATGGAGGAGTCGATCTGATCCTCGGAGAGCATCTGGAACGAGCCGTCAACCCAGCCGAAGTAAGTGGTGAACCATACGAAGATGGTCGAGAGCAGGATGATGGTACCGGCCTTCTTGATGAAGGACCAGCCGCGCTCCCACATGGAGCGGAGAACGTTGCCGAGGGTGGGCATGTGGTATGCCGGAAGCTCCATAACGAAGGGAGCAGGGTCGCCTGCAAAGCGTCTGGTCTTCTTGAGCATGATGCCCGAGCAGATGATAGCCGCCATGCCGATGAAGTATGCCGAGGTGGATACCCATGCGCTGCCGCCGAACAGTGCGCCGGCGATCATTGCGATGAACGGAACCTTTGCGCCGCAGGGGATGAAGGTCGTGGTCATGATCGTCATGCGGCGGTCACGCTCGTTTTCGATGGTACGGGAAGCCATGACACCCGGAACGCCGCAGCCGACGCCGATGAGCATGGGGATGAAGCTCTTGCCGGAGAGGCCGAACTTGCGGAACACACGGTCAAGAACGAAGGCGATACGCGCCATGTAGCCGCAGGCCTCGAGGAAGGCGAGCATGAGGAACAGGACGAGCATCTGGGGAACGAAGCCGAGGACCGCGCCGACACCGGCTACGATACCGTCGTTGATAAGGCCGCTGAGCCAGGGTGCTGCGTTTGCTGCGTCAAGGCCGTCGCCTACGAGAACGGGGATGCCCGGTACCCATACGCCGTAGTCGGCCGGGTCGGGAGCGTCAAAGCCGTTTTTCTCAAGGTAAGCCACCGCGTCGACATAGGTCATCTGGACAACGTCGTCCATCTTATCCGCACCTTCGGGGAGCGTGTCGTAGTAAGCGGTCATGGTGTTTATCGCGAGGGTCTCTTCATCCTCGACATCGACGGTTGCTGTTTTGTCGGTGGTCTGGAGAGCCTTCATGTCGGCAAGCAGTGCGTCTGCATCGAAGTCGTCTGCTTCAACGTCTATATCCTCGCCGAGGAATGCGCTGACGGCCTGAAGCGCCGCAGTGTATTCGTCATTTGTGTCGTTGTAATCTGCCGAGCCTATGCCGAGCAGGTGCCAGCCGTCGCCGAACACGCCGTCGTTTGCCCAGTCGGTTGCAGGTGCGCCGACGGCGACCATTGCGACCCAGTAGACAAGGAACATGACTACCGCGAAGATCGGCAGGCCCAGCCAACGGTTGGTGACGATCTTATCTATCTTGTCGGAAGCGGTGAGCTTGCCGGCGTTTTTCTTCTTGTAGCATGCCTTGATGATGGATGCTATGTAGAGGTATCTCTCGTTTGTGATGATGCTCTCGGCATCGTCGTCAAGCTCTTCCTCGGCGGCCTTGATGTCCGCGTCGATGTGCTGCATGATCTCGGGCTTGATGGCAAGCTTTGCAAGCACCTTGTCGTCGTGCTCGAAGATCTTGATGGCGTACCAGCGCTGCTGCTCCTCGGGCAGCTCGTGCAGGACGGCCTCCTCGATGTGAGCGATGGCGTGCTCAACAACGCCGGAGAATGAGTGCATGGGGATGGTCTTGCCGTTTTTCGCGGCATCGACCGCAGCTGCAGCGGCCTCGGAAACGCCGTCGCCCTTGAGTGCGGAGATTTCCATGACCTTGCAGCCGAGCTGACGGGACAGCTCCTTGATGTTTATAACGTCGCCGTTCTTGCGCACGATATCCATCATGTTGACCGCAACGACAACGGGGATGCCAAGCTCGGTGAGCTGAGTGGTCAGATAAAGGTTACGCTCGAGGTTGGTGCCGTCGATGATGTTGAGTATCGCATCGGGGCGCTCGCCGAGCAGGAAGTTACGCGCGACGACCTCCTCAAGGGTGTACGGGGAAAGCGAATAGATGCCCGGAAGGTCAACGACCGTTACGCCGTCAAACTTCTTGAGCTTGCCTTCCTTCTTCTCCACGGTGACGCCGGGCCAGTTGCCCACGAACTGGTTGGAACCGGTCAGGGCGTTGAACAGGGTCGTCTTGCCGCAGTTCGGGTTGCCTGCCAGGGCAATTTTGATCTGCTTTTCCATACATGCTCCTTTTGGTTTGAGTGCTCAAACCGTATTTGAAAAATTTTTGTGTTTACTCGACCTCGATCATTTCGGTGTCGGCCTTCCGCAGGCTCAGCTCATAGCCCCGGACGGTGACCTCCATGGGATCGCCCAGAGGGGCGACCTTGCGGACATAGATCTCCACGCCCTTGGTGATACCCATGTCCATAATGCGGCGCTTGATGGGGCCCTCTCCGTGGAGCTTGACGACCTTTACGGTCTCACCGATTTTGACGTCACGCAGCGTTTTCATACTTATTTCCTCCTACTGTTTCTATCAGATTTCAAATTCAAATGAATCAGATCATGATCTTGCGGGCCATCTCCTCGCTGATGGCCACCCGGGACTCCTTCACCTTGACGATGATGTTGCCTCCCAGAGCGGACACCACCGTGATGGACCCGCCGGCGGTGAACCCCAGGTCCTCCAAGTGCTTTTTTACCTCGGGATTTCCGCTGACCCTGCGGATCATGTATTCTTCACCGATATTTGCCAGTGCAAGCGGCATCATAACGATCCCTCCGAATCTGTTAGTTAAATTGAACTAACTATTATGGAAAAAGAATAGTCGGAGTGCAGCCGTCACGCTTTGTAAGGCGTTAGCCTTCTCTAACTACAGCTTAGTTTAACATCTCTAATCTCTTCTGTCAACCGGGATTTTTAAAAATATTGTCAAAATCTCAAGAGAGAAGACACCTTGCATTTGTGAAGAAAATATGGTAAAATGCCCAAAACAGCTTCATGCGGGCTGTCGCTTTCGCCAAGGCTTTTGGGTGGACGGCGATGCCCTGGATCGTGATAGGAAGAAAGGACCGGTGATGGCCGTGCAGATCCTGAAAGCATCTGAGGATTATCTGGAAACCATGCTGATGATGCAGACCAAGCATGGATATGTGCGCTCTGTGGACGTAGCGGAGCACTTGGGGGTGACGAAGCCCAGCGTGACTTACGCCACCAAGCGTCTGCGGGAAAACGGATATATTGAGATGGATAAGGACGGCCTCATCACATTGACGGATGCCGGTATGCAGATCGCGTCCAAAATGCTCCAGCGGCACCGGACCCTGACCCGTTTTCTGGTGAGCTTGGGCGTGGATCCGGAGACCGCGGAGGAGGATGCCTGCAAAATGGAGCATGACATCAGCGACCAGACCTTCAAGGCCATCTGTGACCATGCCCGGAAGCGTATGGCCTCCGCCGATGAAACAGAGGAAACCTGATAGAAACTGAAAAACCAGTGGAAAGGTTCAACCTTTCCACTGGTTTTTTGCGCTGCGGCCATGGGCTATAAAATTGTACCGCCGCCCAGAACGGTGTCTCCGTCATAGAGTACCACCGCCTGTCCCGGAGTGATGGCCCGCTGGGGACGGTCGAACAGCACCTGCACGGAGCCGTCCTCCTCCACCGTCACCTCACAGGGCTGCTCCGTCTGGCGGTAGCGGATCTTGGCACTGCACCGGAACTGGCGGGGCGGCGCTTCCCAGGCAATCCAGTTGAAATTCTCACCGGTGAGCTGCTGGGAGAATAGAGCGTCATTTTCGCTGAGGACCACCTGATTGCTCTTTGGATCAATGGCTTTTACGTACAGCGGTCGATTGGAAGGGATACCCAATCCTTTCCGCTGGCCGATGGTATAGTGGGCGATGCCCTTGTGACGTCCCAATATCCGGCCGGATTCGTCTACGAAATCACCGGGGGCGTCCGCTTTTCCGGTGTGCCGACGAATGAAAGCGGCATAGTCGCCATCCGGGACGAAACAGATATCCTGACTGTCCGGCTTTCTGGCGTTAAAAAAGCCCAGACTGTCCGCCAGCTGCCGGGTCTCCGCTTTGCGGAGGGCACCCAATGGAAATTGGGTGTGGGCCAACTGCTCCTGAGTCAGCATATAGAGTACATAGCTCTGATCCTTGCTGCTGTCCAGCGCCTTTTTCAGCAGGTACCGCCCGTTTTCTCCCCGTTCAATGCGGACATAGTGGCCGGTGGCGATGGCGTCGCAGCCCATGAGGGCCGCCCGGTCATAGAGATGCCGGAATTTCAGGTAGCGGTTGCAGTCAATACAGGGGTTGGGGGTCGCACCGTTTTCATAAGCGGCTACGAAGCGGTCCATTACCTGTTTCTTAAAATCTGCCGTAAAATTAAATACATAATATGGGATTCCAAGATTGTGGGCTACACTTCTGGCGTCTTCTACGTCGTCCAGAGAGCAGCAGCTTTTCTTGCGGCTCACGCCGGCATCTTCATTCTGAAAAAGCTTCATGGTGACACCGATGCAGTCATATCCATGTTCCTTCATCAGGTAAGCGGCCACTGAAGAATCTACGCCGCCGCTCATGGCGATCAATGCTTTTTTCATGTTGTCTGATTCCATATTTATACCTCGTTAAGTGTACTGTAATTTCTTTTCTGCCAATCATCTGATATTCCACGGAGATGATCTACCACCTGGGAGATTACTTCCAGCATATAGTCAATTTCTTCTTCCGTGTTGGAGCTGTCAAGGCTGATCCGAAGGGAACCCTGGGCAATCCCGGGAGTAAGGCCGAGGGCCAAGAGAACATGGCTTGGATCCAGGGCACCGGAGGCACAGGCGGAACCGGAGGAGGCGCAGATTCCCTTGCTGTCCAGAAGGAGAAGGAGACTTTCGCCAGATACGCCTTCAAAGCAGAAATTTACATTTCCTGGCAACCGCTTATCCCTTGGACCATTCAGAATGCTATATGGGATCTGGAAAAGCCCTTGAATCAGGCGATCTCTCATGGCAGTAACCTTGACCGCATTTTTTTCCATCAAAGCACACTCTTCTTTCAATGCAGCTGCCATTCCCATAATCGCAGGCAGATTCTCCGTACCAGGGCGCTTCCCACGCTCCTGACCGCCGCCTTCCATCAGGGAGGTCAGTTCAATTCCCCGTTTCACATACAAGGCGCCGATTCCTCTGGGACCATGAAATTTATGGGCAGAAAGAGATAACATATCAATGTTCTGCTTCTTTACATTTACTGGGATATGCCCTGCTGCCTGCACTGCATCTGTATGAAAAAGTACCCCATGTGCCCGGCAAACTTCTCCAATCTCTGCAATAGGAAGAATGGAGCCGATCTCATTATTCGCAAACATAACCGTAACCAGGCAGGTATCCGGCCGAATGGCCTCTTCTACCTGAGCCGCTGTAATAGTTCCTTCTGCTGCCACATCCAGCAGCTGCACCTCAAAGCCCTGATCTTTCAGCTTTCTTAAAGTGTGAAGCACTGCATGATGCTCAAACGCCGTAGAAATAATATGCCTCTTATTCTGCCTCGCCCCCAGCATAGCCGCCGACACGATCGCCTGATTATCCGATTCCGTACCACCCGATGTAAAAAAAATCTCCTTGGGCGTACATCCAAGACACCTTACAATCTGCTCTCTCGCCGTCTGCAAAGCATCATTCGCCTCCATTCCAATCTGATGAAGACTAGATGGATTCCCATAGGTATTTTCCATTGCAGAAATCATGGCGTTCATCGCTGTCTGGCTTATTTTTGTAGTTGCTGCATTGTCTGCATAAATTCTAGGCATAACTCTAAGTCCTCTTTATATTACATTCCAAGAAGCAGCACATTCCGCAGCCTCCTGGTAAGATCAAATGTCCCCGCATCCTTCTTCTGCATCATCATCAGAATGGTCATATTCTCCTTCGGCAGATTTGCAAAATAACACCCAAGCCAGCCATCCC
>OLSQ01001826.1_pt1 | contig 16611 bp, 17 predicted proteins | sample 1672561 | NCBI WGS metagenome assembly OLSQ01 (sample SAMEA3136699, study PRJEB25190) | human gut metagenome | biome: human gut; feature: human-associated habitat; material: faeces | place: Austria | collected 2013 | reverse complement strand
AATTCATATTATAGATAAAAACAAAATAGAAAATGAAGAATTATTTTTATTTACAGCAAACTTAATTATAGATGGAAGTTTAGGAAGTTTAAAAAATAATTTAGATGAAATAGAAGAATATGTACAAAATGGAGCATATACAAAAACAAAAGCAATATTTGAACACGAAAACTCTTTTGAAAAATTTGATTTAGATGATTTAAACTTAAAATATTTTAATGAGTATGGTGGATTTTCTAATGACGGAAGAGAATATGTTATATCAGTAGATAATTCAGTTCCATCAGTTTGGTCTCAAATATTAACAAATGGAAAGCTAGGTTCTATAATAACGCAAAATTTAGGTGGTTATACTTGGAACTTGAATAGTAGGTTAAATAGAATAACTAGATGGTCAAATGATACTATTTTAGATACACCTTCCGAAAGTATTTTTATACAAGATTGTGCAGAGCATAAATATTGGAGAATAGGAGAAAATAATTTACTTGTAACTTATGGTTTTGGATATGCAAATTATAAACAAAATACGAAAAATATTTATGCAGAATTAGATGTGTTTATATCTATAAATGAGCAGTCTAAGATAAATATATTAAAATTAAAAAATAAAGAAAACAAATCAAGAAAATTAAATTTAATTTATAAAATAAGGCCAGTAATTGGAGAAGATGAAATTAGTAGTAATGGATATATCAATTTAGAATTTAATAAAGATACCAACATTATAAAAATGAAAAACCTATATAGTAAAAATGAGAATAAAGTTTGCCTATATAGCAGTGAATTAATAAAAAGTTTTACAGGAAATAATGATTATATGAATTTAGCAAATAACGAAACTCTTAATAACGAAAATGCATTAGGAATGAATTCATGTGTTGCAATACAGGTAGAAATAACTTTAGAACCATTTGAAGAAAAAGAAGTTTCATTTGTAATGGAAATAGAAGAGAACCAAAACGAAAAAAGCTTTGCAAATATTTCAAATTGCAAAGAAGAGTTAAAAAATACTAAGAGATATTGGTTGGAAATGTTAGAGAAAATCAGAGTAAAAACACCAATTGATTCTTTTAATATAATGATTAATGGATGGATATTGTATCAAACAATTGCATGTAGGCTTTTGGGAAGAAGCGGGTTTTATCAATCTGGTGGAGCGTTTGGATTTAGGGACCAACTACAAGATTGTATTGGAATAGAATATGTAAATCCTAGTATTGTAAAACAACAAATTTTAAAACATGCAGCTCATCAATTTATAGAAGGGGATGTAGAGCATTGGTGGCATGACGAAAATAAAAGAGGCATTAGAACAAAATTCTCAGATGATAGATTATGGCTTGTTTATTTAACATTAGATTATATAAATTTTACAAATGATAAAGAAATATTAAACGAAAAAATACCATATATAAAAGGAAAAATACTAAACGAAGATGAGGATGAAAATTATGACTTGCATGAAACAATAGATATAAAAGAAGATTTATATTCACATTGTAAAAGAGCAATAAATATAAGCTTAAAATTTGGGAAAAATGGCTTACCGCTAATAGGAAGCGGAGATTGGAATGATGGATTAAATACAGTTGGAAATAAAGGAAAAGGAGAAAGTGTTTGGCTAGGATTTTTCTTGTATGATATATTAAATAGATTTATAGAAATTGCAAAAGAAAAACAAGATGTAGATTCTGTTAACCAATATAAGCATATAATAGAAAGGCTAAAAAAAGCTTTAAATACTAACGGCTGGGATGGCCATTGGTATAAAAGAGCATTTACAGATAATGGCGAAACTCTAGGAAGCTTTGAAAATTCAGAATGTAGAATTGATAGTATAGCTCAAAGTTGGTCTGTTATATCAAATGCAGGTGAAAATGATAAAAAATATATTGCAATGGAAAACTTGGAAAGATATTTAATAGATAAAGAAACTGGAATTATAAAGTTGCTAGATCCACCGTTTGAAAATAGCAATATAGAGCCAGGATATATAAAATCATACTTGCCAGGCGTAAGAGAAAATGGAGGACAATACACACATGCTGCCATTTGGGCTATTATGGCTTTAGCTAAGCTGGGATTAAAAGAAAAGGCAGTAGAATATTACACAATGATAAATCCAATAGAGCATTCTAAAACTAAAGAAAAAGAAGAAATTTATAAAATAGAACCATATGTAATACCAGCAGATATTTATGGCAGTAAAAATCTCTTGCGGAAGGGGCGGTTGGAGTTGGTATACAGGTTCTTCTAGTTGGTATTATAGATGTGGAATAGAGTATTTATTGGGCATAGTAATAAAAGACAATATACTTACAGTAAAACCTTGCATTCCAGATGAGTGGGAGGAATACTTTGTAAGATATAAGCACAGAAGCAGTGTTTACAATATAAAAGTTATAAATAGATTTAAAACAAATACAGTAAATACAATTAAAATAAATGGAAGTAAACAAGAAGAAAAACAAATAAGGCTCATAGATAATAATAAGATATATGATGTCGAAATAGAAATTTAAATTACAATTTTACAGAAATATTACAAAAATTTTACAAAAAAACTTGTACAAATTTTAGGGATATGATATATTCATAGTATAATTATCATGAGAGGTGAATCTTTTATGGAAGAAAACGAAATAAATAATGATAAAAAAACAATATTAATTGTAGATGATGAAAAGCCAATAGTAGATATTTTAGTTTATAATCTACAAAAAGAAGGGTATAACACATTAGAAGCAAATGATGGTTTAACAGCAGTAGATTTAGCTTTAAATAAAAAACCAGACTTAATATTGTTAGATATAATGTTACCTAAAATGGATGGATTAACAGTTTGTAAAAAAATAAGAACAACACTAAATGTGCCTATATTAATGCTAACAGCAAAAGATGAAGAAATTGATAAAATTATAGGATTAGAATTAGGTGCTGACGATTATGTTACAAAGCCTTTTAGTGTAAGAGAACTAATGGCAAGAATAAAAGCAAACCTAAGAAAAGTAGAAGTAAAATCAGCATTAGTTGATGGAGATAAAACAGAATCAAAACAAACAAAACAAATAAAAATAGGCGATTTAACTATCGATTTAGACAAATTCGAAGTTAAAGTAAAAGATGAAGTAATAGATTTAACTTTAAGAGAATTTGAAGTTTTAAAATATTTAGCAAATCAACCTGGACAAGTTGTAACAAGAGAAGTTTTACTTGAAAAGGTTTGGGGATACGAATACTATGGAGATATAAGAACAGTAGATGTTACAGTAAGAAGAATTCGTGAAAAAATAGAAAAAGATACTTCAGCTCCGAAAATATTAATTACCAAAAGAGGAGTAGGGTATTATATAGCAAGTAAATAAAAACAAAATATAAGCATGTCCGAAGGGAATATTAAATATATTCCCTATACGGGCAATTTTATTTATAAAGAGGTAAGTAATGTTTAAAAATACACATATAAAAACAATTATTACATTTTTAATATTAGGCGTTGTTATAATAACAGCTTTAGGTATTGTTCAAATACAAAGCTTAAATGAAATAAACAGTAATTTATTAGAAGCAGAAGAAAAAATAAGTCAGGCAATACAAAATACTATGCAAATTACTATAGTTTTAGATATAGTGTATTCAGTTTTATGCTTATTAATAGCAATAATAACATCTAGAATTGTAGATAAACCTATTACAAAATTATTAAAAGATGCAGATAAAGTAATTACTTCTAACAACAAAAAAGAAAAGAAAAACAAAAATACAGATGAAATAGTTGATACATTTCATAGAATGACAGACGAATTACAAGAAAATTTAAATGAAATGTCAAGACAAAAAAGGCAAATAGAAACTATTATCTTACATATGACAGATGGTATAATTGCATTTGATATGGAAGGAAAAGTTATTTTAATAAATCCAGCAGCAAGTAGGTTATTACAAGTTTTGCCTACAGATGATAGCTTTAAAAAAATATTTAATAGTAAATTAAATATAGATATAAACATGGAAAAAATAATTTACTTAGAAAATTGGACTTCAACAGAACAAAAAGTAAAAGTTGGAGATAGAGTTTTAAATTTATTTTTTGCGCAATTTAAAGATGAAAAAGATAGACCATCAGGAATAATGGTAATGATACAGGATATTACAGAACATGTAAAACTAGATGAAATGAGAAAAGAATTTGTTGCAGATGTATCACATGAACTAAAAACACCTATAACATCTATTATGGGATATTCAGATACTCTTTTAGAAGGTGAATACGATAAAGAAACACAAGAAAGATTTTTAAAAGTAATAGCAACAGAATCAAGAAGAATGGCTAAGCTTGTAACAGATTTACTAACATTATCAAGATTTGATAATAATCAAATTTTACAAGAAAAAACAATGTTTGATTTAGGAACACTTGTAAAACAGTGTCAAGAGAATTTAGAAATACAAGTATCACAAAAAAATCACAAAATGGAATGTTTTGTAACAGCAGATGTTCCACCAGTGTATGCAGATAGAGAAGGAATAGAAAGAGTAGTTATAAATATATTAACAAACAGTATAAAATATACACCAGAGGGTGGTAGCATAAAAATATATGTTGGATTTGTTTATAATGATGCATATATAAAAGTAATTGATAATGGAATTGGTATTCCAGAAGATGACCTAAACAGAATATTTGAAAGATTTTATAGAGTAGACAAAGCAAGAACAAGAAAGATGGGCGGAACAGGTTTAGGACTATCAATTGCAAAAGAAATATTAGATAGAAATAATGGTAGTATTGATATAAAAAGTGAAGAAGGAAAAGGAACAGAAGTAGTTATTAGAATACCTACAAAAAAATAAATCTGTTTATTTACAACAAAAAATCTATATGTTATAATATGAAATGTAAAATTGGGAAAGGAATATTTTTCTAAAATGAACCAAATTCTTTTTATACAGGAAAAAAATAGAATAAGTCCTAAAGACACAAAAAAAATTGTGTTGTTTTTTGCTGTATCAATAATTGTTTTTGGTTTAATAATGATAATACAAGGCGCATTGGGAGTTCATTCTGTTAACGAAATGAAAACATCAGCAATTAAAAATGCTGGAAAAACACAAATTGAACTTGTACAAACAGATGATGGAAATGTGCAAATAACAGTAAATAGTCAAGTTGCTATTTCAGAAGTTATGTATTATTGGAATAGCGAAGCATCACAAACATTACCACAAGAAAATAGAGGAAGAATGAATATTCAAGAAATGGTTACAATACCTGCCGGAGAAAATGTATTAACTGTTAAAACAATAGATGTAAACGGCGGAGAGGCTATAAAAACTCAAACATTTACCTTAAATGTAGACAAGCCAGTTATTAATTTAATGGTTGGAGGTACAACTTTAAATATAATTGTAGAATCAAAAGTAGACCTTTCTTATGTAACATATAAATGGAATTCAGAACAAGAACAAAAAATAGATATGTTAACTTTCCAAGATAAGGCAAAATTTGAAAAAGAAATAGAAATACCAAAAGGTCAAAATAAATTGTTAATTACTGCAGTAGATATATACGGAAATAAATCTGAAAAATCTCAAGAAGTAAAAGGAGTTCCAGTTACAATAAAACCAGTAATACAAGGAAATTATATCTTCTTTGAGGCAACAGCAGATGAAAGTATAAAACAAGTAGAATTTCAATTTAATGGACAAAATTATATAATTGGTTCAGATGTGATCAAAGGACAAAAAAGAGTAACATATCGAATAGAATTACAACAAGGATGGAATTATTTAAAAATTACAGTAACAACAAGTAGCGGAGTAAAATCAAATCCACAAGTATGGAAGTATGAATATAAACCACAATAAAAAATACAAAAGATAGTAGGTGAAAAAAGTGTATCAAGAAATTTATACGATAGCAGATGATGAAGAATTAAATACTCAATTAAAAAAAATATTTGCAGAAGAAAACGACTATACATTTAAAAATATATCATCAAATAAAGTAGAAGAGGAAATAAAAAATATACCAGATTTAATTATAATAGATGAAGACAAACTTACAAAAAACATCATTGAAATTTGTAATTTGATTAGAAGTTATAATGATAACACAATTACACCTATTATTGTAATAAGTTCAAATTGGGATAAAAACCATAGAGTAGATATATTAAAAAATTCAGTAGAATATTTTATAAAATCACCAATAGACGAACAATATATGTACTATACTGTAAAAAATCTTGTTAGATTAATGCAAACAAATAGAAGAGTTAGCCCACTAACAGGTTTACCAGGAAATGTACAAATACAAATAGAACTAAAAAAGAGACTATTAAGGAAAAAGCATTTTGCTGTTTTATATTTAGATTTAGATAATTTTAAAGAATATAATGATATATATGGTTTCTTAGCAGGAGATGAAGTAATTAAATATACAGCAAAAACAATACAAAAAGTTATACATCAATATGATTTAGAAGAAACATTTGTAGGGCACATTGGAGGAGACGACTTTGTGGCAATTGTTTCAGAAACAGACTATGAAAAATTATCTCAAAATATAATCGCAAGTTTTGAAGAAGGAATAAAAAAATATTTTTCACAAGAAGATATCGAAAGAGGATTTTTAGAAGTAGCAAACAGAAAAGGAATCATAGAACAATTTCCTCTAACAGCATTATCAATAGGAGTAGTTATAGTTAAACCAGGGGAATACAATAATATATTAGAAATAGGTGAAGTAGGAGCACAAGTAAAACATTTGGCAAAAACACAAATAGGAAGCGCATATGCAATAAATAGAAGAAAATAAAATATAGAATATAAAATAAAACATCATCATATATATTTATAAGGTGATGTTTTGTGATTATTATTAACAAAAAAAGAATATCAATAATATTTACTATGCTTGCAATTTCTGTATTAAGCTATGGAATAGTGTACAATAAAGACAAAAGAGACACAATTACTACTTCAAGTTTACCAGTTACAAATAAAGTTATAGTACTAGATGCAGGACATGGCAAACCAGATGAACGGTGCACAAAGTAGTAAAGGAACAACAGAGGCTCAAACGAATTTAAAAATAGCACAAAAAATACAAAATTTGTTGGAACAAAGCGGTGCTACAGTAATATTAACAAGAAGTGATGAAAATGCAATATATGATATAGGCAGTAAAACTCTAAAACAAAAAAAGGTTTCAGACATACATAACAGAGTAAAAATAGGAAATAGTTCTTCAGCAGATTTATTTGTATCTATACATTTAAATAAAATACCACAATCACAATATTGGGGTTGGCAATGTTTTTTTAAAAGCAATAATGAACAAAGTCAAAAATTAGCAAATAGTTTACAGAATAGCTTAAATCAAAGCATACAAAAAAATAATAAAAGAGTGGCAATGAAACTAGATGATGTATATATAATGAAGCATGTAGAAATACCAATATCAATAGTTGAATGTGGTTTTCTATCTAATTTAGAAGAAGAAAAACAATTATTAGAAGATGAATATCAAAATAAATTAGCTTGGGGAATATACACCGGAATAATGGATTATTTTTATACATAAAAAGGCAGGAACATAATTCCTGCCTTTTATGTATTCATAAAAGATAAGACTTATATCCCTGTCTAAAACTAGTAATTGATAAATTATTTCATGTTGTTTTCAGCTTGTTGTATTAATTTTCTTACCATGTTACCACCAACTCTACCAGCGTCTTTTGAAGAAATATCTCCGTTGTATCCTTGTTTTAAGTTAACACCTACTTCGCTAGCTACTTCGTATTTGAATTTGTCTAAAGCTGCTTTTGCTTCAGGAACTACTTTTTGATTGCTTCTTGCCATTATTAATTCACCTCCTAGGAAATTTATTAAATGAAAGAAAAACTTGAATGTTTTTCAATATTTATAATGTGTAAAATTTAAAAAAATAAACTGGAAATTTTTGAAAAATTAAATACGAAATATAAAATACAAAATGTAAAAATCCAAATTAATAATTAGTGTTGTAAAAAATCATATTTAAATATATAATAAAAACGAAAAATAAAAACGGAGGAGAAACATGTTAAAATTATTAGCAATAGATTTAGATGGAACTTTATTAAATTCATATGGAGATATTTCAAATGAAAATAAAGAAGCAATAAAGTATGCACTAAATAAAGGCGTGGAGGTTGTTTTAGCTTCTGGCAGAGATCCTTTAACTATGCAAAAAATTAGCAAGGAATTAGAAATTAAAAATTATTTAATAGCAGGAAATGGCGCAAGTGTTTACGATATTAAAGCACAAAAAAATATTTACGAAAATTTTATTGATACTAATAAAGCTTTAAAAATAATAAAAATGTGCAAAGAAAATAGTATATTTTTTAATTTATATACAGACAAAGGAATTATTACAGAAAGTTTAAATTTTAATGTAAAAGTTTTTAATAGTGAAAATAATCATAAAGCTTCTGAAAAACAAACTAATATAGAAATTGTAAAAGACATTTATGAATATGCTCAAAATAACCCACTTAATATCCTTAAGATTATTATTTGCGATGATAGCAAAATTATTTTTAACAATATTTCACAAAAATTAAAACAAATTAAAGGAATAGAGGTTTTAGATGTTGCACATATGTCTAGAAAAATTATTAGAGTGGGAACTGAAGAAGTAGAAATAGAGTACTATTATACAGAAGTTTCTAGCAAAGATGTTGATAAGTGGAATGCAATAGAATATTTAATTAATACTTTGCAAATAAAAAAAGAAGAAGTAATGGCAATTGGAGACAATATAAATGATAAAAAAATGGTGCAAAATTCTGCAGTAGGAGTGGCAATGGGAAAAAGCGCATTAGCAATTGAAAATATAGGCGATTTTATTACAGAAGATAATAATTCAAATGGGGTTGAAAAGGCCATATATCAATATATTTAAAAATATTACAAAAGTGTTACAATAATATTATATTTTAGTTACACACCGACTCGAGTTGTTGATTTGAGTCGTGTTTTATTGTACAATAATATTAAATGTTATATTATGCGATTTTTGTATAATAAAGGAGGAAATGAAGATGGTTGCAAATCCAATGCAAAAAATGAAAAGAACATCAACACTTGTGGGAGTTGTTATAGGATTAATGGTAGGATTAATTCTTTGTGGAGCAATGTATGTAGTATTCATACAACCAACAATGGGAACAGGAATAACAAATAAAGGAGAAATGGTTGATGTAGCTATATTAAATAAAGCTATAAAATCAGGAGCAGAAATTACTGCAGCAGATGTTACTCAGAGTAAGGTAAGTAGTCAAAATGCACCAACAGATGCTACATTAAATGTAGTAGGAAGTGTTGCCAAAATAGACCTAACAGCTGGAACAATATTATCTACAAATATGTTAACAACCAGCGACTCTAAAGAAACACAAGATTTAAGAGTTCAAGAATATAATATGCTTACATTACCAACACAATTAACAGCTGGAAGTTTTATAGATGTTAGACTTCAACTACCAGATGGTGGAGATTACATAGTAATTTCTAAAAAATGTGTTCAAAATGCAAATGCTACAACAGTATGGTTAAAAATGAATGAAGAAGAAATATTAACAATGAGCAACGCGATTATAGAACATTATATAGTATCAGGTTCAAAACTTTATGCAACAATTTATACATCACCTGGAACACAAAAAGCAGCAACACCTACATATTGCCCAAATGCAACTGTCGTAGATATTATAAATAGTGAATTAAATGGAAATATAACTGAAATTACAGAAGGAAGATATACAGATAAATTGAAAAATATTAGAAATTCTAGAATTAAACCACAGGTTGAAAAATATAATGATACAAGTTTAGAAAACCTAGAAACAAAAATACAAGAAGAAATTAAAAACTTAAAAGAAGCAAGACAATCATACTTTGGCGCACTAAACTCAGCACAAAAATAACTATAGGAGGAACTAATGAAGAACATTGGATTTATAGGTGCTTTTGATAAATTAGATTTATTATTATACCTAGCTAAAATATTTACGATGCTTGGAAAAAAAGTGGTGGTTGTGGATACAACATTAGAGCAAAAATCAAAGTATATTGTGCCATTTATTAATCCTACAAAATGTTATATTACACGATTCGAAGACATAGATATAGCAATAGGATTTGAAAGCTATGAAGAAATAGAAAGATACATAGGGTCTACAGAAAATAAGAGAATGAACTATGATTTTGCTTTAGTAAGTATAGACACAATAGAAGGATTTGAACACTTTAACAATCAAGATACAATAAAAAATTATTTTACAACATCATATGAAGCATACTCTATTAGAAAAGGTTTAGAAGCAATATGCAATATAAAACATCCAATAGAGTTAACTAGAGTAGTGTTTTCCACACAAGTAAATGAAGAAGATAACTATTACTTAGAATATTTAGCATTAGGATATAAAGTAAAATGGGATGAAAAAACAATTAACTTTCCATACGATACAAAAGATATAGAAGTAATGATAGAAAACCAAAGAACAAACAAAATAAGATTAAGAACATTATCTCAAGGATATAGAGATAGCTTAGAATATTTGGTAATGGATATAATGCCAAATATAAATCTAAATGAACTAAGGAAAGTAATGAAAATAATAGAAAAGGAAGGATAAAATATGCCTATCGTAACATTTTGGAGCAATAATAAAAAAGCAATAGGACAAACAGTAGCAGCTTCAGCAGCAGCAACTGTAATGGCAATGGAACACAACTATAAAGTAATACTAATATCAGTAGACTTTTTTAATGATTCAATGGAAGAATGCTTTGGTGCACAGCAATCAAATGCAGAACTTATAAAATCTCTTATAGCAGCACCAAAAATGAATTTGGATACTGGAATAAACGGTTTACTTAAAGTTGCACAAAGTAACAGAGTAACTCCAGAAATGATAAAAGATTATACAAAAATAATATATAAAAATAGGTTAGAAGTTTTATATTCATCAACATATAGAGACATTTCTATAGAAGAACAATTTGAATGTTTTAAAAGAATTATTCTAAATGCTTCACAATATTACGACCATGTATTTATAGACCTAAAAAAAGGAACAGATTGTCCACAAGTATTTGATATTTTAAATATGTCAGATGCTATTGTGCTAAACACAGAACAGGGCATAAAAACTTTTGACGAATTCTTTAAAATACCAGAAACTCAGCCATATATTCAAGCAAATAAAATTATGTGGAACTTATGTAGATATGATAAAAAATCAAAATATAATACAAAGAATTTAGTAAGGACAGTATGGAAAAGACAACCAATATATTGTGTACCATATAACACATTACTATTCGAGGCAGTAAGTGAAGGAACAATTGCAGAGCTATTGCTAAGAATAAGAACAATTAAAAATGAAGACGAAAATTCAGAAATGTTTGCCAGAGTAAAAGAATTAACAGAAGGAATTTTAATGAAATATCAGGAACTACGAATGAGAATGTAAGATAAGGAGGAATATCCTAAATGTTTATTAATATGTTGCTAATATTAGCAGTTATCATTATGACAGCTTTTGTAATATTAAAGTCAATTCAAAAGAAACAAAATGCAGAAGTAGACGAAAAAATAAATGTAGACGAAAAAACATATAATTTAGATAAAATGACAGAATTCGTTAAGAGAAGATTAGACGAAATTACAAAAGTAAACTTGTATGATATCGGTTTATCAGAAGAGGAATTAAAAAGAAGAAAAAATAAAAAATACGAATTAAAGAAAGCATTAAAAGGCTGTACATATGGAGATGTTAATGATAAAAAATATGTTAAAACTTTAATTTATGATTTATTATTACAAGAATACGGTGTTAATGAAATAAATGTATCAAAGGCAATTTCTTTTGATATTCCATCACTTCTTACACCACAAGATAAATTTGATATTTTATTATATACATATGAAAAAGAATTTGGATATGAAGCTTTAACACAATTAATAAAAAAATATGATTTAGCAACTTTAAAATATATTCAAGGAGAAGCAAAACCTTGCTATGTAATTACAAGAGAAGAAATTAGCGAAATTTACGAAAAAGAACAATTACAATTAGCATTTCAAGATAAATTAAATATAGTAGTACAAAGAATATATCAACATTACAAAGGATATAGCAGTATAGACGAAATAAGAGATATGAATATAGATGGAGTTTCTGGAGGAGTTTCTGGTTTACCAGAGTCTTTCTTAAGCCAAGTAGCTCAAACAGATGGTGACTACTTAAACCAAGTGCTAGAAAATAGAGTGCCAAGGGCATGTGATAGTATTTGGATATTCTTCCAAGGTAAATCTATAAGATTAGAATTCTTATCATTCGGAACAGAAAGTGAATTAAAAAGAGTTTGCCAAAATATTTATAAATACAACAACCCAGGCCAGTTGTCAGATACAAATGGATACAAAATAAACGAAATGAAAGATGGTTCTCGTGTTGTTGTTGTTAGACCAAGTTTCTCAGAAACATGGGCATTCTTCGTAAGAAAGTTTGATGTTAAAAGAGCAACATTAGAGCAATTAATTACATGTGAAGGAAAAGATAAAGCAATAGATTTATTAAAATACCTAGTAAAAGGAGCAAGAATTATTTCTCTTACAGGTGAACAAGGTTGTGGTAAAACAACAATGCTTATGGGTATGATAGAAAATATATATGAAACAATGAACATAAGAGTTCAAGAAACTGCATTCGAGTTGCACTTAAGAAAAATATACCCTACAAGAAACATATTAACATTTAGAGAAACAGATACAATTTCTGGACAAGAAGGTCTAGATGTTCAAAAGAAAACTGACGGTTCTGTTAATATAATCCGGAGAGGTTGCAACAGACCCCGTAGCATCTTGGATGATACAAGCTGCCCAAGTTGCTTCTAAGTTTACATTATTTACTCACCATGCTAAAACATTTCCAAACTTAGTTACAGCTCTTAGAAACTCAATGCTTAGAACCGGTGTATTCAAAGATGAAAAAACAGCAGAAGAGCAAGTTATACAAGTATTAAACTTTGATATACATTTGGTAAAAGACTTTAGAGGTAGAAGATACATAGAAAGAGTAACAGAATGTATACCAATAGAAAATAAAAACAATTATACATTTGACCATAGAAATGAAAAGACATTAGAAGGAAAAATATCAAAATTCTTAGATAATGCAACAAACTACTTTACCAAAATAACAGATAGAGAAACATACAAATATGTAAACATTATGGAATATATAAATGATGGATATGTTCTTACAAATAAAATATCAGAGCAAAATTTGCGTGAAATGAGAAACAACATGGACGAAACAGACCAAGAAAACTTTGACAAATTTGTAGAAGAAAATTGGGGAACATACTCAGACAATATAGAAACAGTAAGTGTAAATGCTGAAGCATATGAAGGAGAGGCACCTAAAAAAAGAGGAAGAAAACCAAAAACAAGTGTATAAAAATACTAAAGAATATTAGATAATAGGAGGTGAGAAAACATATATGAACGATACAGTATTTTATATGATAATTGGAATAGCTGTTATTGGATTAGTAATTGTTATGGTTGGATATTTCTTATTAACCAAAACAATGAATAAAGAAGATTTAAAATATGCACGAGAACTAAAAAAAGGTGCAGAAGGAAATAAATTTTCTTTAGATATTTTATATCAAAAATTATATGTTTTTTACACCAGAATACCATTTGTAAAGCGATATCTGGCCAAGCTTAGGCGAAGGCTTGAAATTATAAATGTTGATGACGAATATGTAACAAGAAAACAATCAGCAGCATATTTATCAAAAACATTATTGGTAGTTATTCCATTAGCATTTATAATAGTATATGTTACACACACTAACTTATTATTAATGTTTATACTTTTAATCTTTGAAATATTTATTACAGAAATATTAATTAGTGCAAGTGTAGATAAGCTAGACAATAAAATATTAAAACAACAAATAGAATTCTTTTCAGAAATAAGACATGCATATCACGAAACAAACATGGTAGAAGAAGCAATATATCAAACAGCACAAGATGATGAAAAAGAAGTATCAAGACAAGCAGAAAAAATATACGAGATATTAATATCAGATGATCCAGAAACAGAATTAGAAAAATATTACGATATAGCTCCAAATAGTTACTTAAAAGAATTTGCAGGTATTTCTTACTTAACAAGAGAATTTGGAGATAGAATAGGGGAAGATGGTTCTTTATACTTAAAAAATATAAATAATATAACACAAGAAATGCAAATTGAAATCTTAAAAAGAGATAAATTAGACTATGTTTTCCAAAGCTTATCTGTAATAGCAATTATACCATGTTTATTTATAGAGACTATAAAAAAATGGTCATTATCAAACTTTGATTTTACAGCATCTTTCTATAATGGAAAACTAGGATTTATAGTTCAAACTTTACTATTAGTTTTAACAGCCGTATGTTTTGTTTTAGTAAGAAAAGTTAAAGATAATGGAAGTATAGAATCTGCAACTACAGAAAATCCATGGCAAAAAAAATTATATGAAATACCATTTATAAAAAAACTCGTAAATTTATTTGTACCTAAAAAAGGAACTAAAGATTATAGAAAATTAGTAAACTTATTAAAAAAAGCAGCTTCTAAATTAAAAATGGAGTGGCTATATGTAAATAGACTTGTGTATTGTGTAACAGTTTTCATAGTATCTATCTTACTATTAAATAGAGTTCACTCTATAGCAATTGATTTTGCCTATACAGACACATCTTCTACTAGTAGCATTGTAGGAATGACAGACTCAGAAAAAGAAGAAGCACAACAACAATTAAAGAGCGATAATGTATTTTTAAATAGGTATAAAGGAAAAAAAGTTACTAAAGAGCAATTAAAAATTGCAGTAGCAGGATCAACAGACTATAAAGATGCATCAGATGATGAAATACAAAAAGCAACAGACAGAATATATACAAAAATACAAACAATCAATAATGAATATATAAATGTAATAGAAGTAATATTAGCAATTGGACTAGCATACTTAGGATATATGGCACCAATATGGCTTTTAATCTTCCAAGTAAAAATGCGTGAAATGGAAATGGAAGACGAAGTAATGCAATTCCAAACAATAATTGTAATGCTAATGAAAATAGAAAGAGTAAATGTTGAAATTATTTTGGAATGGCTAGAAAGATATGCAAAAATATTCAAAGAGCCAATTACAAAGTGCGTAAACAACTATGAAGCAGGAGCATGGGAAGCACTAGAAGAATTAAGAAATGATGTAACATTCCCATTATTTATTAGAATAGTAGAAAGCTTACAATCAGCGGTAGAAAAAATACCAATAAAAGAAGCTTTTGATGAGTTAGATACAGAAAGAGATTATTACCAAGAAAAGAGAAAAGAATCAAATAATAGATTAATATCAAGAAAAGCATTAATAGGAAAAGCAATAGGATTTGCACCAATGATTTGCTTATTTGTTGGATATTTAATTATACCATTAGTAGTAATAGGATTAAGCAGTATGAGCGGAGCTTTTTCAGGAATGCAAACTAGTATAATGTAAAGGAGAAAACTATGGAAAATGCATCAAAAGCCTTACTTATGGCAGCTGGAATATTAATTGCAATAATATTAATATCGCTATTAGTAGCTATGTATAAAGGCGTAAGCTTATTTCAAAGACAGCAGGTATCACAAGAAGATGCAGCTAGAATAGAAGAATTCAATAGTTTTTATACAAAGTATTCAGGAAGATATGTATATGGTACAGAAGTAATAACAGTAATAAATCAAACGGTAAATAATAATTATGAGATAAATGTAGAAGTTAAGATTAATTCTTATTCATATGACTCTAAAACAACTAATTTGATTAAAACGAAAGATTCTAAAATTATAGATGATAGTGACAGAGAAATTGCTCTTAATTATTTAAATAGTAGTAATCTAAGAAATAGAGCTTTTCAGTGTACAGGAATAACATATGATACTACAACAGGAAAAGTTAATAGTATTAAATTTGAAGAAAAACAATATAGTACTTAAAAGAAAGGTGTATTATATACATGGAAAATGCAAGTAAAGCCTTATTAATGGCAGCAAGTGTATTAATAGGAATTATACTTATTTCATTAATGGTAATTATGTTTATGAACTCTGGAAATGTATCCAGTAGTTATGATAAAACAATAAGCCAAGAAGAAATATCTGTTTTTAATTCGAGTTTTACAAAGTATGTTGGAAGAGGATTAACAATACACGAAGTAAAAAGTATTATAAATTTTGCAAAAGCAAATGGAGTGGATGTTGTTAGTGATGCTACTAGTTCAATTAAAATATCTGATACACTTGCAGAAGCTAGTGGAACATATAAAAATACAGTAAAAGAAAAAAAGTACAATTTAATAATAAGTGAATATGATACAGATACAGGGAAAATAAGCAAAATACAAATAACCACATAAATATTATTAATTATTAAATATTCATTATTCACTATTCACTATTAATTAAATTATATGTAGGGGGGGCGGAACCC
>OLSQ01001825.1_pt1 | contig 16614 bp, 17 predicted proteins | sample 1672561 | NCBI WGS metagenome assembly OLSQ01 (sample SAMEA3136699, study PRJEB25190) | human gut metagenome | biome: human gut; feature: human-associated habitat; material: faeces | place: Austria | collected 2013 | reverse complement strand
CTCAGGCTGACCGGTGCGCTGCGCCGGGATACGGGAGACGAGCATCTTCTCCCTGTCGGTGACGACATTCGGGTCAGTCACCTTTATATATCCCGGGGACACGCTGTTGACCCTTATTCCGTAGGGCGCGAGCTCGAGCGCCATGTGCTGCGTGAGCTTATAGACCGCGGCCTTTGCCGGGCCGTATACGCTGGCCTTGGGGTAGTTCGTGCCGCGGTGGACGCTGCTGGTGTTTATGATGCAGCCGCGCGTACCGTGGCGGATCATGTCCTTCGCAGCGCGCTGGGCGCAGAAGAACGTGCCGCGCAGGTCGACGTTCGTGATGGTATCGAACATCTCGGGCGAGACTTCGAGAAAGGGCATAAACTTCGTGATGCCCGCGTTGTTGACGAGCACGTCAATGTTCCCGAAATCCCGCTCTAACGTATCGAACATCGGGTCGATATCGTCAAGCCTTGTGAGGTCGGCCTTTATGGCCATCGACCTTCTGCCGAGAGCGCGGACTTTTTCAACCGTGTCCTTCGCCTGCTCCTCGCTTCCGCAATAGCTGATGCAGACGTCGTACCCCGCCTTTGCAAGCTCAATGGCCTCGCCCTTGCCGATGCCGTGACCGGCGCCTGTGACCAATGCGATCTTTGCCATGATGTAAGTTTCCTTTCTTTTTATTATTCCTGTTTATTTCACTTCAAATGTATAGCTGCGGCGATAACTCACGCTCTCCCCGCTTTCAAGGTCGATGGGTGCAAACACCTCGGGGCAGAAAGCGTTGAAGTTGTTCCAGCTGTAGAAATTGCAGACGGGAACGCCGTCCTCGATGAGGACGCTCATGCCCTTTGCCGCGTTCTCAAGCTTCATCCAATGGCTCTTGAGCCCCTCCCAGCCGCGGATCCAGAACGCGCTGGACTCTGTCGGCCCGTCAAATTCGCCGAGGCGGTAAGCATCGCGCTCGATGATCAGCTCACCGCGGCGCAGCTTCGGCTCGATGGTATAGGGGAAAGACAGGCGGTAATCGGAGTTTATCACGCCGCCGTCGAAATTAAAGAAGTTGTGGGAAAATTCGGTCGCGTGTATGGCCCTGGGGCCGACGTTCTTGACCGTGATGTCCATGTGCAGGGTGTTCCCCTCGAGGGTGTAGAGCTTCTCCATGTCCATAGCAACACCGCAGCAGAGATGCGGGAGCGTCCTGATCTTAACGAAATTCTCCCCTGTCTCGACCGCGTGCTCAAACGGCACAGTCGGGTAATCCTTTGTAAACAGGAACGGCGAGGTGTCCGTCTTCTTGAGCAGCCCCACGCCGGGCAGCGGGAAATAGTCCGCAACAGAAGCGCTGTCAAAAAGCGCCGTATCGCGCCACTCAAACACATTCACAAGCCCCACGCCGCCGAGGCCTACTCCGCCGCTGCTGTTGAGCTCCTTGGAAAGGAACGTGTGCCCCTTGTGCCACACCTGCTCGACCATGCCGCCCCAGTCATAGCGCGAACGGTCATAGCCCCAGCCGGGCAGCAGGATATTTGCTCTGATGCTTCCGTTGTCAATGATAACCGATTTTTCCATTGCACTTATCACTCCTGAGTACCGGGCACTTTTGCCAAAGTTCCGGCAGATTTTTTATGCACGCTGCACAAGACCCCTTGTGTTATCTGGCTTTATGGTAGCAGAGATTGATCGAAATGTCAAATATCAAATATCATTTCCGTGAGAAAGTCTATTGACAATTCGCTGCGCGCTTGATAATATTGTGAACGAAGAATGAATTACGCAGCGAAATACAGAACACGGAGCGGTTGTTATGGCAGAGAAAATAGTCTTTGAAGGCACGGTTGCCTCCAAGGTCACAGAGCGTCTGCGCGAGGATATAATCAGCAAAAAGATAGAAGCCGGCAGCCGCATCACGATAAAAGAGATCTCAGAGCGCTACGGCACGAGCAATATGCCCGTGCGCGAGGCTTTCAGAACGCTCGAGGGCGAGAAGCTGCTGGAGATCAACGCCTACAAGGGCGCGACCGTTCTGTGCATCGACGAGACCTTTGTCAGGGAGATATACGGCCTGCTCCGAGCGCTGGAGTGCCTTATCTATGAATCTGCCCTGCCCTATATAGACGATGAGCTTATAGACGAGCTCAAGGCCGTAAATGAGGAGATTGGCCTTATCGCCGCCGGTCAGACGCTCAGCACCGGCTACATAGACCTGAACACGAAATTCCACGGGCTGATAATGTCCCGCGGCGGCAACTCTAAAGCTATCGAGCTTTACCGCTATTACCATATGCTTATCCGCGCCCTGCGCAAAAGCTATATGCCCAGCATCGTGCGCGTACAGGCAGTGTACGGCGAGCATGAGGAGCTTATCGCCGCGCTCGAAAAGAAAGACGCACATGCCATCAAGGCCGCGGTCGACAAGCACGTCGGCCACGCGATGGAGAACTTCCTGAAGGTATACGCCGGGCAGATCTGACGCCCCGGCTCCGGTCATATGCCGGGATAGAAAATTCTGCTCCGGCATGATTGTTGTCTGAAGAATATCAAATATCATATTCTTGTGCTGCCTAAAATATCAAATATTAAAATTGCTTTGCACATACACAAATAAACGTAAGTGGAGGTAATAAACTTGAAAGCAATTGGTAAAATCTTTGATGCCCTTGAGAAGATCCTCAAGAACATCTGCGGCGCGCTTGTCGTAGGCTTTACCGGCATCACCCTCGTCGCCGTTATCGCCCGATACGTGCTCAACTCTCCCATCTGGTGGAGCGAGCAGCTCTGCCGCTACCTGTTCATCTGGATGCTGATGCTCTATTTCCCCATCATTGTCCGCCATGAGCAGAACCTCGGCTTTGACGTTCTTGTGAAGTGCCTGCCGAAGAAGTTCCAGGACATCTCCTGGCTCATCTGCAATATGCTCATCTGTGCTTTCGGCGGTTTCTACTTTGCCTACACCGTCCAGCTGTGCCAGAAGTTCAATGCGGCGCACAAGTACCTTGACGGTATACATCTGCCTGCCTCCTTTATGTACTCCTCTCAGGCGGTCGGCGCGGCGCTGCTCGTGCTCTTCTCGCTCGAGGTCGTTATCAATCTGTTTATCAAGATAATTCACGAGAATAAGGATGGTGAAGAGATATGATGCTTGGTATTCTTTTCGGGCTGTTCTTCCTGCTGCTGTTCATCGGCATGCCCGTCGCCTACGGCATGGTCATTTCCGCCGTCGTTACTCTTTTCTTTGACCCCTCGCTCACCGGTATAATCATCCCACAGAAGCTCTTCACCGGTATGGACTCTTTCTCCCTCATGGCAGTACCTTTCTTCATGCTGGCCGGTACCCTGATGGAGAAGTCCGGCATCACCGACATCCTCGTCAACTGGGCAAAGAGCCTTGTCGGCCACTTCAAGGGCGGCCTCGGCCACGCGACCATCGTCACCGGCGTCGTGATGGCGGGCGTCTCCGGTTCCGCGAATGCCGACACCTCCGCTCTCGCCTCCATCCTTGTCCCCATCATGCACAAGGACGGCTATGACGACGGCTACTCCTGCGCCCTCGTCTCCTCCTGCGGCGCTCTCGGCCCGGTCATCCCGCCGAGCATAATGATGGTGCTCTACTCCGGTGTTACCTCCATCGCCATCGGCAAGCTGTTCATGGCCGGTATCATCCCCGGTCTCGTCATCGCCATCGGCTACATGATCGTCAACGGCGTCTACGCCCGCAAGGCCGGTATCCCCAAGTCGAAGTTTGTCGGCTGGAAGGCTCTCGGTCAGGACACTCTCAAGGCGCTGCCCGCGCTCATCATGCCCGTGATAATCATCGGCGGCATCCTCTCCGGTGCCACCACCGCGACCGAAGCCGGCGTTGTCGCCTGCGTATACAGCATCATATACGGCTTCATCCGCAAGACCATGAACACCAAGCACGTCTGGGAGTGCTTCAAGGATGCAGTCCACGGCACGACCAACTGCATGATCGTCGTTGTTTTTGCCGGTATCTTCGGCACCCTTGCCACGAACTACAACCTCTCCAAGGTCGTGCTCGCCGCGTCTCAGGTCTTCCACGGCAACCCCTACCTGATCCTGATATTCATCAGCATCATCCTCTACATAGCCGGTATGTTCATCGATTCCAACGCTGCGATGCTCATGCTCGTGCCTATCTTCACCCCGCTCATCGCCGCCTACGGCTTTGACCCGATCTACTTTGCAATGGTCTGCATCCTGACGCTCGACATGGGCGGCATGTCTCCCCCGGTCGGCCTGCTCATGTACATCTCCGCAAGCATTACCGACACCCCGCTCGAGAAGGTCGTCAGAAATATCTTCAAGTTCATCACCGTCAACTACAGCGTGACCCTGCTCGTCATCTTCATCCCCGCGCTTGTCACCTGGCTTCCCTCTCTGATGTGACAGGGAAACAAATCCGGAATCCCGGAGCATCTGCTCTGTGATCATAAAAAAATTTAGGAGGAACCCCAAAATGAAGAAACTCATCGCTCTGGTGCTTGCACTCGTTATGTGCTTTGCACTGTGCGCCTGCGGCCAGTCCGCTGCCCCTGCAGCAACGGAAGCTCCCGCAGCAGAACCCGCAGCAGAACCCGCAGCCGACGCTGCAGCTGACACCGCAGCAGTCGAGTACCCCGAGATGACCCTGAAGCTCTCCCACCACAATGCTGTTGACCAGCCCATCCACGAAGCACTGACCAAGTGGGCGACCATGATCAACGAGCAGTCCGGCGGCAAGATCACCATCGACATCTACCCCGCAGCTTCCCTCTACAACCAGACCGACGCTCAGGATGCCGTCCAGATGGGCACCCTCGATATGTGCCTTGCTGACTGCTCCCAGCTCTCTTCCGCAGTCCCCGCTTTCGCACTGACCGCAATGCCTTTCCTGTATGACAGCTATGAGACCGCAGGCAAGGTCATCTTCGGCGAAGTCGGCGCACAGCTCGACCAGCAGCTCGAGGACACCCTGAATATGCACGCTTTCGGCTGGACCTGGAACAACTTCCGCAACATGATCACCAAGACCCCCATCACCAGCCTTGACGACTGCAAGGGCTACAAGCTCCGCTCCCCCGGCACCGACCTCTACCTGAACACCTTCAATACCCTCGGCATGAGCCCCACCGTCGTTCCCTGGAACGAGGCCTACACCGCAATGCAGTCCGGCCTTGTTGACGGCGTTGAGTCCGGTCTCGAAGCCTTCTACACTCAGGGCTTCTATGAGCTCGGCAAGTACGTCTGCCTGTCCCGCCACATGATCTCCGTCATCGGCCCTGTCATGAACGCCGATAAGTGGAACTCCCTCGACGAGGCCACTCAGGAGCTCTTCACCTCCACCTGGAAGCAGTGCCAGGAAGAGCTGAACGAGACCGTTATCGCAAACGAGTCCGGCTACCAGACCAAGCTCGAGGAAGCCGGCTGCACCATCACCCAGTTTGACGACCAGCAGGCTCTCATCGACCTCTTCACTCCGTTCTGGAGCGAGAGTGCCGAGGCCGGCGGCTACACCGATCTGCTCGATCAGGTCCTTGCCATCGTCAACGGCTGATTTCAGCAAACTATATAAGGGCATCCCATGGGATGCCCTTATATCCTAAGCAATGTGTTTTGTATTTAACGCAAAGCATATTGCTCAGGATATAAGATAAAGCGATACAAGGTAAAGCGAGGAACTGTATATGAAGATAAGCTGGCTCGGTCAGGCGGGCTTCCGTCTGGTCGCGGATAACGGCACGGTCATTATGATCGACCCCTATCTTTCCGACACGCTCAGATATAAAAAGGGTGAGAGCTACCGCCGCGAGGTTCCGATGCGGGATGAGCTTTTAGACTCCCATGTCGACGTTGTGATCCTCACCCATATCCATGACGACCATACCGATTTCGGTACGCTCGACAGGCTGCTCGCAGCAAACGGCCCTGTTGCGGTGCTGGCTCCGGTGAACGTGCTCGCCGCGCTCCGCGCGCGCTATGCAATGGCAGAGAACTATATGCTCTTTGACCCCGGCATTGAAATTACGCTTAACGGCATACGCTTCAGCTCGACCTACGCCGCGCACAGCGATGAGCACCCCATCGGCGTTGTCATCGAGGGCGACGGCAAGGTCATCTGCCACACCGGGGACACCATGTTCCACAAGCGTCTGCCGTCGGAATACCCGCAGGGCGCGGATCTGCTGATGCTCCCGATAAACGGCAGCGGCTACAACATGAACGCCGTCGACGCTGCGCGCCTTACAGCGATCCTCGCACCGAAGGCCGTGCTCCCGATGCACTGGGATATGTTCAAGGCTTACGGCTGCGATGTGAATGAGTTTATATCGGAGTTCCGGGACGGCGGCCAGCGCATCCTTGTCCCGGAGCACTATGCCGAATTTGAAGTATAACTGGAGGATACATCCATGAAAATCACTGATATCAAGACATTCAACGTTTTTACCTACCGGACGAATTTCGTCTTTGTCAAGCTTGAGACCGACGAGGGCATATCCGGTATCGGCGAGGGCACGCTGGAATACAAGGAGAACGCCCTGCTCGGCGCGATCGAGGATATAAAGCGCGTGCTCATCGGGCAGGACCCGCGCGAGGTCGAGCGCATATCCCATGAGCTCTACCGCGATTCCTACTGGCGCGTCGGCCCCGTGCTCCAGAGCGCCGTCTCCGCGGTGAACATGGCCATGTGGGACATCAAGGCCAAGGCCGCCGGGGTGCCGGTGTATGAAATGCTCGGCGGTAAGGTGCGCGACGGTGTGCGCATGTATGCGAATGCCTGGTTTGCCGGTGCAAAGACCGCGGATGAGTTCGCCGCTGCCGCCGTCAAGGCCAAGAACATGGGCGTCACCGCCCTCAAGTGGGACCCGTTCGGCAAGGCCTATATGTATATGGAGAACTCGGACTTCCGCCGCTCGTTAGAGATCGTTGAGGCTGTGCGCGGCGCGGTCGGAAATGACGTTGACCTGCTGATTGAAGGCCATGGCCGCTTCGATATTGCCACCGGCATAAAGATTGCAAACGCACTCAAGCCCTTTGACCCGTATTTCTTCGAGGAGCCTACGCCTCCCGACTGCCTTGACGCTCTCGCGCAGGTGCACAAGAACTCCCCTGTTCCCATCGCGGCGGGCGAGCGGCTCTATTCCCTCACACAGATGCGCGACTTCTTGGAGCGCGGCTGCGCGGACTTCGTCCAGCCCGACATCAGCCACTGCGGCGGCATCTCTGCCGTCAAAAAGATGGCCGCCCTGTGCGAGGCGCACTATGTGGCTCTCGCGCCGCACAACCCCAGCGGCCCCGTCGCGAACGCCGCGACGCTGCATATCGCCGCGAGCACCCCGGGCTTCCGCATCCTGGAGATATGCTTTACTGACGTGTCATGGCGCAAGGAACTCACAAATGAGCGCGTCGTGTTCGACAAGGGCAATATCCTCATCCCGACGGGCGTTGGCCTCGGCCTTGAGATAAATGAGGAGAACTGCCTGAAATATCCTTTCCAGCCCATTGATCTGCGCCACTACAAGGGCACGCTTACAAATATCCGCCCCGCTGACCATACGAGCACCTACTTTGAAGGACTCTGAGAGGTAATTTACAATGAAAATAACTGACCTGAAGATGATACATATCCGTCCGCGCTGGATGTTCCTCAAAATCGAAACCGATGAGGGGATATGCGGCTGGGGCGAACCGGTCGTTGAAGGCCGCGCAAGAACTGTCGAGACCGCCGTCAATGAGTTCAGACCCATGCTCATCGGCGCAGACCCCTTGAAGATAGAGCATCTCTGGCAGGGCATGTACCGCCGCACCTTCTACCGCGGCGGCCCCATCCTCTGCTCCGCCATCTCCGGCATCGAAATGGCGCTCTGGGACATCAAGGGCAAGTACTATAACATGCCGGTCTTTGAAATGCTCGGCGGCGCTTACCGCGACAAGGTGCGCATGTACGGCCACCTCAAGCCGACCGGCCACCCCGGTGACTTCCCGATACCCGACATGCTGAAGATAACGGACAAGCGTCTCGCCGACGGCTTCACCGTTATGAAATATTCCATCATCCCGCCGATCAGGCCCATCGACAATATGGAAATGGTCGACAAGGTCGTTGAGCGCTTCGCCGCGGTGCGTGAGCGCGTCGGCAAGAAGGTCGATATCGCGATCGACTTCCACGGCCGCGTGAGCCCCGCGATGTCCATCCGTCTGCTCAAGGCGCTTGAACCGTACTATCCGCTCTTCGTCGAGGAGCCGGTGCTGCCCGAGAACGTCGATGAAATGGTGCGCGTGTCGCGCAGCACGACGATACCCATCGCCGCCGGTGAGCGTCTCTTTACGAAGTTCGGCTTCCGTGAGCTTATCGAGAAGCAGGCCGTCTCCGTCGTCCAGCCCGACCTCTGCCACTGCGGCGGCATATTCGAGGCGCGCAAGATCGCAGCCATGGCTGAGACCTACTATATGCAGATCGCGCCGCACAATCCCCTCGGCCCCATCTCTCTTGCCGCCTGCATGCAGCTCGACGCCTGCGTGCCGAACCTGCTCGCGCAGGAGCACCCCGGTATGCCCGACCACGCCGATCTCGGCGTCGGCATTCTCAAGACCCCGTTCAAGATCGAGGACGGCTATATCCGCATCCCCGAAGGTCCCGGTCTCGGCATTGAGGTCGACGAGAGCAAGCTTGACGCGCTGCGCTTTGACGGCACATGGGACACGCCTCATCTCGAATTTGAGGACGGCAGCATAGCCGATTGGTAACATATAAAATCTGAATGGAGGCAGAACTATGTTTGATTTAACAGGTAAGGTCGCTCTGGTCACCGGCTCCTCGCAGGGGCTCGGCGCGGCAATGGCACGCTGCCTGGCGGAAGCCGGGGCGGACGTCGCCGTGAACTACACCTCGGAGCACTCTCTCGAAAAGGCCGAAAAGGTCGCCGAATACATCCGCGGCAAAGGCCGCCGCGCCATCATCATCCGCGCCGACGTCAGCAAGGAAGAAGACGTCATCCGTATGATCGAAACTGTCGATAAAGAATTCGGCCGCCTTGACATCCTCTGCAACAACGCCGGCGTCAACAGCAACCGCAACATCTACGACATGACCCTTGAGGACTGGCAGCGCGTGCAGAACACCAACATCACCGGCGCGTTCCTGTGCAGCAAGTACGCCATCCCCGTCATGAAGCGCAACCACTATGGGCGCATAATCATGACCTCCTCCGTCACCGCCCAGCAGGGTGCGCTGTTCGGGCAGGTGCATTACGCCTCCACCAAGGGCGCGCAGCAGTCCTTTGCAAAGACGCTCGCACGCACTGTCGCGCTCGACGGCATCACCGTCAACTGCGTCGCCCCCGGCACGCACATGACCGAGACACTGCACGAGATCCTCGTCAATTCCGATCCGCACCGTCTGGACGCCGCGATAGAGCGCACGCCCATGGGCAAGATCGGCACCTGCGAGGACGTCGCCTACGCCGTCGTATACCTCGCGTCCGAGGAAGCCGGTTACGTCACCGGCGCCTGCATCGACGTCAACGGCGGCTGCTATATGCGTTCATAACTCTTTCTCCATAATGAAATTGGGTGTACCCGTTCAGCGCGGGTACACCCAATTTTTATTTATTATGCCTGCGGTACCGGTAATGCGGCGCTTCCCGCATCGTCAACGCGGTCGCAGAAGACTGTGACGCGCGTCTTGCCGCCCTTGGTGCAGGTGTAGAGGACAAGGTCATGCCCACTGTTCTGCACGGCTTCGACGGAATTCGGGTTCAGCGTCTCGAGCCTCGTGACGGAGTAGGTGCTGACGACGCCATCCATGTCCGTGAATATGACCGTCTCGCCGCCGGTGAGCTCCTTCAGTCGCCCGAAATGGCTCTCAAAATTGTGCGCGGCGATCACGAGATCGTCCGTGCGCGTGGAGCCGAACTGACGGCAGGGGGCTATCTGAAGGCGCGTATAGTCCCACTCCGCCATGACAGGCAGCTTCAGCCCAAGTGTCGGGATTTCCACATAGCCCACATACTCATAGCCGCCCAGCGTGACTACCGGCATTTCCGGATCAAGCGGCGGGGACAGTGCTTCCGTAGATTCCGGATTGTTTGGCGCGGCCATCTCCTGCGCGGAGATGGCCGCCTCCACGCTCGCCAGCAGGCTCTCGGCTTCCTGACCGGCGCGCACGTCCTCGCAGCGGTTATATATGAGCAGGAGCAGTGCCGACAGGATCAGCACTGCTCCCACTGCTATGATGACAATGTCCGCTCTTTTAGGCATTATTCTGCTTCTTTTTCTTCACCAGCATTGCCCCGCCGAGAGCAACAAGGGCAAGTCCAGCACCGCCGAGTACCCAAATAGGCCAGTTGAGCTGACCGGTCTGAATCAGGCTACGGGTGTTGGTGACGGTCACAATATTGCCGGAGACACTGTAGGACGGGACATAGCCCTTGGGAATATTGGTCTCGATCACCTGCCAGTTTCCGTAGGCATTCGGGTCTTTCCAGGTATATGTCCAGTTGTTGTGCGCGCTGAGACGGACTCTGTCGTAAGCGATATCTCCGTTATACAGCGTTACGGTCACGGAGCTGGGACGAGCCTTCCCATTGTCGTTGCTCCAGACCTTGTGGACGGTGATGTCCAGCGGATAGGTCGGAGGAGTGGGCGGCGTGTCGTTTTTGGTGTTGGTGATGGTCGTCTCTGTGCCCTCCGTCTTGTAGCTGACAGTGTACCCGGCGGGAACAGCTGCTTCCTCGGCTGTCCATGTATGCCCTTCCGCAAGCCGGTCAAATGTATATGCCCAGCCGTTTGCAGCGTTCAGCTCCTGGGAGCGTTCGACCTTGCCGTCCTTCAGGAGATTAACTGTGATGCTGTCATTGGCGTGGTTCGCGTTGCCGTCGGACCAGACCTTGCGCACGGAGAGCTGACTTTCGTTATACGCCTCCACATGGAAAATCCAGTCCACCTCGCCTATGCGGTCGGCAAACTTGTTGTCCAAATCAATGGGGACACTCAGCTCAACCTTCAGCGTGGCGGTCTCGCCGCTGCGGAAGGTTCCGAGGAATTTATTGCTTGCCAGACCGCCCAGCTCATTTGGGGCAGCGTCATAGATAAGCTCCGTGCCGTTCCAGACCTTCATAGACAGCTTGGAGAGAAACTCCGTCATTGCGGCGACGGTCTCCTTCTCGGCCACCTTTGGGCTGAGGGGATTCGCCGTCTCATCATGCGCCTCGGCTCTCATGTAGAGATTTACAAAGTCGCAGTCGGAGGCGGAGTTTGTGAAGGTGATGGTCTCTGTCACGGTATCGCCGGGCATGACGTTCTTGAAGCTGTTAAACAGGTCAGTCTCTGTGTACTCGCTGCCGGGCCGGAAATAGAAGCCGCTGGTAAAGCCCTTAAAGGTGATAGAGGGAGCGGCGGCAAACGCCGTGGATGAGAGACTCATGACTATGAGAAGCATCAGAACCAGTGAGAATACTGCTTTGCATGACTTTTTCATATTGCCGCCCCTTATCAGTTCACGCTCAGCTTGCCGCTGCCGTCGACCGCAGCACTCCACGCCTCATTCATTGCGCTTGCCGGTGTGCTCTGGATAGCTTCCGTCAGAACTTCGACAGAAAGGGTATACTCCGGGTCCTCGGGGCATGCGACCGTACAGGTCAGAAGGCTTCCCTCCGTTAATGCGCCGGGGGCGACAGGCAGCAGATAGTAGAAAAATCCGTCTTTGCCCTGTGCCCAGCTGCCGGAAGAGCAGGTCAGTTCATAGCTGTACCCCTCCGGAACGGATGCAGCAATGTTCCCATCTGCATCAATCCAGTTCGCGACAACAGCGGCCCGGATGTAGGCGCTGATGGTGCCGGTGTTTTTGACCTTCACAATGCTGCTGCCGTCCGTATCGCGGTCCTGCATCACTTCGCAGGAAACATCGGCGTACTCAAAGGAGTTTTCCACCGGCTCGGTTTTTGTCGCCAGGAATGCGACAGTAGAGCCGACCGCCGTGCTGATAAGCAGGATGACGGCAATAAGCAGGACTGCCGTCCTGTTCATGCGGATCCCATGTCTGCCGCTTTTTTCATTATGTGCATCCTGATACATAACTGCCGCCTCCTTTCTCAGCTTTTAAAGGTGATCTTGCTGTAATATGCGCCGCTCAGCCACCCGCCATTACTGATGGCGTTTGTGAAGTCGGCCGTGCCGGTCTGTGCGGGCTGCAGAGTAACACTCTGAACACCGCATGCCGTGTGCCGCCAACTCCAGGCGGTCACTTCCGTGACGGTATAAGTGCCGGTTTTCAGCCCCTTGACGGTCACGGAGCCGCTGCCGCTGATTGCGACGCGCTTATTGTATCCGTCCGGGCCGACGACATCAAAGATGAAGCTCTGTCCCTCGTCAATGTCCTGCCCCTGTCTGGTGATGGTCAGCTCGGCCGCGTCGGCCGCGAACTTGGCATAATACGTTGCGGCTTCGTAGCCCATGACGGGAGATTCCGCTGTGCCGTAATTTTTGGTCTTGCCGGGGACCAGCTTGTTATCGCTGACCCAGCTTGTCTCAACAGGCTTGGTGCAGGCTTCGTCACTGTACCAGCCGACGAATACGAAGCCCTCAGCCGCGGTGGGTGTGGAGCCTGCCGCCATATAGCCAACACCGGCAAGGAGCAGATCAGCGGCGCCGCCGCTCCGGTTTTCATCGGCAGAGCCGGTCTCGGTGCCGCTGACGGGCAGCAGCAGAGTCTCACTTACAGTATCCAGCGTGCCGGAATTTTCAGGCCCGACGATCTGATACTTGATCTCTACCTCTGTTTCAGCCGGTTCGGTCTGCTCCTCATACAGCGGGCAGCCTACCTTGTGCGGCTCGCCCTCGGCAGGCTTAGGGTCACAGGTGCAGGTTTTTTCTTCATTCGCAGGCGCTTCCGGTGCGGTATACAGCGGGCATTCTTCCGTGTGCGTGCCGTCCGTCGTGCCGCAGGTGCAGGTCTTTTCCCCCTCTGTGGGATTCTCCTGGGTCTGCTGCTGTTCTCCCTGGTTCTCCTGATTTTCCTGGTTCTCCTGATTTTCCGGCGCTTCCGGTTTTTCCTGCTCCTGCTGTTCTTCCTCCGACGTGGGCGCCGCAGGTTCTTCTTCAGCAAGCGTATGGCCGTCAAGCGCAGCGGCCTGATCTTCGGAGACAGCCAGCGTGCCGGGAAGCGTCATGCTGACGATCAGTGTGACGCTGATGATCAGTGCTAATGCTTTTTTGTTCTTCATGACACTGCCTCCTTACAAATTCGGCCAGCCCTGGGCGGTCATGACGGTATCGCCATTGTTGGCGGTCTGCACGGCCTGTGCGGAAACATCCACTGTTGCCGTCGCGTCCTGATATTCATCGCCCATGTCGGCGGCAAAGCTCACAGCGGTGAAAATGGGAGCCGTGACCTCGCCGGGTTTCAGGATTTTGTTATAGTAATAGTAGCCATCCTTTTCAGTCCAGTCGACGGTATTGCACTTGAGCTCCACCAGCCCGGTATCCGGCGTTCCATCACCTTGAAGCCTGATGTTTTTTTCCACCTTCACCCGCACCCATGCATCAGACGCACCGGTGTTCTTGATCTCCGCAATTTTAGTGACGGTGGTGTTGGGCATAACTCCGGTCAGGTCTTTAAATGGCGTTGTTTTTGCCTCGTCAGCCCATTCCTGCAATGTTATCTCCACGCCGCCGGTGGTAATGACATTGTGCGCCTTGTCCTCAGAGGTAAAGAACGCAAGGGTCCCGCCGGCAAGCATAGCGACGCAGATCGCCAGTACCGACAGGATCAAAAGTTTTCGCTTCATTGTCCTTGCTCCTCTCAAGCTGTATTGGAAAGATCCGCTCTCGGATCAAAAACGAAGCCGTATGGCTTTATCAGACCATATGAGAACATCCGGGACATGCCGGGTGCTCTCATATGGTCTGCGCCCAAATGGCGCAGACCATGCGGGAAATAACGCAGCCGTTTCAAAGCCGCGCCAAAGTGAATTACTTAAATGCAGCCCAAGCCGCAGCAGCGTTCGCAAAGCCCTCGGCCTGAATGGCGTCGGCCTCGACCAGAACGTTCAGGGTCATGGTACCGTCCGTTGCAGTGATGGCGCCGGCTTCGATGGCCTTCTGGATATCGGCGCTGGTAGCATTCTTGTTGATGCCGATGAAGTTCCAGACGTTCCACTCGGTCATAGCGCCGGCCTTCAGGGGCTCGGTGCGGGTGAAGGTGTAAACGTCGTAGGTTACGCCGTCCTTGGTAACACTGGCCTTATCAATCGCAGGAGCATTGTCCCAGCCGCCGCCCTTGCCATCGATGAACTCACCCTGGCCAATGCAGGAGGAGCACCACTGGTTGGTGATCACGCCGCCGTCCTTCACGGCAACAAAGTCATTGTTGGCTGCGGAGGGAACCATCACACGGATACGAATGTAAGCGTCATTTGCGCCGGTGTTGATGACATAGGGGCACTTGGCAACGCCGCGGCCGGGAACCATGTTCGCGCCCTTCACGGCAAGGTAATCGTTCTGATAGGTCTCGGCGTCTGCCTTGATCTCGGCATCGGTGAACATGGTGTGACCCGTGGTGACATATTTCATGCCATCATCAGCGGTCACCTTATGGGTGGGATCGGGGATGGAGGTATCGCCGGAGTTGTCGTTGCCTTCGCGGTGGAACTGGGACTCGATCAGGTCGATCTTGACGTTGCCGACGGTGAATGTATTCGTTGCGCTCTTGGTGTCGGTGAAGTACGCAAGAGATGCGCCCACGATGGCGATTGCCGCGAGAGCGACACACAGGAAGATCGCGGTCAGTTTCTTTTTCATGTTTGTTTGCTCCTATTATGTAGTATTTTTCCTGTGCCCGCGCACAGTAGGAGGAACTTAGTTTTCGGCCGCCGCCCATGCGGCAGCCGCATCGTCAATGCCCTCGCGCTGGACAGCATAAGCCGTGAAGGTCAGCTTGGGCTGGGTCCCAGCGAGGCTGTTGACCTCCGTCTTGGTCAGTTCCCGGCTGACAGTGACAACACCGTTCGGGTGCTCCGCGCTGCCCGCGAGGACATAGTACGCGATGCCGGCTTTGGCATCCTCCGCGCTGACTTCGCGGTAATAGACACCGGGGACATTTTCGAGAGCCTTCCAGCCATTGTCACCCGCGGCGACAGAGTAGGAGACCTTCCTCGCTGTGCCGTTCGCGTTCGTGAAATCCGGCCAGTTTGTTTCATCTGCCTTCACAAACAGCCAGCAGGCCTCGGAGTTGGGCTCGACCGTCACCTTAGGGTCCTTCCCAATATCGATGCCGGGGATGATTTTGACCGGCTGACTGTCCGCGCTGCTCTCGGTCAGCGTAATGTTAATGTCCCCGATGGTGAATGTACTGACAGTCGATTCCGACTTGCTTGCAAGCCAGGCAACCGTCCCGGATACGGAATATCCGATCACCGCCAATGCCAGCACTGTGAGAACTGACAGCATTGCAATAATTTTTTTATTGCTCCTGCGGTGTTCCGTATTGCGTTTCATTTCTCGTTTTCCTCCTCCCCGCAGATATGCAGCTTAGATCCCAACTGCGGCGAGTCTAATCTGCCGGGTTTTCGTTGTTCGGCTCCTCCGGTGCAGCTTCGGCTTTGTGCTCTGCGGTCTGCTCACCCTTGACGCGCCGTGAGGGCTTTTTTTCTTCGCCATTGCTGTCTGCAAATATATCAGGAATGAACACCAGCAGCAGAAGCACCGCGCCTGCGGAGATCGCGACATACATTCCCGGCGGGTGCTGGATGTAATCCGCGACATAGCCCAGATATGGAATGGAAAAGACCGGCGTACCGATCACATTTTTATAATGCACCAGCCCGCCGTCCTCGGCGTCGTTAGCGTCGCCCTTTGTGCGGAAGCGGATCACGGTGGGGTCCTCCTCGTCCGGGACAATGCCGACCACGCGGTGGGTAGCAATGGTGTTCTCATTCAGCATGAAGGTGATGGGCTGGCCTTCCTCTATCGTATAAGGGTCTACCTTTTTTACATAGATCAGAGAACCGGTGTGATACGTCGGCTCCATCGAACCGGACAGTACGGTGAACACCTGCAGTCCCACGACTCTCGCGCCCACCAGCAGAAGCGCCAGAAGCACCACCAGCGCTACCAGAATGGTGCTGATCACGTTCCAGATTTTCTTGAGAGACTTGTTCATCTATCTTCTTCCTCTATAACTTCAGGCCTGATGTATGGCACAGCGCCGCCGTGTATCTGCTCGAATACCCAGCCTTCGCCGCAAATAAGTGATCGTTCATACGGGCCTTGAAATCCGGCAAGCCTGATCGGTGAGCTGTCAAAGCCCGTTGAATTTTTCACAGAGTTCGTCACTCTGCGAGCTTTTCGCCCTATAATATCGTCGCAAATTATAACGCTATGTACATTTAAAAGTCAACAGGAAAAAATGATCTGAGAGGATTTTGAATAAAGCAGAGCGTAGGCCGGTTTTCGCAAATTGATGATCCCTGCGGCGGACGTATCCGCCTAATGCTTCTTCGCAGTCAAATGAGTAGTCTGAAGCGGCTTGGCGCTGTTGGTAAAATGTTTGTACCGCAACAATTTAAACCATCAGTTGACAAGGAGGATATCAACATGGCCAAAGGCGAAAACATCTTCAAACGGAAGGACGGCAGA
>OLSQ01001824.1_pt1 | contig 16618 bp, 7 predicted proteins | sample 1672561 | NCBI WGS metagenome assembly OLSQ01 (sample SAMEA3136699, study PRJEB25190) | human gut metagenome | biome: human gut; feature: human-associated habitat; material: faeces | place: Austria | collected 2013 | reverse complement strand
TTGAAATCATCTCATCGGACAATTCTATCATCTCAGTAAAAAACAATACGCTTAAAGCTGAGAATTATGGCACCTGCAATATCACCTTCGCCGCATCAGCAGGCGATTTTGTACCAGCCGCCAGCAAAACAGTTACCATAACGGTACCCGGGTTACAAGTAACCTATCACATTGGTGACAACTCAGAAGCCGTCACTTCTGAAGTCAGTGCTGTAGGCAGTCTTGCCACACTTCTTGGAGGCGAAGAGAACGCCATGAAAGTTACGCAACTTAGCGTGAAAGGCTATCTTGATGGTACAGACATCAGTCTGCTGCAGCAGATGGCGGGACACACTCAGGGAAAAGGCAAACTGAAATCGCTCAATCTTTCTGAAGCCACTTTTATGAGTACAGGCAAGAAAGTGCCCGACAACATCTTCCAGAACTGTAAGAATCTGCAGAAAGTAGACCTCAGCAACATGACCGAGATAGGACAGTGGGCGTTCCAAAACTGCGCTCTTACCGAAATTTCTATCCCTGCCACTGTCACCAGAATCGAAAAAGGCGCCTTTGCCGGCAATTCTGCGTTGAAAAAGGTTATCGTGCACAGTGCACAGATCGACGCTCGGAGTTATGATGGCGAAGACAACATCTTCTATGGCATGGAGCCCAATGATGTGCAGGTTGTATTTATGGGTGCCGCTGAGGATCATTACAAGAACTATCGCAACGACATCAAAGATGGCAATAATGTTTATAAGAACGCCTTTATGTATCTTCTCACCAAGACTCTCGACGAGAATTCTAACAACTATACGGTCGTAGCCCAGCGCCATGCCGATGTCCGCCTCTATCGCACATTTAAGGCAGGTTGGAATACGCTCGTGCTGCCTTTTGGTGCTCGCTATTTAGAAAATGATCCTGAACCAAGCTGTTCGAGTATTTTCCAGCGAGCCCTCAATGCGAGTGGTAACAAGGATTTTATGATTGCTGCCTATCGTGGTTTGTCAAAGAAGAATGCAGATTCCGACAACAGAACCTTCTATTTCCTGAAGTACGCCGACTACAACAAAGATCCGCTCGATGAGTTTGAGCCTCTCCTCATCAGAATGACGCAGGAAGACATCGACGATGCCAATAAAAAAGGAGGAGTCTATACTTTCAAGAATGTCGAACTCAATTTCGATGGCGACTTCGAGGACCCCAACAACGACAAGATCAAGATATACAAAGAATACACAGCAGCAGAAGCGAAAGAACGTATGGGAAAAAGGGAAAATGGCAAATATTTCGACGGCAGCTATGATCAAACCGCCAACGACAAGTTCAAGAACAGCAGCTACGATGAGTTCTATTTCACGGGAACGCTGTATAAGCAACAGGGCACGGCTTCTGAAAACTCAGCTTTCATCGCTCCTGGCGACTACATCATTCAGAACAATACCTTCGTGAAGTGTTTCTTAAACAAGACGTACGGACTCAAGGGATTCCGTGGTTATTTCAAGCAGAAGAAGCCATCAGGTGGAACATCAGGTGGAACATCACCTGCCAAGGGCATCGGCATCTGTCTCGTTGACAGCAATGGCGTAGTTTCTTCCATTCATCAGGTGGACGGAGCATCGCTTACGTCAGCATCCGTTGCTCCTGTCGCAGTCTACAACCTCAGTGGCCAGCAGGTTGGCAATTCTCTTTCTACTCTTGCCAAGGGCGTTTATATCGTTAAGGGCAAGAAATTCGTTAAAAAGTAAATCATTGCAATCATGAAGAAAAAATATCAACAACCTCTCGTAAGAGTTCAAAGCGTAGAAGGTGAACCTCTGTTGAATGGCGGCTCCATAGTCAAGTCCAATGGCGAAACGGTGAACAAGTTGGGTTCCGACACCACTACTGGCGGTACGGCAGATGGAAGCGGCACTGTGTGGGGCGATGCTAAGCCTTATAACCCCTGGACAACTTGGGATTAAGACTTACTTATTATAAAGGAAATGCGAGATTGAAGAATTCACTCAATCCCGCATTTTATTTTTTTTGCTGTTGAATTTAAATCGCTAACTACTCAGTACCTCTATTGAAAACTTTGAATAGAAAAGCCTCGAAAAAATGAAAGCGGCTTCGATAGTCAATGAAGCCTATTTCGTAGAGCAATGAAAGCGGCTTCGTAAGCAGTTGAAGCCTATTGATTTGTGGTTTAACGATTTTAGTCAGCGCTCCACCATCTGCTGCAACTCACTGAGGGAGGTTGCCACTTCGATATAGTCGTGCCAGTTGCCACGAATCATGCCCTGCGAAGCCATGTCGTCGAGGAGGGCAATGGTGGAGTTCCAGAAGCCCTTCATGTTGTAGAGAATCACCTTCTTGCTGTGATAGCCGATGGTGTGGGAGGCTGCAACGGTGAATATCTCGTCGAGGGTGCCGATGCCGCCAGGGAGCGCCACGATGATGTCGCTCTGAGAGAGCAGCAAGTCCTTGCGGTCGCTGAGATTGTCGCAGGGAATCTCTACGTCGAGGTCGGGAAAAGTCTTGCCGCCTCGCTCTACGATGGTGGGAACTACGCCTATGGCTCTGCCGCCATGTGCCTTGACTGCCTTGCCGATGGTGTTCATCAGGCCGATGTTGCAGCCGCCGAAAACTAAGTCGTGCCCTTGCTCTGCCATCCACTTGCCCATCTCCTCTGTGAGACGGAAGTAGTCGCTGTCAATATGGGCGTTAGCTGAACAGAATACTGCTATTTTCATTGTTATTATGTTTTTTATGTTTTGCCGAGTGCAGGATATCTTTTGCAAAGATTGCACCAACGAGCGCAATGAAAGCTTGCTTTCAGATTGCCGAGTGCAGGATATCTTATGCAAAGTTAAATAAAAACTTTGGATTTGATTTCTTTTTCTGACTATTATTTCTTACTTTTGCAAACAATATAACTAATCTACCATTGCACAGATGACTAAAAACAGAATAATAAGATATTTTTTGATGTGGATTTGTTGTTTGTTGAGCCACGTCGCTGAGGCTGTGCCGACCCTTCAGGACGGCAGGGCTTGGGCGAAGCAGGGCGTTACAGAGAGAAGGCTCAACGAGCTCGACGGACTGGCGCACCATCACGCAACGGGTCTCGTGCAGGATAGACAGGGAATGATCTGGGTGGCAACATGGAACGGACTGAGCCGATACGACGGCTATCGCTTCGTGTCGTTCAAGCCGAAGGCGGGCGATGGATGCTCGATGGGCGTGAACCGCATCAAGGATATTCGTATTCGCGATCCTTATATATATTGTAATGCGGAAGGCTACTGCTTTGTCTTCGATATTCGCACGGGGCGGTTTGATGACAGCCATCTCTCCTGGAACAAGGCGCTGCGCAAATGGGGCTTCTCCGGTCTGGGAACGAAACGGCTGAAGACAGCCGACGGAGTGGAGTGGGCAGTGGACTCTCTGGGCGTGAGGATGAGCTACCGCAAGCCGTGTTATGCTACGTGGCTGTTGAGGCAACCAGGATGTCAGGTGAGGGCACTCTTCCGCGACCGCGAGGGACGGATATGGGTGTGCTCGCGCGACGATGCCTCTGTGAGAATCTACGACGCCAATCTGAATCTTTTGGGATTTCTTGGAGCCGACGGCCGACTGCATGGCGGAAAGACTCCTTTCCGGTCGGCTGTGTACACGATGTTGCAAGACGAGGACGGCAGCCTATGGTTGGGATGCAAACCTGGTGGACTGTTGCATCTGTCGCCCCGTGCCGACGGCAGCTACGACATCAGCCGAATAGCGCTTGTAATCCGTGGTAGGGAGAAAGAACATCATGTTTACTCAATGCAGAAAGACCGATGGGGCAGACTGTGGGTGTCAACGCTGAACCATGGACTGTTCTGTTTTACCCGTACGGGAAAGAGTTGGAGGTGTCAGCCCATCGTCCTCTCTCATGACGACAAGACAGGCAAGTACTTGGGGGTGCGAATGATATATATCAGCCATCGTGACGAGCTGCTGGCGGGCACAACGCTTGGACTTTTCGCCACGAAGCTTACTGCCGCCAATCCAGCCTCGCTGCGCTTTATCCAGCATGAGCGTGAGGGCGGAAGAGACGGCAGCCTGAGTTGCTCTGCCGTCATGTTTATGGCTGAGGACAGGGCCAACAGACTCTATATCTGCACCGAGGGCAGCGGACTGAACATGGTGGAGCCCGGCATTTCGCTGCTCAGCAAAGATGTGGACTTCAGACACTTCGACAGGCGCGATTTGCCGGAGGACTTCCTCTTGTCGGCTTTCGCGTATGGACAATATATGTGGTTTGTAGGCACCAACGATTTGACGGGCGTGGACGTGGAACATGGACTATCGCTCTATTTCAACCACCGCACATGGACCGATGAGCTGATTTTCTCGGATGCGCAGCCCCTGAGATGGAAAGGCGGCAAATGGCTCATGGGTCTGATGGATGGTCTGGTGCTGATGGATATGGACCGGCTGACGAAGCGCACCAAGGCACCGCGCATCGTACTGACAAGGGTGTCGGTGGAAGAAGGCGAGATGATGGAGGCGGTGAGCGCCCACGACACGATCTGCCTCGATGAGACAGAGCGCAATGTGAAGATTGAGTTTGCTGCCATCGACTATGCCAACATCCAGTCGATAAGCTATAGATTCCAGTTGGACGGCGGTGTATGGAACACGTTAGAGAACAGCCACACGGTGACGCTGCTCAACCTTTCGCCCGGTACGCACACGTTGCGGGTGGAGTCGAAACTGCCCACAGGACAATGGGCGGGCAACGTGAAAGTGGTGACAATCTTCGTGAAACCAACCATCTGGCAGACTACTACCGCCAAGGTGCTGTATGTGCTGCTGGCGCTGTTGTTTATCTATACTGTGGTGTACGTGACGAGGACTATTCGCGCCTCCCACCGCAAGCAGAGGGAACTCTTGGGGCAGTATCTCGACCTGATGGAGAAATACGACAAGGAGAAACACCTCGTCGTGGCTGTCAAGGATGCTGGGGCAGACAAAACTGCTGTTGAGGTGGTAGACAAGGCTGCTGAGGAAACGGTTGTTGCCGACGGCCAACAGCCCTTGCAAGCCGACAGCCGCAGCGTAGGCGAGGAGAGCCTGAACGAGGAAGACCAGCGCTTCATGCAATGCGTGGTGGAGTTCGTGGAACAGCACATCGACAATTCCGACCTCAGTGTGACCGAGCTGGCAGCCAAGCTGAACGTCAGCAAGTCGGGACTGAACCGCAAACTGAAGAGCCTGTTGGGTGTGGCGCCCAAGGAGTTTATCAACAAGGCACGCATGAACCGTGCCGTGGCGCTGTTGCATCACAGCGACCTTCCTGTGAAGGAAATCGCCTATCGCTGCGGTTTCTGCGATCAAAACTACTTTGGCAAATGTTTCAAGGCTGCTATGGGCGTAAGTCCGTCTGAATATAGGCAGAAAAACGGGCTTTGAAACGTTTTTACCGAACTTTTGGGACGTTTTTACCACTCATGTCGGGGGAATTTGGCTACTTTTGCCCCCGACATTCTACTTCAAATATTTAAAAACTAATAGTAAAAACCTATGAGAAAAGTAGCGATTATTTTTATGAAGAAGTGTTCGGTACTATTGCTGATGCTTCTTTTCCCGTTAGGAGTGCTGGCGCAAAGCGTCACCGTTAGCGGACAAGTAACTGACGAGACTGGTGAACCAATTATTGGCGCAAGCGTAAGGATTCCCGGCACTTCGGTGGGAGTAGTGACCGATATGGACGGTAATTACTCTATCTCTGTTCCGAAAGGAAAACAACTCGAAATCACTTATGTGGGTTACAAGAAGGAAGTGATCATTGCCAAGGAAGGCAAGATGACTGTCCAGTTGAAGGAAGATTCCAACATGCTTAACGAAGTGGTGGCTATCGGATACGGAACCGTAAAGCGCAAGGACGTGACGGGTTCGGTTTCTTCGGTAGGCAACACAGAACTCGTGTCGGTGCCTGTGGCTTCGCCTGTTGAGGCCATGCAGGGTAAGCTGGCTGGTGTGCGCGTCACCATGCCTGAGGGCAACCCCGACGCCGAGGTCATCATCCGCGTGCGTGGTGGTGGTTCTATCACCCGCGACAACACACCTCTTTATATAGTAGACGGTTTCCCCGTCAGCAGCATCTCCGACATTCCTACCAGCGACATCGAGAGCATCGACGTGCTGAAGGATGCTTCCTCTACCGCCATCTATGGTAGCCGTGGTTCCAACGGTATCGTGCTTGTAACCACCAAGAGTGGTAAGGCTGGTAAGGTGACTGTGAACTACAATGCCTATGTGGGCTTCAAGAAGGCTGAGGACAAGGTAGACGTGCTGGGAGTGGAAGACTATCTGAAGTGGCAGTACGAATTGTCGAGTCTCTCTACTGGTGCCAATGCCGGTAAGTACCAGCAGGTACTCGGCGGATGGGACAACATACCCAACATTATGAACTCGATGAAGACTACCGACTGGCAGGACGAGGTGTACGGACGCACCGGCAACGTGTTCAGCCATAATGTCAACATCTCGGGAGGTTCGGAGAAGTTGCGCTTCACAGCAGGATACAACTACATGAAGGAGAAAGCCATCCTGCTCACCTCTGACTTCTATCGCAGCAACCTGAACTTCAAACTCAACTATGAGCCCAACAAGAAGACCAAACTCGAGTTCTCTACCCGTTACTCACGCACCAAGGTGAATGGCGACGGACAGAGCGACGCTACCGGCGATCAGAACTCTGTGCCTTCAGGCTCTTTCGGCCGTATCCGCCATGCTGTGGTACAGTCGCCTTTGACAGGTTCAGGAAGCCTTCTCTTCGATGAGAGCAACATTGACGACGGACTGGAAGACCCAATCACAGCCCTCAACGACAACTATAAGAAACGTGTTCGTGAGAACTTCAACATGAACGGAGCTTTCACATGGAAGATATTGCCCGAGCTTACTTTCCGCACAGACGTAGGTCTCGACATCTACAACAACGACTTCCGTTACTTCTCCGGCTCTACTACCTATGAGTCGCAGAACAACACCCTGGCAGAATACAAGAACATGCCGCTTACTACACGTACCCAGGTGAACCGCCGCACCGTGCGCAACTCCAACACTCTGCAGTACGACTTCTCTAAGATTCTGCCCAAGGCTCACAGCCTGAACCTCATGGTGGGACAGGAGAGCATCGTAAGCCGTGAGACACTGGCAACGACACGCATAGAGGGATTCCCTTCATTCTACGATGCCGACATGGCTTTCCACCTCTCTGCACAGGGCACTCCTACACGTGCCAACGAGTTCTACTATCCCGACGACAAGATGGTGTCGTTCTTCGGACGTGCCAACTACAGTTTCTTGGACCGCTATCTGCTTACCGCCACTCTGCGTGCCGATGGTTCAAGCAAGTTCTCTAAGGACAACCGCTGGGGCTACTTCCCATCAGTGGCAGCCGGATGGCGCATTATCGAGGAGCCTTGGATGAAGTCGACACAAGACTGGCTGAGCAACCTGAAGTTGCGCTTGAGCTACGGTGTGTCGGGTAACAACAACATTCCTTCTGGACAGACCAGCCGTACCTATTCTATCAAGGAGAGCTCTTGGCTGCACCTGCAGAACTCATGGCTCACTACGGGCAACGCAATGAGCAACCCCGACCTGAAGTGGGAAACAACACACTCGCTCAACCTGGGTATTGACTTCGGTTTCTTCAACAACAAGCTCAACGGTTCGTTCGAGGTGTACAAGAACAACGTGAAAGACCTGCTCATGGAGATGCAGATCACAGGTAGCGGCTACAACACACAGTACCAGAACGTGGGCGAGACCAAGAACTCTGGTTTCGAGTTGACATTGAACTACGATGCCATCAACACCAAGAACTACGGTCTGAACTTCTCGTTCACACTCGGTCATAACACCAATGAGGTAGTGAGCCTCGGAAGCATGGACTCATACTCTAAGCCTTCTTACTGGGCAAGTACAGAAATTGGCTCCGACTACTTAGTGAAGCCAGGAAAGCCTGTAGGAACCATCGTCGGTTACAAGCTGGCAGGAACAGGACGCTACGAGGTGGACGACTTCGAGGGCTACGATGCTGCCGCAGGACAGTGGAAGTTGAAGGAAGGTGTGGCTGATGCCAGCGGTATTGTGGGCACAGTACGCCCTGGTACCATGAAACTCCTCGACAAGGACGGTTCAGGAACCATCAACGATGACGACAAGTTCGAGATCGGCGACGCCAACGCATGGGCTATAGGTGGATTCTCTATCGGTGCACGTGCCTACGGATTCGACTTCAACGCCGACTTCTCTTACAGCATCGGCAACGATGTTTACAATGCTGACAAGATAGACCAGACCTCTACACGTGGCGGTATCTGGCGCAACCTCAACACCACGATGGCAAGCGGCAAGCGCTGGACCAACGTAGACGAGAACGGCAACTTCATCAACGATGCAGCCAAGCTCGCCGAGATGAACAAGAACACCACTATGTGGTCGCCTTACACAACAAAGGCTGTGCTCACCGACTGGGCTATCGAGGACGGATCATTCCTCCGCCTCTCTACACTTACCTTGGGCTACACACTGCCTAAGACATGGATGCAGAAAATCTATGTTCAGAACCTGCGTCTATACTTTACCGCTTCAAATCTTTTCTGTATCACCGGTTACAGTGGTATGGATCCAGAGGTGGACTGCTGCCGCAACGTGCTGGTTTGTCCAGGCGTAGACTACTCGGCTTATCCAAGAAGCCGCCAGTTCATCTTCGGTCTTAATCTTACATTCTAAAAAAACACTTAAAGGAAACATCGTTATGAAAATAAAATATGTATTTACAGCCCTGTTGGCTGGCGCTACACTCATGTCGTGCAACGACTATTTAGACGTAGAAAGCGAGTCACAATACAACGACAAGGTGGTGTTCTCTAACACCCCGCTTGCCGAGAATACGGTCATCAGCATCTACAGCTGGTTTGCCGCCACCAATTCTCACCGTGCGCGCTACATGCCTTACTATGGTATGAATACCGATGCCGAGTGCTACTTCGACATGGCGCAGCCTTCGTCGGACAACAAGACCTCGCTCTGCACTTACAGCGCCTTCTCTGCCAACAACTGGATGGCTTCTGGAAAAGACCCTAACGCCTTCACAGGCTTCTTCAACGGCATTGAGGCTGCCAACTGCTGCATCGAGGGAATACGTGCCTATGGCAATCCTGAGAGCAATGCCGACATGGCTTATCTCTTAGGCGAGTCGCTCACCCTGCGTGCGCAGTACTACTATGACCTCATTCGTGCCTGGGGCGACGTGCCTGCCCGATTCACATCGGTGAAACAGAGCACCATCTACCTTCCCAAGTCAGACCGCGACGTCATCTACAAGCAGATTTTTGCCGACCTGAAAGAGGCTGCAGGCTATCTGCCATGGCCAGGAAAGGCTGAGCGCACCAAGACGGCAGAGCGAGTGAACAAGGCTTTTGCCTTGGGTCTGCGTGCACGTCTCATCCTCATGGCCGAGGGTTACAGCCAGCGTCCTACATCGCTCGACAATCCTACTACTTATGAGGTGCGCCGCAGCAACGATCCTGAGCTTACCGGCACAGCCCTGCTGCAGGAGGCTTACGACGACCTGAAACTCGTCATCAGAGAGAGTGGACTCGCACTCGACGCCACTTACGAGCAGTTCTGGAACGACCTCGCTACTGACGTCATCACCATCGAAGGCTCACACAAAGAGTCTATCTTCGAGATTCCATTCAACGACGGACGTGGACGATTCTTCTATCACTTTGGTGTTTACCACAAGTCGAAGAGCCCACACTTGACCAAGACCAACTATGGCGGACAGAACATTCCTGCTCCTACACTCTACTATGAGTACGACAATGCTGACCAGCGCCGCGACGTGAACTGCGTGCCTTACAAGTACGACAACGGCTACACAATGGCCAAGTTGGGTGACAACGATGCCTCTGCACCAAGCTTCAACTTCGGCAAGTACGACTATGAGCGCATGACACGCCAGGTGACTTCCAACGACGATGGTGTGAACCTGCCCGTGCTCCGCTACGCCGACATCCTGTTGATGGCAGCAGAGATTGCCAACGAGCTGGAAGGTCCTGATGCAGCCAAGCCTTACCTCAAGGAGGTTCGTAACCGCGCCTTTGCCGTAGCCGACCGCCCAGCAAACGTAGAGGCTTATGTCAACGCCATCAGCTCGAAGGCCGACATGCTGAAGGCCATCCAGAAGGAGCGCCTTCTCGAATTCCCTGGCGAGATGCTGCGTAAGCAGGACCTCATTCGCTGGAACTTGCTCGGAACAGCCGTAAGACAGACCGTGACCGACATGAGAGCGCTGCGCGACCGCACAGGCAAGTATGCTGACGTGCCTACAGTGGTTTACACACGCACCAATGCTGCTGGCAAGTTGGAGTACTATGGCTTGGCTAAGGGTGAGACAGCAGCTCCTGCTGGCGAAGGCTGGACACAACTCGACTACGACTTCGTGTCTGCCACAGTGAAGGACAACATGCTGGCCAACTATTTTGCCAACGATCCAGACTCCCGTCAGTACTGGCCTATATTCGACTCAGACATCAACGCGTCGAACAACGCATTGATCAACAACTACGGATATTAAAATAACTGAACTTTTGCATGTGGGGAAGTTAAGGGAAGTTAGTGACGTTAGAGGGAAGTTAAGGGACAAATGTCCTAAGTTTAAACTATAAGACTATTATTTCTTAACTTTCCGAACGACCGACGGGAGTGATAACAGCTTTAGCTTCTATCAATTTCCTCGCTTGCGAAACTTGAATTCAAATAATGAATTAACGGTAGGTTTTTAGTTATATATTAAAACAAAACGCAGGCCTCTCTGCCTCGTGAGAAGTGGAGAGGCTTTTTTCTTAAAATCTACTTTCGCAGGAATTGTTCCAGGGACAACAATTTTGTTCCAACAGCAATATTTCCCACATCAATAATTGTTCCAGCAACAATATTCTCAATATTTTTCAAACCACTTAAAAACCGGGAAACCTCATGAAGAAAGCAGTCTTTACTCTTATTTGCAGTCTTGCCTTTGCAGCAGGAGTTATGGCGCAGGATGCTCCGCTCGATGTCTCGAAGCGGGTGGCTGATTATCTGCTGAGCCATCACAACCACAACGTGTCAAAGGCACAGGACGGACACACTCACATCGACAGCTATTATCAAGAATGGAGATACGTGAATGGTGTGCTCGGAGTGGCAATGCTCAATCTTGCCGATGCGGCAGGTGAAAAGAAGTATGAGCAGTTTGTCAAAGAGAACTTTGACTTTTATTTCGAACCAAAAATACAGCGACAACTCAGGAAAGAATACGAATCGGGCGTGCGCGACAATGCGTGGCGCAGATTCTTCTCCATGTCGAGCCTTGATGACTGCGGAGCTATGGGCGCTGCCCTCTCCGAACTGGCACGACGATACAAAGACCAACGTTACGAGAATTATCTCGACAAGATAAGCCATTACATTCTTACTCAGCAGGAGCGTATTCCCGAAACAGGCATTTTCTGCCGGGGAAGAGTGGGAGAGCGAACTCTCTGGCTCGATGACCTGTATATGTGTACTTCTTTCCTGGCTCATCAGGGAAGTCGCAAGGGCGCATCGTCCGACTTGTTGCAGAGAGCGGCAGAACAGGTATTGCTCTTCGACAGTCTGCTCTTCGACAACGACAAGCACCTCTATTGGCATTGTTTCTATTATGACACGACCCATTCCCACGGCACCGCCCACTGGGGAAGAGCCAACGGATGGGCGTTTCTGGCACAGGCTCTCATGCTCGACAGATTGCCCGAAGAGCATCCTCTGCGAGACAGATTGCTGCAGCTGTTCCGAAAAAGAGTGGAAAACATCATCGCCTATCAGGACGCACAGGGCATGTGGCACCAGTTGCTCGACAAGCCTGACTCTTATCCCGAAACTTCCTGCACAGCCATGTTTGTCGCAGCCATTGCGCATGGTGTGAACAAGGGCTGGCTCGACAGCTCGTTCGCCTCTGTGGCGCTGCAGGGATGGAAGGCTGTCTGCAGTCAGATAACCCCAGAAGGACAGGTGAAGGGCGTGTGCATGGGAACAGGCATCAGCCGCGACTTGCCTTTCTATTACAACCGACCGGCTCCGCTCAACGATGCCCACGGACTGGGAGCCGTGGTGCAGGCAGGAATAGAAATCAATAATGTAACAACAAAAACAACAGAATAGATATGAAAAACTTAAAGCTAAAACTCACATTCCTGTCGCTGTGCGCCTTTGCTACAGCGGCTCATGCACAGCAAGTGAAAGGAAACAGCGTACTCTACACATCGTCACAAGGCAACATGCGCATCGAGATGTGTTCGGAAAGCATGTTCCGTGTAACCAAGGTGCCTGCACAGCAGATGCCTGATAATGAGAAGTGGATGGTGGTCAACTACAACTTCCCACAGGTGAATTTCAGCGTGGACGGCAAACAGATAAAGACCAGTAAGTTGCAGGTAAGCATTCAGGAAGCTCCCTGGCGCATACAGGTGGCTGATGCTTCGGGTAAGGTGCTCTACGAGGAGTTGACATCGGGCTGCAAGGACAGCATATATAATGAGGTGAAGATGAATCCCGACGAGCACTTCTTCGGCTTCGGTGAGCGCATGGACCGCATCGACCAGCGTGGACAGCGTGTTCACCTCAATGTGGAACTGGGACGGGGCTCAAAGCCTGCGGTAGGCGGCAAGGACATTCTGAGAGCCAACTACTGTCCTGTGCCTTTGATGCTCAGCAACAAGGGGTACGCCGTGTTCTTCCATACTGCTGTGCCCAACGACTGGGACATGGGATGGACCAACAACGACAAGTACAGTTTCTCGGCACCTGGTGGCGACAACGACTATTATTTCATCTATGGCGAACAGTTGGAAACTCTGATTCACAGCTATCAGCAGCTCACGGGCGTGGCGCCTCTTATGCCACGTGCTGCCTATGGTCTGCACATCGGCTCGTACAGCGGTGGAACATGGCATCATGAGAGCAAGGCCAACGATACGTATGTGGTCAATCTCATCGACCGCCTGCGTCAGGAAAAGATTCCGTTCGACATGATGTGGCTCGACTCTACCTGGCGCCTCTTTGCCAAGTTAGGCAACGGAGGCTGTACCTTCGAGTTCCAGGATCAGTTTAAAGACCCAAAGGGCATGATCGACCATGCCTATAAGAATCATGTGGCAATGTTTGGTCTGCACATTCGTTCGCTGATCGACAACGGCAAGCGCAACAATCTGCTCACCACAGCACAGAAGAAGGGACTCACCATTCAGGACGGTGGAACCAACGCCATCATCAACTTCTTCGACGACAAGGCTGTGGACTGGTGGTGGAAGAATGCAGCCAAGAAAGTGACCGACCTGGGAGCCAAGTTCTTCAAGACTGATGTGGGAAGCGCTCTGAACTACAACAATCCAAACATCGAGCAGAAGGCTGCCCACAACCTCTTCCCTATAGCCTATGCCAAGGCACCTTATGAGAACTTTGCCAAGCTCAACGGACAGCGTGGCTTCGACCACACACGCGAGGGCTATGCAGGTATTCAGCGCTATCCTTTCATCTGGGCTGGCGACTGGGGCTCGGAGTGGCAGTGGTTTGAACCTATCATCCGCGGCGGTATTAATATAGGACTCTCTGGTGTCGGCTATTGGAGCCACTGTATGGGTGGATTCGAGCAGTATTCAGCCTACGACACCGACCTCTATCTGCGCTGGGTGCAGATGGGAATGTTCTCGCCTGTGTCCATCCTCTTCGGTATGGATCATCCTCGTTATCATGCGCCATGGACTTATGGCGAGGAAGCACAGAAAATATTCATCCAGTACGACTCGCTGCGTTATGCGCTCCTGCCTTACATCTACACCAGCGCCTGGGATATGTACAAGACCAGCCGTCCGCTGATGACACCTTTGTTCTACGATCATCTGCAGGATGTCAATACCTATCAGATTTCAGACCAGTATATGTTTGGCCGCGACATGATGGTGTGTCCTGTAACGGTGAAGAATGCACTCTCGCGTCCTGTTTACTTCCCCGGTGGTGACTGGCTCGACTTCTGGACAGGTGAGCGCATCAGCGGACGCCAGTACAAGTCGTTCCTCACACCTATCGAGATCATGCCTATCTTCCTGCGCCGTGGAGCCATCATTCCCCGTCAGGAAGCCATGCAGTACGTGGACGAGCGCCCCAACACCAACATCTCGCTGCTCATCTATCCTTCCGAGCATTCGGTGTACGAAATGTATGAGGACGACGGCAAATCGCTCGATTATCAGAAGGGAGTTTATGCCGTCACCAAGATGGAGAGCCGACTGGCACAGAACGAGTGGATACTCAACATCACGACTCCTAAGGGCGACTACAAGCCTGTTTCGCACTACTACAGCGTAAGTGTTTACCTTGACAAGAAGCCTAAACTCGTTACTGTAGCCGGCAAGTTTGTCGATGGATGGAAGTACGACGAGAAGTTGCGCTTACTTACCTTCGATGCAGGCGAGGGCGATATGGAAGTGGTTGTCAAGATGTAAAATCAAGACTTTGGGGGTTGAATACTTTGCCATGAAGCATATGGCTTTAACTTCTCCAACTACTCAAACTTCTTCATTTGCATTTATAAAGATATTACTATGTATAGAAACAGATTATTCTTATCGGTTGCCGCCGTGCTTGCAGGTACGGTGGCAATGGCTCAGGGCTCTTACAAGGCTCTGAAGTTCAAGACTGCCACCTCGCTCTACAACTACGAGATGCTGCCAGTACACGCTCAGAACTATGAGCGCCAGCAGGCTTTCGAAAAGGCTTGCCAGTCGAAGGAAACCATGCAGCAATACGTGAGCCAGTTGCGCAGTCGTTTTGGTCAGTTGGCTGGCGAAATGCCACAGCGTGGCAAACTCAATGCCAAGGTAGTGGGCTCGTTGAAGGGCAACGGCTTTATAGTCGAGAAGATTGTCTTTCAGAGTACGCCAGGCCGTTACGTCACAGCCCATCTTTATCTGCCCGAGAAGGTGCAGGGCAAGATTCCTGCCTGTATCGAGATGTGCGGACATGGACTCGACGGAAAGGGCACGGGTTCGGGAAGTGCTGAGCAGTTGGCTGTCAATGGTATTGCTTCCATGGTGGTCGACCCCTTCTCACAGGGTGAGCGCCAGCAAACCATCGATGCACAGGGCAAGAATCTTACCCGTGGCGTAACTACCGAGCATACACTCATTGCTCCGGGCTTCATCCTCCTTGGCAGCAGCCTTGCCGCACAGGAGTTTTTCGATAACAGCCGCGCCATCGACTATCTGCTCAGTCGTAAGGACATTGATGGCGACAAGATTGGTTGTTATGGCTTCTCGGGAGGCGGCACGCAGTCGTCTTATCTGGCTGCTCTCGACGACAGGGTGAAGGCAAGTTGTGTGGGATTGTTCTTCTCGTCGCGCGAAAGAACCCTGGAGACTCAAGGCCCAAGCGACGGATGTCAGTGGATTCCAGGCGAAGGACGCGAGCACATCGAGATAGCCGACATGGCGATGATGAATGCGCCAAAGCCTTTCCTGATTCTTGACGGACGTTTCGACTTCGTTGACCATTGGGGAGCCTTGCGTGGCTATGAAGAGGTGAATCGTTGCTACAGTCTGTTGGGAGCGCCCGATGCTGCCGAACAGTTTTATTACGACGACGGACACGCCATTCCCAAGCCCAGCCAGGACAAGATGGTAAGCTTCTTCCGCAAGGCTCTCTTGGGCGATGCACAGGGCGAGGTGAAGCCTTATACTTACTGGCGTAGTGACGACATGCGTTGCACCAAGACAGGACAGGTAAACTTGGAATACAAGGATGCGCTCAGCTCCATGCAGGAGTGTGAGGCACAGATGGACAGGCTGTCAGCCCAGCGCCAGGCTTTCTGTTCGCAGTCGGCCGACAAGGTGAAGGCTGACATTCTGAAGCTGTTGGGACTTTCTGGACTGAACGATCATTGGAATGCTATTGAGACTCGCCACGAATCGCAGCGCGACGTGGAGGAATATCGTTATCAGCTCGATTGCGAAGGTCAGTATCCTGTTCCTGTCATCGTCAGGATTCCGTCGGTTGCCAATCAGCAGTCGAAGGTTTGCATCCATCTTGCTGATGCAGGAAAGGCAAGTCTGCTGATAGAGACCGATCGTCGTGATGCATTCTCCGACGGCACGATTCATGTCTATGCCGACCTGCGAGGTTTTGGTGAGACGAGCGACATTTTCGAGTACAACCTTTCCAAGTATTGGAATACTCAGTATCGTTCTGCAGTAACATCCCTGCATGCAGGCAAACCGCTCATAGGTCAGCGTGTGCAGGATTTGCGTACCATTCTCAATTTCTGTTCGGCTGACGAAAAGTTGAAGGGCCGCCAGATTACAGTCAAGGCTGACGGAATGAACGCAGTCGTAGTGATGCACGCTGCTGTGCTCGACGAGCGATTGGCTGGTGCCACACTCACCCGCACATTGAAGACCTGGCGCAATTACATTCAGCACCCCGTGCAGCACGACATGATGTCGAACGTCATTCCTGGTGTCTTGCGCTGTTACGACATTCCCGATCTTCTTTCGTTGGCAAAGGGAAGGGTCCTTAT
>OLSQ01001820.1_pt1 | contig 16627 bp, 8 predicted proteins | sample 1672561 | NCBI WGS metagenome assembly OLSQ01 (sample SAMEA3136699, study PRJEB25190) | human gut metagenome | biome: human gut; feature: human-associated habitat; material: faeces | place: Austria | collected 2013 | reverse complement strand
GACATGGCAAAATCCTGAGCAACTTTTTGTTGCTCAGGAACTTATAAATAAAGTTTAATCAAAGTGTTGCGGAATTAAGGATTTAAGGTAATGGAAAACCTAAATTGTTGGACCAAGCGTATTGCCTTGTTACTTATGTTTTTTGGGGGGGGTATTTGATAACTATGTGTCTGCCCAAGTGGCAATTAAGAACAACCTCCTTTACGATGCCACTACCACACCCAACCTGGGCATTGAGGTGGGAGTGGCACGCCGTTCCTCTGTGCAACTGGTATATGGTTTGAACCCATGGAAGTTCCAGAGTGAGACCAACGGCACACGCATGGTGCGCCATTGGGTAGTGATGCCCGAATACCGCTGGTGGACATGTACGCGCTTCAACGGACATTTCGTTGGTGTGCATGCCATGGGCGGACAGTTTGACGCTTCTTCTGTGGATATTCCCCTGCCGGGAATCTTTTTGGGTGGCATCGACCTGAGTGAGCAGTTACGTAACAAAAGCTTCGAGGGCAGTTTTGCCGGCATTGGTGTCACCTACGGCTACCAATGGATTTTGTCACGTCACTTCAATCTTGAGGCAGAGGCCGGCATCGGCTACAACCACGTATGGTATAATATGTATGCGTGCGGCGTATGCGGTCCGCGTCAGAAAGAAGGTAGCACCAACTATCTGGGTGTTACCAAACTTGGTGTATCTTTATTGTATATCTTTTAGCCATCAGGAGGAATACACATGATACGGAAAACTATTTACTTTTCAATTGTCCTGTACTTATTATCCGCATGTTCCTTGTCGAAGGTGGACACTGGCAGCATTGGTGTTCACAACGTAAGACTTACCCCCGGCAAGGAAAAAACGACAGTGTCGATGGACATCGCGCTCGACAGCCTTGTATTGGGCAAAAACCGCCAACTCTTTGTCACTCCCTATTTGGAGGGAGCCAACCATCAGACAGCCCTTCTTCCCACCCTACTCGTCAACGGGCGCAACATGCAATACGTTTATGAGCGCAGCGGTCTGACGGAAAAGGCAAGGGAGACATATAATAATATAAATAAGGTGGTGAAACGCCAGAACGGTACAAGTCAGAGCATCGACTATCTTGCCTCGGTAGGCATCGAACCATGGATGCGCAGAAACGAGGTGACACTCCGCCTGTCGGTAGATACCTGCGGTTGCGGTGTGACGGTGGGCAATGGTTTGTCGGCCCCCCTTGCTTCGATGAATATGAATCCTGCCACGCTGATGCGCTTGGTATATGTCACTCCGCCCGTTACAGAACAACCGGTGGTGGCGCATGAGGGCATGGCCCGCGTGCAGTTTGAGGTGGATAGTATCACCCTACACACCTCGCCCTACACCTGCCGCAACGGGCAACGTATCGACAACCGCGCCCAACTTCGCGTCATCGACGATTCCATCAGCTATGCACTCAGCGACCCCAATGTGGAGATTGCTGCCATCAGTGTGTGCGGATATGCCTCGCCCGAATCGCCATACGTTCACAACGACTATCTCGCCACAGGCCGTTCGCGCGCCCTGTCGCTCTATCTGAGCCAACGCTACAACCTGCCTGCCGAACGCTGCACCTACAATGCCGTGCCTGAGAACTGGGAGGAGTTTCGCCAAATAGTGGTGGATGCACAGGAACTCTCCGCCACACAGCGTGAGGCATTGCTGCAGCTGATAGACCGTCCAGTATATGGTCCGTCGGACTATGATGCCAAGGAACGTGAACTCAAGTCGTCGAAGCAGTTCTCACGGCTTTACAGGGAGAAGATACTGCCTGCGTGGTTCCCGCAGTTGCGATGCACCAAGTTTGTCATCAACACCCGTCTGCGTCCCATGCCCGACGAGAAGTTGGCGCAGATTATCCTCAGCACACCTCAGCTGTTGTCGCTCAACCAGATGTTCCGTGTGGCCCGGCTCTATCCTGAAGGCTCTGAAGCGTTCAACAAGACCATCGGCATAGCCTTGCGCTATTATGCCGAGGACCCCATTGCCAACACCAATGCCGCCATAACTGCCATCAAGGAAGGACGCTTGGACGATGCCGACAGTCTGTTGCTGAAGGCTGGCAACCTGCCCGAGGCAGAAAACGCACGGGGTGTGCTTGCCACCTTCCGTGGCGACTACGAATTTGCCCTGCTCCATTTTGCCGCAGCATCCTCGCTGCCCGAGGCGCAGAAAAACAAGGAGATGCTTGAATAGGCGAACAAAGAAACATATATCAAATTGACAATTATATTAACGTTATTATGAAAAAGTTATTTTTATTTGCGATGGCTGTTGCGACACTTAGTGGATGCAGCAGCAGTGAAGATCTCGAAATCCAGTCGGAGGTGAAAGCTGGTGGCGAAGGCTATGTGGGTTTCAGCATACAGTTGCCTACCACCAATCCGTCCGCTACCCGTGCCAATGATGAGTTTAACGATGGCGAACAAAAACCTGACGAGTACAAGGTACACAATGCCACTATGTTCATCTTCAAGGGTTCATCGGAGGCAAACGCCACATTCGTTAACGCTTATGAAATGAATGTCAATACATTCAAAGAAAAAGAACCAAGTGATGACCAATGTACTACAGAGGGTACCGTGTCTTCAAAGATTACAAAGCCTGAAACTAATTCGGGTGAGAACATCTATGCGTATATCATGATCAACAGCAACGACATGATTAACACTACCACCAAGACAATCGACGGAAATAGCTACGATGGCAAGACTTTTAAGGACTTCAGCAAACTTGAGCTGTCAAAGGTTGGAAATCTCACAAATGGTATGGTGATGACCAATGCTCCCGTTGCCAGCAATAAGGGAGGTGCTTCTAACCCTTCAGGGGCTACTATCACCACGCTTACCACACTTGACCCTAATAAGATTTATCCTACCCAGGCTGCTGCCGAGGCAAATCCGGCAGGAGACGTGTATATGGAGCGTGCGGCTGTCAAGGTTACTGTAACGACAACAAGCTTGTCTGGAACGATTACGACTCCCGGTGAAAGCGTAACGTACAATGCTGCATCTATCAAGTGGGCTCTGAGCAATGTAAACACCCAATATTACAACACCCGACAGATGAAAGAATCATGGCTTGGCTATCATGCCCAGGGTGACGGTTCAAACGCAAACATTGAAGGAACGCCCACAGCTGCTTCATTATATCGCTTCGTCAGTGGTTCTGCTATACATGACGGAATCTATCGCACTTATTGGGGAGAAGATGTAAACTACGATGCAGATGCCACATTTAGCGCTCTCGGAGCGGTTGACAAGAATCCAGGCGATAATGCCTATACATTCGAGAACACGTTCGATGTGGATCGTCAAGCGGCAAAGAACACTACAGGAATTGCCGTTTCTGCTACCTTCAATGACGGTAACAGCTTCTATACAGCCAGCACATACGGAGACAACAAGATTCTGCAGGAACCAACTTCTAGCGTGTCTGGAGAGAAAATTCAGGAGTACATTATGACCTACCTCTGCAACAACTATAGTAAGTTCAAGGCGTGGTACGATAATAACGCAAATAACAGGATTACCGTGACCATGAACAATTCAGACGCAACCGATGCTAAAGTCAATAAAGTTACAAAAGCAGCAGATGCAGAGGACCTGCCTTCAGACTTCGGTGAAACCGAGATTAAGGACGCTGTCGACAAAATCATCTTCAAATACTACGAAAATGGTATCGCATACTACAACGTACTCATCAAGCACTTCGGAGACGATGAAACTCCCTGGGATCGTAAGAACCACACTGATAATAACATAGAAGGTGTATATAAGAAGATCAATAAGACATCACTTACAACTACCCCGTCGCCCGAAGACAACTACCTCGGCCGCTATGGCGTAGTGCGCAACAACTGGTATAAGATTGAGATTACAGGTATCAGACAGATTGGTAGCCCCGTCATTGTAACTCCTTCCACTGACCCAGACGACAACGTGGACAACTACCTGAGTGTGAAGATTCACATCACTCCATGGGCTGTGCGCAAGCAGAGTGTAATTCTCTAACGCATGGCTGCGATAAAATGATATACAGGAAAGAGGGACGCGGTGGAAAGCTCTATTGTACACCGCGCCCTCCTTACTGTCATGAATAAGAGAAAGTATTAATGGTGGAAATGAATAGAACCCACCCAAAAAAAGAATACATCAGAATAATGTCTATAATGAAACGTCAACTCATGACAGGTGCGCTCATCGCCAGCCTGACCCTTGCGGCAACGGGATGCTCGATGATGGAGGAAGACCGCTCGGACTGCCCCACAGGACTCTACGTGCGATTCGTCTATGACTACAACACACAGCGTGCCGATATGTTCAAGGATCATGTGGGCTATGTCAACGTTTATGTTTATGACGAGGATGGACACAAGGTGGCTGAGCGAAGTGTGGCCAACACCTATGGTTCCGCTCCTCTCTCGATGTACGGCTATGCCTTGCACTTTGGCACCAACGAGCTGCCAACCGGCCGACGCTACCGGTTGCAAGCCATAGCCATGCAACGACAGTGGGACGAAACCCTGCAAACACCCGGTGCCAAATACAGGCGCACGGAGGTGAACGACACGGCATCGCTACGCATCACCCTCGACCATGCCTCAACTGCCATTCCCAGTACACAGGTTGGCAAACTACACGCCGTAGATAACAAAGCTCCGCTCGACACCCTCTGGCACACCCTGAAGGTTACTGCCCTCGACCCTACCTATGGCAGGCAGTCGCCCTCTTTAGCTGCCACCGAGAAACCCTATTCCATCTATCCCGTGGAGGAACAGATGGTGACGGTGAACGAAGGCTATGCCACCTACGCCACACTGTCGCTCATACGCGACACCAAGCATCTCAACCTCACACTCTTCCAGACAGACAACCCCTCGGAGATGGATGCCGACGACTATGAGGTGGGCATTGTAGATGACAACGCCACACTCACAAGCGACAACAGCGTGGAGCCGGGCGACTCGCTCCTCTATACCCCATACGCCCAATGGACATCGTCACCAAGCACCAACGAAGCCATGGGCCACTACAATATCATGTTCAACCGTATCATATACCCCACTGCCGACAAAGCCTCGGCACAACTGTACATACGCCACAAGTCAACGGGCAAGACGGTGGTGAAAATCGACCTCGCCCGGTATCTTGCCGAATGTCGCATTTCACCCCTGTGGAACTATTCGCCGCAGGAATACTTAGACCGGGAATACGACTACGAACTCAACTTCTTCTTGCAAGGCGACAAATGGAAGTATTGCTCCATCGTCATACACGCCATGCCATGGTCTGTACGCAAGCAGAACGAGGAACTATAGGATAACACGCAACAAAATGAATATTAGTAGAATAACACGCATACTCAATATTCTTTCCATACTGATGGCAACCGTCGGCATGACGGCTTGCCACACGGAGTATGAAGAAGACATGAGCCGGGGCGAGGCATACGTGAGCCTTACCCTGCAGCTGCCGTATGCAGCCACGCGTGCTGTCCCGCAAGGAGGAGAGGAAGGCGACGGACGTGAGGACGGCACCGACGCTGAGAACAAGGTGACAGACGCATGGATATATATACTGCGGCACACCGATGGCATGGATGCGCCTGACGACACTCCGCTGCTATACACAAAATGGTTCAACGATGCCGACACCGAGGAATGGACAACACTGGGAGACGGTGTGGAAATAAAGTTTTCCATCGATGGCTACGACATCCGGGACGGCGACCGTGTGATTGCCGTATGCAATGCCGGAGCATCGTTGCCCAAACCCGCCAATCTCGGAGAACTGCGCAACCAGACTGCTTATGCGGCATGGAACAGGGCAGACGGCACCCGCTTCGTGGTGTCATCTGCCTATAACGACCCGGATGAAGGAAAAATCATAACCACTTCTAACGCAGGAACAAAAGAAGATCCTTTCGTGAGCGACCTGCATATACAGCGTACCGCAGCCCGCATCGACCTGATGTACAACCATGCGGAAAACCTTTCCTCATCCTCCTCCGGAAAAGAACTAATATATAAGGTATATGCCGACCCAAACAACCCATCAAGCACGGTGTTGGCAAAGATGCACCTGCAAAACATCATACCCGTCAACCTGATGCAGCAGAGCAGCTATATGATAAAGCGCGTGACCTCTGATGCTGACATCACATCCACTGTCAGGTATGGAGCCAAGGAACGGACAGCTGCCGACGGCACTCCCGAGAACTATGTGGTGGAGCCGCATACGTTAGAGAAAACAGGAAGCGTCAACGACGGGCAGCTTGACGACTGGTATGGCAACACCCGTGCACAGAAAGTATATACCAATCCCACGTCCTATCTCTCAGCCACAGGCATCGCGTCATACAGCGGCACGGAGACAGCCAAGACGGGCTTAGGCGACAATTTCACGCACATCATGACACTGGCATATACCAACGAGAATACGCAGGACAAAGACCATCAAAGCACCGACTTCATCACGGGACTGCTGCTCAGGGCTGTATATGAACCTGCAAAAGTATATACCGACAAGGACTGCACCACCGAATACACTCCCATGACCGACTACGCCACGGGGCACACCTTCTGGCGCTACTGTCCCACCCGCACGGAGATGAGGGAGGCCGACTGCCTCTACTTCTCCAATCAGGCGGCAGCCGAGGGCTATCGGGCAGCGCATCCCTCCGACATGGCGGAGATAACGGAGTTCACCGATGGCGTATGCTATTATAACGTGTGGCTTCGCCATGCCAATATAGATAGCGATCCGCACCTCCCCTTCCCCATGGAATATGGCATTGTCAGGAACAACATCTATCGTGTGGGACTGAGCAAGGTGACGGGTCCGGGCACGCCGACACCCGACCTGAAGGCTCCCGACCATCTCTATCTGCGCATCTTCGTGCGCGAATGGAATCTCAGGAAGCAACCGACTATCAGACTATGATACAATCCATAACGGCATAAGATCATAACGACATACAATCATGAGAAGAAACACCATAAAGCACCTCATGCTGGCATTGCTCACGGCACTCATTGCCGCATCCTGTTCGGAGGACAACACCGACGACCAGGACAGCGAAGGCAGGACAGTGGCAGTGGAAATGGTCATCAGCACACGTGCGACAGGCACGCCCGAAGCCGCCCAGGCAGATGTGGAGAAGATACACACCTGGTGGGTGGCATTTGTAGATAAGAACGGCATCGTGCGCCGTGTGGCGAGTCGCCCGTCATCATTCACCTCGTATGTGGACGAAGAGCGCGTGGAGATGAATCTGCCTACGGGCACCTACACCATCTATGCCTTTGCCAACATCAGTAAGGAGGAACTGAAATCGAAGACAGGCGTTGAGTTCGTGGAGGGTAGCGCATACCCGTCAGCCGTAGAAACTGTAGGATATGCGCTTGCCATGCCTTGGGCTCAGGACAAGGAACTGCCCATGTCGGGCAAGCAGGAAGTGAGGGTGACCGGGCGCACCAACGAGGTGTTCTCCATAGAGGTTGTGCGCATACTGGCGAAGATGGAGGTGAGGTACAGCAACGAGTCGCGCAAGAAGATAACAATCAACAGTCTGAAATTGTCGCAGTCGGAGACGGACAACGTGCCCCTGCTGCCCAACTACACTTATTTGGAGTCGGGATGGGACAGCGATGAGCCCTGCAAGGCGCGGGACTATGTGCGCCCATATGCCTCACTGTTGGCTGCCGCTCCCGTGCTGGACGCATATACCGGCGGTTCCGCTAAGGGGTATAATGACTGCTTCTATGTGCGTGAGTCGCAGGCCAACTACAACGTCACGGGGCGATACCTGATGGCAGTGAACATCACCCGCGAGGGAGGACATGCCGAGGACCTGCTCTTTGCCCTGACAAAAGACCTGCGCTCCATCTACCGCAACGACCATATCGTCATCCCCATCATCCTGAGCGACTATCAAGTGAGCCTCGGCGTCAACTTCTATCCTCCCATAGGCGGCTATCCCGCCGTCATCACCGGGGAGAGCGACGAGGGCTTCTATTGCAAGTTCGGCACAGAAGGCGACTTCGAGATATATCCCAAGGTGGAGGACACCTACAATGGCTATGCCTTGCTCTACGGTACGGGCGACCCGAAGTTCACCTATAGCATCGCGGCGATTAGTGACCCTTCCCACATCTTCACCACTGAGCCCACTGTCACATCCACAGGCGAGATACTGGGTGAGCTAAGTACAGGAAAGGGAACAGCCTATGTGGATGTAGAGATAACGGTGAGCCGCACAGGAGTCACCGACCAAATATACGACAGACGAATTTATATTATCAGAGAATGATGAAGACGACTATACATATATATAATACGCGCAAGACATGGCTGATGCTGTGTCTCCTGCTGGCCACCTTACAGGTGAAGGCTCTTGACAAGATTGGCAATGTGTATTGCATCCACAATGCCACTGAACTAAATGAGTTCGGCCAATTGATAGCCGATGGTGAAACCAATGCCAACGGTATGCTCATGAACGACATTGACTTCTCAGGGTGGACTTATTGGGAACCCATCGGCGGCAGGGCAGGAAACAATCCTTACTGTGGACATTTCGATGGAGGTGGACACCGCATCAGGAACTTCAATATAGATAACGATAACGCCAGCAGGAACTGGAACGCTCAAGGTGTATTCGGCACAGTGACGGCAGGATGCGTCATTGCCAACCTCATTTTCGACAACAGTTGTAGCATAAAGGGCCAGAACTATGTGGGAGGTATTGCCGGTGAGGTGAGGGGCGATGCCGCAGGTACGGTTAAATTCGTCAACTGTGGTAATGAAGGAAGTGTAACAGGTAATACTACTTCAGGAGAAAGAACCGGTGGTATATTGGGAGGCAGTTCAAGCACGGTGATACAAATAGAGTTTAAGAACTGCTATAATTCAGGAAATGTCAAAGGCTATAGCTGGTGCGGAACCATATCGGGCAAAATTGAATCTTCTACCAACGCCACTGTAACCAATTGCTACAATATCGGATCTGTCCAGGAAATATGCGGTACATCCATGCATCTTGTCGCCAACTGTTCAACATACAACAATTGTTACTTTTTGTCAGGCACCATAAACCAAGGCAATGCAACAGCCGTAAGCACTGCAAATGATTTGATTGGCAAATTCGGCGATGACTACGAAGGCCTTTATCCCTATGTCCCTACGTTCGACAACGGATACTATCAGATAGGCAATTTGAGAGCCATGAAGTGGTTCCGTGATATGGTGAACAACTACCTCTCTGTAAATGCCCGGCAAACAGCCGCCATCGACCTGACGGGCATTGATTGGATTCCCATCGGCACCTACAGCAACAACTTTACTGGCTACTACGACGGGGGCTGGCATGATATTGACGGCATCAACCACCCCTTGTTCGGCGTAAGCTATAACGCCCACTTCACCCGGATAGCGATAAAGAGTGGTACCATCTCGCCAACGGTAATGGGCAACGGAGAGGTGCAGACGGGCAGCATCGTGGCACAGTCGTGGGCCTCGGACGTAGGCAGCAGCACCATGACCTTCTGCTACAGCCTCGCCACATTGACGCAGGATGACACGAAATATACGCGTCCCGATGGCACCGAGGTACAGAGCATGGACATTGGCGGACTGGCAGGGCGATATGAAGGAACAATGGAGAATTGCTTCTTTGCCGGCACCATCAATTCCACACATACCGAAAATAGTGCAGGCGGATTGATAGGTGCATGCAATGGAGCAAACAAGACACACCTGTGCAAGTCATACGTGGATGCCCACATCAATGCTACAAATCCATTACAGGGAAAGTTTGTCGGATGGATGAGTGAGGGCAGTATCGTTGAGTATTGCGTTATTAACAAAAACTGCGGCATAACAGATGACCAATGGGGAGGTCCTTGGACTGGCAATAATGCAGCAAACGCAACACTTACCGCTCTCGTCAATACGGACGATTTCTCTACAGGTCAGGCATGTTGGTATTTGAATAAGAAGACAAGCGAATCCCCCACATGGTTTCAGACACTCGGCGTGGACTCCCATCCTGTATGGAAGGATGCAAAGGTAGTGTATGGAGGAACCTCTACTGGTATATACTACAATGGAATTACGGGCTTCACCCACTATATAGGCGATGTGTATTCTGGCACAAATACATGGCTTGGCAGCGAGACCCCGTCCTCATTGCAATACCCCGGCGGAAGTTGGAAGACCAACACCGATGACCCGAGGATTAATCCGGGAGCGAAAATCCAGCGTGTGCATGAGTTGGAGAGAGATGTGTGGGTCATTCCAGGGCAGGAGGTCAAGCTGATACCTTTCAGCGATTTCGACTGGGATGGCAGGACCCAGTATTATGACAACTATGTCAGATGGTACGACTACACGACGGATACAAGAAGCAGCAAACTGCAGTTTCCGGGTCAGGGCATAATTACTATAGACAAGGGCGTGGTGGGAGGACTGTACCTGACCTCCAGTCGCTCAAACGGTGCGTACGCCATGTACCATTCATCTGCGGATGCCTCTGACGATGTGCTGGACGTGATTGCCATGGATGCCTCCGCAACGATGTCTGACGCGAATATGATGAACACTGCTGAGGAAGGCTACAAGACAATAAACGAGCCCACCCTACTCTTCCGCCATATCTTCAACGTGCGTAACGCCAAAAAGCGTGCCGACGGGATGACCACCGACGTGACGGCAAACAACAACTATATCACTACCCACAAAATTCAACTGATGGCTCCCAAGGGAGTGCCCTTCCAATATCGTCTGGACTGTCCCGAAAGCAATTTGTGGGACGACACTGCCACGCCCACCGACTACTGGTACAAGAAGAGCGACGGAAGCTACGGGCAGGTGTGGCACTATGTGGTGGAGACCAAATTCAACGGCATCACCTACGAGACCAAGAATAATGAAACCATGGAGAAGGGCAGGGCATATACCTACAAGGCGCGAGGCAATTCGAACCTGATGCTCTATATGCTGGACCCGCAGGTGGGTACCTACGAAATCACCCTCTATGCAGCCGATAAGAACGGCAATAAGATTAACATCCAAGGGACAAGCACCCCCATCAAGTTGATGGCATATACGCTGGTCGTGATGGACGAGCAGGATGCCAATATGGTGACGGAAGAAGACTTGTATGCCGAAGCCAACAAGGACAAGTATCATCACCAGTGGTCTTCGGTGATGAAGGAATTCTACGGTTCGCCCAAGACATCGGTGACCTTCGACGACATCGACCCTGCACTCTGTGCCAACGTGTGGGGCTTTGGTGGTGAAGGGACGGCGAAAATATACCGCTGGCCGCGCAAATGGGAGGAATCGTCGTATGCCTTCGGCTACAGTCAGCGGTACGACTACAACATGTACGTAGTGGCAAATGATGCATCCGCCACTCCCTATCATAATGCATGTACCCTATTGTCCCAAGACAACGCATATCCCTATAAGGACTATGTCAATTTCGACCGCCTTTATGCCGACACCAAAGGCAAGCAGCAGGGATTCTTCTACTACACCAATGCCGCCAGTGACCCCGGGCGCATGACGGTGCTCAACATCGGCAAGAACTTCTGTACGGGCACGGAGGTCTTCGTGTCGGCATGGGTAAAGGAGATGTCAAGCACTGCGGAGACGGCCAACGTGGTGTTCTCCTTCAAAGGCGTGGATGCTGATGGCAAGGAGACCACCATCAACAGTTTCGTGACGGGATACGTGACAGGAGGAGACAACACGAAGACAGGATATGGCAATGCTAGCGCAGAAACAGCCAACAACCCCGACGACCGCGGCAAGTGGATGCACGTATATTACCATTTTCCTGCTGATGGAGCCGGCTACGACCATTACATCATCTCGGTGGAAAACAACTGCGTTAGCTCAGGCGGTGCCGACTATGCCATCGACGACATTGAGGCTTTCGTGTGCCGCCCCACGGTGGAGGCACGGCAGCTGAAACCCGTATGCAACGGTACGGTCTACACCAACCTGCTGCTCACCGTCGATTTCGACCGTCTGCTGAAAGCCTTCGCCAAGACAGATGCATCATCAGAAGGTAGCGCAACCACCCAGACACTCGACTATTGCTTTGTGCGCAAGGATGTGTATCAGGAGGAGTTTAATGCACAGAAAGCGGCAGGCAAGACAGACGAAGAGGCTGATGCCGCTGCATTCGACAAGGCCTTGGTGAGGGGAGCATACGGTACTGATGACACCTCAAAGCCCACCTACACTTATGGACAGCTTACCTACAGCACGCACTACGACAGCAACCCGAGATACGACGAGAAGAATCAGAACACATGGCAAAAGCGACAAGCCATGAGCAAGGAGCCGGTCAACGGTTTGCGCTCACTAGTGTTCCCAAGCGATGCCAACGATGGAAACATGAAGATAGGCTCCACCTACATGATCTCCATCATCGACCATAATAGCGCAAACCCTGGGGCAAGCGATTTCAAGTTCTATGACGAGTGTAGCAAGGTGAGCGAATTCACGGTTATTTTCTCAGGAGAGGTGAAGGTGGATGGACAACTGCTGAGCAAGGAAGACGGCACCAGCGTGTGTGCCAACCAGAAGCCCAAGGTAACCATCGACCTCAATGGAATCGGTGTGGGCGGTGAACTGCATAAGATAACCAATGCCTATTTCGATTGGTACTACGGTCCGCTGAATACCCAGGCTAACTATGAAGGCTGTTATAACAATGCCCAATACAATGGGGTTCAGCTCGACGATGCATTAGCTCATTTCCGCGATATATATTATGAGGCGACAGAGGCGGATTTCCTCAACCCGTCAAAATGTCCCGTTGCAGGCAATTACACTCAGGCGCACTACGAGTGCATCAAGCACTTCCTCGACGAGGGACTGCTCAGTCTCTACCTCAACGCCAACACGGTTTCCACCATGGAGCAGTTCAACAAGGAGTTCTCTGAATCTGAGAAATTCTACATCGTGGCAGTTCCCTTCGACCCCCAGCCTTACATGAACTACAAGTATTGTCTGGACCCCATACAAGTTACCTTCAACCTCAACACACGCCAACCGGACATGAAGGACGGTGACGACCAGGGTCTCATCCACTATCCCGCCAGCATGGCCGATGTGCCTCTGCGCATAGGACTGCGCCAGCTTTGGAAGGCAAGGATGAACGACTCGGGAACCATCGAGTCGGTGAAGGCTACGGACGTAGGCAACTATGTGTTCCTGCCATTGAGAAACATTTCGCCGGTAACTGAGGGTGTGAAATCATTGATAGAAAAAGCCGACGACGACTTCATCTATCTGACGGCTTCCGACGACCCCCATGTGGCGGCAGGAAAGTCGGGTGCCCTGAAGGTCAGCACCGATGCCGCGGAGGGCGACATAAGGGTTATCGGCAAGGTAGTGGACATCACGGCCGACCGCGACAACAAGAAGAACAACAAGTGCCACCTGGGATTCATCCGCAACTTCAAATTCAGGGAAGGATATAGCTATACCGTCAAGTTTCACTTCCAGGAGAATTATTCGGGAGTGGCGGGAGACCATACCGATGTCTGCCCGGGCGACGTTGTTTGCACCATCAAGGTGGTGCCCGAATACCAGAAGTGGACGGGGATGGTGAATGACGACTGGAACAACGATGGGAACTGGCAACGCGTGTCGAAAGAAGACCTGCACGTGACGGGTGACGAATGGAATGACTTTGTGACGGATGGAGGAGAGGCAGGCAACTATGCGAACGACAACAACGGCAGTTTTGTACCTGCCGACTTCACCAAGGTCATCATTCCTGCAGATGCAACGCGCCAGCCCAAGTTGTATGACCTGAGGACAGGCAATGTCGTTGACGTGACCTTCACAGGACACTCCCAACAGATTCCCTTCATCCAATCCCTGACAGGAGGCGAAGGCATAGGCTTTGCCACGGAAGACATCAACTACCACATGTCATCGGTAGATACTGATGGAGGCAACGTGGCTTGCCGCACCTGGTATGACCACACCTGCCAGCAGATCCATTTCAAGCCCCATGCTGAGCTGCTCAACCAACAGCACCTCTACTACGAGAAGGCATGGGTGGACATCGAACTGGAGCCATGGCTGTGGCATACGCTCGCATCGCCGCTGAAGGGAGTGGTAGCAGGCGACATGTATCTGCCCTCAGCTACAGGCAGACAGGAGACTCCGCTGTTCCAGCCCATCACCTTCAACACCACCGACTACAATCGCTTCAATCCCGCCGTCTATCAGCGTGGATGGGACAAGGCAAAGGCTACGGTGTTCCATCTCGACGGCACACAATCGGATGTGATGGTGTCAACCACCTGGAGCCATGTATATAACGACGTGAACGAGGCATACTGCTCGGGTAATGGTTTCAGTATAAAGGCAGAACTGCCCAACAGCACCCAGACTGACACCAAAGTGCTGTTCCGACTGCCCAAGGACGATAAAAAATATCTGTACTACAACTCCGCAGGCGACAAGACGGGAAACGAGACGAACATCGTGGCTGACAGCGAGACACGAAGCTACAGGCTCTATGACCTGACGGATGCCATCGCTGCCGTACAGACTCGGAACGCCGGCAAATACTTCCTCATTGGCAACCCCTTCATGGCTCATCTGGACATGGCAAAGTTCTTTGCACAAAACCCGCAATATGCACCCAAATACTGGATGATGAGCAGTGATGGACAGCGTGCCGCCATTATGGATGAAAGCACAGGTGGCTTTGTGGGAACAGCCACGGGGACGATACCGCCGATGCAGGGATTCTTTGTGCAGGCCAAGGAGATGGGTGAAAAAACGATTCCCAGGTTCACGGCAGAGATGATGACATTGGGCGGACAATCCTCTCCCGACGGCACCACACGTTCGGGCATGTCATCATCAATCCTCACTATCACTGCCTCCGACGGTGTGAACGGTAACTCAAAAGCCATGGTATGCGTTGACGGGAACACTTCTGAAGGCTTCCGCAGCAGTGAGGACATGGAACTCTTTGACGACGGGTTGGCTGAATATGCCAAGGTCTATACCATGGCAGACACCATCGCCACCTGCATCAACCAGGTACCTACCATAAAACGGATACCCTTGGGAGTGGTGGCTACTGATGACGCCGTCACCGAACTCACCTTCAGTGGCGCAGCTACCAATGACGTGACACTCTACGACAAGTCCACCGGCGACAGTATTCCGCTGCATGAAGGTATGAAATACAGCGTGAAGGGCAGCAGTCATGCCCAACTATACCTTGTGGGCAACGGCATGCTGTCATCTGACCAGCAAGGCAATATCACGATACAAACCGAGGGGCGAAAGGTGAACGTACTGTCCATGCCACAACAGATGAAGGTGGAAGCGTATTCCGCCATGGGAGTGCTCGTAAAGACAGCCGAAGGCAATACGGGCGAAGTCACGTTGACCCTTCCTTCTGAGGGAGTCTATGTGATAAAATGCGTGGGAGATACATGTTCTGCCTGCAAGAAGATAATGGTTCTATGATTCCACCTGTTCCTGTCTCCATTGTATGAGTTACACGAATAATTAGGGTGTACAGTTTGATGTGCAAAAGTTGAATATCATAATTCTGAAGTTCATGTAGGTGATTGTCGCACTGTAAGCGCAAAAGCGTAGATAACAGCAGGACAAATAACGCTTTTGCACTTACAGCGCGCATTGACAATGTCTCCTTACACCCAGGGTACCGCTACGCTCTACCCTGGGCTATGTGCTTCTGCGCTTACAGCGCGTGCTGGTCACTGTATTTTCTGCGAGCAAGTAGTCTGAGTAAATCAGGAACAGCACAGGTTCCATTTTGGGTACATCAAACTGGACAGCCTAATTATTTAATTACAGCGCAAAGGTAGTGATTATAATTCATACCACCCAAATAGGGGTTGGATGCTTACGTTTATCCTAATGCAGAAAAGATTATCATGGTGTGTGACAATCTCAACACCCATAACAAAAGTTCTTTCTATGAGTCATTTCCGCCAGCAGAAGCACTAAGACTCGCCAAAAGATTCGAATTCCATTATACACCCAAGCATGGAAGTTGGCTCAACATAGCAGAGATTGAGTTGTCTGCGTTATCTAAACAATGCCTCGGGAAACGGAGAATTGATAATTTGGAAGACTTGAACTCTGAACTCGAGAATGGCACACTGATAACCTGAGTTCGGGATAAGAAAGTCTCTATAAAAGTTGGTAATCTCAATAATTTTTAGTACCTTTATGGTTGTAAATCAATTAGTTATAAAGTAAAAGGATACTATAGTTATGGAGATTACCAAGGACAAAATTACTGAAATTTTCTGTATTATCGATGATTTTTGCCAAGAATATGATAAAGAGATTGCCCGCATGTCCATTTGTGAGCCTGACGGGCGTAAGCACCGCAATCGGAAATGTACTATGAGCCGGTCGGAAATCATGACAATACTCATCTGCTTTCATTTCAATACTTTCCGCAACTTCAAGCATTATTACCTCTTTTATGTCAAGGTTCACCTGCACGACTTGTTCCCAAAGCAGCTCTCATATAACCGCTTTGTTGAACTCGAGTCCAGAGTCGCGGTTGAGATGATGCTGT
>OLSQ01001814.1_pt1 | contig 16676 bp, 18 predicted proteins | sample 1672561 | NCBI WGS metagenome assembly OLSQ01 (sample SAMEA3136699, study PRJEB25190) | human gut metagenome | biome: human gut; feature: human-associated habitat; material: faeces | place: Austria | collected 2013 | reverse complement strand
GGGTTTTCGCCGTTTTTACGGTCAAAAAACACAAAGGTAGAATGACAGATGAAAACCACTTATTCTGCCTCTTCCGAGAGAAATGAACTCTCGTACAACCGAATAACAGCCAAAGAGCGCATGGATACGAAATAGTCCATGCGCTTTTTTATGCCCAAAATCTTTAGAAAGGAATATCGCATGAAGGATAAAACCGACCTGCCAAAGGTAAAAGCAACAGCCCGTTCTTTGCTCCTCACGGACATACACGAAACAGAGTTCTCGCCCGTAATTGTCAGCCACCCTTTCACCGACTCCGGCTTCGTTGCAGCTCCAAGCGTAGACGGCGAGATCGGACTGCTCAACATCACCGAGAGCGATGCAGACCAAAGATGGTGGCGTGAGTATATGGGCAAGGTCATCGATAAAACCTATATCCAGACAAAAATGCTGAACACAGGCAAGGGCCCTGCGGTCTATTCCCTGCGCGCGCAGGCAGATAAGCAGGCGTATCAGTCCGAAATGAAGCACCGCTTGGAGAATACCCCCAATCTGAAAATCAAGCAGGCGGAAATCGTGGATATCCGTATGGAGAATGGCAGAGTCAGCGGCGTTGTGACTGCCGCAGGTGCGGTATACGATTGTAAGGCGGCTGTGCTTTGCATGGGGACGTATATGAAGGCGCGCTGCCTGACGGGTGAGCATATCACCGAAAGCGGCCCCAATAACCTCATGCCTGCCACGAAGCTTTCCGCAAGGCTCAGAGAAATGGGCATTGATTTATTCCGTTTCAAAACGGGCACGCCTGCCAGAATGAATAAAAATTCTCTGGATTTAGAGAAAATGCAGCCGCAGTACGGGGATGAAAATATCGTGCCGTTTTCCTTTGCGCATACAGCGGAGGATATTGCGAAGCCGCAGGTGCTTTGTTGGCTGACCTATACCAACGAAAAAACACATCAGATTATTCGGGATAACCTCGACCGCTCGCCTATGTTTGGCGGCGTGATTGAGGGAACAGGCCCTCGCTATTGCCCCTCCATCGAGGATAAGGTGGTGCGCTTTGCGGATAAGGAACGCCATCAGCTTTTCGTAGAGCCGGAAGGAGAAAATACTGAGGAGATGTATATCCAAGGCATGAGCTCCTCTCTGCCGGAGGATGTGCAGATTGCCATGTATCGCACGATTCCCGGTCTGGAGCATTGCGAGATTACGCGCTTTGCCTATGCCATTGAATATGACTGCATCGATGCAACACAGCTGAAATTGTCTCTGGAATTCAAGGATATTCCAGGTCTGTTCAGCGCAGGGCAGTTTAACGGCTCCTCCGGCTATGAGGAAGCGGCGGCGCAGGGGCTTATCGGCGGCATCAACGCGGCACATTTCGTACAGGGCAAGGAGCCTCTGGTTTTGCAGCGTTCTGATGGGTATATCGGCGTGCTGATTGATGATATCGTGAATAAGGGCACAAGAGAGCCGTATCGCATGATGACAAGCCGCGCGGAATTTCGTCTGCTGCTGCGGCAGGATAATGCCGACCAGAGATTAACGCCCATCGGCTACAGAATCGGCTTGATTTCGCAGGAAAGATATGATGCCCTTCTGGAAAAGGAACGTCTTGTTGCGGCGGAAATCGACCGCGTACAGCATGTAACCATGGGACCGAGTGCGCCTGTGCTTGCCCTTCTGGAAAAATACGGCACGGCACCGATTAAAAACGGCGCACGCCTTTCCGATTTGCTGAAGCGTCCGCAGTTAAGCTATGAAGCATTGGCGGAAATCGACCCCGAACGCCCCGATCTGCCGCAGGATGTGCAGGAGCAGGTCAATATCCAGATTAAATATGCAGGCTATATCGACCAGCAGCTCAAGCAGGTGGAGCAGTTCAAAAAGCTGGAGGGCCGCCTTCTGCCGATGGAGCTGGATTATGAAACCATACAGGGACTGCGCCTGGAGGCAAGACAAAAGCTGAATCTGGTGCGTCCGGAAAATCTGGGACAGGCCTCCAGAATCACAGGGGTATCCCCTGCGGATATTTCTGTTCTGTTGATTTATATGGAGCAAATGAAGCGTAAGCATTAAAAATATGAGAAAGGAAGGTGATGGGATGAAAGGATTTTTTTTGCCTTGGAACGAAAGGGAAAAACAGGTGAAACGGGGAGAGAAAAAGCTCTATCTGCCGAAGGAAACGCTTTCCCTGACGGATGCCGCCTTTGATACCCATAAGCCTGCCTATGTTTCCCTGCCAAACCCAAGAGGGACACTCCGTTCCTTTTTGCAGGCGGTGGAAAGTGGAAAAAAGGACGAAGCTATGGGCTATTTTTCCGAAAGAGTCGCTGAGGTGGTGGATTATGAGGAAGTGGCAGGCTTCTTAAAGGATTTGAAGGAATATCATTGCTTTCTGGAGGACGAGGGCGCAGGTATCCGCCGCGTTTCTGTTGCCAAGAAAAGCAAAAAGGACAGAGAGGTGTTTGCCTTTCGCATGGTGGCGGAGCCAAACGCCTTCGGCACATGGAAAATTTTCAGTATCGAGAGAGAGGGGAAGGAATAAATGGAAAATCGGGCATTGCTCAGGGATTGCTGTGAACAGATGGGTGTTTCTCTGGGAGAGAAAGAGACGGAGCAGTTCATGACCTATCTTTCTCTGCTGTTGGAATGGAATGAAAAAATGAACCTGACTGCTATCACCGAGCCGCGTGAGGTGGTGCTGAAGCATTTTGCCGATTGCCTGAGCCTTGTTCCCTGCGTGGAATGGAGGGACGGCATGCGCGTGATTGATGTCGGCACAGGTGCAGGCTTTCCGGGGATTCCCGTAAAAATTGCCTGCCCTGAAATTGAACTGACCCTTCTGGATTCCCTGCAGAAGCGCATTGGCTTTTTGCAGGAGGTCGGCAGTCAGCTTGGTCTGGAGGGTGTCCACTATGTCCATAGCCGTGCGGAGGATGGCGGACAGAACCCGCAGTACCGTGAAGGGTTCGATTTGTGCGTTTCACGCGCAGTTGCAAATCTTTCTGTTCTGGCAGAATATTGCCTGCCTTTTATTAAGGTCGGCGGCAGGCTTGCGGCACTGAAGGGCCCTGATGCCGCGGCAGAGGCAGAGCAGGCAAAGGGCGCACTGAAAAAGCTGGGCGGCAGATTGGTAGAAATTAAGGATGTTGCGATTCCCCATACCGATTTGTCCCATAAGCTTGTGTTCATCGAAAAAATCGCACCTACCCCGAAAAAATACCCCCGAAATGCAGGGAAAATTAAAAAGGAACCTCTTAGTTGAGTCTGAAAAAGCCTTTGTCGGCACGGTTTGTGTCGATATGGGCTTTTTTTTGTGGAACGGTTTTTCTCCAAGCGGAATTTTGCTGTGATATTATGAAAAAAACAAGAAATAAAGCTATTGATGAAGAAATAAAATATTTCCCAATCTTTCCCAATCTTTCCCACGCACAAAATATGAAATATTTTGTGCAAATAGAGTCCAGAGGGTTACCCTCTGGTGGGGTGTTGGGGCAAAGCCCCAAGGTCTTAAAGGAGGTAAAAATATGGAGGTTTTGAAATTTTCGGAAATGCGGCTCAAAAAGGATAAGGTGGTCTTTCAGCTGCCCATACATAAAATCCGCTCTAACCCCTATCAGCCGCGAAAATACTTCAACCGCACTGCACTGGAGGAGCTGGCGGACAGCATCCGCGCCTACGGTATTTTGCAGCCGATTACCGTCCGTAAAATGAGCGGCGGTGCCTATGAATTGGTCGCCGGAGAACGCCGCCTGCGCGCCGCCGAGCTGGCAGGTCTGGAAACTATCCCTGCAATCCTCATGCAGGTCAGCGACAGCGATAGCGCCGTGATGGCATTCATCGAAAATATCCAACGCCAGAACCTCAGCTTTTTGGAGGAGGCGGAGGGCTATCGTAATATGATGGAGGACTACGGACTGACACAGGAGGAGCTTGCGGCAAAGCTTTCCAAAAGCCAGTCCTCGATTGCCAATAAGCTGCGGATTCTCAAGCTGGAGGACAGCGTCAAAAAACTCCTGCTGGAGCATCATTTTACCGAACGCCACGCGCGCGCCCTGTTAAAGCTGCCCGATGAGGAAAGCCGCCTGTTCGTCCTCGCACAAATGATACAGGAGGAAATGAACGTGAAAAAAACAGAAGAGCTCGTTGAGGCAACCTTGGAGCAGATGCGCCCCCGTTTCCCCGAAAAGGGCGAGCAGAAGGAAAAACGCTATGTCCGTTCCTCCGATTTTCGCCTGTTCACCAATACCATCAAGCAAAGCGTTGAGGTCATTCGCCGTTCGGGTGTGGATGTGGTCTATGAGGATAAGCAGGATGCCGATTGCTGTGAAATTCTGATTCGGATTCGCAAAAACGCCGTGGAATCGGCTTGAAATTTTCCCATCTGCGGTTTATAATCGTTACCATATAGAACGTAACGAAATACCATGGAGGGGGAAAGCCGCATGAAGGAAAAAGGGATTCTCATTCGTGCCGATTATGGGCATATTGCACTGCATTTGAGAGAAATTATGGAGGAAAGAGGCATCACGCGCAATCAGCTTGCCAAACGGATTGATGCACGCTTTGAGGTTGTGAATAAATGGTATCAGGGGGAGCTGGAAAAAATGGATCTGGATATCCTCGCGCGTATCTGCTATGCACTGGACTGCACAACAGAGGATTTACTGGAATACATACCGGCGAAGCCTTGCTAAGTCGAAATAAAAAGAAACCTCGAGGGATTCCCCGAGGTTTTCAATTTATATTAAATTGGATGATCGAATGTTTTATCTAATTTCATAAACGTAGCGGTTGCTGTTCCGATGAGGACATCCTTCCCCTTGCGGTTCACATGTCCTTCTGCCATCATGCTGACGAGCGTCCGCCCCAGATGGGTAATCCGCACGCGGTATTCCACCACATCGCCCAGAAATACGGGCTTGAGAAAGGTAGTTGTCAGATTGACGGTGGTAATCTGGTGCTGCTTTGCGTAATAATGGCAGGTTAAGCCGAAGGCAACGTCAAAGCAGGTGATGATGATGCCGCCGTGCAGGGTGCCGCCGGGGTTCTGCTCCCAGGGAAGTGCCTCAAATGCAATGCAATTTTCTCTTTTTTCAAAATCGCAGGAAACAAACTGCGGCTGCAGCCGCACCAGTACGCCCTTGTTGGAAATGGGGTTTTCGGGATGTCCAAGCTGAGACATCCATTGCTCCATGTTTTCCTGCGAGGAAATTTCGTCTTTTAATGTAACCATTATCTATCCTCCCTTATTCGTTCACAGCCATAAATGTTGCTGTCGCAATCCCTGCCAGAATATCGTCCCGCTCTAAGCGAACCTCGGCCTTTACAGTCGCGAGGGTGCGCCCAAGGGAATCCAGCTGGCATTGGATATGGAAGATATCTCCTGCAAGGACAGGCTTGAGGAAGGTGACATTCATTGTAACGGTAACAACGGTTGGGGCGCTCAGATGTGTATAATAATGCGCCAGAAGGCCCATGGAGGTATCCAGTGCGGTAGAAATGATGCCGCCATGCATGATATTTTCAGGGTTCAGCTCCCATTCCTGCGCGTGATACGCCATGTCTATCGTGCCTTTTACAAAGTCACAGGTGACAAAAACGGGGTCCATCTGCGGAATTACCCCATGGTGCTTGAGTTCAGAACCGGGCAGCATGGCATTTTGAAAAAAGGTTTCCATGTCCTCCTGCGAAAGCCCGGATATTTTGGTCCAGTGTTGCATGTATCAGTTCTCCTTACTTAAAAAATATGTGATTGGTTTAAAAATTCATTGAGATTTTCCAGAAATGCCTTGCTGTTTTCCATGTGGGGCAAAGCACCTGTGTTTTCAAACAGTGCGAAGGAACCGAAGTCCTTCATTTTTTCTGCCGTATCGAAGGCAGAGGTCGGGTTCAGCCTGTTTTCCTCGCCCCAGATCATCAGAAACGGGACAGAAAGCTTTTCAAAGGCAGGCTTGGTATCTGCTGCCCAGAAGCGTGTTTTCAGGCAGGCAAAGGTTGCCTGTGCATGCGTGCCGAAGCGTGCTGCCCGTGCATATTGCTGCACCAGCTCCGCGGAAACGGTTTCCTTTGCGAAAATCGCCTGCTCCAGTGCGGCTCTGATTTTCCATTTGCTTGTGCCGATGAGAAAATGCTCCGTGCCTGCAATGGGGGAGAGCAGGAGCGAAAGCTGTTTCGTGTCCTCGTTGGTCGCAAAGCCGTTCCCGATGCCCTCCGGGGAAATGAGCACCATGCGGCGGATATCCTTCGGGTACAGCAGAGAAAGCAGTAAACCAAAATCCGCACCGCCATTCGCACCGCAGAAGCAGACGGGATGACCGATGACATCCTCGATGAATGCATGCAGCAAATTTGCATATTGATATGCTGTCCATGGCTTTTCGGGACAGAAAGAATTGCCGAAGCCGGGCAAATCCGGAACGTATACATGGTAATCCTCCGCCAGGGCATCAATCACCGCATCCCATTCTCTGCCGGATGCACCAAGCATCATGCTGTGTACCAGAACCAGAGGCTTGCCGTGCCCTACGGAGCGATATGCAATTTCGCCTTCCTTTGCATGGTATGTTTCCATAACATGGGTTTCATCCTTCTTTTTGCGTGCCATCCGCAGGCAGACCTGCTGATAGCCGGCAAGACCTGCAAGCAAAGCGCCGATTGCGCCGAAAAAGCCGAGAAAATATTTTGCAAGTGCATTTTTCATATCAAAAACCTCCTTATTGGAAGAAATTATCCTACTCTATATTATGCGCCCAAATTCTGCATTTGAAAAGAGGAAAATTCATAAGATAGTCTGAAGAATTTTTTAAGGGGTGGCGGAGATGGAAGGATTTTCGATTTTGGCAGGACAGCTGTTTCTCATCCTCTGCGTGCAGTCGGTTCTGGAGGCAATGGCATCCAAATGGCAGAGCGGCTTTATGCAGAAGCCCATTGAATTGGGATGCTATATCGCCAGCCTTGCGGTGGTTTTGCGGTTCATGGAAACCTATCTTCTGGATATTCTGCGCGCCCTGACGCATTTTTTTTGAAAGTACAAAATTTTTATAAAAAATACTTGACGAAAGGTGGAAAGAATGATAATATACTTCTTGTACTCAGCACGAGTTACGCCGATGTGGCTCAATTGGCAGAGCAGCTGACTTGTAATCAGCAGGTTATCGGTTCGAGTCCGATCATCGGCTTACTTTTTTTATTAGTGGTTTCTTTGGGTCTTTAGCTCAGTTGGTTAGAGCATCCGGCTCATAACCGGACGGTCCCGGGTTCAAGTCCCTGAAGACCCACTTATTCTTAATTGCATATGGCTCAGTAGCTCAGTTGGTTAGAGCGCCGGCCTGTCACGCCGGAGGTCGAGGGTTCGAGCCCCTTCTGAGTCGTTTTGTGGAAGTTTAGCTCAGCTGGGAGAGCATCTGCCTTACAAGCAGAGGGTCACAGGTTCGAGCCCTGTAACTTCCACTTTTTTTATGCAAAAAAGTATCCCTCCTGCGAAATGCGGTGAGGGTCTTTTTATTGCGAACAGCGAGGAAAAATACAGAAAGAGGAACGGGGGAAATTCTATGCAGTCAAATTGCGAAACCTGTATGTATTTTGGATATGACGAGGAATTTGAGGAATATTTCTGCGAAGTGAATCTGGATGAGGATGAAATGGAAAAATTTCTCACGGACAGCTTTCAAGGAGGCTGTCCCTATTACCGTTTGGAGGATGAATACCGGACGGTGCGTAAGCAGATGTAAAGAAAGGGTCGAAACAATCAAAATTGTTTCGACCCTTTTTTCGGTATAACGTGAAAAAGTAGGGAAATGCAGCTACGAATCAGCGGATGGATTGATAATTCTGTAAAATCCGGATATACTAACAACAATTTACGAAGCTTACGAAACGGAGGGATGACTTTGATTTATACGGTAACGGTGAATCCTTCGGTGGATTATGTGGTGCAACTGGGCGAATTTCACCTAGGGATGGTAAACCGTGCGCTGAATGAGGCGGTTTTTTCGGGCGGCAAGGGTATCAACGTCGCTATGATTTTGCAGAATCTAGGTGTAAGTAATCGTGCGCTGGGATTTCTGGCAGGCTTTACGGGTGATTTTATTGAGAAGGATTTGCGACGGCGCGGCTGTCGGACGGATTTTGTCCGTTTGGAAAAGGGTTTCAGCCGTATCAATGTGAAGCTGAAGGGGCAGGAAGGCAGCGAAATCAACGGCAGTGGCCCTGCGGTAGATCAGGCGGCGGTGCAGGCGCTTTTTGAGAAGATAAGCACCCTGCAGAAAGGAGATATTCTGATTATTTCGGGCAGCGTACCGCTCTCGCTGCCACAGGATTTTTATGAAAGAATCCTGGATTTATTGAAGGGGCGTGAGATTGATACGGTTGTGGATGCGACGGGGGAGGCGCTGCTGAAAACTCTGCGGTATGAGCCGTTTCTTATTAAGCCGAACCTTCAGGAATTGGAGGAGCTGGCGGAAAGACGTTTATTCACGCGCGAGGAAATCATTGCACAGGGAAAACGCCTGCAGGAGATGGGGGCGAAAAATGTGCTGATTTCTCTGGCGGCGGAGGGGGCAATCCTTCTGACGGCGGAGGGGGAGATTTTATTCGGCGAAGCCCCGAGAGGAAAGCTAGTCAATGCTGTTGGAGCGGGGGACTCTATGGTGGGCGGCTTTGTGGCAGGATGGGTGAAAACGGGCAACTACTGTGAGGCGCTACAATGGGGTGTTGCGGCAGGCAGTGCGAGTGCATTCTGTGAAACCTTGGCAACGGGGGAAGAAATTCGGAGATTATATGACGAAACCATCAATATCATTCGTGAGGAATGTTAAGAAAGGATGTATTTTCGATGAGAATTTCGGAGTTGTTGCAAAAAGAAAGCATTGCTCTTGGCAGAAAGCCACAGGATAAGGCGGATGCCATCGGGCAGATGGTGGAGCTGCTGGCGAAAAGCGGCAGTTTAGAGGATAAAAAGAAATTCAAGCAGGCAATTTTAGAGAGAGAACGCCTTTCTACCACAGGCATCGGTGAGGGCATTGCCATTCCACATGGCAAAAGCAGTGCGGTGAAACGGGCGGCGTTGGCGGCGATGGTTGTGCCACAGGGCGTGGATTTCGCGAGTGCGGACGGTGCGCCGGTGCATTTATTATTTATGATTGCGGTGCCTGAGGAGGGGGCGGAGCTGCATCTGGAGGTATTGGAACGGCTTGCCGCCATGCTGATGGATGAGGATTTTCGCAAAAGGCTGACTGCGGCAAAGGATGCGGCAGAATTTCTGCATATTTTAAGCATAGAGGAGGAAAAACGCTTTGCGGAGACTGCGGAAAAGCAGGAATATGATTATGACGTTCTGGCGGTGACTGCCTGCCCGACGGGGATTGCGCATACCTTCATGGCGGCGGAAAGTCTGGAAAACAAGGCGCGCGAGATGGGCATTACCATTAAGGTGGAAACCAACGGGAGCGGCGGTGCGAAAAATGTGCTGACGGCGAAGGAAATCCGAGCGGCGAAGGGAATTATTGTTGCGGCGGATAAAAATGTGGAGATGCAGCGGTTTTATGGAAAAAGGGTCTTGCAGGTGCCTGTTGCGGACGGGATTCGCAAGCCGGAGGTGCTGCTTGGGAAGATTTTGCAGGGCGAAGCACCTGTTTACGGCGAGGGTAAGGATGTGGAAATGGCGGACGGCAGAGAGGAAGTCCGCGGCAGAGGGAAGAAGGTCTATCGTGATCTGATGAACGGCGTTTCGCACATGCTTCCGTTTGTCATCGGCGGCGGTATTCTGATTGCGGTTGCGTTCCTTTTGGATGATTACAGCCTGAATCCTGCCAATTTCGGCTCCAACCTGCCGCAGGCTGCCTTTTTCAAGGCAATCGGGGATGCGGCGTTTGGCTTTATGCTCCCGATTCTGGCAGGCTATATCGCGATGGGGATTGCAGACCGACCTGCGCTTGCACCCGGCTTTGTGGGCGGCTTTCTGGCGAAGGAGGGCGGCAGTGGCTTTCTGGGGGCGCTTCTGGCAGGCTTTGCGGCAGGGTATCTGATTCTGCTGCTGAAGAAGCTCTTTGATAAGCTGCCGCGTTCTCTGGAGGGAATCAAGTCCATTCTGCTCTACCCTGTTTTCGGGATTCTCCTGATGGGGTTATTGATTCAGCTGATTATCAATCCGCCTGTGGCATGGCTGAATGAAGCGCTTTACGGGCTTCTGGCGCGGCTTGGCACCGGTAGCCGTGTACTGCTTGGGGTTCTTCTGGGCGGCATGATGAGCGTGGATATGGGGGGCCCAATCAATAAGGCGGCGTATGTATTCGGTACGGCATCCCTTGCGAGTAATGAATTTCAGATTATGGCGGCGGTTATGGCAGGCGGTATGGTGCCGCCGTTGGCGTTGGCACTGGCAGTATTTGCCTTTCGGGATAAATTCAGCGAAAAGGAGCGGCAGTCCGGCGTGGCAAACCTGATTATGGGGGCATGCTTTATTACGGAGGGGGCGATTCCCTTTGCGGCAGCTGACCCTCTGCGCGTTCTGCCTGCCTGCATTATCGGCTCTGCGGTGGCAGGGGGATTGAGCATGTTTTTTGGCTGCGGACTGCGCGCACCGCATGGAGGCATTTTCGTTCTGCCTGTCATCAGTCATCCCTTCGGCTTTCTGGCAGCGGTTATTCTGGGGGCGTTGGTCGGGATGCTCCTGCTTGGCGTTTTGCGAAAAAGAATTGAGCCGAGCGAGTCATAACCGTAATTTTCCATCGGAAAGTCCCTTGCGTCTTTCGGCTGAATCTTTTATACTAATATAGAGAATTTTGGCGAATTTGTTTCAATCTGGGGGAAGCCCCAATCGTTTCCCTGCCCTTGGGCGGGGGTTACATAAAACAGCTTCGCCGCCGAAGGTTGTGAAGGAATGAACGTGCATTTACAAGAATGGGGAAAAGCCATCCTGCAGGCGGCTGTGATTATTGTGATTCTGTTTTTCTTCTGCTGGCCTATGCGGATTTCGGGCAGCTCCATGGAATCGACCATGAAGGATGGGGAAATCGTGCTGATGAGCCGCTTTGCGACGATGCAGGAAAAATATGAAACGGGCGATATTGTGATGTTCCATTATTATGATGCGGACGGGGGAAAAACGGTGGTAAAACGCATCATTGCCACAGAGGGCGACCACATCCGGATTCTGGCGGATGGCGGTGTGGAGGTGAACGGAGCAAGATTGCAGGAGGAATATGTCCACGGCAGAACGGACGGTCTGGTGGATATGACTGTGCCGAAGGGAACGGTATTTGTGATGGGGGATAACCGTGGGGAAAGCTTTGACAGCCGCAACATGGGTGCAATTCCCTGTGAGGACTTGAAGGGGAAGGTGTTTTTCCGCCTGTTCCCTTTGGGAAGGATTCGGTAAACATAACATAAAAAGCATTGTCGGAGAAATGCTCCGGCAATGCTTTTTTGCGCAGAAAAATTTTTAGCGATGGGGGAGATATTCCAGAAACCGTCTGACGGCAAGTCTGTCACGCAGGGCAAGGACGATATCCCGATGGAAGGAGGGAACGGTTTCTCTTGCCGCCACCTGATAGGGAATCCGCTTCAAAATCAGACGAGGCAGAAGGCTGACCCCAAGACCGCTTTCCGCAATGGAGAGAATGGCGTAATCATCCCAAGTAGTAAAACGGACATTGGGCGAAAGACCTTCTCTGCGGAAAAAATCGGTAATTTCGGCATTTTTGTCCTTCTCCAGAATCAGAAACGGCTCTTTGCAGAGGGCATCAAGAAAGATGCGCTCCGCCTGCGCTAAGGGGTGTGCTGTAGGGAGGGTAGCAAGAAAATCATCCCGTTCCAGAAAAATCGTATCCAAATCGGGACGGACGGGCAGGCAGAGAAAGCCGCAGTCTACCCGCCCTTCCCGAATCCATGCTTCAATTTCGCGATAATCCCCCAGAAGAAATTCATATTCGATATTGGGATAATCCTTCTGAAATTCCCTGATGATACTGGGGAGCCAATGTGTTGCAACACTGGAAAAGGTTCCGATGCGAATCAGCCCTGCGGTAAGCTCCTTTACATCCCCTGCCTGCTGCAAAAGAGACTGATAGGCATTGCAGAGCGTTGCGGTTTTGGGCTATCTGGAGACGTTTTCGGCTGTGGTGCTTTCGGCAGTGCTGCTGCGGGAGGGGATGAGTCTCCTGCGGCTTCTGGGCGTGGGATGCATCTTAGGCGGCGCTATGCTTGCGGAGATGAGTGGGAAAAAGACAAGGCCCTCCTTTTCAGAATAAAAGAAGCGGTGAAACACTCCCTCGTTTCACCGCTTCTTTTTGTACAAGCCCCGTTTTCGACTTAAGCTACAAGTTCTTCCGCCATTTTTACAAGTTCTTCCGCCATTTTTACAAGTTCATCTCCGCTCAGTTTGCCGTTAATCTGCAATAACTGATACTGCATGCCGTCCTTTACGAAGGTAGCACTCTGTATCTCGTTCAGTTCCACTTCCGCAGAGCCATAGCTGAATACCAGATCGCCGTTTGCTTTGGCAGCTTTATCTGCATCCGTCAGTTCATAATCGGCAGGAACAACCTTATTTGTGTAGCTGTAGTAGTAAATATCGGTATCCCCGACAGTTTTTGCGACACTGCCCTGCAATTCCGCCTGAGAATTGTATTTATCCTGTGCAAAGATAACAATGTCGCCGTCCTTTTCATAGTCAAAGGAAACGGATTTGAATTTTTCGATGGAATTGCCGTTTTCATCCGTCAGATTATTGCTGATGATGTTTCCATCCTGGAAGGCATAGCCGTTTGCAAAGCTGTCAATCAGAATGGGGGTATAGCCGATATCCTTCTTCACCTGCTGTGCTGTTGGCAGGGTTTTATAATCCGCGAAGGAAGAAGAGGAGCTGAACCAGTTGGATACCAGTCCGTTTGCGGCAAACGCCGTTACACTGAGCGCCAGTGTTGCAGCAAGGGCGATACATGCTGTTTTCTTTTTGGATTTCATAATGACAGTCTTCCTTTCTGTATATGCGGAATCGAGTGTCCGGTTGACATTCCGTTTGATTGCCTGTATATCAACGGCAAACGGACTGCAAACATCCCTGTTCTTTGGATTGATATTTAATTCTTCAAACAAGTCGTTTTTTTGCTTCATAACAGTCCCTCCGCATGTAATAAAATTTCTTTCAGTTTTCGTTTTCCTCTGGAAAGCTTGGTTTTTACGGTAGATGGGTTTACGCCGGTCGCCTTTGCGATTTCTCGGATTTTTTCACCGAATTTATAATACCGCACAAAGATTTCATTATCCGGTTCCCCTAAGCTCATAACGGCATCCCAGACAACACTGTCTGCTGTGTTCTCCTCCAAAACTGCGGCTTCGTCGGGAAGCTCAATTTCGTCAAGGCTGGTGTAGTCTCTCTGCTTATTTAATTTCTTTAATGCGAAGTTTCGGGCAACCGCGGCGAGGTAGGCACGCAGCGTACCCTTTTCCAAATCAATGGTATCTGCGTTCTTCCAGAGCGTTACAAACACATCTGATAGGATTTCCTCGATATCCTCCTTCGGCAGTCGGTTCCCGAGCATATTATAAAGAACCGTGCTGAGATAGGGGGTATAGACCTCGATTGCTTCGTCGATTGCATTTCTTTTTCTATTTTTGAGCCGCATGAGCAGCTTTTCTTCCTCTGCCATTTCAAACCTACTTTCTTTTGTAAGTGTAAAAGGATTTGTAAAGCGCCTTACACTCTTATATATCCCGAAAAGTCGAAAAAGGTTTCATTTCTGAAAAAATAGTTTTTTTATACCATAAGGCAAAAGAATGCTTTTCTGCAAGAAAAAAGGCCTGCTGCCTGCAAAATACAGACAACAAGCCCGATTTTTTTAATGAATCTGTTTGATGATGAGTAGCTTCTGCCCAGGATAAATGAGATCGGGGTTTTCGATTTCATTGATTGCCAGAATATCCTCTACCGTTGTGCGGTAGCGCTTGGCAATTTTCCAGAGCGTATCCCCCGGCTGTACCATATAAATCACCGCACCTGCCATGGGGGAGGGAGTTGTTTCCTCCTCCGGCGTGATATCCTTCACGATTTCCGCCGTTTCGTCTCGCAGGACAACGGCTTCCATGGTGACGGCGGCACGCAGCTCGCCCTCCTGCTCGGAAAGCATCTGAAAATCCAGATCATCCAGACGCAGTTGCACCGCGGCAGCATCGCCCTCAGCCACGCCACGCAGCTCCATCATTTGCCCGAAGGGAATCCCGCGTTCCAGCATACAGAGCGGTGTTTCGTCATTCTCGCAGTGATACAGCAGGCTGACGGTCAGAACGCCATCGGCTTCTACGGCATCTGTGGCGGTGCGTGCTTCGGAAAGGCGCACCTCGCCCCAAATCTCCTCTGCGCGGAGCAGGGGCTTTTCGCTTTCCTCTAAGTGAATCCGTTCCTTCAGAGAGAATTGGTTTTTCCCGCTGCCGACGGTGACGGGGTAGGTGACGGTTTCCTTTTCGAGTGTGACTGTGCCTGTCGGGGCATAGGCATCCTGCAGGATTTCCCGTTCAACGGTTTCTCTGCCCTGCAAGGCGGCGCTGACGGCGACATCGACTGCAAGCTGTCTTGCCTCGCCGTCTTCATCTACGGTAGGGGTCAGCTTTGCATCCTCAATCTGCAAAGTGCCGGTCAATTCGGTTTTCGGCTCGATGCCTTCCCCCTCCAGATAGCCGCTAAAAGGGATTTTTTCGCAGAAGCTGCCGAGATTGCCCTCGGTATCGCAATACAGCATACAAATGCGCAGATTGCCACGCACCATCACCTTACCATCCATGGCGCGAATATCCTGCTCTGTGAGGTCGATGGTCTGCCAGAGGACATCTGCAATTTCGGGCTTGGCGGAGGGAAGGGTGATTTCCTCCTTGACGGTGAAGCGGTCTTTTAGGGGAGCGGTGTTCTGCTCCATCCGCAGTATGCCTTGCAGACATTCAATGCCCTCACCGCTGATACCGCTCAAAATTTCTGTATGATTTTGACGTTCGCCTGTTGCGGTCACGCCAAGGACGGCCTTCACGCCGATTTTTCTATCATTCATAATCTGGCAGTCCAGATGCTCCGGGGCAGCATCAAGGGAGGTTTCCATATCCTTTTCCAGACCGTCGATATGTAAAAAATCCTCAAGGGGCAGGCTTGCCTGCATGGCATACAGCGGACGCTCGCCGTTTTTTGCCCGATAGAGCACAGAGAGTTCCAGATCGCCCGAAAAGGAAATGCGGTCATCGGTGACGCGTTTTTCTCTGATTTTCACGTTTCCTTGACAGCGCAGGATTTCCTGCAGATCCGGCTTACTGTCGGGGACGATCATATCTCCTTCCAGAAGAATTTGAGAGGAACCGCTTGCGGCAGCGTCCTTCCAGTTCATATCCATTGTTTCCTTTGCCAATGTCAACGGCATAAAAACCCTCCTATTCTGAATCAAGTATCCTTCTTTTGCAAAAATGCCAAACAAATCTACACTTTGTCTCTATGCAAATATATGAAGGGGAGGGAATTTTATGAATGATATTTGAGGGGAAGGGATAAAACGTCCGCTATTCTTGAGAAATCTTTTTCAAAAAAGGCAAACGCTACGCATTTTAAATATTTTGAAAAAGAATTCTCTGCGAGCGGACGAGAAGTTAAATAGTCCGCTGACCTCGGAAAATCTTCCCCCGAAAAAGAAAAACACTTCGTATTTTAAATATTTCGGGAAAGAATTTCCTTCGCGCGGATATAATGCAACCTTCGGGAAATCTTCTCTGAAATAGGAAATGCGTTGCATTTAAAATATTTCATCGAAGAATTCCCTGTGGGCGGACGATTATTTAATTTCCTGTTCCAATGTATTAAACTCTGGGGTATCGAAAAATTCTGCAAGGGTAATATCCAGACCATCGCAGAGCATTTTCAGTGTGAGGATTTTTGGGTTATTGCTATTTCCGTAGAGAATACTTTTCAGAGAAGAAGGGGAAATGGCAGAAATCGTTGCCAGTTTATTGATGGTAAGGTTACGTTCCTCGCAAAGCTGCAAGATGCGGTTTCTGATTGCGGTAATGGTATTCATGTGGGTATCCTCCTATCTGTTTTTTTCAGAATACCCAGAATTTATAGACAAAATAGGCGATACATGATACCATATAGGCGATACATAGCCTATTTTTCGCTTTGAGGTGATTTTATGTCGGACTTTGCAAAGAATTTAAGAAGATACAGAAAACGAAAGAATTATTCTCAGGAAAAATTAGCAAAGAATTACATTACGGATATACTGCGATTGCAAATTATGAAAGCGGAAGGAACGAACCCTCGATTGACGATTTGATTCGTTTGGCGAAAGCATTAAATGTAACAGTAGATGAACTGATTGGAATGAAATTCACATCAAAAGAGGAAGAACTGGTTGCGTGCTTTTTAAAATTAAATGAGGAGAACCAAAATAGAATTATGGATTTGATACAAGCCCTTCGGCCAGAGAATTGACAGAGTGGATTATCCTGTAGTATTGTTTGGTTAGAGGTGAGGAAAGATGAGACCACTGAAACAGAAGGTCAGCGTTACGCTGGATGAAGACATTGTAAAAAGAGTGAAGGAATTATCGGAGGAGCAACAGCGTTCTTTTTCGCAATATATCAATTTAGTTTTAACAGAGCATTAGGTCAGTTTACAAGGAACTACACGCAGACCACGAAACGGGGGCTGCTGACAA
>OLSQ01001811.1_pt1 | contig 16693 bp, 10 predicted proteins | sample 1672561 | NCBI WGS metagenome assembly OLSQ01 (sample SAMEA3136699, study PRJEB25190) | human gut metagenome | biome: human gut; feature: human-associated habitat; material: faeces | place: Austria | collected 2013 | reverse complement strand
GTTCGATTTTGTAAAGAGGCATTTGAACTAGTGGCTCCATACTATCATCATTTACTATTTCATTTTTTGATAAGTGGGAATAAGCAATTGCATTTCTTAACAGATTTGACTGCGCTAAAACAGAAATAGGATAAATCACTTTTTTCCCATTCCTTAAAAATGGAGTATATTGTATATCTAACTTATAGGCGCTTTTATATTCAAGCAATGTATATATCTCTTCCGCTTTTATTTCATCTTTCAAAAAAATAGTAAAGTATTTTACTAGCATTTCTTTTGACATAACTGGAATTAATGATTGAAGGACAACTTTTACATTTTCCTCGCTATCATAAACCTTTTTTTGCATATAAAAAATAAATCTAAACAATCTTTGGCATAATATAATATCATATATAGTACAATGCTTTGTTATTTTCTTTTCAAAAAACTCATCTGATGACATGTGCATTTCTTTCATAAAATATTGAATTTCAAGTGCCTCCTCTTGAAAAAGAGAGACCTTTCCAGACTCTTTTTGCTCTGCAATTAATTCTATCATAGCTGTTGGTATAGTAAAAATGTAACGAGACGCAATTCCCCCATTAGATTGTTTAACTATAATATCCTTACTTTTTTCTATAACAAAATCGCTAAGTTGTGCTAAACATATCGATTGATTATCTATTTCGCAATTTCCATAGAATAATATTTCTTGCATTTCCTGTTTAACAAAACCAAGTCGTATGCTCTTCTCTAATGATTCATCCTTGCATTTGATTCTTATATCATTTTCATCTATTAAGACATCATAATTGTAAAAATCTATTAACAGCTCCAGTTCTAACAAATAATTTATCTGACATGCTAATAGTATCAATTTTTCAATTTCAGTCGAAATAATATATTGTGCATCAACAATATAATTCCGTTCTGGTTTCAATCCAAATTTATCAATATATTTAAAAATTAAGTAAGACACACCTTCCGCAATCTCTTCTCTTGAATATGAATTCAGGTCATTGAAATTGACTTTATTTTGCTGCACCAGTCTGATCAAAAAAAGCATATCTATATACGCTAATAATTCTTTATGTAAAGAAGATTCCACACTTACATCTTTCAATTTTTTTCGTATACGCTTGTTATAATGATTCAAAATCAGTTCGTCAATTTTTTTCTCACTTTTACAATAAAGTGTTTCGAACCACGCACAATTTTTCTTTTTTACTAAATATGAGAGTGATGAAGTTGAAAAACCAAACATTTCGCTGTTTTTTACCAAATATGATAAATAATAATTCGCTCTATTTTTTCCTCTTATCCCAAATACTTTATATCTAAATACTCCCTTTTTTCTTGCACTTTCTACTGCCTCATCAGGACACCACATTGCATAACATATAAATGCTTTTAACACTTCTTCTTTGCTGATACACTTTGCAGATGAAAAAAACTTATTAAGGAATTTTTTATCACTATTAGAAAGACTACTCTTCAAATTTTTAAGCTTTTGATATTTATCTTCATCAAATTCATCCGGATTAATCATGTTTATAATCTCTTGAATTTTCACTATATTCTACCTTCCTCTCCAAAACAACCCAAAATATTGTGACTGCATCGCATCATGTTAGTACTTTTATCCTATATCCATCTAATTATATAGCCCCATTATTTTCTTGTAAAGCTATATTACTAAAATAGTATTATTTATTCCAAAAAGAGGAGCCAATGCATTGCATCAGCTCCTCCAAACAACTTTATAATATTCTATTTTATTCCACACCCACGCATCCAATCACATCCACGTTCCAATCCTTCAACATACGCAATTCCTTCTCAATCTCCTGATAGATGGATGCATTTGTGGTTTCCACCAATACCACATGGCCTGCCTCTGACGCCTCACGCATCGCAGCGGCATCATAGCAGATGTTCTCACCATAAACAACCTGAACACCTTTTTTGTTCAAACTATCAACCATTCCTGTGATGATACGCTTGTCCACTCTTTCGATTTCAGATCCGGTAAGGAACAGTTTTGTAATATTTTCATTTTTACAATATAACTCAATATTAGATACGGCCAGCTGTACAGAAGCCTCTTCTGTCAGAATCTTCTGGTTACGATACTTTAAGCGAAGCAGGAAACCGGTAAAGCCCTTCGCGCCTTTGCCCTGTGTCAGTATACCAAACTGGCGTAATTTGTAAAAGCGAACCAACTCCTCCGCTTCCTGCAGTTTGTTGGATAACACAGCTACACAAACCATATATAATGCTGCAAGAAATACTCCCATCACAAAGCCAAGTACAATATATTTCTTACTGAGCACCGGAGCCGAAACTGTTACATCAGCATTCGCACTTTCATCATCCTGTGACTCTTCCATCTCATCGTCCGCTACTTTCAACTGATCCTCAGTCATCGTTGAAGTCAGTGTTGTAATCTGCTCACGATATGATTTGATCAATCCAGTCACATTATCCTGTGAACTTGCCAAGTCCGAATCGGTCTGTACCTGATAATTTTCAGATACAAGCACAAGCTTATGGCTTCCAATTCGATTCGCTACATCCTCATGTCTTGCATTCAAAGCCTTCTGAATTTTTCCAGATACACTCTGTAAGCCCTTTTCATCCATAAATTTAACACGAACAGAAAAAGTATTGTCAGAATCGGATGATGCAGAAATCAATTCTGTAAGATATTTGTCCTCCGCTTTTGTATTTACGCCATCCCATATTTCTTTTTGATTCAATCCATTGACAGCATATTCCACATAAGCATTCGTGACTGCTGAAGTATAATCCTTTTTGTTATCTTTAGAATAGTTGTATGTATAATCCGAATCAATATAATACTGCAGCTCCAACACATGTTCCTGATATGGATCAATATTCATCAAAATCGAATCCTGCATATATGCACTATTCTTGTCCAATAAAATCTGCAGGCTCTTGACATCATCAATCTGCTGCTGTTCATCCTTCGTAAAGGTGACTTCCTGCGCATCATTCTGTGGCTGTTGCGCCGCCTTGTATGCCTGCGCATCCTTTGCATACTTCACCCCCGGTAACAATATGGCAAAAAGCACCGCACATACTATCAGGCATTTCCATCCGAGGATTACCTTCCAGAATAAATGACGAAGGGATATTTCTCTCACTTTATTTTCAAGTCTATTAAAAAACCCATTCGTCTTTGATCTCATTCATTTCTTCCGAATCGATGGCTGCCTCTTCCCAACGCCGTACTCCAGCATAATCTTCCGTAGCTCCAATCAACTGCTGCATTTGAAATGCGATTGAAACACATGCCTTGCGCATATGCAAAACATCCTTAAAAGATAATCCATTTTCCGTATTCTTATATAACACATCCGCAAGCAAAAGCAGGCAATCGTCCACCTTTCTAAGATTTTTCTCATCCAGAATCGGGCATTTTACATAGAATAAATTGTGCAGAGTCCATGCTGCCGAAATCAATCCCGGCATCTTGCAATAACACAGGAGGTTTAAGATCTCATCCAGCATCTTTTGCGCATACACCTGATCTGAATGTGCCACAATATAATGAAATGCAGCTATCAGTGCACCAACTGTCAGCTGTCGGTCTGAAGAACGCATCTCCAGAATAATCTGCCTTGCAAGCTCTTCACTGTCTCCGAGCTCAACCTCCAGCTCCTTTGTACTTAGATCCAGTGTCTGCATTTCCGCAATCATCCCCTGTAAATTTTCACCACACTCAGGCGATACCGTTCCGGCATTGCGAACAACTGCTGCCATACATTGAAGCATTCTTTGCGCCCGATAGCTGTACTCATCCTTCGCCACACTTCCTATTAATGATAGGGACATCTTCTTTTTCAAAGCATCCCAGTAATCCAGAATTCCAGCCAGCAGGCAATCCGCTTCTTCACTGCTCCAATATCCACGCTCCATATTATCGCACACTAAAATGAGTTCATCTAAATATGGAAGTTCTTGTAATGAAAGCTTGCAGCCTCGCTCATCCTCAAACTGTGCCGCCACACTTTGCGACAGAAACCACCCCTTTACGGAACGTGCCGGAATGTACGCATCTATACATGGCATCTTTTCAAACGCAAATACATGCATATTTGACAACCTCGGAAATCCATTCTCTCCCACAAAATTCCATATCAGTTTCGCATATTCCTGCCTCTGTTCTTCATTCAAAAGTTCCATAGAATCAAGAATCTCCAATCGCAACACTTTCGTCTGCCAGACGTATCCATACTCTAGTGGGATCTCAAGCAGCTTTGCAATCGTCTCAGGGTGCACCACGCACAACTCTTTCAATGGTCCCAGTTCTTTCTTCTTAAAATAACAAGCAAAGAGATCCATGCCATCTCCATGTCCATGCAGCGTCTTGTGTTCCACTATTGCTGTCTGCAACATCTCATCCAGCATCTGTGCCTTGATTCGCTCCGACACCTGCTGCGTAATCCCCATACAAAGTAACGCCATTGGGAAAGAAACCGGCAACGCCTCTTTCTCTATCAGCGCTTTCAGCATGCGAAGTGCCTCGCCTTGATTTTCTTCCGGACAACGCGCCATAAACCGAATCAGAAGTTCCGGCACATTGTCCAAAATCTGCGCAAGCATCCCGCCTGGTACACCTTCTCTGTCCTCAATCTCATCCAGATTTCTGGAAAAAGCGTGAATCAGTCTCGGTACAATCCGTTTCGCATCCTCATTCGATAGCGCAGACAAATACTCCCTGTCCACTAACGTCTCGATTGTCTTTTTTCGCGACGCATTACACAACAAGAACACACCCAGAAAATTGTTTATTTCCAACACAGCCTCCATCCATGGATGTTCCCATTCTCCAAGCAACGTAACGTATTGACATTTCAGCGGCAGCGCACAAGCCTGTAATGACGTATAGTACAGATACTTTTCCGGTTGTTCCACGCCCGCCTGGCGAATCTCTCGTATCAGACGCTGCAATTCGTCAAGAACTGCTTCCGCCTCATCCAATTCCACACGGATTCCCAACACCTACAATCGCAACTCATAATCTGTCTTGTCCAATTTACAGTGTCCCAAACATCTGCGCATTGCTGGAATATCCATATGAAAAAGCGCCTGTTTTACCTTCTCTACCTGAAGAATCCGTGTTTCACGCCACCGATACTGTGCATACGACTTCAACGTATCATAGACAGTATTCCATTCTGAATCCATGCCTGCTTCCCGATATTCACGAAGCAACGCCATACCAACATCAAACCATTTTGCAAGCAGCTCCCCTCTTTCGGAAGAAAGTTCTTCCTTGTCCCACGTTGCAAGGCTTTCGCCATAAGCTTTCCATATCTGGTGAATATTTCGCACTTCATAGTCCGAATAAGAATTCATGCTTTTCTCATAACTCCACACCAGTTCATAACAGAATGCAAACATCGTATCAATATCAATCCCCGTGTGGCACTGCAATAGTCCGACCTCCGATGTCTTACTCTACAACTCCGTACACACCTCATAGGGTGGAATATACCAATGCGGATATGCCGCTCGTTCCTTGCTCCATGCCTCCGTCAGCATCAGAATATCATCCTTGCACTCCCGGGGCTTCATTCCATGTTCCCACTGCACATCCTGATACTTCAAATTCCAACTCGGTATATAAAATTTGGATTCTGTCTGATTCACTTCCCGATAAAAATAAGCTTCACGATTCTCGCTCCGCTCCTGTCTGGTATGTAGACACGCTTCTTGCTTTCTCCTCTGCTGCTCGTCCAACAAAGTCTGCATTCCCATTGCAAAATTTTTAGCATCTCCTCGCATGCCAAGCATTTCGGTATACATCTCCATCAGCAAAGAGCGTACATACTTGTCCGGCTGATTGCGCATGATCGATGTCTCAATAATTTTCATAAAATGTCTCTTGCAACTCTCGCGATTGCTCGCCTCAAGTCCCTCCAGCATGTGATCCAGTTCCTTTTCCATTCGCATCTACAGAAACAGAGTTCTTAAATATTTTCACACATCTCTTTCTCCATTAATCTTGTCATATATCGATATATGTCTATATAATCAAGCTCCTGCTCTGTAAAAGCAAAAACTATCCCATCCTTATCTCTATCAAATTTGTCAAAAATTTTAATTACTCCCTCTTCCGTATATATTTTAAATTTTCGTAGATTTTTACATAACTTCTCTCTTCTGTCCAAATTCGCATACTGTCTTCCACATGCCATAATATGACTCCTTGGAATCCATAATGGGAAAAGATTCTGATATAAACACACAGCCTCATTAAAAAGTTTTCCTTCTGTTAGCGGTAATGAATAATAACCTCTAATAAATAAATTGGGCATTCTGCATTCCTTGTCATACAATGCTGAAATTGAATAATCTTTTTGTGCTAATTTATTCAAAGGCTCATCTAAAAACTGTTTAACCTGATGTACAATATTTCTTATTTTAGTTGCGGAATAATGGTATAGTATTGCCAATTTTTCGTATGACATATTTTCTTCATATTCGTATTTTTTAAAGATTTCCCAGTAGCCAGCTGCATTTTCTCCAAAATATGCATCAAACAAATTCTTAAATGCAGCATAAACCTCCATATATTCATCCATCTATTTTTACCTCCTTATGATTCTAAAACCAATTATACTAATTGTTCTAATTAACGCTAGATACTAACACCGCACAAATTATTCACATTTTATCACCTCAATCAATTATGGCAGATAACAAATTTTTCTAACAAACTACCGTATAAAGCAAATCTTATAGTACCATCTATCTTGACTACTCTACAAACTACACCAAAGAAAGAAGGAATACCATCATGAGATTACCAAACGGATATGGCGGAGTCGTGAAGCTATCCGGAAACCGGAGAAGACCCTATGCTGCACGCATTACTACCGGCTGGTACCATAACGACAAAACCAATAAACATATACAAAAATATCAGATTATCGGATACGCCTCCACACGAGCCGAAGCTTTACAGCTCCTGGCAAAATACAATGATTATCCCATCGATCCAGCTGCATTAAAACTTACTTTCCACGATATCTACCTACGTTGGTCCGAGGAAAAATTTCCGACTACGTCCGCTTCCAATATCAAAGGGTACCGAGCCGCTTATGCCATCTGTGAAAATATCGCAGATATACCTTTTCGCAATCTGCGGTTGGACGACCTGCAACGTGTCGTCGACCATTGTGGAAAAAACTATCCAACACTTAAAAAACTTCGTATCTTGTTTAACCAATTATATGATTACGCCATGAAACACGAAATTGTCTGTAAGGATTACTCGCCTTATGTCAATATCAACAAATACAAAGCACGCAATCCCAACAAAGCGCAGCGGGATCGTTTCACTCCGGAAGAAATTGAAACACTGTGGCAACATACCGATGACCGTTATTATCAGACGATTCTCATGCTCATCTACAATGGTGTCCGTGTTTCTGAACTTCTTGATTTGAAAAAAGAGCATGTCTATCTGGAAGAAAGATACTTCGATGTAATCGACAGCAAAACAGAAAATGGTATCCGCAAAGTACCAATTGCCGAAAAAGTCCTGCCTTTTTACACCGCCTGGTACAATGACTGTTCTTCCTGCGAATATTTGATTCACACTATGGATAGTGAACATTTCACCTATCACAATTATTACATCAATATTTTCAAACCACTACTGCATCGTCTGCACATCGACCGCACACCACACTGCTGCCGTCACACAACAATCTCCATGCTCGCAGACGCTCATGTAGATCAAACAATTATTAAAAAAATTGTTGGTCATGCCGGAGCCATGACACTGACCGAACGTGTCTATACACATTTGGACATTCATGAACTTATAACCGCCATTAATCAAATATAAATTCAACGTTGTTACTTGTGTGTTACTTATATTTGTTCATAAAAAAGCCATACGAAATACCGTTCAACAATTTTATTTTGCACGACTCTGTTTCTTATACGTTGCTTATGTGCTGCTTATTTTATAAAAGTTATTCCACAGGCTTTCTGAAACCTCCTTATTTTATCCACTTTATTGTGTTCCACTGTATGAAAAAATATTGTTAAGGTAACTGCTAAGAAGGCTGGAAAGAAAGTTTCTAAGTCATTAAAGGCTACAATCACAGTTAAGAATCCATCCCTTACATTAAAGGCAGCTAACGAAGTTGCAGTTGGTGCAAAGGAGACAGTTAAGGCTACAGTTAAGCCAGCTTCAACAAAGGTTACATTCTCTTCAAGTGATGAGACAATTGCAACAGTTGATGCTACAACTGGTGAAGTTACTGGTGTTAAGGCTGGTGAGGTAACAATCACAGCTAAGGCTGGTAAGACAACAAAGACTGTTAAGATGGCTGTTAAGGATGTTATTCTTAAAGACGTTAAGCAGACAACAACAACTAAACTTGTTGCTACAATCGCTGGTAATACAGCTAATGTAAAAGCTTCTGATATCGTAATCACAAATACATACTCTAAGGCAAACATTGCTGTAAAGAGCGTATCTGTTGATGCTAAAGATAAAACACAGGTTACTGTTGAAACATACGTTGCAATGAACGATGGTAAGGATTACACAGTAACATTAGCAGATGTAACAAAGACAATCACAGCTACAGATGGCAAGATTGCTGCTGCTACAATTTCTCCTGCTACAGTTGTTGTTCCAACTCCTGCAAATGATAGCAATGGAAAAAATGCAAATGATATTTCTGCAAAGTTTACAGATGTTAACGGAGTAGAAATTGCTACAGTTGATGCAAATCAGACATCTTTAACTGGATTTACATATGTTGAATGGAAAGTAGATGCTACAAACAATGGTTATCTTTCAGGAAAAACATTAACTCTTTACAAAGCTGGAAACACAGCAAAGGTTACAGTTATTGCACATACTGGAAAGTACAATGCTTCTGCAGTTGAAGAAGGAAATGTTACAGCAGAGGCAACAATTACTGGTGTTGATGCTACAGCTGTTACAACTGCTGGATGGAATGTAAAGTTTGGTAAGTCTAGTGACAAAGCTACTGAGTTCAAAAATGTAAAAGAAACTCAGGTTGCCGTAAAAGATACTGATGCAGTAGCTTATATTCAGAGATCTACATCTGATGGAAAGACTGCTGATGCTAAGGATTACAAATTTGAGAGCTCTAACAACGATGTTATGACTGTTGAGTCTGCAACAACAACAGTTAAAGATACTACTGCTGTAAAGGTTAATCCTTACAAAGCTGGTAATGCATACATTATCGTTAAAGATTCTAAGAACAATGTAGTTACAACACTTCCTGTAACTATTGGTGCTGAGAGAAAAGCTGCTACATTAACACTTGACAAGAACGCGTTCACACTTTCTAATGCTACTGGTGTAGATGCAAACGCAACTGTTAAGGCAACTGTTAAAGATCAGTATGGTAATGATGTAACAATTACTAAATTATCTTATAAGTTAGCTTCTGACCCAGATACTGCATATCAGGATGTTATTACTAACTCAATTACAATTGACAAGCCAGCGTTAAAGGACGGCAAGGATACTTCTTATACTTACATCGTTAAGTATGGTGATCTTAAGACAACATTTGTTATCACAGTAAGAAAAGCAGAGGCTACTGCTTCAACATATGCATTAGAGTTAAGCGCTGATTCTGTAGATGCTATCATCAAATCAGATGCTAAAACAAATACAACTGTAACAGCTAAGGTATGTGGCTATGACAAAAATGGTGTTAAGGTTTCTGATGGTGTGACAGGTGCAACATTTGCTCTTACTAAAGATGGTAAGGAAGCAAAAGACGTTGCTGACAGCAGCACATCCGCATCTATCAAGGTTAACGATATTGAGTCTGGTAAGCAGATGGCTACAGGTACATATCTTGTAACAGCTAAGGTTGGTGACAAGACATTTACTAAGACTTTCGAAGTAAAGAATACTCAGCCAGTTGCTACTGCATCTCTTAAGGAAACATCTGTTACTACTGGTACAACATTAAAGAGCATCTTAAAAGTTGTATATGACGGAAAAGAGCTTAAGGATGCTGACTTCTCAGTTGTTGGTGATCCTACAATTGACAAGACAACAAACTTTGATAAGATTACAGTTGTTATCAACGTTGGATCTAACAAAGTTCAGCAGGAGATTACTTTAGGAAAGACAGTTGTCCTGAAATAATTGAAATGATTATTTAAAAAGTGAGCATTGCAAAATGATGAAAATCATGGAGCAATGCTCCTTTTTTTCATAAGAATCAAAAGAGGATTCGGAATTTCCGAATCCTCTTTTTGTGGATTTAGCTCATAAAATAGTGAAACAAATTTTACCAATTTCCATCCTTGCTTACAGTATGATTTAACTTAACTGTAGATTTTACATGGTTACCATTTGATAATGTAGTTGTAACATTTACATCATATACCATGTAACTTATACCAGCTTTTACATTGGTTAATAATGTTGCAAGTGTTGTAACGCTGCTATCGTTTGTTCTGATACCAGTGATATTGCATGTATTACCATCACCAATACTGTAATAGTACGCTGTCATAATATCTACTGTGGTAATAGATGCATTAATTTTTCCATCATTTGCAAGCGTAACTGTTGGTACATGCTGAGTATCCTTAACAGTAAAGTTACGTGTGATAGTCTTAACAACGTTTGGATTAACATCATCTGCTCCACAAGTGAATGTAGCTGTTAATGCATATGTCTTAGCAGCCATTCTATCTCCACTTGATACATCATTAATAGAAATCATCTTTGATGCACTAGCGCCAACTGCATCACTTGTAACAGGTACGTTTCCGGCAGCTAATTTCCAATCAGAAACAGCATCTGTATAAATCTTTCGCTTAATTCCACCATCATATCCAATAACATCTGCATTTACAGTTGTATCTGTAGTTGTAGTATTAGTAATAACTGCATCTACGTCAGTTTTGTCAAGTACAAGCTGAGAAGAATCAACCTGATCTCCTGGCTCCTGAACGATAGTTGAAACGGTCTTACTTAAAGTTGTTGTACCTTCAGAGTAAGTAACAACACCTACATATGTTCCCTTGGTTGTATTTACAGTAGTGTTATTGGTTGCAGCTGCAGCTGTTAATGTAATTGTTGCGCCTGAAACAGAACCAACAGAAGATATCGTATCATTATTGCTATTTAAAGTTTTGCTATTATAGGTAAAACCTGCAGCCTTATGCATATCTTCGCCATACTGATCAAGAACTGTAGCAGTAGCGGTTGCTGTATCAGCAATGAATGCACGTGCAGCTACATCATAGACCTTGTTTGAAAGTGTTGCTGTATACTTAGATAATGATAAACTTGCTGCATAACGTGCTGCTTTTACTGTTATAGGTAATGTAGCAACAACATTATTCTTTGCATCACGAACGATAATGTAGCAAGATCCTGGAAGTACTGGTTTAAGAGCAACTTCTCCGTTGGTAGGACCAGTTGCTGAATTTAAAATTAATACATTTAAATCAGAACTCTCAAGCTTATATGCACTGAGATTATCGCTTGTTGTTCCATCGGAAAGCTTGATACGGATGTATGCTGATTTAGAAGAATCTCCCTGTGCAACAACTGTTTCCTTTACTGCATCATAGCTAGATCCAGCATTACCAATCTTTGTTGAGAAAGACTGATCTGTAATTGTAGCAGCTGCAACTGCTGTAATTGTGTAAGCGATGAATAACATACCGTTCCAAATTTAATTGAAGATTTGGGATAATACAGTCAATAAACAGTAAACGACTACTTTATCTATTTTCAGATCTGGATGCGGACGTATCACTCTTCTTTTCTTAAGCAAAGGTAGCCGTTTACGGTGTTTAACTACTTTAGCTAACAGGAGGAGCAGCTTATGCGTAATAAGAGAAGAACAGACGAAGAATGGCTGTCATTAATTCAGCAATGTCGCAGCAGTGGATTTTCTGACCGTGTCTGGTGTGAGCAGAATGATATCTCTATCAATACGTTTTATAATACTGTCACAAGGCTGAGAAAGAAATCATGTATGATTCCGGAGACAGACAGGCTAATCGTGGATGCCACACATGAAATCGTACCACTTTCCATTACAGAAGAATCGCATATACCGATATCGAATCCAGTCAGACTGCTGTCAACAGATGCAACATCAGAGGGCGAAGCATTGACAGTTATCATAAACGGCTGTAAAGTTGCAATCAATAATCATGCAGGCAGGGATGTGATCTATCATACGATATCTGCCCTGCGGAAACTTTGATCGGTGATCTGTCCAGAGTACAGAAAATCTATCTGGTTACAGGAAGGACTGATATGAGAAAATCCTTTGACGGACTCATGGCAGTCATCCGTGACAATTTCCAGATGGATCCGTTCTCCAATGCGGTCTTTCTGTTCTGTGGACGCAAAAAGAATACGATGAAAGCCCTCTATTTTGACCGGGATGGATTTGTACTCCTGCAGAAGCGCCTGGACAATGGAAAATTCCAATGGCCACGCAATGCTTCAGAAGTCAGACCTCTGACAAGGCAGGAATTCCGCTGGCTGATGGAAGGACTTTCCATTGACCAGCCGAAAGCGATACAGCCTGCGAAAGACAGGGATTACTGATTTGTGCAATATGTAGATTTTGAAAAATTTTTCTACAGCCGGAGCAGGCTGTTGACGGAAGATATCCACAGATGTGAAATCATGGGGTGCGTTGTCCGGGGATAGTTGAGCATGACATCATCATGATGTGCATAACTTTACGGAAAATCCCGGAAACTGGCTGATTTTGAGAAAAAAAGGAGCTATCTGGCTTTCGGCATAATGCCAGTCTGATTTTGGACGGCATTTGCAACCATGCCTTCCTTTTCGTACAATAAAGGTAACGAAAAAAGAGGGAGGGATTCACCGTGGATTCAAAGGGACAGGACATACTTTTTAACAGTGAGATGAATCAGAAGGACCTTATGATCCAGATGCTTTCTGAACGGTTAGATGAAAAAGACGAAACCATCACAGAACTGAAGGAAACCATCAATGACCTGAAAGATACAATTGCCGGTCTCAGGGAAACACTGGATGAATTCCAGCGGAAACTCTTTGGTACAGGCAGTGAGAAGACAAAACAGGATAAGAAAACGGAAGAAACTGTGACAACAATCGTCAAAAGCCACAAACGGACAACACGCAAAGCGAAAGCGACACGTGAAGACCAATATGGAAATCTTCCGATCCATAAGGAAGTCATCCCCCTGCTGGAAGAAGATAAGTATTGTCCTTATTGTAATTCCAAGATGGAGTATGTGACGGAAATGTTTGTCCGTGAAGAACTACGGATCACCCCGGCAAAGGTGGAACGAATCCACTATTATCAGGAGAAATGGCAGTGCCCGGAATGCAGAAAAGATGGTGACGGGACATTTGCTGAATCCAAGATACCTACAGCATTGATTCCACACAGCCCGGCTTCCCCATCCATGGTCGCATATGTTGCAATGGAAAAGATCGGCATGGCAATGCCTTACTATCGTCAGGAATTTCTGATGAACCAGCTGGGATTTACCCTGCCACGGGAAACCATGGCGAACTGGATCATTTATACGGCAGAAAACTATTTCTATCTGATCTATGATCGGCTGCATGAAGAACTTTTAAAGCGGGACCTGGTACATGCAGATGAGACAACATGTCAGGTGCTGCGGGAAAAGGGACGTACGGCGGAACAGACCTCTTATATGTGGTTATATACAACCGGAAATGATGGTCTTACACCAATTGTCCTTTATGATTACCAGCCAAGCCGGAAAGGATCCTGTGTGCAGGAATTTCTGGAAGGATTCCATGGAATGGTACAGTGTGACGGATATCAGGGTTACAACAGGCTTGAAGATGTCATACTGGTCTGCTGCCTTGCACATGCAAGACGTAAGTTCTTTGAAGCAGTCCCGGCAGCCAGACGTAAAAAGCTGAAACTTCTAGATGTTAACTCTGATGAAGCGATCGAGGATACCGGTCTTGCGGATGAAGAGAAGCTGGAACAGCTGCTCCCGGCAGAAATTGGACTGCTGTATTGCAATAAGCTCTTCTACCTGGAGCGCACATTAAAAGAACTGGAGGCAGAAGAACGAAAACAACAAAGAACCATTCTGGAACAGCCTGTATGGGAACAGTTCTGGAACTGGCTTGGCACACTGCATCCAACTGGCGGAAGTAAGCTTGGGAAAGCGGTGAACTATGCCCAAAATCATCATGATACCGTGATGAACTATATGATAGATGGCCGGTGTGAAATTTCAAACAACCGTGCGGAACGGAAAGCCAAAAGTTATGCCGTTGGGCGGAAAGCCTTCCTGTTCCATACATCAGAAGCTGGAGCTGGGGCAAGTGCGGTAATGTACAGCATTGTGGAAACAGCAAAAGCAAACAATCTGAATATTTTCCAATATCTCTATATGGTACTGCTGTATATGCCGGATTATATGAACTCGTCCGCAGGTATAGAACAGCTGATGCCATGGAGTGAATTTATCAAAGAGCAGTGTTCGGGGATCATTGATGTGGAATCCAATGTCCCGGAAAACAGAATTCCCCTGCCATGTAGATAGCAGGGAAAACCTAAAGTAAATGGTAGTCGTTTACTGTTTTGGGTAGGCGGTGTGTTATTCATCGCTTACTTTATATTTTCTTATTTTTCAATAATCATAGGACTTATTTCTAAATCTGCCATAGACTGCTTTGTTTGGTATGGCTTTCGGGATATGATTACACACATCATAGTGTGGATAGTAATAGAGCATAAAACATGTAGAGTAAGGTTGCTACAACTCATATTGCCATATATAATATCTAATGACATCGAAAATTAAAGAAATTGATTAGAAATAGATTTTTGTTTGATAATCTTAAATCAGATATTCACAATGGAGGCATATTTATGGCGCAGAGTATTTTAATTGTAGACGATGAAAAAGAAATTGTATCAATGCTGTATTGCTATTTCAGCAAACTTGGATATACGGTATATACTGCAACAGCAGGAAATGCTGCATTAAAAGAAGTAGAAAAAAAACCTGACATTATTTTGTTAGACGTTAATATGCCAGATATTGATGGATTTACTGTTTGTGAAAGAATACGGGATTATGTTTCATGCCCTATAATTTTTTTAACAGCACGCATTGAAGATAGTGATAAAATAAAAGGATTTTCTATTGGCGCAGACGACTATGTAATAAAACCATTTTCTGTTGATGAATTAGAAGCTCGCATTGCAGCACATCTTCGCAGAGAAAAAAGACACAATATATCTTCAAAGGTGCAATTTGATGAAGATATGGTTATAGATTATTCCTCACGTATTGTGTTTTATCATAATAAGGATATGGCTTTTACCAAAAAGGAATTTGATATAATATCTTTCCTTTCGCAAAACAAAGGAATTGTTTTTGACCGGGAAACTATTTATGAAAAAGTTTGGGGATTAGACGGCATTGGTGATAATACAGTTGTTACAGAACATATCAGACGTATTAGGGCAAAATTTTTATCTTTAGGCGATAGACCTTACATTGAAACTGTTTGGGGGTGCGGATATAGATGGAAAAATTAAAGAGAAGCAGATTGTTCAATCGGTTAAATAGCATGAGTATTAGAATGACCTTTGTTCTTTATGCTTTGTTTTCGTTGTTGATTGGAATAATTATTTGTATACTTTTAATTTCAATGGTTGACAGATACAGAATAAATTTAAACTATAAGTATGAAAATCTGTCAACGAGGTATGATATACCGGAAAATGGCTCATTTACCGCCACTTATAGTAATGACCAAACAAAATACACAATATTTGACACGAAAGGAAACGAGATATGCAAGTTCAATGTTGATTATCAAAAAGAACGCCCAGTACACGAATATGTCTATCCGAACCATGTTTCATATATCGAAGTTTTACCTAATTTTACAAACCGGGATAGGCTTATTGACAGTGCTTTAGGTTCATTAAATATTGCAATTATTCTTATCGTATTATCTATTAGTATGATATGTTGTGTAACATTTTTTTATAAAAAAAAAATATCGAAACCTATTAAGCTATTAACTAATGCGTATCATAAAATTGAAGCAAATGACTTAGATTTTACGTTATCATATCCATTAAATGATGAAATGGGGAAACTTTGTCATGCCTTTGAAAAAATGAAAGACTGTTTGGCGAAAAATAATGAAACTATGTTTCGACAATTTGCTGAACAGCGCCGTCTAAATGCTGCTTTTTCGCATGACTTACGCACTCCTTTGACTTTACTAAAGGGTCATGCTACTATGCTGCTTTCCTTTATTCCCAAAGGCTTAGTATCACAACAAGAAATATTAGATGAAATATCAGTAATGTCAAAAAATATTTCACGTCTTGAAAAATATGTAAATGCTATGACGAACTTATATAGGTTAGAGGATATTGATATTCCACGACAACAGATTACATTTCATTCACTTATTGATAATTTTAATAACACAGCAGAAGCACTTTGTTATGACAAACATTTTTCAATTACTACAAGCGGTAATAATATAACCTTGTTTATCAATTTAGATACAGTCATGCAGATTTATGAAAACTTACTCTCTAATAGTATTAGATACGCAAAAAGTGATATTGCTATTAGCGTAGTAATAGAGAATAATAATTTGGTTATATCTGTT
>OLSQ01001809.1_pt1 | contig 16698 bp, 18 predicted proteins | sample 1672561 | NCBI WGS metagenome assembly OLSQ01 (sample SAMEA3136699, study PRJEB25190) | human gut metagenome | biome: human gut; feature: human-associated habitat; material: faeces | place: Austria | collected 2013 | reverse complement strand
ATGATAGGGATAGCTCATAAGAATGGCTGTAAGGTTCATGGATTGGGATATACAAAAGTTGATAATTTACGAAAATATAGATTTGATTCTATTGATTCCACAACATGGACTGTAGGGGGGCGATTTGGAGAAGCTTCTAAATTTGAAAATGGTAGCATAAAACGTTTATCATTTAGAGACAAGGGAGTTAGATACAAGATGGTGAGAGATAAAGAAGCTCTTACTATATAACTTTAAAGAATGGTTAAAATTCCAGCATTACGCTGATAAAAATTTATAGATTATGAAAGATTCATTGATTATTGTATCAGGAGGTATGGACTCGGTAACTCTCCTGCATGAGAAGAAAGAAAACATTGCTATTGCTATTTCTTTTGATTATGGCTCTAACCACAATCAGAAGGAGATTCCTTTTGCTAAGTTGCATTGTGAGCGACTTGGTATCAAGCATATTGTCATTCCACTCAACTTTATTCACGACTACTTCAAATCCTCTCTCCTCGAAGGTGCAGAAGCTATCCCCGAAGGTAATTACGATGATGAGAACATGAAATCAACCGTAGTTCCTTTCCGTAACGGAATTATGCTCTCTATCGCTTGCGGTATCGCAGAGAGTAACGGATTGAAGAAGGTGCTTATTGCTAACCATTTCGGCGACCACGCTATCTATCCAGACTGCCGCAATGGCTTCATTGATGCCATGTCAGAGGCAATGAAGAATGGTACTTACGAGGGTATTACCATTGATGCTCCATACACCAACATTACGAAAACAGATGTTGCTCGCCACGGAAAGGAGCTTGGTATTAACTACGCTGAAACTTGGAGCTGCTATAAAGGCGGTGAGAAGCATTGCGGTAAGTGTGGTACTTGTATGGAACGCAAGGAAGCTCTCCGTGATGCAGGTATTCCAGACCCAACCGAATACGAGGAGTAAAGATATGGCAAAAGCATCGGGAAGCACGAGGATGATTAAACGTATTCCTGTTAGCACAAAGACATTGCATGGTATTTTCAATGAGTTTCTTAACAGTGGTTTATATGACCCAAGTAGCTCTTTTGTTAATGATGCAAAAGGAGCATATTACTTGCAAGCAAAAGGTAGAGAGCCTGATGAGAATGAAAAGATGGCTGCAATGTATTTCGTTGAAAGAGGAATCAGTGTTGCTATAACTCCTGAAGGTAATATGCGGTATGCAAATGCAACCAAACCAGACGGAACGCCTAAATTCGCTGATGGTCTATTCTCGGTTCACGTATATGAACAAAAGACGATGGAGAAAGAAACGACCAAAATAGTGAATAACTATAAGAAAGGCATTCAACACGCAGTTGATAAGAAGGCTGAAATTGCTTTTATCTTTGATAGATATGGAAAAGGACATAGAAATCAAGTAGAACAAGCAATGAAAGAATACAAACTGCCAGTTTGGGGAAAGTTGCCTAAAAGGGTTGTCGTGATGAATAAGGATGGTGATTATTTTGAGCATTATTTTTAAAAATGCGACAGAGTACCCTTCGCACACGGCAAGCCCAGCACAGGGGACTGTGGTACTACAGCTACCCCCTATCGAACATTGCGGTCGCAAAATTAAGAATAAAAATTGAAATAACAAAATAAAAGAAAGGAAAATTATGTATTACGTTTCAAAAAGAATGGAGAAAGGAGGATTTTTATGTTTAGCATAAAATCAAGAGTTGAATTTGATTCTGCTCATTTCCTCAATAATTCCAATACGCCATGTGATGTTTTACATGGGCATCGTTGGAAAGTAGATGTAACTCTAAAATCCGAGAATCTTAATAAGGTTGGATTCATGGTTAATTTTACAGAATTGAAGTCTTGGATGAAAGAAATGACCGAGAATATAGACCATAATCTTGCTATTTTTTATCTTAAAGATTCTACGGCAGAGCATTTTGCGCTCTATTTCTTTATGTATATCGCGGAGAAAGTACACGATTACAATAAAAAGAATAAGACTAATATTGAAGTCGAAAGGGTCGATGTAGCAGAAACTCCAAATAATATAGCCTCTTTCAAAATTGCAGATTTAGATATTCGCAAAGAAAGAATACGAAGAGCGGCTATTAAACAATGGGCAGACCCTGAGAAAAGAAAAAAGCTAATGGATGGAATACAGTTAGCAAATCAAGACCCAATATTAAGAGAAATGCGTTCAATAAGGATGCAAGTTGAAAACCCGATGAGTAGAAGGGATGTTGTTGATAAGATGCTTCATTCACTTGTCAAATCTCAGAAGAAATATCCAAATAAAGAAGAAAAGATGATAGGACAATTCTTTAGAGATAATAATATTCCATTAACATACTGTGGTGATGGCAGCTTTATTCTCATGGGTAAGATACCTGATTTTGTGAATATTGAAAAGAAGGTTGTCGTTGAATATAATGGTCGCTTCTGGCATTCAGAAAATGAATGGAATGATGCCTACGATGATTCAAAAGAAAGAATTGAGCATTTCGCTAAGTATGGCTATACTTGCTATATCATCTGGGATGACGAGTTTGATGCGAAAAAAGACGAAATTATAAAGGATTTAAAAAAATTATGCGAATGAAGAGATATAGAATAAACGAAATCTTCTACTCTATCCAAGGTGAGGGAAGACACGCAGGCAGAGCGGCTATCTTTGTCCGCTTCTCGGGGTGTAATTTAAAATGTCCTTTCTGTGATACTGATTTTAAGAAGTATGAGGAAATGGGAGCTATTGATATTCTGAATAAGATTCAGTTGCTCTCACCTGATTGCAAGTTCGTTATCTTTACAGGCGGTGAGCCTACATTGCAAGTTGATGAGGAGCTTACTACCCTTCTCCATAATTGGGGATACTATATTGCTATTGAAACCAACGGAACGCACAAGATTCCAGGTGGTATCAACTGGGTTACTTGCTCTCCTAAGTGCTTATTCGTTAAGGGCGCAGAACCTATCATTAAGGTTGCTACTGAGGTGAAGGTTGTCTTTGATGGTGAGCACGAGATTACTGATTGTGGTATTGATGCAGATTACTACTACGTTCAGCCTTGTGATACAGGCGATGCGAAGAAGAATGCTGAGATTCTGAAACAGACAGTTGCTTTCGTAGAGGCTAACCCTAAGTGGCGACTTTCCTTACAGCAGCAGAAGATTCTCAACGTGAAGTAAATCATTTTTGCCTATGAGCAAGAATAAAAAGAAAACCCCGACAAAGTATCGTCCTATCTGCTTTTATTGCGGTGGGTACCTTTGTTAGGATTCATCTGTTGACCGCAGCGAGGATGATGATTCCATAGTGGATTACTATCATTGTATGCAATGCGGTACTTCTTATGAGGTATATGAGCCTAATGAGGAGGAGAAACAAGATTATAAAGAGTACTGGGAGAAATGCCAGCAGAACCAAAATAAATAAGGAAATATGAAAGATTCTAATAAAGTTCAGATAGATTATAACTACTATAAGACTGCTATCAGTGCAATGGCTGAACAAGTTAAGGATAAATGTAGAAGCTATGATGCAATCTACCCTATTCCAAGAGGAGGCTATTTTACAGCTATTCAGCTCTCTGAGTTGCTTGGCATCCGTATCGAATGCGATATTCGTAAGATTACCCCTAAAACCCTTGTTGTTGATGATATTTGCGATAGCGGCAAGACTATTGAGGGATTTAGCAACTACGATACGGCGGTCACCTTCGTTAAGGAACGCTCTAAGGACAAGGTATCTTTCTGTGGTGGTATCGTTAATGCTAATGATTGGCTTATCTTTCCCGATGAGCACGAGGTAACTGTTGAGGATAATATCGTCCGCATATTGGAGTACATTGGCGAAGACCCTAATCGTGATGGTTTGAAGGGTACACCCGACCGCATTATCAGAATGTGGAAAGAGATATTCAGAGGCTACGACCCATCACAGAAGCCAAAGATTACGACCTTTGATAACGGCAAGGATGGTATCGTTTATGATAACATGGTTATCGACCAAGGCGATTTCCATTCAAACTGCGAACATCATTGTGTTTGGTTTTGGGGCAAGTATTGGTTCGCATATATTCCGAACCCAAAAGGAAAGATACTCGGTATCTCTAAGATTGGCCGTGTGGTTGATTACTGCTCCGCTCGCTTACAGATACAGGAGCGATTGGTACACGACATCGTAGATATGCTGAAAGAGGCTCTCGGTAGCGAATATCCACCACTTGGTATTGCTCTCGTTATGAAGGGACACCATTCTTGCAAAGAGTTCAGAGGTGCAAAGAAGAAGGGCATTATGACCTCTTCTTACCTTGAAGGTGCTTTTAAGGATGACCCACAAGTGAGGGCTGAGTTTATGAACCTCGTAAATGGTGACAAGTATGAAGGTTAAGTCAGTAAAAACACGAATCTTGGAGGAAGTTGGATTTCTGCTTCCTACCAAGAAACTTCTTTCCTCTAAGGAAAAGGTTGAAATTATGGAGCAGTTCTTGATGATGCCAGCGAGCCAGATAGTGACTTTACAACAAGATGGACGTAAGGCATCTTTTGTGCATCAGATAGCAAAGCTGCTCTATAATAATAATCTTGGAGAGTACTTTAATGTACTGAAAATGTGCCGAGATATGGCAGCAGAGGAAGAAGAAAATAAAGGTGCTTTTCTTAAATAAAAGCTATTGTTGGGAATAAATTAGGAATAAAAGCTATTAATATGCCATTATCAAGAGATGAAAGCAAGCGTAAAAAACAGCTTGCAAACCTTGAAAAAGGTAAGTTTAAAAAAGGTGGAGTTGGCAACCCAAAGGGCAGACCACCCAAGCCTAAGACGATGTCGTTATTCATCGAGGAAATGAAGGAGAAGGGCTACGAAGCACCTTCCTCTCAGATTATCGCAGAGTCATTTCTGTATATTGCTGCGCTGCCTGAAGATGAATTAAAGGAGGTGTTGGCCGATAGGTCACGCCCGATGATGCAACGCATTATTGCAAAGGGAATACTTGATAAGAAAGGACTTGATGTACTCGAAAGGGTTATTGATAGAGCCTACGGAAAGATTCAGCGCATTGACCTTACAAGCAAGGGCGAGCAGATTAAACAAGACCCATTGCAAGTACACGTTGTTACCAATAATGAAGAGTATCAGAAGATTCTCGCTGAGATTCAGAAAGAGAAGGAAAAGAAGGACGCTGAGCCAGACAGGACAGCAGAATATTAAAAGAAGCAGATAAAGGATAATAGAGATATGCCGCACGTATATTTAGCGAAGAACTACATGAGGGTAAAGGCTGCGAAAGAAGCAGGATTCACAACTTGCTCCCTACAAGGCTCAAGTAGGTCGGGGAAGACCTACGCAATCGTCCAATTACTGTGCGTTTGGTGTCACGATATAGCCAAAACCACAGTAAGCATCATTCGTGCAGGTATGCCATCAATCAAACGTACTGTTTACCGAGATTTCCGTGATGTTATGATTGCTTTCGGTTGGTGGGATGATAAGTGCATGAATAAATCGGAGTTCGTTTATACCTTCCCTAACGGCTCTTGGATTGAGTTCTTCTCCACCGATAACGAGCAGAAGGTGCGTGGTTCTAAGCGTAAGATACTTTTCGTAAATGAGGCGAATGAGCTTTCTTTCATCGAATGGCAGCAGCTACAGATGCGTACCACGGAGTTTTCTATCCTTGATTATAACCCTTCCTTCTCAGAAGACCACTGGATAAATCAGGTGAATGAGGAGAAAAGCACTTATTGGTTCATATCCACATACAAGGATAACCCATTTCTCGAAACAAAGGTTATCTCTGAGATTGAAAGCCTTAAATGGAAGAATCCGAGCCTTTGGCGTATCTACGGAATGGGGTTGCGTGCTATCGTTGAAGGTCTCGTCTTTGAGAATGTTATCATTGATGATTATGTACCAATACAGGCAAAAAGACACAGATATATCGGTATGGACTTCGGTTACGCCAATGATAGCACAGCGATTGTAGAGGTAATGATTTATGGTAATAACATATATCTGAATGAGATATGTTATAAAACACACATGCTTACAGATGAGATAATAGCTACCCTTAAAGACATTGAAGGCAGACCAGAGATTATTTCAGAGAGTGCTGACCCTCGCCTTGTGGATGAAATATATAACGCAGGGCTTGATATAAAACCAGTGAAGAAGTTTGCTGGCAGTATCAACGCAGGTATAATGAAGATGCAACAATATAAGATACACGTTACATCTAAGTCTCTCAATCTTCGCAAGGAGTTCAATAACTATACTTGGCGACAAGATAAAGAAGGAAAATGGCTCAACGAACCGATAGATATGTGGAACCATTGTTTTACTGGTGATACATTAATACTTACAGAGGAAGGTTTTAAGCGCATAGATAGCATTCAGATTGGTGATAAAGCGATGACCTCTAAAGGTTATCGCAAGGTTACTCATTTGTTTGCGCAAGGATTCCGTTTGGTACGTGTCGTTAGGTTTGATTTCGGTAATTTTTCCATCGAAATACAGGCAACGCCTGAACACAAATTTAAAACGAAAAAAGGATGGAAAGAGTTAAAGAAACTTACGACAAGCGACACGATTTACCTGTCCAAGTCTTTAATGGAAAGGAATATCACCTTTATAATGGAGAAAGATATTTCTCACGAGGTACACATAGATTGCACCGAGACGTATGGGAGTTCTATAATGGAGCTATCCCAGAGGGATTTCGCGTCCATCATAAAGATGAGAACCCTCAAAATAATAGCATTGAGAACCTTGAATTGGTCGATGGTAGAAAACATCTACAGCTTCATGCGCAAGAGCATATACAAGATGAAGCATATCTTACAAAAGCTCGTCAGAATATGCACAAAGCATCAGAAGCTGCCAAAGAATGGCATCATTCAGCAGAAGGAAGAGAATGGCATATATCACAAGGGCTTAAAGTCTTTGAAAATCGAACAGAAAAAGAATACACTTGTATCTGTTGTGGAAATAAATTCCGCACAACAACATTCAGTATTCCAAAATTCTGTTCAAATAGATGCAAAAGCAAATGGAGAAGAGATAAGGGATTTGACAATGAAGAAAGAACATGCGAGTACTGTTGTGAGATCTTCATTGCAAACAGATATAGCAAAAAACGATTTTGTGGTAGAGTTTGTAGCGAAAAGTATAAGCACTCTAAAGGAGTATGAGAAGCCTACTTACGATATTGAAGTAGAGGATGTTCACGAGTTCTTTGCCAATGGAATCCTCGTACATAATTGTATTGATGCAACCCGTTATGTTATCCTTGAAAAGGTATTGGGCGATTACGGAAGCGGTATGCAAGCCTCCGATATCCTTGGTCTGATAGGCTAAAATCAAAATGCCTATGAAAAGAATATATGATAAACAGCCAAGGGAGCATCATCGCAAACGCTCCCATTATAATAGCAAAGGAGTAGCCAAATTATCATTTGATAATGAGCAAGCAGCCACAAGATACATAAAGAAAAAGCGGATGTTCGGTTATATCGCATATCTTTGCAACGAGTGTAATCATTGGCATATTGGAAGACTGCAGAAATAGGCGTTTTCTTTTGTTTACATATGGTTTCTTCTTTATATTTATATAAGATATATTATTACTAACTTTGCCATTGTTATAACAAAAATATTCATATATGAAGGCGATACAAGAAATATTATCAATGCAAGAGGCAAGTGATGTGCATAAATACCTCACGGCAAGAAAACAAGGATTCAGAACTCCATTGACAGTCCTTGAGGAGCAATGGAACCCAGAGAGTCATCGAATAATGGATAAGAAATTTCGTAAGAATAAGATTATCAATGTTCCTACAGGGAAAGTGAATCCTATTACAGGAAAGGCTGAGTACAAGAAAAAAGAGGTCGAAGTCGTTCGCATTGCTATTCCAATGCAAAAGTCTATTGTCAATCTTACGGTAGGTTTCCTTCTTATGAATGCCGTTACCTATAAGGCTATTGCACATGGTGCTGATGTTAAGAAAATGAACGACAAGCAACAGAAGCTTTATGATGGCATTATGCACTGCTTCCACGATAATAAGATGAAGTACTTCGACAAGAAACTTGCACGCACCATCTTCAAGGAGTGCGAAGCTGCCGAATTATGGTATCATCCTACCGATGCCGAAGGAAAACTTCGTGGCGATATTCGGGTACAACTGCTCAGTCCTTCGAGAGGCGACAAACTCTATCCACATTTTAACGATTATCATATTATGGATGGTTTCGCTCGTGAGTACTACGTATTTGATGAACTTGGCAATTCTGAGTTGCATTTCGATGTATATGATGATAGGTTCTGCTATCAGTATATCAATGACAAAAAGGAAGGGTGGAGAATGATAAGTGCCCTTCCGCATGGCTTCACAAAGATACCTGTCGTATATTACAGACAAGACCAAGCAGAATGGGAGGATGTTCAATGGGCGATAGATAGAGCAGAAACATGTATATCTAACTGGGGAGATACTAATGACTATTTCGGCACGCCAAAGTATTTTGTTAAAGGACGTTTGGAAGGTTTTGCTGAGAAGGGTGAGCAGGGTTCTGTTTTCGTTGGTGGTGATAGTTCTCAAATGAGTGTGCTTTCATGGGATTCTTCGCCAGAAAGCGTGAAGGGAGAAATCGCATATCTCTTTAATATCATCTATTCTTTTACATCTGTCGCAGACATAAGCTTTGAGAACATGAAAACCCTTGGCAATAACACATCGGGTGCGGCTATCCGTCTTATGTTTACCGCTCCTTACATGAAGGCAGACCTAAAAACGGAGATGTTTGGAGAGATGTTCACTCGCCGCTGTAATATTGTAGCTAACGGAATCTGTAACACTGGAGCTTATGTTAAGGGTATCGACCAAAGTGTTTCTGAGCAGATTGACTTTGAGCCAGTCTTTAAGCCATATCTGCCAAAAAATGATGTGGAATTATTGCAACTTATCACTTCATCCAATGGTGGTGCGAAATCTACCTCTAATCGACGTGCCATCGAGCTTAACCCTATTAATGATGACCCAGACAAGGTTGAGGAAGAAATGAAGAGCGAACAGGAAGAAGCGTTGGCGCAGCAAGCAGCACTTTCGGGACTTGGTAGTGCCGCAAGTGGAGAACAATCGGTTTCCAATGACGAAGAGGAGGAGGAATAACTATGGCAAAAGCAAGCGGAGGAACGAGAAAAATTAATAGCGTAAAGTATAAAGAGGCTTCTATTAACAATGCCATTGATTCATTATCATTTCCTTTATTCGGCAATACAAACACTATGGCGATTAAAACAAATGATGTGTTTAAGCAGAAATATCAAAAAGAAGAATCAGAAAAAGTTAGGGCAAGTGTAGAAACTGTATCGTCATTTAGCAAACCAACAGGAAAGTACGAATATGTGTCGGTTGATAAGATACGCCCAACACAAGAATACATAGGAGCGAATAATCTAAAGACGATTGCATCTATTAATTTTGATGCAAATGATGTTCCTTATGGAGTACAGCGTAATGGAAATATTTATATAATTGATGGTCATCATAGAGCAGCAGCAGCAATACTTAAAGGTGATAAAAAAATAAAAATATTATTAGGTAAATAATGCCAAAGAAGCTTACATCAAAACAGAAGAAAGAACAACTGAATAATCTGTTCGCCGTTTATAATAAGCGGTTGGGTAGATTATACAGCGATTATATCAAGAAGCTCACCTCTCTCGGCTATGGAGAAGATGTGCTCGAAGATGATGCGCTTTTTAACTTTGATAACTTTCCGCAGTTAAAGGCTCGTTTAAACGACATCTTTAATGATTACTATCAGAATAGCCTTCTTTGTTATAAGAGCGGCATCACCGATGGCGTTGCGTTGGCGTATAACCACGATGAAATGGTTATAGGCGGTTATTCCGTGCTTACTGATAAAGCTATAATGGTCGCACGAGATACCGCCGCAGCCACGTTTATTTCTAATCGCTTGAAAGCAAAGAACGGATTGAATCTTGCTCAGATTGTTTGGAACTACTGCCAACAGACAAAAAGTGAGTTTGAAATGGCTATGAGCAACACCATTGCGGACGGAATCGGAAAAGGCTCATCAGCAGAGGAAATAGGCAAGAGTATTCGAAGATACCTTAATGACCCAGATATGATGTACCGCCGTTACCATACCATCAAGGTTCAGAAGAACGGAAAGAAGAAAGACGTGGTGACTTGGCGCAGACGTAGAATCATTGACGGCAAGGTTCGCTTCATTGAAGAACCATTGGAGAAGGTAGGTATGGGTGTTTACCGCTCGGCAAGAAAGAACGCTCTCAGAGTAGCAAGAACGGAGATAAATGCCGCATATCACAAGGCAAGAAATGAACGATGGCAGAACGAGCCATTCGTTATCGGTCAGTATATTCACGTATCACCACAGCACAATATTGATGATATATGTAATGACCTTGAAGGTCGCTACCCGAAAGATTACGTATGGATTTCTTGGCATCCTCAATGTATCTGCACCTCAGACCCTATCACCATACAAGGAGAGGAGAAGAAGGAGTTTTATAAACGATTGATGGCTGGAGAGGATATGAGTAACTACGTATCCACTTTTGCCGTGCTCACTATGCCCGAGAAGTACAATCAATATATCAAGGATAACTACGAAGCTATCGTGAAGGCAGGAATGAGGGGTAAATTGGCTTGGCATTTGCAAGATAACACAAAGTATTGGGCACATCTTTTAAGCCCGTCAGACCGCAAGAAATTGGGGTTAAAGGCGGTTTCTTCTAAGGAGCTTATACTTACGAAGGCAAAGGAACGCCACGCCCTTAGAACTAAGGGACAGATAGATAAAATACAGAGCCGATGGGATAAGCATAGACGTGACTATTACAACGGCTTGGTTCATAATCTGCTCGGCAGCAAATCTGTTACGGATATAAAGAGCCAAGACCTCTTTGAACGTTACTATGCTATCCGCTACGCAATCAAGGACAAAAAGAGTGCTTCTGAGATAGCTTCCTTGTTTGATAGATTCAAACGAGGTTATCAGACTAAACTTGCATGGACAGACCGCAAGGTTGCAATGAATGTTATGAAGGTGGCTGCTAATTACGGAGAGACCGATGTTTCTTCCGTTCTAAGCGCATTAAAATCTGCTAACTATACATTGGCAAGGAAAGAAGCAAAAACGCTCGCAAATGCCATTTCTGTTATTAAAAAGGATGAACTATCACTTTCTGCTCTCATCCCTGATGTCAATAAGTGGCATAAGCAGTTTACGTCAAAGGAATTGCACGGAGTATATGATGCTGTAGAAGCGAAGTTGGCTCAATGGCAAAGCTTTACGCTTGAAAAGCAAGCAAGCAAATTGCAATTTGAGGCAATTGATTTCCTTGGTGGAAATATGCACGGGGTTCAGCAGAAGTATGCCACTTGGAAGGTATCACAAGCAGCATATCTCAAAAAGCTTGACGAGGTAAATACGGCGATTGACTGGATAAATATCAATAAAGCTTATGCTGACGTAAAAGGTTATAAGACACAGAGCAAGATATATCATAAGCTTATCTATGACCTCGAACACGCTATGCTCGCACAAGATAAAGATTTGGCGAAACAGCTTATCCAAGAAGCGAAAGATAAGAAGAACTCACTCATTCAGTTAAAAGCTAAGAGAGCAGCAAACAAAGGCGGGAATGGTTCAATCCCATTCGATGCAGACGCTTATTCACAAGCTAGAAAAGATGCGGCTGTTTGGGCGAAAAATACAAAAGATGCCGATGATGTTCTTAGAGCAAAATGTGGAGAGGTATGGCGCAATGCAACCGATGAGGAAAAAAATGCTATCTTTGGTTATACGAGCTCGTATCATAATATCAACGAACCATTGCGAGGTCTCACTTACTATGGTTCAGCAGCAGATACACAGCTTGGCTTAGATAGAATCCCATTAATGGAAAGCATCATCAATAAATCATACTACGACAAGGATATTTGGCTACAACGAGGTGGAGGTATGGTTGAGCTTAAAAAATACGGCTTATCCAATTATGCTTCCGCTACTGATGCTGAAATCATGGCTCTTGTTGGTAAAGAAGGTACAGAAGGAGCTTTTACCTCTGCTGGTGTGGCAAAAGGAAAAGGTTTTGGTGGAAATGTTATTACCAATATCTATGCACCAAGAGGAACGAAGATGATGTATGCTGAGCCGTATTCGAGCTTCGGAAAAGGTTCGGGTCGCTCTTGGGATGGAATCGCAAAACAATCTACTTTCGGAAGTGAGAGTGAAATCATCCTACAGCGTGGAACTACATTTAGAGTTACCAAGGTAGAAAAAAGCGGTAATACCTGGTATATAGATGTTGAAGTGATAAATCAAGATGTACTTCCATTTCCGTATATCGGTGGTTATCCATACAAATAAAGAAAAGCCCCCATTATTCACGAGGGCTTTTCTTGTAGTACGTCTTATCATAAAAATCCTTGAAGCTATCAACGCCTTCCTTCATTGGGAGTTTGTTAAGATGTAGGTAGCGATTGAATAAAAGGGCTTTCAATGTAGCAGGGGTATCATCTGTATCATTGAAGGTTCTTAACCCTACCGCAATATACTCATTCAACATTTCATTTAGGAACATTTTCTGTTGTCCTTTATAAACCTTCAAAGTAAATTCTACCCATTTCTTTTCCCATTCCCAAAGAAGTGCTTCAATGCAATCTTTCAAAGGGTTTTCTGCTTCACCTTTGAAGTATCGGCAGTGCTTGATTAAATCTTCCTTATTCGCCATATCTATCAATAAATTTAGTTACTACATTCTTCATATCCAAAGGGAGATAGTTCAATGCTTTTTCCTTCATTTCTTGTGGAATACCAAAGAGTGGCTGAGCGATTGAACCAACGATTGCTCCCATCGTATCGCTATCACCGCCGTATGATACCGCATTTCTGATTGCGTCCTCGAAGCTATCACTATCAAGGACTATTCTAAAGGCAAGAGGAACGCACTCTTGGCAAGTTTCTGCCCATTTCCCTCTTGGAATAAGATTTTTATCCCAATCAGAGCCATAATATTGTTTTGCTATTGACATAATAAATTCTTTGTGTTTATATACTTTTAAAGCATCTACACAATCTGCTACCGAAGCAGCACCAATCAATCCTTCAACGTGACTATGCGAAACCTTTGCGCTCATCATTGCCTGACGAATGATATCAGAATATTCTTTGAACGCCCAGCCCACAGGACTAACTCTCATAGCTGCTCCATTTCCAAAACTATTATAAGGCTGTGGATTCGAGCTACGAACCCATTTTGCGAAGCTTGCGCCATACCCACCCATTGGGTTTAGATACTTCTGACACCAGTATTGAAGCGAGATACTATAATCTTCGACATTAGGCTTTTCATCACCACCTTTTTTAAGAATAGCATCGGCTACGGCTATTGTACAGATGGTATCATCTGTAAAATTACAACCTTTGTCAAATAGTTTAAAGTTATAATCAAATGTGTTATCAAACTCATATTTAGAGCCTACAATATCACCTATAATTGCTCCTATCATAGCTATATCTCCTTCTAATTTATTTTCTTTATTTGTTAATAATACGCAAAAATACGAAAAAATATTGAGCTATTCAAATATTTTTTGTTACTTTTGCATTAATTATTGTATCGAGTGCGTATCTCCTATGTGCTCACAACGTTAAACAAAACAACTGTTTACATTCAGCATCGCCCTTATTCGTATCTCCGAGGGCGGTGCTTTTTCTTTATAAGAACTCTTTTAAAGCAATGTGATAAACGTCATACACCAAGCGAGTTACGTATAATACGTCAAATGCTCTCATATCTTATTCGGCTTTTTCAACTTTTGTAAGGTTCTCCAATCTACCAAGGAATGTGTGGTAATCATCCTCGCAAAGAATTACTTGACCGCCCGTTGGTGTGGTCTTGCAATTAAGCTTTATAGATGTTGCTATATCGCAATTCCGTGAAGGTTCAACGTAAGCGATATTATCTATATTAACAAGGGTATAATGCCCTTTATACTTTACCTCAATAAACTTTGTCATAATCTTTAAATTGTATTATTTATTATCAGATAAGAACTCTTTCCAAGCTTCCTTAAAAAGTTTAGATAATCGTTTATCATTAATTATCTCTTCCTCTGTAAGAGAAAGGGCTTCGATAGCATCATGCGGATTGAGCATAAGCATACATTCGTGATTACCGAACTCGTAACAAAGAGCTTCCTTAAAGTTTTTGTCGTCCTTAAAAAACTCCACATCTTCTTCCATGTGCTTACAAGCAAGTTTAAGAAATAAAGGATAGTCCTTTTTTAAGCAATAGCAACCTGCTCCAAGCTGATGTATCTTGGTTAAGTCCTCTTTGCTCGTTGTAAGACCCCACTCTTTCATTATTTGCTCAAACTGCTTATTACCGAAAGCTGCCTTCATAGGAAGTTTACGAAACTCTTTCGATTGCTTCATTTTCAATTCTAAATACTTATTCATAATCATTTCTCATCCAAATAATTATTGGTTTCAAGATAAGCCATATAAGTACCACAGCCTAATCTATATAATATTGAATTATAGCAAGTGTTATACTCGTTACAGCTATAACACTTGCTTAGAAATTCTTGCTTGCTCATATCCTTTAGATTTCAACGACCTCAATACCTTTCTTTGGATTCTTGGTTGCTCTATCCAATCTAATCTTGCCTTTGAATACCCCTTTAACGAGAGCATAGAATGTGGTGCGTTTAATACCATTTTCTTCGATTGTAGGAACTTTGCCGTATCGTTCGCATTCTACGCCTTTATCCGTAAGAATGGTATTGATTTCCATCGCGCCGTAGTAGGATTCCTCGAAGCGTCTCTGAACTACCTTTCCGCAGACCTTGACCTGATTTCCTTTCTCTATATTCAGTCCTGTTTTCAAGCTATCCTCATAAGCCTTGACAAGGAAGAAAGCATGAACCTCTTCATCTTTATAGCAATAGAAATCATTCGCTACTCTGACCATTTCCTTATCGAACTCAGACTGTGGCTCGATTTTCTTTCCGAACTCACAAACGGCTTCTACATAAGCGTTATCAACATCGAAATTCTTGCTATTCAAAATTGTATCGATTCCTTCCAGGGTCTCTGAGCGGAAATAAGAAACACCCTGCTTTATGCCTTTTTTATAAATAGGGCAAATGTTGTATTGAGCCTTAGCCGCCATGATAAGGTCTGCCTTAACAATAGCATCTTTATAGCTCACATCCTTACCACCTCGCCAGAGAAGTATGTCACCATATTCTTCATCTGTAGCGTAATTAATTCGGTAGTCGTACAGCTTATAGAGTTTGCGAGTAAAATCAGAGATGTAGTCGAAGCGACTTAAGCCGAATTTCTTCACGCATTCGCAGCCAATCTGTAATTCCTCACCTGTCTTTACATTTTCGATTACATAGGCATTCTTACACCAATGACCGCAGTAGTCACACTTGCCGTAATCAATACCATGTTCAGGGTTCTTAAAGATAAGCTCTTTGCTTGGGTCAGTTGGCATGAATGCACCATCCTTATAAGTTGCAAGCAATCTCCAGTCGCTCTCTTCTGGCATATTGATAACAAGGTCGCAGACCTCGTGAAAAGCCTTGATGCAACGACCAGCCATTCCGTTTTCATTAATGACTGGGTGACGGAAAAGCTTCTCATAAGGCTTACCTACCGAATAGGTAAAGCCTTCGACGTTCTTCTGTGTCTTTTTTGCGAATTTCTCAAAAGCCACAACTGATTCTGATGGAATAAATGTATTGATAGTTCTCATTACTCTTATATTTTAGTCTAACAAACAATTCTTTCTTATCTTTGCCTCAATTTCATCCATTGTATAGATTTTGTTGTCTGTAGAAATAACAAATGTACCATCTTCTTGTGGAAGAAATGAGTATAGATAATTATAATAGTATATAACAGAAAGTTTTGGGTATCTATCATGATAAGTAAACTTTATCTGTAGAGTAATATTTCCATCTGTCTCTTTTATCAATGCTGTAAGTTTTTGCAAAAGCTCATAGCATTTATTATAAGCTTTCTCGTAATCTTCAAACCGTTTCATTGTTGTATCTCCTATATTTATAGGGCAGAAAACCCTGCCCTATTTACTATTATTATTTACCCTCAGCCCAATCAATAAATGCGTAATAATAGCCTGTCTTTATGTAGAACATATCGCCAGAACCATCACCCCAAGCATCTGAGATATGACTAAAAAATTTGCCTTTGCCGTACTTATCGCAGAGTTTACTGTAAATTGAGCGAAACATTGCCGATATTTTTCTGCCGCTAAAATTCCCTGCTTTCTTTGCATCATTTGCGCAGAAGCCGTAGCAAGGATAATAGTCGAGTTCGTTATTTTCATTATAAAATCTACACTCGTCATCACCAAAACTTCCAAAGTTAATTGCGTCCTTAAGAAGTTGTTTCTGCTCATCTGTAAGCTTAACTAAAAGCTTCTCTACATCTTTTGTTGTCATTGTTGTCATTGTTGTATCTCCTAAACTTTAATTGTTGTTATTAATTATTTATACCGCAAAATTAATATTTTCTTTTCAGACAAACAAATTTTCTATTAGCTTTCTATTAGTTTTTAATATTATTTTAGACTTAAATGGTGAATTAAAGATAATTTTATATAAAATAATATTAAAAACTA
>OLSQ01001802.1_pt1 | contig 16723 bp, 13 predicted proteins | sample 1672561 | NCBI WGS metagenome assembly OLSQ01 (sample SAMEA3136699, study PRJEB25190) | human gut metagenome | biome: human gut; feature: human-associated habitat; material: faeces | place: Austria | collected 2013 | reverse complement strand
GCTTTTACGGATTTTTTTCGGGGAGCTTTATCGGATGCCTGGCATTTGCCATTGCGGAGATGCTGGATTCCATTCCCATTTTTGCAAGGAGAATGGGTTTCCGGCATGGTCTTGGGATCGCCATAGCGGCAGCTGCGTTTGGGAAGCTTTTCGGAAGTCTGTTTTATTTTTCCAGACAGATCTTTCTGTCCGGGATGTAATAGTATTGAAAAAAGCAGAAAAGTTGATTAAAATGGATGTGCACATGTAAAGGAGGTGTGGAGATGCGTTCTATGGAATTCAAGATGGAGCGTCCGGGACTTTTGAAGGAAGGCGATCAGATTACGGTGACAGAGGGTGTTCTGCCAAGTAATTACTATTATACGATAGATCCTTCCCTTGCAATGTCACCCAATATTCCTTTCCGTGAGAGACTAAGGACAAGAGAAGGACGTGTCAGCGCTGTCATCCAGAATGAAAGAGGCTACTACGTCACCGCAGAATTTGATGAGTAGAGAAGGAGAGAAAAACATGTTACAGAAGATTTCAACAGATAAGGCACCTGCAGCTATCGGACCCTATTCCCAGGGAATTATTGCAAACGGTATGTTATATGCATCCGGTCAGATTCCGATCATTCCATCTACAGGAGAGCTGGAGACAGGGGATATCACTGCACAGGCAAAGCAGGCCATCGAAAATGCAGGAGAGATACTGAAGGCAGCAGGCACGGATTATGAGCATGTGGTAAAGACCACCTGCTTCCTTGCGGATATGGCAGATTTTGCAGCCTTCAACAGTGTATATGAGAAATACTTTACCGGGAAGCCGGCAAGAAGCTGTGTAGCCGTAAAGCAGCTTCCGAAGAACGTGCTCTGCGAAGTAGAAGTGATCGCCGCCCTGGAAGATTAAGTGATGACGGAGAAAAATGTGATTCTGATCGGGATGCCGGGAGCAGGCAAGAGTACCGTTGGGGTGGTGCTTGCCAAGAAGCTCGGGTATTCCTTTACTGATTCTGACCTGGTGATCCAGGAACAGACAGGAAGGCTTCTCTATCAGCTGATCGAGGCATATGGAGAAGAGGGATTTCTTGAAATTGAAAATAAGATCAATGCCACGCTTGTTCTGTCAGGTCATGTGATCGCTACAGGAGGCAGCGTGGTATACGGAGAAGAGGCCATGGAGCATCTGTCAGAGATCGGATGCGTGGTGTATCTGAAGCTTTCCTATAAGGAGCTGACAGAACGTCTTGGGGATCTGCATAAAAGGGGTGTGGTCCTGAAGGAAGGATATACACTGGAAGACCTTTACCGGGAAAGAGTTCCGCTCTATGAAAAATGGGCGGATATCACCATCACCTGTGATGGAAGGAATATCCGGGATATTGTAGAGGAGATCAGTGAAAAATACTTGAAGGAGTCATGGCAGCAATGAAAAAAGGTTCACTGAAAAGCAGTCTGTTTCTGTTTCTGGCAGCATTTATCTGGGGTGTTGCCTTTGTCGCACAGAGCGTCGGGATGGATTACATGGGTCCCTTCAGCTTTAACGGAGCCAGATTTATCCTTGGCGCCCTGGTATTGTTACCGCTTGTAGCCATAAGAAGGCAGAAGGCCATAAAGGAAGGAAAGGAAGGCGCACCCTTTGGGGTTACGCTGAGGGGTGGTATTCTCTGTGGTATTGCTCTTGGCAGTGCGGCACTGTTCCAGCAGTTTGGAATCATGTATACCACAGTAGGAAAGGCAGGATTTATCACTACACTGTATATTATCCTGGTGCCGATCGCCGGTATTTTCCTTGGGAAAAAGGCCAGTGGAAAGGTATGGATCGGGGCGGCTCTGGCAGCTGTCGGCATGTATCTGCTCTGTATGACAGAGACACTAAAGCTTTCAAGGGGAGATCTGCTTGTATTTATCTGTGCCCTGATCTTTACCGTACATATTCTGGTGATCGACCATTTTGCAGAAAAGGTGGATGGCGTGGAGCTTTCCTGTCTGCAGTTTCTGGTAGCGGGTGTGATCGGATGGATCGGAGCCATTTTATTTGAACATCCTGTACTGTCTGACTTTATAGCAGGCATCATACCGCTTGCCTATGCGGGAATTTTATCCTGTGGCGTGGCATATACGCTGCAGATCATAGGGCAGAAGGATCTGGATCCCACAGTGGCATCCCTGATCCTGAGCATGGAATCTGTATTCTCCGTTCTGGCAGGCTTCGTGCTCCTGCACCAGACACTGAGCCTGCAGGAGCTGTCTGGATGCATACTTGTATTTGCGGCAGTGATTCTGGTACAGCTGCCGGATAAAAAGAAAAAATAAGGATATGCTATATTCCAGCAGAAAGTGTTCCGGGTATGTGTCCGGGAAGTACCGGATGGAGATACGGACAGAAAGGATTTCAGGTATGGAATATAGCAAAGCATTTCTTATAGGTGGAGGGATCTGTGCCCTTGTGCAGATCCTGATGGAAAAAACAAAGCTGATGCCGGGAAGGATCATGGTGCTGCTGGTATGTCTTGGAGCAGTCCTTTCCTTTTTGGGCATTTATGATCCCTTTGTGGAATTTGCCGGTGCCGGGGCATCAGTTCCGCTTCTTGGGTTTGGACACGTTCTGATGAACGGAGTAAAGGAAGCCATAGGTGAGGACGGGATCATGGGATTATTTACAGGGGGCTTCCGGGCCGGAGCAGCAGGCTGCAGTGCAGCATTGATCTTCGGATATCTGGCAAGTCTCATTTTTAAACCGAAAATGAAAAAATAAGACAGGGAGGCAGCTACACATGATAAAGGAAAGGCTTGGAAAACTTAGAGAAGTGATGAAACAGGAAGGCGTGCAGTGTCTTGTGATCCCCACCTCAGACTATCATAATAGTGAGTATGTCAGTGAGTATTTTATGGCAAGAAAGTACTTCAGTGGCTTTACCGGATCGGCAGGGACACTGGTGGTAGCAGAGGATCAGGCAGCACTTTTTACGGATGGACGCTATTTTATCCAGGCAGCCAGAGAGCTTTGGGGCAGTGATATCACACTGATGAAAATGGGTGAACCCGGTGTGCCTGCGGTGAAGGACTATATAAAAGAAATCCTGAAAAAAGGGCAGAAGCTTGGCTTTGACGGCAGAGTGGTCACAGCCGGAGAGGGAGAAGCGTACGAAAAGCTGGCAGAGGCTGCAGAAGGACGGGTCGTGTATGACAGAGATTTCTGCGGCATGGCATGGGAAGGAAGGCCGCAGCTCGCCTTTACCCCTGTATATCAGCTTTCTGAAGCCTATAGCGGAGAGTCCTGCGAGGGCAAGCTTGCAAGACTTCGTGAAAAAATGAAGGAGAAGGGGGCAGAGATCCATTATCTGACCACGCTGGATGATATCGCATGGCTGTTTAACCTCCGTGCGGATGACGTAGAAAGCTGCCCTGTGCTCCTTTCCTATGCGGCGATCACAGAAACAGAAAGCTATCTGTTTGCCGGAGAGAAGGCATTTTCAGAGGAGATCAGGGAATATCTTGCGAAGAACCATATTATCCTAAGACCTTATGACAGCTTTTATGATTTTGTGGCAGCAAGAGGGATGGAAAATAAAGAGGAGAAGATCCTCGTGTGCAAGAACCGGATCAATTACCGTCTGTTAAAGGAGCTTCCGGGGAAGAGGCTGATCGACAGTCCAAATCCTACCACGAGGATGAAGGCCGTCAAGAATGAAACGGAGCAGGAAAATCTCAGGAAGGCACATCTGATGGATGGCATTGCCGTGACCCGTTTTATGTACTGGCTGAAGAAGAACGTCGGAAAGATCCCCATGGATGAGATCAGTGTGGCAGAGCATCTTAAAAGCCTGCGGGCACAGAATCCTTCCTTTATAGAGCCGAGCTTTGAGACTATCAGCGCTTACGGAGACAATGGTGCGATCATTCATTACAGCGCAAAGAAGGATGCCTGCAGTACGATCCAGGCGAAAGGCATGCTCATGGTAGACAGCGGTGGTCATTATTATGAAGGAACGACAGACATTACAAGAACTTTTATCCTGGGAGAGATCACAGAGGAAATGCGACAGCACTTTACGCTGGTAGCAAGGGCGGTCATGCGCCTGAAGAGCCTCCGGTTTCTGAAGGGCTGCAGGGGCACCAATCTGGATCTGGCAGCCAGGGAGGTTTTCTGGCAGCAGGGACTGGATTATAAACACGGAACCGGTCACGGGGTAGGTTATCTTCTGAATGTCCATGAAGGACCAAACAGCTTCCGGTATAAGGAGCTTCCCGGCAGTGATAATGACTGGGAGTTTGAAGAGGGAATGGTGACGACAGATGAACCCGGTATTTATATAGAAGGAAGCCATGGCATCCGTACGGAAAATGAGCTGCTCTGCCGGAAGGGTGAGCAGAACGGATATGGTCAATTCATGCACTTTGAGGATCTGACCTATGTGCCCATTGACCTTGACGGTATCGATCCTGCGGCTATGGAAGAAAGTGAAAAGAAAACATTGAATGCATACCATAAATCAGTATATGAGAAGCTGTCTCCTTATTTTGAAGGGGAAGAGCTGGAATTCCTGAAGAAGGCAACAAGGGAAATCTGATCCGGCCGGAGGATGGAAGCGCCGGAGGAAAGAAATCAGATCTTTGCTTGACGGATATCTCTTTTTTTGATAAGGTTGTATCTAAAGGATTTTTCGGGGAACGGGATTCATACTCCGGGAAATCAGTAAATACATACGGAGGAGATTGAGATGAGTAAAGCAAATGTAACTGTCGGAGATTCAGGTATCTTCGATGCAAAGCAGCTTGGCGTTCCCAAAATGCTGATTCTTGGTGTACAGCATATGTTCGCAATGTTTGGAGCAACAGTTATCGTTCCCGCACTGACAGGTCTGGATGTTTCCACCACACTGTTATTCGCAGGACTCGGTACACTGTTGTTCCATTTTTTAGCTAAAGGAAAGGTACCTGCATTCCTGGGATCCTCCTTTGCCTTTATCGCAGGCTATGCAGCGATTGCCCCTAACGGAGAGAAGGAGCTTCTCCCTTACGCCTGCTTTGGTGTTGCCTGTTCCGCTGTCCTGTATCTGATCCTGGCAGCACTGATCAAGGCCTTTGGAACCTCCAAGGTTATGAAATTCTTCCCACCTATTGTAACCGGACCTATTATCATTGCCATCGGTCTGAACCTCTCCCAGTCAGCGATCAATAACTGTGCAGCTAACTGGTGGATTGCAGTACTTGCCATTGTTGTGGTCATTGCCTGCAATATCTGGGGGAAGGGCATGATCAGGATCATTCCCATTATCATGGGTGTTGTCGTATCCTATGCAGTCGCAGCCGTAACCGGAAATGTGGATTTCACACCGGTAAAGGAAGCAGCATGGATCGGTTTCCCGATTCACTATGAAAGCACAGTATTCTCTGTTTTAAAGGGCGGAGATACTTCCCTGCTGATCACAGCAGCTATTACCATCATGCCGATCGCACTGGCTACCATGGTAGAGCATATCGGTGATATGTCTGCGATCTCATCAACCGTAGGCAAAAATTATATCAAGGATCCCGGACTTCACAGAACACTTCTTGGAGATGGTCTTGCAACCATGCTGGCTTCCCTGTTCGGTGCACCAGCCAATACAACCTATGGTGAAAATACCGGTGTACTTTCCCTGACAAAGGTTTACGATCCCGCAGTGATCAGGATTGCTGCTGTGTTTGCCATTCTCTTCTCCTTCTCACCGAAGATCGAGGCAGTCATTTCCTGTATGCCGACAGCAACACTGGGCGGTGTTTCCCTGGTACTTTATGGTATGATCTCTGCAGTTGGTGTCCGTAACGTAGTTGAGAATCAGGTGGATTTCGCGAAGAGCCGTAACGTGATCATCGCTGCTCTGATCCTGGTGCTTTCCATTGGTATCAACTTCAGTGCAGCAGGAGCGATCTCCTTCAGTATAGGCGCAGTCACAGTAAACCTTTCCGGTCTTGCTGTAGGTGCACTGACAGGTATCATCCTGAATGCAGTCCTTCCGGGTAAGGATTACAAGTTTGATGACGACGAGCCCTCTGATACCGGTGTAAACTTCGAGGTATAAGAAGCGGATACAGACAAAAACAGGTAAGAATGAAGCAGTCTTCCTTAGGCGGTACAAATTAGGGATTTTATATCTTTAAGAAAATCGGCATAGTTTAGTGATTACGATTACTGGACTATGCCGTTTTTATTGATGGGATGTCGGTGTTTGAAATTCGCCGATACAATTCCAGATGATTTTGATTTTTTGAACTCTATGACCATCCACACGTTCTGCCTTGTACACGATAATCTTTTCTACAAACTCTCTGGTAATCTCTGCGTCAAGCTCCTGAATATCAGTATATCGTCTTACCAGGTCTAAAAAGTGTTTGGTATTAAGAACTATATCTTTTTCTGTTGCAAGCTGTGATTTAAGATCTGCAATACGTGTTTCAAGCTGTTTCTGCTCATTCTCGTAGCTGACACTCATTTTAGAGAATCTCTCGTCAGATATTTTCCCTCTATATTATCCTCATAGAGCTTTTGAATAATGGTATCAAGCTTTGAGATACGAGTGGTTGCCTGCTCCAGTTCACGTTTGCTCTCACGCTGGCTTTTATTTAATGCTGTTGCAGATTTGCTCATTGCCATTTCCACTAACTCATCTTCATGTTCTCTGGCATAAGCAGGAATGCGTCTGATTTCATCCAAAAGGACTTCCTCAACGACCACATTTCTTATCTGATGGGAAGAACATCCGCCTTTTATCTTACGGTATGTGGCATATACAAAATGCTCATTGTCATGCTCCCATCCTCGATGCCTTACCTGATAGAGCTTTGCTCCACAATCTGCACAAAAGAGTATTCTGGATAAAACTGGCATTTCTCCCATAGGAGTGAGCCTTCGGCGTCCTTCACGGATACGCTGTACAATATCAAAGGTTTCCTGGTCGATAATAGCTTCGTGATGATTCTCAAATATCTGCCAATGTTCAGGGGCATTTTGCATCTGTTTCATTGACTCAATATTTGTCTATTATTTACTTTGATTGGCTATGACTCTCTGGCGATGGAGCAGGGTCTCCGTAGAAGGATTTTCATTAACTACACCATAACTTTAGCACAGACAGATATAGAAGTCAGTATAAAATCTCACATAATGTTATAGAGAATGATAAAAATATGTAAAAAGCAGTTTCATTTTCTCACTTTTTGTGCTAATATATTCTTTGTGTTTTATGTGATTATAGGAGAAATGACATGTTTGGAACACGATTAAAAGAATTACGTAAGAAAAATGGATATACACAGGTTACTTTAGCGGAAAAATTAGGAGTTTCCAAAGGCACTATCGCTATGTGGGAAGTAGGTAAGAGGAAGCCTGATTTTGAAACGCTTTGTACACTATCGGAACTATTTGATGTTCGGACGGATTATATATTAGGGCAATCGGATGATGCATCTTCTGCTACACTATCAGCGGAAGCTATTGAAAAATTAGGAAAATGGTCAACAGAGGATGAACTGATGGATCTTATTAAGCTCTATCTTTCAATAGATGATTATGGTAAGCAGACTGTGGATTATTTAATAAAAACCGAAGCCGAAAGGTGCAGAAATCAGGGAACATCTGAGGATGTAAGTGGAATAGATATTATGGTCACTTTCAGGTCATAACCCCCCTATTGCATTTTGCAATTTTGCACACGATGGGGAACGGCGGTTCTACGCTAACTATATATAGGATTAGATGATTTTTACAATGAAGTAATAGATAGACACCTATCAAATACTTTTGAATAGTTTTTTTGAAAGGAACTACATCATATGGAACAAAAACATGATATCGTCCTCTATCAGATAGATGATACCAATGTCTGTGTCAGTGTATATTTTGAAAATGAGACATTCTGGCTTACCACAAAGGCTATGGCTGAGCTGTTTGGTGTCAAGTCTCAGGCTATCACAAAGCACTTGGGAAATATCTATGAAGAGGAAGAATTAACTCGTGAGGCAACTTGTTCCAAAAAGGAACAAGTTCAAATTGAAGGTGGTCGTGAGGTAAAACGTAATCTTGATTTCTATAATCTTGATGCAATTATTGCCGTAGGCTACCGTGTAAATTCAAAAAAAGCGACTAAATTCCGCCAGTGGGCTACCAAAACACTGAAAGAATATATTACAAAGGGCTTTGTGCTCAATGATGATATGCTCAAGAACGGAAAACCTTTTGGCAAAGATTACTTTGACGAATTGCTGGAGCGTATCCGTGAAATCCGTGCCAGCGAGCGCAGAGCTTATCAGAAAATCACAGATGTATTTGAACAGTGCAGCTATGATTATGATAAGAATAGCGAAACCACAAGAGCCTTTTATGCATTTGTGCAGAATAAGCTTCATTTCGCCGTTACCGGTCAGACTGCTGCTGAGCTGATATTTGACCGCGCCGATGCAGAAAAGCCTACTATGGGACTAACCACATGGAAGGATGCTCCGGATGGCAAGATATTAAAAAGAGATATTGTTGTTGCTAAGAATTATCTCAATGAGAAGGAAATGTCCCGCTTAAACAGGCTTGTTACAATGTTCATTGATTATGCTGAGCTTATGGCTGAGGATGAGATTCTCATGAGCATGCAGGACTGGGTAGATCAGACCAATCAATTTTTAAGCAACAACAGGCGTAAGGTTCTTGAGGGTAAAGGAAGAATATCCCATGAGCAGGCTATCGAAAAGGCTGCAAAGGAATATGATATCTTCCGTGTGCGTCAGGATCAGGAATATGTATCAGAATTTGATAAACAAACCGAAAAATATTTCAAGGGTGAATAGTAAACAGCCGAGGTGGTAACCTTTCGTTACTGCCTCGGCTGCAATTCTTAGCTGCCATAGTGCTACCTCCGATTTAGATTTTCTTTGCTTCATACCGCTTGAAAACGTTATTTATAAATATTCTCTAAAAATCCCTTAGTAGCACCGCCTTTTCCGGGAGGCTGTTTTTGTGTTAGAATAGAGAACAGTAGATTACATACAGAAAGAGGCAGATTATGAAACAATTACCGGAAGTAAACCAAGATATCAGGAGCAGGCTGAAGGATATTACCTGCTTTGCCCTAGATATGGATGGAACCGTTTATCTTGGCACGAAATGGATCGAGGGTGCCGTGGACTTTTTGAAGGCAGTGGAGAAGGCTGGAAAGCAGTATATCTTCCTGACCAATAATTCCTCCAAGGGGCCTGAAAATTATGTGGAGAAGCTGGCAGCCATGGGACTTATTGTGACAAAGGACAGGATCGTGACCTCCGGACAGGCGACAATTTCCTATCTGAAGAAGCACTATCCGGGAAAAAGGGTGTACCTTCTTGGAAACGATCTTCTGCAAAGGGAATTTCAGGAGGAAGGGATCCTTCTTGCAGAAAATGATCCGGAGGTGGTCGTGACAGGCTTTGATACCTCACTGACCTATGAAAAGCTGTGCAGGGTCTGTGATCATGTCAGGGCAGGGCTTCCTTATATTGCAACCCATCCAGATTACAATTGTCCTACGGAGGATGGCTTTATCCCGGATATCGGCTCTTTTCATGAACTGATCCATGCATCGGCGTTCCGCTACCCTGATCATGTGGTAGGCAAGCCCAGTGGGGATATTATGGACTATCTGGCCGGGCGCGCAGGAACCTCCAGGGCAGAAACAGCTATGGTGGGGGATCGTTTATATACGGATGTGGCAGCAGGTGTCAATAACGGTTATACCGGGATACTGGTGCTGAGCGGTGAGGCAACATTGGCAGATGCAGAAGAAGCTGAGGTCACACCGGATCTGATCTTTACCTCGGTGAAGGAGATGATCCCTTTTTTATAGAAAGGTGCAGAAAAATGGCATTGCAGTTTTATTTTGGCCCTTCCGGAAGTGGAAAGAGCCACAGGCTTCACAGAGATATCATCACATGGGCGGAAAAGGAGCCGGGACGCAGCTTTCTGTTTCTGGTTCCCGATCAGTTTACCATGCAGACCCAGCTTGACCTGGTGAATGCCAGTGAGAAAAAGGGGATCATGAACATTGATGTGCTGAGCTTTGGGAGACTGGCCCACAGGATTTTTGAGGAAACCGGTTTTACAACGGAAACGGTACTGGATGATACAGGAAAGAGTCTGATCCTCAGGAGGATCGCCGAAAAGCACAGGGAAAATTTAAGCGTGATCGGAAAGAATCTGAACCGGATCGGCTATATCCATGAGGTAAAGTCAGCTCTGTCAGAGTTCATGCAGTACGGTCTGACACCGGAGGATGTGGACGGGCTTGCCGGATTTGCAGGAAGAAGAGGAACCCTTTCCGGGAAGCTGAAGGACTTAAGTGAGCTTTACCGGGCTTTTCTTGCCTGTAAGGAAGGAAAATTCATAACGACAGAAGAAACGCTGGAGCTTCTGACAAGGGCAGTGGAGCAGTCTGCCATTGTCAGGGACAGTGTGATCATATTTGATGGCTTTACAGGCTTTACACCGATCCAGAACCGGCTGATCCAGCGTCTGATGGAGCTGACCGAAAGAGTCATCGTTTCCATAACAATCGATATTCATGATGATCCCTACAAAATGGCAGGGGATCAGGAGCTGTTTTATCTAAGCAAAAAGACGGTCCGGGATCTATGCAGGCTGGCAGAGGAAGCCAGTGTAGAGAAGATGGAGGATGTCTATCTGAAGGAAGAGCCGGTATATCGTTTTTTACGGAACCCGGCACTGGCACATCTGGAGAAGAGCCTGTTCCGGTATCCTTTTGCCCCTTTTGCAGGAGAAATGAAAGCGCTGCAGCTCTCAGAATGTCTTTCTCCGGCAGGTGAAGCAAGAGCTGTGGCTGAAAAAATCCGTGAGCTGGTACTTTCTAAAGGGTACAGCTACCGGGATATTGCTGTTATCGTAGGCGATATGGAAACCTATGGGGATTATCTGGAACGGGAAGGGGAACGGTATGAGATCCCTATGTTCATGGACAGGACAAGGGGACTTCTGCTGAATCCCTTTATTGAATTTATAAGGAGCAGCCTGAAAATGGTGCTGACGAACTTTTCCTATGAATCAGTATTCCATTATCTGCGGAGCGGACTGGCAGGTTTTGAGGAGGAAGAGGTCGACAGGCTGGAAAATTATGTAGTTTCCCTGGGAATACGGGGAAGGAAGAGCTATCAGGAGGTCTTTGTCAGAAAAGGAAAAGGGATACCGGAAGAAAAACAGGCGTTATTTCTAGCTGGACTGAATGTAACAAGGGAAAAACTGATGCTGCAGATGATGCCCCTGCTTGAAAAGCACAGAAGTGCCGGGGAATATGTCAGAATGCTGTATGATTTTATTGTGCAGGCAGATATGGCGGCAAAGCTGGCGTCCTATGAGCAGTGGTTCCAGGAGAATGGAAGACCGGAAAAGGCACGGGAATATGCTCAGGTATACCGGTTTGTCATGGAGCTTTTAGAGCAGATCGAGGCGCTTCTAAAGGATGAGGAAATGTCTTTGCAGGAATTTGCGGATATTCTGGATGCCGGCTTTGCCGAGATCGAGATCGGGATCATTCCGGGCAGTGTGGACAGGGTTGTCGTGGGGGATACCCAGAGGACCCGGCTGAAGCAGGTGAAGATTCTGTTTTTCCTTGGCGTAAATGATGGAAATATTCCAAAGAGTGGTCAGGGAGGGGGTATCATTTCCGATATTGACCGGGAATTCCTGCAGACCTCCGGCATTGAGCTGGCGCCTACACCAAGGCAGGAAATGTATATCCAGAGACTGTATCTTTATATGAATCTGACGAAGCCATCAGAGCGGCTGTATCTGTCCTATGCACGCTGTGGCAGTGACGGAAAGAGCATCAGGCCTTCCTATCTGGTCTCCCTGATCGAGAGGATGTTTCCGGGTATTCATAAGGAATATCCGGACATGGTTACTTCAGTGACAGAAAGACTCTGCGGACCAAGGGACGGACTGCTTCTGCTGGCAGAAGGCCTGCAGGCATACAGGGAGGGAAGACGGGAGCATGAAAAGGAAACAGCAGCACTTCTGAAGCTGTACCGGCAGAATGAGGATTACAGGGAGCTTGCAGAAGAGATGACAGAAGCGGCCTTTGCAGGATACTCGCATTCACCGCTCTCTGAACAGGTGGCCAGAGAAATTTACGGCACTATGCTGCAGAACAGTATCAGCCGTCTGGAGCGGTATGCAGCGTGTGCCTATTCCCATTTCCTGCAGTATGGGCTGCAGCTAAGGGAGCGGGAGGAATACAGCTTTGAACCGGCAGACCTTGGAAATATATATCATATGGTGCTGGAGCGTTTTGCAGGAAAACTTGCAGAGCATGGAAAAACCTGGTTCAATTTTGATGAAACAGAAGCAGATGCCTGGCTGAAGGAGGCTCTGCTGGAGAGCACAACCTCTTATGGAGAAACGATTCTTTACAGTAACGCCCGTTATGAATATATGACGGAACGGATCCTCCGGATTTTGAGGAGAACGGTCAGGACATTGAAGACACAGCTTCTTGGTGGTGCCTTTGTGCCTTCTCATTTTGAAATGTCATTTCAGAGAGTAGAGGATCTGGATGCCGTAAATATCGCCCTGTCAGAGCACGAAAAGATGAAGCTGAAGGGAAGGATCGACAGGATCGATACCTTTGAGGATGAGGAGCATGTTTATGTAAAGGTGATCGATTATAAGTCCGGAAACAAAAAATTTGATCTGGCAGCCCTGTATTACGGACTGCAGCTCCAGCTTGTTGTTTACATGAATGTTGCTGTGGAAATGGAGAAAAGGAGGAATCCGGGAAAGGAGGTAGTACCGGCAGCCCTTCTTTATTATCATGTGGCTGACCCCCTGGTTAAGGAGGAAAAGGAGCTGTCGCCGGAGGAAATAAATGACCGGATGCTGAAGGAGCTGCGGACAACAGGAATTGTCAGTGCAGAGGAACCGGTGGTGAGCCTTCTTGACAGAACCCTGTCCGGAAAATCCCTGCTGATCCCGGTAGAGCGGAAAAAGGATGGCAGCTTCTCTGCCTCCTCCAGTGTGGTATCAAAGGAGGATTATGAGGTGATCTCCGGTTATGTAAATGAGAAGATCAGACAGTTTGGGCGGGAGATCCTTTCCGGGAATATGGCTGTCAATCCCTGCGAAATGGGACAGGGAACAGCGTGTACGTACTGTGCATACAGGAGTGTCTGTAGCTTTGATGAGAAGCTGCCGGGCTATCAGGTCAGGGAGCTGAAGGATGAGGGCAGAGATGCCATTATGGAAAAAATGAGGGAAGCTATGATGCAGGAAAAAGCCGGAGACAGATCCGGGAAGGGAGGAGAGCAATGGCAGTAACATTTACAGAGGAGCAGCTTAAGGCGATCACTCTCCATGACCGGAATATCCTGGTATCAGCGGCTGCAGGAAGCGGTAAGACAGCTGTGCTGGTTGAGAGGATCATACGGATGATCACTAGGAAGGAAGCACCGGTCGATATTGACAGGCTTCTGGTGGTGACCTTTACCAGCGCGGCGGCGGCAGAAATGAGGGAGAGGATTAGCCTTGCCATAGAAAGGGCGCTGCTTGAGGATCCGGAAAATGAGCATCTGCAGAAGCAGAGCACTCTTCTCCACAATGCAAAGATCACGACCATTGACAGCTTCTGCCTCTTTGTGGTCAGGAATAATTTTAACGATATCGGGCTGGATCCTGCCTTCCGGATCGCAGATGAGGGTGAGCTGAAGCTGATGAAGCAGGATGTGCTGACAGAGCTTCTGGAGGAATGGTATCAGGAAGGCACAGAAGAGTTTCATGCCTGTGTGGAATATTTTACCGGAGGAAGCAGTGACAGGGCTCTCGAGGAATACATAGGAAAGCTGCATGGCTTTGCCATCAGTCATCCATGGCCGGAGGAATGGCTGAAGGAACGGGAAGAGGATTATAAAATAACAGATGTATCAGGACTGGAAGCCCAGGAATGGGTAGAGTATTTGTTAAATTATGTTTTAACATGTATAAGAGAAGACGCTGACAGGCTGCGTGAGGCGGTGAGGCTGGCAGAACAGCCATCAGGTCCCTGGTATTATGGTGAAATGCTGGAGAGAGAGGTGGAAATGCTGGAGACTGTGGCCGGAAGGGACAGCTATCAGGCACTCGGAGAGGCTTTTTCCAGGATTCATTTTGACAGGCTGCCGGGGAAAAAGGATGACAGTGTGGATCCGGTCATCCGGGATCAGGCCAAGGAGATCCGGAATGCAGTCAAAAAGCAGATCGATGAGCTGCAGGAGAATTTCTTCCTGCTTCCGGCAGAAACAGTGATCCGCAGAATGCAGGAGGCGTCAGGACCGGTCAGGACATTGCTTGCACTGACCATACAGTTCCTGCACCGGTTTGAGGAAAAAAAGAGACAGGAAAATGTGATCGACTTCAGTGACATGGAGCATATGGCGCTGCAGATCCTGCTTCAGAGAAAGGAGGATGGAAGCCTTGCTTCCACACCGGCTGCCAGGGAGTACCGGCAGTTTTTTGCCGAGATCCTGATCGACGAGTACCAGGACAGCAATCTGGTCCAGGAGCTGCTCCTTAAAAGTGTTTCCGGAGAGGAAGAGGACGCATTTAACCGGTTCATGGTAGGAGATGTCAAGCAGAGCATTTATAAGTTCAGACTGGCAAGACCGGAGCTTTTTATTGAAAAATACACCTGTTATTCTAATGATGACTCGGTGAGACAACGAATTGATCTGCATCAGAACTTCCGTAGCAGAAAAGAGGTTATCACCAGTATCAACCATGTATTTGAGAGGATCATGGGAGAAAGGATCGGCGGAATATCTTATGATGATGCGGCGGCTCTGTATCCGGGAGCTGTTTATCCGGAAGGGGAAGGGTATGGAACAGAAATCCTGCTGACAGAGAAGGATCAGAAGGGGGGACTGTCAGGCAGCGGATCAGAAGCGGTCATGATTGCTTCCCGTATCCGGGAGCTGCACAGGACACTGCAGGTACAGGACAAGGAAAGCGGCGGTCTCCGCCCGGTGAAATACAGTGATATGGTGATCCTTTTACGTGCTGTTTCCTCAACAGCAGAGGAATTCAGAGGAATCCTGGAGAAGGAGGGAATTCCGGCCTATGTGACATCACGGACGGGATATTTTCAGGCGGCTGAGGTACGGGAGATCCTGGCACTTCTGCAGGTCTTAAACAATCCCATGCAGGATATTCCGCTGTTTGGAACAATGAAATCCTTCTTTGGAAGATTTTCAGAGGAAGAGATTGCCGGGATCCGTGTGGCAGGGGAGCGTAGCAATCTTCTGTATGAGGATCTGGTCAGGGGGGAGCAGGACGAAAAGGTTTCCGGTTTCCTTAAGAAAATCAGACGCTGGCGGAGAATGGCAGTGTATACCCCGATCCATAAGCTGATCCAGAGCATTCTGACAGAAACGGGGTACCTTGAGTATATCCAGGCAAAGCCTGGCGGAGACCAGAGAAGAGCCAATGTGGAAATGCTGCTGGTACGGGCGGCAGCATTTGAGAAAACAAGCTATTACGGACTGTTTCATTTCCTTAGGTATATGAAACAGCTTGAAAAGTATCAGGTCGATTATGGAGAAGCGGATGTACTGGATGAAAATGCAGATGTTGTCCGGATCATGAGTATCCATAAGAGTAAAGGACTGGAGTTTCCGGTCTGCTTCGTGGCGGGACTTTCCCACCGCTTTAACAGGACGGATATGAGCGGAAGCCTGATCCTGGATGTGGATATGGGAATCGGTGTGGACTATGTGCAGAGCAGGGAGCGGATCAGCAGCAGGACACTGCGGAAAAATGTGATCGCAACAAAGCTGAAGCTGGAAGCCTTGTCAGAAGAGATGCGTATTTTGTATGTAGCCATGACAAGAGCCAGGGAAAAGCTGATCCTGACAGCAGCGGTGTCTGACCTTGAGAAGGTAAAGAGTGCGATGGAACAGAGAGAACCATATGAAAAGGTGCCCTTTTCCGTGCTGGCATCGGCAGGCTCCTTCCTTGATTTTCTCCTTCCCTGCTTCAGGGCAGATGAGGTAACCTTTCTGGGCAGTGAAGAGCTGTTTACGAAGGAAGTGGAAGAAACCATACGAAATTATGACAGTAAACAGGAGCTTCTATTGTCCGGTGTGGATAATGAGATTATGACAGAAATGTCACAAAAGCTAAACAGAGCCTATCCCCATATGGAGCTGCAGCATCTCATTGTGAAGACGACGGTGTCAGAACTGAAAAAAGCCGGGATGGGTCATTTATCAGAAAGGTCAATCAGCGAGCTTTCCGGTGGTATGGCAGAAGGGAGAGAGGAGGGCTTTACAAGAGAGCTGTTTCCGCAGCCTGAGGTTACTCCTTATATTCCATCCTTTATCAGGGAACAGGAAACCATGTCGGGAACAGACCGAGGAACAGCCTACCATAAGGTCATGGAGCTGCTGGATCTTGCAGGGGTGCTGCCCAGGGAAGAGAAGATGGAACAGGAAGCTGCTTCGGGTGCAGGAGCAGATCAGAAGCAGCTGGGTGCGCAGCTTCAGGCGCTGTGTGAAAGCGGAAGGCTGAAGCAGGCAGAAAGAGATGCGGTGGCAGACCGCAAGATAGAGGCTTTTCTGAATACTGCCCTTGCCAGAAGAATGGCAAGGGCACAGCAGGCAGGGAAGCTTTACAGAGAGCAGCCCTTTGTCCTTGGACTTCCGGCAAACAAGCTGGGAGAGGAGCTCCCGGAAGAAGAAACTGTGCTGATCCAGGG
>OLSQ01001797.1_pt1 | contig 16751 bp, 14 predicted proteins | sample 1672561 | NCBI WGS metagenome assembly OLSQ01 (sample SAMEA3136699, study PRJEB25190) | human gut metagenome | biome: human gut; feature: human-associated habitat; material: faeces | place: Austria | collected 2013 | reverse complement strand
ACCGGAGGATGACCCGGTTGAACAGGAAGATCATCACGCCGTTGCACAGCTCCGTCACGCCGTCGGCAAAGCCCAGCGGGATCAGCCGCTTATAGATGCCCCAGTCCATCCTGAACTTCACGAAGTGGAAGGTGTTGTGTCCGCCCAGGAAGTGACGCAGATAGATGACGCACGTCAGAAGCTGGGAAAGTCCCGTGGCGAAGGCTGCGCCCCACACGCCCCAGTCCAGGATGAAGATGGCGATATAGTCCAGCACGCAGTTGGCCAGACAGCCGGTGATGACCGTCAGAATGGCCAGCCGGGGATAGCCGTCGGTCTTGATCAGCACCTCCATGTTATAGGAGACGATGAAGCACACGGCAAAGGGGGCGAGGCCCTTGAGATAGTCGATGGTATATTGATACGTTACGCCCTTTGCGCCCAGCAGCACGGCGAAGGGCTCGAGAAATACGAAGACGAGGACAGAGATGGTCAGGCCGATGCAGGTCAGCAGCACGATGTTTTGGGAGAACAGGCTGTTGGCCTTCTCGCCCTGGTTTTGCCCCAGGTAGATGGCGATAATGGTGCTGGTGCCGACGGCGAAGATGACGCCGATGGAGAACAGCACGTTGGTGAACGGCACCGCCAGATTCACCGCCGCCATGGCGTATTCGCCTACGCCCTTGGCGACCATCAGCCCGTCCACGATGGAGTACAGGCTGAAAACCATGAGGGATGCCACCGTAGCGGCTACGAAATGCAGGAATTGTGATAACAGACTTCGCTCATTGAGCATTTTGGATGAGATTCCTTTCCTTTTGATTTCCGTTTCGGATATATAATTCTATTCTAACGAAAATAAGTCGTTCTGTCAAATACTCTTGTCATGAATGGCAAGACAGTTTATAATTATCTTCATTAAAAAATCTGTGGGGGTATTTTTATGGAAGCCTATGTGATGGATGCGTTTTCCACCCGCGTGTTCGGCGGCAATCAGGCCGGCGTGGCCCTGCCGGAGCGGGAGCTGCCCGATGCACGTATGCAGCAGGTGGCGGCGGAGTTCAAGCACTCGGAAACGGCCTTTGTCCGCCTGGAGAAGGACGGCAGCGTAACGCTGCGGTACTTCACCCCGGCGGGTGAGGTGGAGCTGTGCGGCCACGCCACGGTGGCGTCCTTCGCGCTGCTGCGGCAGCTGGGACGCATCGGCGACGGCGACGTGACGGCCCACACCAGGGCGGGAGAGCTGTCGGTGACGGTGCAGGGCGGCACGGTGTGGATGGACATGGCCAAGCCCCGGCTGCTGTGGGAGCTGGGCGAGGACGAATGGGCCGCCTTTTATGAGGCGTATGGCCTGACCACCGCGGACAGGCCGGAGGGGCTGACCCCGGCCATCGTATCCACAGGGCTGGCGGACGTGATGCTGCCGGTGAGGGATCATGACACGCTGATGCGGGCGGTGCAGAACGAGGCGGCGGTGACGGCGCTGTCGAAAAAGTACGATGTCACAGGCGTGCATATGTTCTGCCTGGGCGACGGCTGCACGGCGTACTGCAGCAACTACGCACCGCTGTATGACATCCCGGAGGAGTGCGCCACCGGGACGAGCAACGGGGCGCTGACGTATTACCTGTACCTGCGGGGCATCGTGCAGCCGGGGCAGGAGAACGTCTTTCTGCAGGGCGAGCACATGAACCGGCCCTCGGAGATCCGCAGCCGCCTGTACGAGCAGGACGGCGCGGTGAACGTCCGGGTGGGCGGCAGCGCCGTGATGAGTATGCAGTGTGAGGTAAAGATCTGATCACAGGAGACCAAGCGGAGGGGAGGATGTGACGTTCTCCCCTCTTTTCTGCACTCTGACAACTTGAGGTTGCATCGTTTTGGGCCGGTGCAACCTGAGGTTGGTGGACGGTGCGGCGCAGGAATGTTATCCTTGTGGGGAAAGGAGGTGTTTGTATGGAGTACATACGCACATATTCCGCGAAAGGCGTTCTGACCGCACTGGGCAAGTCCCTGCTGTATCTGCTGTTCTTCCTGGCGGTCCAGTTTCTGGCGGGCATCGTCTATGCCGCCATCGCCGCCGCCGGAGCATCACTGCTTCCCGGCGGGGTGGATGCAGAGAGTATTATGGCTGGAACAGAGACGGCGGTGCTGCTGACGTATCTGCTGACTGCGGCGGCGATAGTGCTGTGGTTCCGACTGCGGCACAAGCCGCTGGGGGAGGCGGCGGGTCTGCGCCGCTGCTCCGGCTGGACGGCGGCCTTCTGTGCGTTCTGCGCTGTGGACTTTTTCGTGGTGGTACAGCTGACGCTGGCGCTGCTGCCTGCGGTATGGATGACCGACTATAACGACCACATGGAGCTCCTACTGTCCGACGGACTGATCCCGGCGCTGTCCATCACCGTGGCCGCACCGCTGGCGGAGGAGCTGATGTTCCGCGGGGTCATTCAAACCCGGCTGGAGCGGGCTATGCCCGTGTGGGCGGCGGTGGTGCTGCAGGCCGTCCTGTTCGGCGTGGTACACGGAACGCCCATTCAGATGGCCTATGCGTTCCTGCTGGGGTTGGCGTTCGGCTTCCTTCGTAGCCGCACCGGCAGCATCCTGCCCGGCATCGCCGCCCACGCCGCGTTCAACGCGATGAACGACCCGCTGGGGATTTTCGGGGATGCTGCGGGGAGCTGGTATGCGCTGGCCGTCATGGCGGCGGTGTGCGCCGTAGGGTGTGTGTTCTGCCGCCGCGGGCTGGCGTCGCTGGCGGCGACTCAGAATGGACGGGAGACGTGAGGAACGGATTCCCGCGCCAGTGTGAGCGCTGGCTCGGAATGACAACGCCATACACATATAAAAGAGCAGCGCCGCCGGCGCTGCTCTTTTTCTTGTCGTATGGCTTACACGTACCGCTGGGTGGTCACATCGAACACGCCGCGGGTGGTGATGCGCAGGCTGGGGATCACCGGCAGAGCCATGAAGCTCAGCGTCATGAACGGGTCAATGCCCTTGGACACGCCCAGGTTGTAGGCCTGCTCCTTGGCGGCCTCCAGGTCGCGGTTCACGTTGACCAGCGTATCGTCGGACATGATGCCGGCGATGTTCAGCCGCAGGTCGCCCAGCACCTGGCCGTTCTCCACCACGGTGATGCCGCCATGCTCCTGCACGATGTGGTTGGCGGCGAAGGCCATGTCCTCCTCATTCGTGCCCACCACAATGATGTTGTGGCTGTCGTGGCTGATGCTGGTGGCCACCGCGCCCTTCTTCAGGCCGTAGCCCTTGATGTAGCCCAGGCCGATGTGGTGGGTGTTCTTATGCCGCTCGATGACGGCGATCTTGAGAATGTCGTAGTCCACGTCGATGCGGTCGGTGTAGCCGCCGTCGGTGGTGGTGATCTCGCCGTCCACCATGCCGATCACCGCGTGGGGGCGGCGGTCGGTGAAATCCTCGGCGGACAGGGAGGCCACGTGGAACGTATTGTGGGCGCGGCTGAACAGGTAGGGGTCGATCTCCGGCAGGGGGAAGTCGGCCACCGTACCGTTTTCCACCATGAGCACGCCCCGCTTGTAGACCTTCTCGATGTTGAAGTGCTGGAAATCGTCGATGATGACGAAGTCGGCCAGATAGCCGGGGGCGATGGCGCCGCGGTTGTTCAGCAGGAAGTACCGGGCGGCGTTGTGGCAGGCGGCCTTGATGGCGGTGATGGGGTCAGCGCCCAGGGCAATGGCCTTTTTCACGATGTAGTCGATGTGGCCCTTTTCCAGCAGGTCGTTGGGGTGCTTGTCGTCGGTGCAGAACATACAGCGTTCCACATATTTGTCGCACAGCAGGGGGACGAGGGCCTCTAAATTGCGGGCCGCCGTACCCTCACGGATCATGATGAACTGGCCGCGCTGGAGCTTGGCGATGGCGTCATCCAAATCGTGGCACTCGTGATCAGAGTACACGCCGGCGGCCACGTAGGCGTTCAGGTCGTTGCCCCTCAGGTCCGGGGCGTGACCGTCGATCTTCTTGTGGTGGGCCTGACTGGCCACGATCTTCTCCACCACCTGGGCGTCGCCGTTGATCGTGCCCACAAAGTTCATCATCTCGGCCAGGCCCTGCACCCGGGGATGGTCGTAGAAGCTGTCGATGGCCCGGTAGTCCAGGTTCGCGCCGGACTCGTCCAGCGGCGTGGCCGGTACGCAGGAGGGCAGCATGAACCGCACGTCCACCGGCAGGTCCTCCGTGGCCTGGAGCATATACTCAATGCCGTCCGTGCCCATGACGTTGGCGATCTCGTGGGGGTCGGTGATGACGGTGGTCGTGCCATGGGGCAGCACCGCCTTGGCAAACTCCGTGGGGCTGACCAGGGAGCTCTCCAAATGGATGTGGGCATCCACGAAGCCGGGCAGCACGATCTTGCCGGAAACGTCCACCTCCACGCTGCCGCTGTATTCGCCCATGCCCACGATCAGGCCCTCGGCCACGGCGATGTCGCCCTGACACAGCTCGTTGGAGAACACATTGACGTAGGTAGCGTTTTTCAGCACCAGATCGGCCTTTTCACGGCCGGCGGCCACGGCGATGACACGCAGTTTTTTGTTCAGCTTGCGGTTGATCTTGCCCGCGTAGCTCTCTTTGACAGCCATATAATACTTCCTCCCTCGTATCACAAAATCATTAGCTTTGTTAATTTTACATATTACCACAGCTTATCGCGAAAGTCTATCCCCCGACGATATAAAAAAAGCGTGACCGCAGGGATGCAGTCACGCTTCTCACTTATGTCTCAGAGCCTATTTCACACTGCCGTCGGCGTTGAACACCGGCAGGGGGGCGAGGAACTTGATGTCAGTGCGCTGGGCGGCAGCGCCCTCGGCCAGTACGGCGATGCGGTCCACCACCGTGCCGCCGGCCATGGACACCAGGGCCTCCATGGCGTGCAGCGAGCCGCCGGTGGAGATCACGTCGTCCATCAGGACGATGCGCTTACCGCGGATCAGCTCCGCGTCATCACGGCCCAGGTACAGGCGCTGCGTACCGGCGGTGGTGATGGAGTTGTCCTCCACATGGATGGGGTCGGGCATATAGGCCTTCGGACCTTTGCGGGCAATGAAGTACTTCTTCGCGCCGCTCTGGCGGGCCATTTCATGGATCAGGGGGATAGACTTGGCCTCGGCGGTGAACAGATAGTCGTAGCTGCCCTTATCCAGCAGACCCAGCATATCCCGGGCGCAGGCGACCGTCAGCTCCGCGTCACCGAAGCAGATGAATGCGCCGATGTAAAGCTCGTCGGTGATCTTGCAGATGGGCAGATCGCGGTGCAGACCGGCGACGGTGATGGGGTAAACAGGCATGATACAAATCTCCTTTTCGCGGCAGCCGTAGGCCGGAGGCCGCACATAAATAGCAGCGCCGCATGGGACGCCACACAAATATTATATAGAAAAACGTGGAAATGTCAACCCACATATCGACAGGGATGGACACGAATATTCCCGGCAGGGGTAGGTATGATTTTAATGCTTATTGGTATGTCCGGATGATGTTCTCCGCCGCCTCCCGCTTGGAGATGCGCAGGTCCATGGCCTGCTTTTCGATATAGCGGTGGGCCTCCGGCTCGGTCATGCTCAGACATTCGATCAGCAGCCACTTGGCGCGGTTGACAAGGCGGATCTCCTTGATCTTTTCCTCCACCGTGGCCTGCTTTGCCTGCATCTGCCGCATCCGTTCCCGGGTGGCGCAGAGGATGCGCAGGTTCTGGGCCACCATCTGCCGGTTGGTGGGCTTGGATAGAGTGATGACGCCGTAGCCCACCACCTTGGCGTACACGTCGTTGTACTGCTCGCTTTTCACCAGCAGCAGGACGCCCGCGCCGCTGGAGGTGCATACGTCGATGGCCAGCCCCATGCCGAAATCATCCGGCAGCGGCGTGTTGATCAGCACGATGTCGAATTCCGTGTCCGTCAGCTTCCGCCGGGCCTCGCCTACGCTGCGCACCGTGGACACCGGCCAGTAATCCGTCACAGGGAGCAGCGGCATGACGCTGTTGGGGAAGCTGTCCGTCGCGGAGACGATCAGGACGCTGTATGTTCTCTCCTGAAAAACCACGTACTCCCCTCCTTCCTGTTGATGTCAGGCGGCCTTACAGGCGTGTGTAGGCTCTGAGCACCGAGTCCGGCAGGTGTGCCCTCACAAACGCGCTGGCCTCGGCCAGGGCGGCGGCCTCCTTCAGCGAGCCGGGCAGCGTCCGCAGGGTCCTCAGCGTTTCCGCCGGCGCGGTGTAGAGATTGAGATCCGATGCAGGGGGCAGCACCAGCCTGTTTTCAATGCCGTGGAGGCCGGCATAGATCAGCAGCGCGTAGGCCAGATAGGGGTTGGCGGCGGAGTCCGCCGAGCGCAGCTCCGCGCGGCGGTTTTCGCCTACGGCGGCGGGAATACGGATGAGCTGGGAGCGGTTCTCCTCCGACCAGGTCACATAGCGCGGCGCTTTGTCGTGGCCCAGACGGCGATAGGACTCCTCGCAGGGGTTGAGGAACAGGGTGATCTCCGCGGCCTTGTCAAGCACGCCGGCGATGACACCGGCGGGCAGGCCGGTCTGGCCGCTGCCCTTGGCGGAGATGTTGATGTGCATACCGCTGCCGTCCCGGTCCGGCAGGGGCTTGGGCGAAAAGCTGGCGCAGAGGCCGTTCTGCGCCGCCACCGTGCGGACCACCGTGCGGAAGGTGATGGCGTTGTCCGCCGCCGTCAGCGGATCGGAATAGCGGAAGTCGATCTCGTTCTGGCCCGGTCCGCTCTCGTGGTGGGAGCACTCCGGCTGGATGCCCATCTGCTCCAGCATCAGGCAGATCTCCCGACGGATATGCTCTCCCTTGTCGTCGGGGGCGATATCCATGTAGCCGGCCTCGTCGTGGGGGATGGTGGTGGCCCTGCCGTATTCATCGAGCTTGAAGAGATAGAATTCCATCTCCGCGCCGAAGGAGAAGTGGCAGCTCTTGGCGGCGGCATCGGCCACGGCTTTTTTCAGGATGCTGCGGGTGTCCCGCTCGAAGGCCCGGCCATCGGGGTAGAAAATATCGCAGAACATCCGCACGACCTTGCCCTGCTCCGGCCGCCACGGAAGCTGGATCAGCGTGGACGGGTCCGGCCGCAGCAGCAGGTCGGAACGGGTCTCGCCGCCAAAGCCCTCAATGGCGGAGGCGTCGATGGCGATGCCATATTCAAAGGCGCGGCGCAGTTCGCTGGGCATGATGGCCACGTTGTGCTGCCGGCCGTAGACATTGCAGAAGGCCAGGCGGATGAACCTGACGTCCTCCTGCTGTACGAACTCCATGACCTCTTCCTGCGTATACTTCACAGTTCCACCTCTTTCATTCAACATTCAATTCGTGACATACAGCTGCCGGTAGGGGTTGCTGCTGTTGGGCTCAATAACGGTAAAGGGATGGCGGAGAATATCGCCGCAGCGGCCTCCGAACAGATGGCAGAACGTCTGCAGATACGTTTCGATGCTCCGCAGATCCTCCTGGCCGGCGGGACGGGCAACGACCTGGCCGGGCAGGAGGATATTTTTGCAATCAGAGCGGAGAAACAGCCTGCCGCCGTGCATACCGGTGCAGGGGAAGTTGCTGACGATGGGACGGCTGCTTTCCGTCAGGCCCAGGACGATGATGACGCCGCCGGCCTGATACTCGCCTAAAAAGCTCCCGGCCCGGCCGCCGATGACCATGACGGGCAGCTTGTCACCGTAGGCCTTCATGTGGATGCCGGCGCGGTAGCCGGCGTTCCCCTCGATGTAAAGCTCGCCGCCCCGCATGGCGTAGCCGGCGGCGTCGCCGATGCTGCCGTGGACGATGATCCGCCCGGCGTTCATCGTGTCGCCCACGGCGTCCTGGGCGTCGCCGTTCACCTCGATGCAGGCGCCGTCCAGATACGCGCCCAGGGCGTTGCCGGGCGTCCCGGTGATGGTAAGGCGGTCCTGCCCCAGCCCCGCGCCGATAAACCGCTGCCCCAGACAGCCGGTGACCGAGATGTCCCCGGAGCAGCGCCGTATGGCCGCGTTCAGCTGGCGATAGTCCATGTGGGACGCATCAATATGGGCCATTGTATCACACCTCCGTGTATTCTGTATAGGAAATTATTCTCCGGCGTGGGAAATTCCCAGGATGGCCAGCTCCCGGTCGGTCATGCCCACGCCCCGGAGCATGAGCCGGTTGCCCTTGAGGTCCTCGATGGAGTAGATGTCGTGGTGCGGGGCGGGGGAGATGGCGTCCGCCCCCTCGGGGACCATTCTGGTGCGGGACACGTCCCCCACGATCTTTGCGCCGGGCAGGTGGCCGCCGATGCCGGGCTTTGCGCCCTGCCCCATTTTGATCTCGATGGCCGTGCCGGCCTCCAGATACTGCTTGTGTACGCCGAACCGGCCGGAGGCCACCTGCACGATGGTGTTCTCACCGTAGGCGTAGAAGTCCTCGTGCAGGCCGCCCTCGCCGGTGTTGTAGCAGATGCCCAGCTCCCGGGCCGCACGGGCCAGGCAGGCGTGGGCGTTGTAGCTGATAGAGCCGTAGCTCATGGCGGAGAACATCACGGGCATGGACAGCTCGATCTGCGGCGGCAGGCGGCAGTCCAGCTGTCCATTTTCATCCCGGCGGATGCCGTCCGGCTTTTCGCCTAAGAACACCCGGGTCTCCATGGGCTCGCGCAGTGGGTCTACCGGCGGGTTGGTCACCTGGGAGGCGTTGACGAGTATCCTGTCCCAGTAGACGGGAAAGCGCTTCGGATTGCCCATGGACGACAGCAGCACGCCGCCGCTGGACGCCTGCTTGTAGATCTCCTGGATGGTGTCCTCGTCCCAGTTGGCGTTTTCGCGGAACACGCAGTCGCTCTTTTTGATCTTCAGCGCGTGGGTGGGACAAAAGCACACGCAGCGCTGGCAGTTCACGCATTTGCTGTCGTCACAGACCATGCGGCCCTTTTTGTCGTCAAAGATGTGTGCGCCGTAGGCGCACTGCCTTTCACAGATACGGCAGTTCGTGCATTTGTCCCAGTCACGGACCACCTCGAACTGCGGATAGATGTAGCCGATCCCCATCAGAATTTCCCCTCCTTTACGCGCACGATCACCGGCTCGCCGCCTGCCGGCGCATAGATGTTCTCTGCGTCAGGCTCCATGGCGCGGATAGCGGCCTCCTCACTGGCGATGTATACCTTGTCGCCCTTTTCACCCACCACCATGCTGCGGAGCTTCAGCCGGTCGTTCAGGGCCATCAGGCCGCCCTCAAAGCCCAGCACGATGGAGAACGGGCCGGTGATCAGCAGGCTGGAGAACACCTTGCGGAGATACGACAGATTCTCCTGCTCCTGCGGGGAGCGCCGGGCGATGGTGGACCAGAACGGCGCGGCGATGACGGCGGCCATCTCCTCCAGCGTGAGCTTTTGCCGCCGAAGCAGGTAGTCGGCGATGTAGGTGATGACCTCGGTGTCCGTTTGGAGGGTGCATTTGTAGCCGAACATCTCCATAAAGCGCCGGTTGGCGTCGTAGGAGGATATTTCACCGTTGTGGACGACGGAGTAGTTCAGCAGGGCGAAGGGATGCGCGCCGCCCCACCAGCCGGGCGTGTTGGTGGGATACCGCCCGTGGGCCGTCCAGCTGTACGCCTCGTATTCCTCCAGCCGGTAGAAGTAGCCCACATCCTCCGGATAGCCCACGGCCTTGAACACACCCATGTTCTTGCCGCTGGAGAACACATACGCGCCCTTCATCCGCGTGTTGATGGCCATGACCGTGCGGGTCACGCACTCCTCCTCGTCGATCTGCATGGAGGCCAGCACGCTGCGCAGAGGCGTGACGAAAAAGCGCCAGATCAGAGGCTCGTCGGTGATGGCAGGGGTCGTCCGGATGGGGATACGCTCCAGGTGGACGATCTCCATGGTCTCGCGAAGGAAGGCCTCGCAGTTTTTCCGGGCTGTCCGGTCCTCCAGGAACATATGCAGGGCAAAAAAGTCCTTGTATTCGGGATAGATGCCGTAGCCGGCAAAGCCGCCGCCCAGACCGTTGGAGCGGTCGTGCATGGGGCGCATACTCTCGATGATCTTTTCGCCGGTCATCCGCTGTCCGTCCCTTGAAATGACGGCGGAGATCGCGCAGCCCGACGGGATGCGGACCTGGCCCACCAGTTTATCCATGTCATCAACTCCTGATATAAAACTCGGAAGCAAATAAAAACGGCGGCGTCATGCAGGCACAGTACCGCTGTGCTTGCAGAACACCGTCGTTCCGATTCAGTATACACCGTGATTTTGACGCTTTCAATTCGACAGATTGCAAAAAAATGTATTTTCACGGTTTGTGGTATTACAGCAATTTGTGCAAATAATTGTGATTTTACTTTTTCGCGGTTGACTTTTGCCCTGTTCGGGTGTATATTCGGCTGCGTTGAGAGACACTGGCGTCTCAGAGGGCGAACCCTCTGCGGCATCTGTGTCTCTTTTTCTATTTTTGCTGAAAGGAAAGTACGATTATGTTGACTGTACCGGAATACTTCGGAAGCCTGGTCTTTGACAGCCGCGTCATGAAGGCGCGCTTACCCGAAGATGTATACCGCTCTCTGAAGCACACCATCCAGAAGGGAGCAAAGCTCGACCCCTCCGTGGCCAACGCTGTTGCCGCGGCCATGAAGGACTGGGCAGTCGAGAACGGCGCGACCCACTTCACCCACTGGTTCCAGCCCATGACCGGCATCACCGCGGAGAAGCACGACAGCTTCATCACCCCCGCCCCTGACGGCAGGGTGCTGATGGAGTTTTCCGGCAAGGAGCTGATCAAGGGCGAGCCGGACGCGTCCTCCTTCCCCTCCGGCGGCCTGCGGGCCACCTTCGAGGCCCGGGGCTACACCGCGTGGGACCCCACCAGCTACGCCTTCATCAAGGGCAAGACCCTCTGTATCCCCACGGCGTTCTGCTCCTATGGCGGCGAGGCGCTGGACAAGAAGACGCCGCTGCTGCGCAGCATGGAGGCCCTGAACAAGCAGGCCATCCGGGTTCTGAAGCTGTTCGGCAACAGCGACGTGAAGCGCGTGACCTCCTCCGTCGGCCCGGAGCAGGAGTACTTCCTTATTGATAAGGCCATGTACGACAAGCGCCACGATCTGATCTACACCGGCCGGACGCTGTTCGGCGCAAAGCCCCCCAAGGGTCAGGAGCTGGACGACCACTACTTTGGCTCGATCAAGCCCCGTGTGGCGGCCTATATGGAGGAGCTGAACGAGGAGCTGTGGAAGCTGGGCATCCTGGCCAAGACGGAGCACAACGAGGTCGCGCCCGCCCAGCATGAGCTTGCCCCCATCTACACCACCACCAACATTGCCACCGACCACAACCAGCTGACCATGGAGATCATGCAGAAGGTGGCCGCCAAGCACGGTCTGGTCTGCCTGCTGCACGAGAAGCCCTTCGCCGGCGTCAACGGCAGCGGCAAGCACAACAACTGGTCTATCGCCACCGATACCGGTGTCAACCTGCTGTCCCCCGGCGAGACGCCCTATGAGAACGCCCAGTTCCTGCTGTTCCTGGTGGCGGTCATCCAGGCCGTGGACGATTATCAGGGCCTGCTGCGCGCCGCCGTGGCCACGGCGGGCAACGACCACCGGCTGGGTGCCAATGAAGCGCCTCCCGCGGTGATCTCCGTGTTCCTGGGCGATGAGCTCACCGGTATTCTGGAGGCCATCGAGGCGGACACTGCCTACTGCGGCGTGGAGAAGAAAAAGATGAAGCTGGGCGTGGATGTGCTGCCCCGCTTCCTCCGCGACACCACCGACCGCAACCGCACCTCGCCCTTTGCCTTCACCGGCAACAAGTTTGAATTCCGTATGCTGGGCTCCAGCAACTCCATCGCCTGCGCCAACATCATGCTGAACACCACGGTGGCGGAGTCTCTGCGGCTGTTCGCGGACGAGCTGGAGGGCGCGTCTGACCTGAACGCCGCCCTGCACGACCTGATCCAGCGCACCATCAAGGAGCACAAGCGTATCATCTTCAACGGCAACGGCTACGACGACGCCTGGATCAAGGAGGCCACGGAGAAGCGCGGCCTGCTGAACCTGCGGACGACGCCGGACGCCATCGCCATGCTGCTCCATAAGGAGAATATAGATATGCTGGTGGCCCACAAGGTCTACACCGAGTCCGAGCTGCGCTCCCGCTATGAGATCCAGCTGGAGAACTACTGCAAGACCGTCCGCATCGAGGCGCTGACCATGGTGGATATGGCCAGGAAGGAGATCCTGCCGGCGGTGGAGGACTATGTTTCCGACCTTGCCGCCGCTGCCGCCAAGAAGAAGACGGTGGACGCGGACCTGCCCTGCGGCTACGAGACGAAGCATCTGCGCCGTCTGTCCGCCCTGGTGGACACCATCGACGGCCGGGTGGACGCGCTGGAGGAAAAGCTGGTCAAGCTGGACACCCTCCACGACCTGGCGGAGGAGGCCGCCTTCATCCGCGATGTACTCATCCCCGGCATGGGCGAGCTGCGCGCCGCCGCCGACGAGGCCGAGACCCGGACCGCGGCCACCTACTGGCCCTTCCCCACCTACGGCGACCTGCTGTTCGGCGTAAAATAAAAAGTTCATACTGAAAAGCGTTTGAGAAAAGAGAAGTAACGCAGGGGCTCACCCACAGAGAGCGCGGGAAGGCTGAGAGCCGCGCGGCAGAGCCTGCGTGAATAACACTTTTCGAGCTGCAAGCCCAACGGAGAGATCCCAGTAGGTGCGCCGGACGCCGCCCGTTATGCGGCAGGGCTTTCATGGGAAGCCCGGAAATGAGAACAAATACAGGTGGCACCGCGAGAGCAGCACTTGCCCTGTAGAATGCTGATACTATGTGAAATATGGAGGTTATTATCATGTGTTCTATTATGGGTTACTGCTCGGACGGTGCTTCCCTGTCTCTTTTCAAGGAGGGCTTTGACAAGACCATCTCCCGCGGCCCGGATGACAGCCGGATCGTGGACACAGGCAGGGGACTGCTGGGCTTTCACCGGCTGTCCATCATGGGGCTTGAGCCGTCAGGCATGCAGCCCTTCGAGCTGGACGGAAGCTATGTGGTCTGCAACGGCGAGATCTACGGCTTCGAGAAGCTGAAGCGGGAGCTGCAGGAGAAGGGCTATTCTTTCCAAAGCGAGTCCGACTGTGAGGTACTGCTGCCCCTGTACCGGGAGCACGGCACGGATATGTTCCGGATGCTGGACGCGGAGTTTGCCCTGATTCTGTACGACGCGGAGAGAAAGGTATTTGTCGCTGCCCGCGACCCCATCGGCATCCGCCCGCTTTACTACGGCTATGATAAGGACGGCGCTGCCGTGTTTGCCAGTGAGCCCAAGAACCTGACGGGGATCTGTGACCGGATCATGCCGTTTCCTCCCGGATATTACTACGAGGACGGGGCGTTCATCTGCTACCGGGACATCACGGCGGTGAAGCAGGTCTGCCATGACGACCTGGAGACGGTGTGCGGCCAGATCCATGAAAAGCTGGTGGCGGGCATCAAAAAGCGGCTGGTGGCCGACGCGAAGGTGGGCTTCCTTCTCAGCGGCGGACTGGACTCCTCACTGGTATGCGCCGTGGCCCAGCGCTGCTCCGACAAGCCCATCCGCACATTTGCCATCGGTATGAGCGAGGACGCCATCGACCTGAAATATGCGAAGGAGGTGGCGGACTACATCGGCAGCGAGCACACCGAGGTATACATGACACCGGAGGAGGTCATCTCCTCGCTGGAGACCGTCATCGAGCTGCTGGGCACGTATGACATCACCACCATCCGCGCCAGCATGGGTATGTACCTGGTCTGCAAGGCCATTCACGAGCAGACGGACATCCGGGCGCTGCTGACCGGCGAGATCAGCGACGAGCTGTTCGGCTATAAGTACACCGATTTTGCACCCTCGGCGGAGGAGTTCCAAAGGGAGGCCGTCAAGCGCATCCGGGAGCTGCACATGTACGATGTGCTGCGGGCCGACCGCTGCATCTCCGTCAACTCACTGGAGGCCCGCGTGCCCTTCGGTGACCTGGATTTCGTGGAGTACGTCATGAGCATCGACCCGGAGATGAAGCTGAACAAGTACGGCAAGGGCAAGTACCTGCTCCGCCACGCCTTCAAGGGCGATTACCTGCCCCACGACATCCTCTACCGGGAAAAGGCCGCCTTCTCCGACGCGGTGGGCCACTCCATGGTGGACTACCTGAAGGCGTATGCCCAGTCCGTGTATACGGATGAGGAGTTTGCGCAGAAACGGCGCGCCTATACCCACGCGCAGCCGTTTACAAAGGAGTCCCTGCTGTACCGCGAGATCTTTGAGAAATACTATCCCGGCCAGAGCCGGATGATCGTGGATTTCTGGATGCCCAACAAGTCCTGGGAGGGCTGCGATGTGGACGATCCCTCCGCCCGGGTGCTGGCCAACTACGGCGACAGCGGCAAATAAGGGCAGCCCTCATGAGAACACCCGCTCATGAGGGCTTTTCCCATCAAGATTAAGATTTGCTTTCCTGAGCGGAAAGACGCTTGTATTTTTTCGAACTTGTGGTATGATGTAGTGCATGAGAAAAAGGAGGACAGCAGTATGCACGCAGCACTGGTCATCATGGCCGCAGGGATGGGTTCACGCTACGGCGGGAACAAGCAGGTGGACGGCGTAGGGCCCCACGGTGAGATATTGATGGAGTACGGCGTGTACGACGCGGTACGGGCCGGATTCGATAAGATCGTGTTCATCATCAAGCCGGATATGCTGGCGCTGATGAAGCGGCTGTGCGGAGACATGGCGTCCCGGCTGCGGACGGCGGACGGCAGGCCGGTGGAGGTGTGCTACGCCTATCAGGATACGGACACGCTGCCGACCTTCTACACCTGGCCGGAGGGCCGCACCAAGCCCCTGGGCACAGCCCACGCGGTGCTGTGTACCCGGCAACTGATCCATGAGCCGTTCTGCGTCATCAACGCCGACGATTATTACGGCGCGGACGCCTACCGCACCATCTACAAGGCATTACAGACGCTGCCGGAGCGCGGCGCGGCCACCATGGTGGGCTACCTGCTGAAGAACACCGTCACCGCCTACGGCACGGTGTCCCGGGGCGTGTGCCATGTGAAGAACGGCTGTCTCAGCGACATCCGCGAGACGCTGAAGATCGCCCTGCTGCCGGACGGCACGATCCGGGACGAGGCCAGCGGCGTGACGCTGGAGGGGGACGCAGTGGTGTCCATGAACTTCTGGGGCTTCATGCCGTCCATCTTCGACGAGCTGGAGACGTATTTCTACGATTTCCTCCGCAGCCCGGAGGGGCAGACCGCCAAGGCGGAGTGCCTGCTGCCCAACCTGGTGGGGCATCTGCTGGAGCAGGGCAGGCTGACGGTGTCCGTGCTGGAGTCCAAGGACCGATGGTTCGGCATGACGTATCACGAGGACCGGGCGCGGGTATCGCAGGAGCTTTTGAAGCTACACGAGGCGGGGATCTATCCCGCAGAATTGAGGTAACAGAATGGACAGCAACGAAAGAGAACGCAGACGGCAGAGACGGTATCGGGAGGCCATGCGCAACCGGGGCATCGCGGCGGTGGTGCTGGTGATCCTGATCGTGGGCGTCATATTTATCGTCAAGGGCTGCAAGAAAGAGGATACGCCGCCGGCGGACGGCCAGCAGCAACAGCAGGAGCAGACCGGTACGCCGGAGGATGTCACCCCGGAAACGCCCGTCAACGTGGATGACGAGCTGCTGACGGTGGTGAACCCCTGGAATCCGCTGCCGGAGGACTGGGTGTCCGACCTGGTGACGCTCAGCGACGGACGCCGGGTGGACAGCCGGTGCTACGAGGCATTTGAGGAGATGATGGACGCCTGCCGTGATGCGGGCTACGCGCCGTTCCTCTGCTCGGCCTACCGCACCCAGGAGACCCAGCAGAGCCTGTATGACAACAAGGTGCAGCGGCTGATCAACAGCGGCATGAGCGAGGACGAGGCCAAGGTGGAGGCCGCCAAGACCGTGGCCATCCCGGGTACGAGCGAGCATCAGCTGGGCCTGGCGGTGGACATCGTGGACGCCAATATGCAGGATCTGACCGATGAGCAGGAGAACACGGAGACGCAGAAGTGGCTCATGGCAAACTCCTGGCGCTACGGGTTCATCCACCGCTATCCCAACGACAAGACGGACATCACAGGCATTATCTACGAACCGTGGCATTACCGCTATGTAGGCAAGGCCGCCGCCCAGGACATCTTCAACCGGGACATCACCCTGGAGGAATACACGGGCAAGACGAACCAGTCGTAAAAATGAAGAAAAGAGAGGGAGGCCGGTGGCCTCCCTCTCTTTTGGTACATGAAGAAGTTACTTGCAGCTCTTGGCGTTCTTCGCGTTTTTGGTGTTCTTGGTATTGGTGTTGGTGTTGGTGTTGGTGTTGGTGTTCTCCGTGTTCTCGGTGTTGGTGGTCTTGTTGTTCTTGGTGTTATCCATGAGATATACCTCCCTTTTCTGTACCTCAGGTACGAGCATAGTGTCACCGGGGATGCGGAAAATATGCAGAAAAATTTTAGAAAAAGCCGTTGACAAACGGAGACGGGTAGTATAAAATACTTGAGAAAACAAAGAAGGTCGGTGCATCCGCCTCACCTCCCGCTTCGGTAAAGAGGTCAACAGCGTCAGTCAAACGCCCTGTGGGACGTTAGTGTTGTTTCGCGGATGCCCGGGGCGTCCGCGTTTTTATTTTGGATTGGAGGTGCTTCGGTATTAGCAAGGTACAGCATCAAC
>OLSQ01001782.1_pt1 | contig 16828 bp, 12 predicted proteins | sample 1672561 | NCBI WGS metagenome assembly OLSQ01 (sample SAMEA3136699, study PRJEB25190) | human gut metagenome | biome: human gut; feature: human-associated habitat; material: faeces | place: Austria | collected 2013 | reverse complement strand
CCTCGTCGCTGAGCGTTATGGCCGGGAGGCGCCAGCGCTCGGCGAAGTCGGCGGCGAACTTGCGTGTCAGCAGCCCGATGTCGTTGCCGCGGTCGCGCAAGGGGGGGATGCGTATCTGCACGGTCGACAAGCGGTAGTAGAGGTCCTCGCGGAAGCGCCCTTCGGCCACGGCTTTCTCCATGTCGACGTTCGTGGCGGCCACGACGCGGATATTGGTCTTCTGCACCGTCGACGAACCGACCTTGATGAATTCGCCGCTCTCGAGCACGCGGAGCAGGCGCGCCTGGGTGGTGAGAGGGAGTTCGGCCACCTCGTCGAGGAATATGGTGCCTCCGTCGGCTTCCTCGAAGTAGCCCTTGCGCGAGGCGACAGCTCCGGTGAACGAACCCTTCTCGTGGCCGAAGAGTTCGGAATCGATCGTGCCTTCGGGGATGGCGCCGCAGTTGACGGCGATGTAGCGGGCGTGCTTGCGGGGGCTGTAGGCATGGATGATCTTGGGAAAGAACTCCTTGCCTGTGCCGCTCTCGCCGACAATGAGTACCGACAGGTCGATTGGGGCCACGCGCATGGTGCGGCTGACGGCGGCCGTCAGCGCGGGTGCGTTGCCCACGATGCCGAACCGCTGTTTGGCCTGGAGTACGTCGGCCGACTGATTGGATGGCAATGTCATCTGAGCTTGCGTAAGGCGTAGGTTTGCGACTTGAGGAACTCGCCGAATTCCTCGACAGAGCCCTGATGCTTCATCTGCTCCTCGACTGAGATCGGGTCGCCGACGCTGATGTGGAGCGTGGAGTTGCACTTGCGCCACACTTCCGACGGCAGGCGCAGCGTGCGCAGCTGCCAGCAGACGACGCCGAGGAAGTTGAACAGGAACGAGTTGGAGCCGTGGAAGAAGATCGGGATTACAGGCACCTTGAGCTGCTCGATCAGCCGGATGACCGATGGCTGCCAGGGACGGTCGACGAGCTGTCCGCGCCAGTTGATCTTGGACATGGCTCCGGCGGGAAAGAATCCGACGGGCTGGCCGCGGCGTACCTGCACGATGGCTTTCTTGATGCCCTGGATCGAGACGGCCTTCTTGGCCGGATCGTCGCTCGCGGTCTGGTCGACGGCGATGAAGTTGGGCTGCATGGCCGTGATGCGGTTGAGGATCATGTTGACCATCACCTTGTATTCGGGGCGCCTCGAGGCAATCAGGTGGATGAGCGTGATGCCGTCGAGGGCGCCGAACGGATGGTTCGACACGGTGACGAAGGCGCCCCGGGGCAGGTTGTCGAGCACCTGCTCGTTGTCGATGCGCAGCTTTATGTTGAAATCCTCGAGCAGAAACTTGACGAAGGGGGGGCCGGGCCGGTCGAATCCGCGGGAGTGCACGTCGTTGACCTTGTCGACGTCGAGCCAGTGGAGGGCTTTCGCGACGAGTTTCTCGTGACCTTTCAGACGCGGGACCATGGCGATGACGTCGTCGACGTCGAGCACGGTGCGCTTGACCGGCGTGGGGCTTTCGGTTGTATTGTTGGCGGTTTGCTGTGACATAGTAGAGAGGGAGGGTGTTACGATTTCTGATATTCGGTGGGCGACATGCCGGTGAGGTGCTTGAAGTATTTGCCGAACGACGACTGAGTAGAGAAGTTAAGCGCATAGGCCACCTGCTGTATGTTCTTTCCCGAGAAGCGCAGCAGGTTCTTTGCCTCCATGAGCACGTAGTCGTCGATCCACCGGGAGGCGGAGCGTCCGGTGGCCTCTTTGACCAGCAGCGAGAGGTACTTGGGTGAGATGAACAGCTTCTCGGCGTAGAACGACACGGAACGCTCGCGCACGAAGTGCACGTGGACCAGGCGGATGAACTCGCGCACGTATTCGTTGCGCCGGCTGCCGCCGCCGTTGTTCGGGCGCGTCTCGTCGGGCATGTCGATGATGCGCTTGTGCTCGAACTGGACGAGCTGGTAGAATGTGGCGGCGATCAGGCTCGTGGCTATGTTCTTGTTGATGTGGTAATCAGTCTCGTCGCGTGTGTTCAGTCCGAGAAGCTCGAAGTATTTGTAGAGCAGGTCGGACTCCTCCTGCGAGAGCTCCATCACCGGCGAAGGCTTCTTGACCATCGGAGGGAGGCGTATGGCCGACATGTTGATGTTGACATTCTGCAGGAACGACATGTTGAAGAAAAGCAGGCTTGCCTCAAGATCGTCGGGGAGAGGCTTCTTGAGCTGCACCACATTGCCGGGGAATGCCATGATGAATGTGTTGGGCCCGACATGATAAGGCTCGAGATTGATGTCGAAGTCAAACTCCGATCCGCCTCTGACGAGCATCACAAGCGATCCTTCGAGCTTGAGCGCGCGGTCCTCGATGGCGAGGTGCGTGCCGCAGCCCTTATAGAAGTTGCAAAACACGTATGAGTCCTTGAGATTGCTGAACTCTATGGTATGCTCTTTGAGCTTTCTTGCCGTTTCGATAGCGATTACCTGTTCCATAGCTTGAAGTTTTACAAGACAAAATTACTAAAATCTTAGCAAAAATTGCGCCGTTAGGACGCAATTTTTAACTTTCGGGCAATAATTTCGCCTGTTTTTCTACACAAGGCAGGCGTCGAGTGCCGCGGTGATGGCCTCACGGTCCATTTTCTGGCCGATGAAGACGAGTTTTACCATGCGGTCGCCGTACTCGGGATCCCAGTCGCGGGCGATGGACGGATCGGACGCCATCATCTCCCGGAGCTCGTCCTCGGGGGCGGTGGCGAACCAGCGGCCGGCCTCGGTGACTTTCTTCTGGACTCCGGCTTGCTCGAAGAGATACGACATGTCGGAGTTGACGTCGAAGTAGACGACGCCTTTTGCGCGGATGACGCTCTGCGGCCACTGCTTGCCCACGAAGTAGTCGAACTTGTTGAGGTCGAACGGCCGGCGGCGGTAGTAGACAAACGTGCCTATGCCGTATTCCTCGGCCTCGCCTTCCTCGTGGTCGTGGTGATGGTGGTGATGATGGTGGCCGTGCTCATGCTCATGCTCATGTTCATGCTCATGTTCGTGTTCATGGTCATGATGTTCATGTTCATCGTGGTCATGGTCATGATGATGGTGGTGGCCTTGGCGGGCTTCCTCTTCCTCATCCTCGGTGACGGGGCGCTCGATCTCGGAGATCCATGCGGCCGAAGTGGCCACGCTGTCGTAGTTGAACTTACGGGTGTGGAGCAGCAGGTCGAGATCGACGTCGGCCCAGTCGCATTCGATGATGTCGGCGCGTGGCTGCAGGGCGCGCACGATGCGGCGGATGTGCTCGGCGTCGTGTGCGCTGACTTCGGATATCTTGTTGAGCAGGATGATGTTGCAGAATTCGATCTGGCTTATGACAAGGTTCTCGATGTCCTCCTCGCCGATGCCGGGGCGCGAGAGGCGGTCGCCGCAGCCGAATTCGCTGCTCATGCGCAGGGCGTCGACCACGGTGGTGATGCAGTCGAGCGTCGGGACGGGGCCTTCGTGGCCTTCGCCGAGCATCTGCGGAATCATGGCAATGGTGCGTGCGATCGGTTCAGGCTCGCAGATGCCGCTGGCCTCGATGACTATATAGTCGAACTTGCGCGAGGAGGCGATCTCCATCAGCTGCTTTACCAGGTCCATTTTCAGTGTGCAGCAGATGCAGCCGTTCTGCAGGGCGACGAGGTCGCCGTCGCCCGGAGTGCCGACAATGCCGCCTTTCTGTATCAGTTCGGCGTCGATGTTTACCTCGCCTATGTCGTTGACAATGACGGCGAAGCGGATTCCGCGGCGGTTGTTAAGTATGCGGTTGAGCAGCGTGGTCTTTCCGCTGCCAAGATAGCCGGTGAGCAGGAGTACCGGCAGTCGGTCGTTCGTTTTCATCTCAAAACTCAAATTTAGTGCAAAATTACAACAAATCCGCGAGAAAAACGGGCAGGCAACGGTCAAAACTCACTCAAAACTCACCGGTCGGCGAGAGCAGATTCCAGGAAATCCCTGAGGGAGACGGTGCAGGTGGTGAGGGCGCGGGCGGCGACGGTGCCGGCACCGGTGGAGACGTTGCTGTAGGCCCACATCGGTTCGGCAAAACCCAGGTCACCCAGGTCGCCGAGGATGCCGGCGTCGCGCTGCCATATGTACAGGGCGCGGTCGTAGAAGCTGCGTGATACCGAGGCGAGCGTGAAGGTGATGCTGCAGTCGTAGAGATCAGGATCATATTCCGGCGCAACGACACTGTACGAGGCATTTTCGAAGTGCAGCCCGAGAGTATGGGAGCGCCCTGCGAACTGCCTGTCGGAAAAGATCATCCGCAGGTCCTCGTCGTCGCCCATAACGGATTCGAACACGCCGATGTGTTCTTTGAAAATCGGTTCGGCGTTGTAGTCGAACGTGCCCGGTGAAAAAGATGTGAAGATTGCACCGGATACTCCGGCGGGATCGTCACCGGAGGCGCCGGCGGGTGACCGCCATGTGTAGCTGAGCTGAAAGAAGTCGTCGGCAGGGTGGGGATCGGCGACTGTAGCGGCAATCCTCATGCTGAAACCGAGATACGCGGTCATGGGCTGACGGGGGGCTTTCCATACATCGGTCACTTCCGGCTCAAGGCTGACCGCCGAGAACGGCACGGCCTGCGGCACTGTGACCGAGGCTTCGGCACGGCCGTACCGGGGACTGTCGGCCACGATGCGGATTTCGTCGCGTTCGTGTGCTATATAGCCGTCGGGGACGGGAGTGCCGTTGACATAGACGGTTATGACGGCATCATCGACGGTATGGTTTTTCTCGTCCTGCATGTCGTTGAATACCCATGTGTGTGTGACGCTGATCTCGACCGGCTCTCCGGCGGTGATCAGCGAGTTGACGCACAGCACGGGCGACGTGCCGACATTCGGATCGAAACTTTCGTAGCATCCCGCCAGGAGTGCGGCCAGGAAAAGGGGGATAAGGTGTCTTAGAATTGCCATGTGTAGGATACTGATGGAATCGTGGGAAGCATGCGGACTTTCTGGAACACCGGGCGACTGTTGTCGTCGTAGGCCCTGCGGACTGCAACTGTGTTGAGGTGGCAGTAGGCGTTGTAGAGGCTGAAATTCCAGTATCCGCGGCTGTTGCGGATGGTTAGCGAAAGGTCGAGCCGGTGGTAGAACGGCAGCTGATAATTGTTTATTCCGGCTTTCAGCGGAGTATTGTCGGAGTATCCGGCCTGGTCGAAACCGGGCGATTCCCATACCTGTGGCAGAAGGGTGAAACGGTTGCCGGAGTGGCCGGTCCATGCTGCGCTGAGTTCGGCGCGGCCGCTGATTTTATAATTGAGCAGGATGTTGACGGTGTGGCGGTGGTCGAAACGGGCCGGGAACGTACGGCCTCCGTTTTTATCGGGAAACGTTCGGTCGGACCATCCGAGGGAATAGGACACGTGGCCGGTGAGCCGTCCGTAAGTCTTTTCGAATTTCAGGTCGAAGCCTTTGGCGGTGCCCCGGCCGCTGCAGAGGCGGGCGTTCCACATCTCCATGGGTGGCCGCAGGTAGTACTCGTCGCGGTAGTCGAGCAGATGGCGCATGCTTTTGTAGAAGCCTTCGGCGGAAATGGCGAAACGGCTGTCGGGGGAGTGCCAGTACAGGCCGGCTGAGATCTTGTCGGCGGTCTGCGGCCTGAAATCGCCGGTGACCGGTATCCATTGGTCGACAGGCAGCGCGAGATACGTATGGCACAGCTGGTGTACATACTGGTTCGTGCGGCTGTAGGCGGCCTTGACGGTCCAGTCGGCGGCAGCCCGGTAAGCGACCGACAGGCGCGGGCCGAGGCCGAAGTGCGTGCGGCCGCTGATGTTGAAAAGCGAGCCGTGGAAACCGGCGTTGACCCGTAGACGGCCGGAAATCCGGAAATCGTCCTCGATGTAGACGTTGGCCTCGTCGGCCCGGTACGACCAGGTGGAGTCGCGCGATGCGATGGCGACCGCGGCTGCCGTGTAGCTGCGCGTCGTGCGTGCGGGCAGAAAGGAATGACGGGTGTATCCGGCGCCGAAGCGAATCCGGTGGCTGTCGGAGGGCTGCCAGTCGAAATCGGCCCGGAAGATCCAGTCGTTGATATTGTTGCGGGTATCCGTGACCGACCGTGAGCGGGAGACAGCTGAGACGTTATACTCCTCGGTATAATAGTCGTGCTTCATGCCGGAGAAAAAACGTGTGTATGCCGCGGTGAATTCGGCCGACATGTCTGGCCGCAGACGGTAATTGAGGCCGGCCTGTGCCACGAGGTTGCCCCAGTGCATGTCGTAGCGGTCGTTCTCGTACCAGCCGTAGTCGCCTGTGCTGCGGTCCTTGCTGCCTGTCTTGAGCAGATCGTCGCCGAAGTAGACGCTGACGAATCCGGTGGCCACGCTGTTGAAGCGATGTGTGATTTTTCCGTTAAAATCCATGAAGGCGTAGCGGAAACGGATTTTTTCGGTGTCGGACGATGAGTTTGCGATAGCAAGCAACGGGACCGACAGTACGTCGAACCAGGATCGGCGCAGGGCCACGGAGTATGATGTCCTGCGCCCGACGGGGCCGCCGATACTCAGTGCGCCGGAGGTTAGACCGAGACGGAAAGCACCGTGGCGGCGGTCGGCTGAGCCGTTTTTGGTGCGGGCGTCGAGATATGACGACAGGCGTCCGTCGTATCTGGCCGGAATGGATGACCTGAAAAAGTCGATGTAGCGGATGGCGTCGACATTGAATGCCGAGAACAGTCCCGCGAAGTGGCTCACCTGATACAGTGGCACATTGTCGAGCATGAACAGGTTTTCATCGGAGTTGCCGCCGTGGACGTGCATCTCGGCCATGCCTTCGCTGCCGCCGGCGATTCCCGGCTGAAACTGAAGCGCCTTCAGTACGTCGCTCTCGCCGAACATCACGGGCGTGCGGGCTATATCGGCCGCTGACAGCTTGCGGGCGCCGATTTCCGGAGTCTCTGTAGCCGGTTCCTCGAGACGCGACACCACTACTACTTCCTCGAGTACCTCGGGTGCTTGTGCGGCTTTGATACCGACGGGGTCCGGCGGCGGCGATACCGGTGTCCTGTGTATGACCGGGGCTGACTTTGGTCCCCGGCGCAGAATGATGTTTCGGCCGCGGATCTCATATACGATGCCGGTATTCCTGAAAATCTCGGAAAGCGTGTATTCCAATGATTTGTCGCGCACGTCGACCGATACCCGCAGATCGCGGAGCAGGTCCGACGAATACACGAAATTGTGGCCGGTCTGCTTCACGATGCTTCTGAACACGTCGGCTGCAGGCTCGCCGACGGCCCTGAGCGTGACATTCTGTGCCGCACAGGCTATGCCGACGCACAGCGTAAGCGAAATAATCAGACGTTTCATTTCTCAGCAACTGTCATTTGTGTTCCAAGGATGTCGTTGATCACGTCGATAAGATCGGTCGGTGTGCCTTCGTAGCGGAGCGAGAGTGTGTATCCGGTCTGATTTTCGGGAAGATTGCCGATCTTTACGCCGTAGGCGGATTCTATGCCGGCTATCACGGCCGGCAGCGGGGCGTTCTCGAAGTCGATGACCCTGACTTCGGTCAGGGGGCTGGCCGTGACGGCCTCGACATCCGGCCGGTCTGCTTTCGCCACATGGAAATTCAGGTAGAAAATAGCGGCGGAGGCCGACAGCACTACAGCAGCGGCTACAGCGGCCGCCACCCTGAGACGTCGCAGGCGCGCCGGCTGTGCGATGCCCAGGCGACGCCAGCCGCGGGTGGCCGAGAAGCACCCTTTGCTGTAGTGGCGTGCGATGAAATCGATCCGGTCGCTTTTCATCAGAAATCGATGCCTAATCGGAATGAGAAACAGGCGCGGATATGATGGCGGGTGGCCACGTAGTGGATCTCATATGAGTCGGGTCCGATCCACGAGCCTTCGTAATGTTCGGCCTTGTAGCCTGCGAGTGTAAGGCCGGCTCCGATATTGACGCCCATCTTACGGCCCCAGCTGAACCGGTAGCCGACCGAAGGCGAAAGGTATGCGCCGACGCTTTCGGCTATATTGGCTCCCGCACGCAGGTCGACGAAAGGAGTGAAGCGGCCGAACTGCAGGTCGGCGCGCCCCTGTACGAAAAGGGGGGCGATCCAGTTGTCGAGCTTGCCGCAGCGCTCCATGCCCAGGCCGGCGCCTATGAAAAATATCGGATTGATCTGATATCCGTGTGACGTAGTGAAACCGGTGTAGAATGTGGTCTCACGTGCGGTCGTCAGACTGCCGTTGATGTTTAGTTCTCCGAATTTCTCCGATCGGACACTGCTGGTCCATTCGAAGAAGCCACGGTAGCCGCGGCGTGGCTGGCGAGCATCGGCCACTCCTGCAATGGTGGTGGCCGCGAGTAAAATCAGAATTGTTCTTTTCATGATGATGAATGTTTTTTACCCATAAGACCCGGAATGCGCGGAAAGGTCCTACGCGGCGAGCAAAAAAATTACAGGAAAGGCAGGAAGAAGGGCTTGTGACCGTCGGAGAGCGCTTCGCGCAGGCGGCTGAACGCCTTGGTCATCTGGTTTTTGACAGTCTTGACGGAAATGCCGAGTTCATCGGCTATATCTTCGTTGGAAAGGCCGTCGCGCTTGCTCATCAGAAATATCTCGCGGCATTTTTCGGGTAACGCGTCGATAGCTTTCCAGATCCGGGCGTCGCGGAATGATGTGTCGATCTCCTCCTCACCCACGTCGGGAATGAAATTTTCGCCGAGCTTCTCATGACGGTCGCGCAGGTACGACAGGCAGGTGTTGCGCACGGCACGGTAGATGAATGCCGTAAAATTGCTGATCTCGCCACCGTCGCCGATATAGAGCCATGTCTTCATGAAGGCTTCCTGCACCATGTCCTCGGCCGCGTCCGCATCGTCGACCAGCCGCAGAGCGTACATGCCCAGCGGCAGGTAGAGCCGTCTGAAGTGATTCTCAAATTCTTTGGCTGTCATAGTCGGCTTGTGCTGAATCAGGTCGCAAAGTTAGCAAATAACTTCGGATCATAAAATTTTGCGGGGAGGATGAACACTGCGGGCTGCGGGGTTGTCTTATTATTAGCCGCGGTATTAATCCGGCTTAAAGCAAGTCTCATTCATCATGATCCAACCGTACGAAATCCTGCATTGCGCCACCACTACTGACATAACCCGTTTCATAGGCGACAACACCGGCTCGTCCAAGACGATAGCGGTGTTTGTAATGAACGTTGTCGACTGGATACTTGGATATGTCGGCCTGTCGCACAACATCACGGTGGTCACCGTACTCTACGCTGCCGTGGTGCTGGGCATCTCGCTGGTGGTTGGCTATGTGGCCAAGTGGATAATCTTCGCCGTGTGCGAGCAGGTGGCCCGCCGCTGGAACTCCGATACGTATAATTCGCTGACAAAAGTACGCTTCTTCAACAAACTGTGCCGGATGATCCCGGCGCTGACGTTTCTGATACTGATCCAGTTCACGCTATCGGCCCATGACGCGCTGTCGTCGATCCTGACCAAGGTGACGCTGATCTACGTGGTGTTCGTCACCACGCAGGCATTCTCGGCGCTGGTGGTGGCCATATGGATGCATGTCGACACGAAGGAGAACAAGCGCAAACTGCCGCTCAAGGGGCTGGCGCAGCTGGCCAAGGGTGTGCTGTGGATAGTGGCCGTCATCATCGTGATAGCCATTATCGTGGACAAGTCGCCGGCGTCGCTGCTGGCTGGGCTTGGTGCGTTTGCCGCCGTGCTGATGCTGATATTCAAGGACAGTATCCTGGGCCTTGTGGCCGGAGTGCAGCTGTCGGAGAACGACAGCCTGCACGTGGGCGACTGGATCAAGGTCAACGGCACTGATGCCAACGGCACGGTGCAGGAAGTGAATCTGACGGCCGTCAAGGTGCTCAACTGGGACAAGACCACGACGTCGCTGCCGCCATACAGCCTGGTCAGCGGCTCGTTCACGAATTTCCGCTCGATGCAGGTGAGCAACACCCGCCGGGTGTGCCGCAGCTATATGATCGATGCCGACAGTGTGCTGCCGGCGACTTCGGATATGCTCGAGAATCTGAAAAAGCTGCCGATGATGGATCACTGGATCACCGTGCGGCAGCAGCAGCGCGAGCAGGGTATCGTGGCCGACGTGGACAATCCGGCCGGCCTGGTGAACGGCACGCTTGACACGAATCTGGGACTTTTCCGCGCCTACATGAAGATGTGGCTCGACGCCAATCCGAATATAGCTCACGACAGCGACTGCTTCGTGTGCACGCTGCCGCAGACCAGCGCGGGCATCCCATTCCAGGTCTACTGTTTCACGGCCACTTCGAAGTGGTTTGCATACGAGGCTATCCAGGACAGCATATTCGAGCATCTTGCCGCCATGCTGCGGTACTTCCAGCTCTATACGTTCGAGAATCCGTCGGGCCGCGACACCGTGGTGGACGGCTACCTCAGCCCGGGCGGAGACATTGATGATGTGTTCGGCGTGCCTTATCCCTTCTTCCAGTCGCCCGACGCTCCCGACTCGCCGGCCTCGACCCGCACCACCCCGAAGCAAGTCCCGCGCAACGCCGCCGTCACGCAGCCCGGGCAAATCAAGGCGAGCTGAAAAGACTGGCGGATAGAAATGCGGCGCATCCGGCCTGACGTGTCAGTCGGGCCGGATGCGCGCGTTATATGAAAGGGAGATGTTATTCTTCGTCGGACTCAGCCATGTTGTGGAAGACGTTCTGCACGTCCTCGTCGTCCTCGAGCTTTTCGAGCAGCTTGTTGAGGGTCTCGCGCTGCTCGGGAGTGACTTCCTTGAGGTCGTGCGGGATGCGTTCGAATTCCGATGATACGATCTCGAATCCGTTCTCCTCGAGATATTTCTGAATGCCGGGGAAGTCCTCGAAACCGCCGTAGAGTGCGATCAGTGCGTTGCCTTCCTCATCCTCGTCGTCGACAAGTTCGTCGACGCCGTAATCGATCAGTTCCAGTTCGAGGTCCTCGAGCGAAATACCGTCCTTGGGCTTGATTTTGAATACCGACTTGTGGTCGAACAGGAATGTGAGCGAACCCTGGGTGCCGAGCGAGCCGCCGAATTTGGTGAAGTACGAGCGGACGTTGGCCACGGTGCGGGTGTTGTTGTCTGTGGCGGCTTCGACGAAGATGGCGATGCCGAAGGGGCCGTATCCTTCGTAGGTGATTTCCTTGAAGTCGCCGGCGTCCTTGTCGGTGGCTTTCTTGATAGCGCGTTCGACAGTGTCCTTGGGCATGTTTGCGGCCTTGGCGTTCTGCATCAGAGCGCGCAGGCGGGGGTTGGTGGAGGGATCGGGACCGCCGGCCTTGGCGGCGATTGTGATTTCCTTGCCTATGCGGGTGAATGTGCGCGACATGTTGCCCCAGCGCTTGAGCTTGCGGGCTTTGCGGTATTCAAATGCTCTTCCCATTGGAGTATTATTTAAGTATTGTTGTGTTTGTTGATTGATTGTTGTCTTTGCTGGTTAGCGGAGTTCGGCTCCGAGCTGCTTGCGCAGTGCGGCGATGATCTTGTTCATGACGGCGTCGGTGACGTTGTCGCTGAGCGTCTTCTCGTCGTCGCGCAGAGTTATTGTCACGGCGTAGGATTTCTTGCCTTCGGGGAGTCCCTTGCCTTCGTAGACGTCGAAGAGGGCGACATCGCGCAGCAGCTTCTTGTCGCTCTGGCGGATTACGCGCTCGACGTCGGCCATGGTGGTGGCATTGTCGATCAGCAGCGACAGGTCGCGCTTCACGGCCTGTGTCTTGGGCAGCGGCCTGAAGGTGGTGACAGCCTTGGCGGCCATGTCGGTGAGGGCCTGGAGGTCGAGTTCGGCGAAGTAGACTGGCTGCTTGATGTCGAGCCGGCGCAGGATGTCGGCTGCCACGATACCCATCGACCCCAGAGGCTTGCCGTTGCGGCTTTCGATGACCAGTGCGGTGGAGTAGATGTCGGGCATGGTGTCGGGAGTCCTGACTGTGTACATGCGGGAGTCGAGTCCGCAGCGGGTGAGGATGAGTCCGACAGTCGCCTTGAGGTCGAAGAACGAGGTGTCCTCGGCGGGGCGGTCCCACGAGGCGGGGCGCCGGCGGCCGGTGAGCCACAGTGCGATGCGCGAATGCTCGTGATAGGGCTTGAGCGGCATGGCGTCGGTGGGCTCTTCGCCGCTGCGGCGGGCGTAGACGTTGCCGGTCTCGTACATGGCCAGGTCGGCCGAGCGCCGGTTGATGTTGTGGGCGAGCGACTCGAGACCGCCGAAGAGCAGTGTCTGGCGCATGACGTTGAGGTCCTGGCTCAGCGGGTTGAGCAGCTCGACGCATGCGTCGGCCGGATAGGCGGTCAGGGGTTCGTAATAGGCCTTGGCCGTGAGAGAGTTATTTAGAATCTCGGTGTATCCGGCGCCGGTGAGGCAGTTGGCCAGGGTGCGGCGCAGGTCGTCGGCGGCATCGGTCGGGGTCTTGAACGAGAGCGACGCGTGCAGTGCCGTGGGAATGGCGATGTTGTTGTAGCCGTAGATACGCAGGATGTCCTCGATGACGTCGCACGGGCGGGTGACGTCGACGCGGTAGGTGGGTACGGCCAGCGTGAGCGTGCCGCCGTCGGCATCGGAGCGGCCTGTGATCCCGATCTCGAGCGACTGGAGGATGGAATCGATGGTTGCGGACGGGATTTCCTGGCCGAGCAGGCGGGTGACTGCGCCGTAGCTCAGCTCGACCTTTGCGGGTTCGGCCGGGGTTGGGTAGAAGTCGACTACGTCGCCCAGGATCCTGCCACCGGCGATTTCTCTGATCATGTTGGCTGCGATCTCGAGGTAGAGACGGCAGGTGGCAGGATCGACGCCGCGCTCGAAGCGGAACGACGAGTCGGTCGACAGGCCGTGGCGGCGTGCGGTCTTGCGCACGGAGGTGGGATTGAAGCAGGCGCTTTCGAGGAATACGGATGTAGTGGCCTCGGTGACGCCCGAATCGAGTCCGCCGAACACGCCGGCGATGCACAAGGGGCTGCAGGCGTCGCAGATCATCAGGTCGGCTGCGTCGAGGGTGCGCTCCACGCCGTCGAGTGTGGTGAATTTGTCGCCTCCGGCAGCCTTGCGGACCACAATGCGGTCGCCGCCGATGCGGTCGCGGTCGAATGCGTGGAGGGGCTGTCCGAATGCGTGGAGAATATAGTTTGTGATGTCGACCACGTTGTTGATCGGGCGCAGGCCGATGACGTTAAGCCGGTCTTTGAGCCAGTCGGGGCTCTCGGCCACTCGGACGCCTTCAATGGTCAGTCCGCAGTAGCGTGTGCAGGCTTCGGGTGCCTCGACGGTGACTTCGACGCCTTTGCCAGCGGGATCGTCGATGCTGAAGCCTTCGGCCGACGGGCGCTTCAGGCGGGGAGCCGTGGCGGGTTCATGGCAGGCGAGGAAGGCGGCCAGGTCGCGGGCCACGCCGTAGTGCGATGCGGCGTCGATGCGGTTGGGAGTCAGATCGACTTCAAGCACGTAGTCGTCGGTGAGACCGAAGTACTCGGCGGCGGGAGTGCCGGCCCTGACGCTGTCGTCGAGCACCATGATGCCGTCGTGGGATGAGCCTACGCCGATCTCGTCCTCGGCGCAGATCATGCCCGATGATTCCACGCCGCGTATCTTTGATTTCTTGATCTTGAATTCCTTGTCGCCGTCGTAGAGAGTCGTGCCGACTGTGGCGACCACGACAGTCTGTCCGGCGGCCACGTTGGGGGCGCCGCAGACGATCTGCGTGGGCTGTCCGTCGCCGAGATCTACGGTGGTGATGTGCAGGTGGTCGCTGTCGGGATGTTCGACGCAGGTGAGCACTTTGCCGACCACAATGCCCCGCAGGCCGCCTCTGATTGATTCGACACGTTCGACCGAGCCGGTCTCAAGACCTATGGAAGTGAGATCGTCGGCCACGGCCGCCGGCTCCAGATCTATGTCGAGATAGTCTTTGAGCCATTTATAGGATATGTTCATATTCGCTAAGTGTTTTCAACGCGCAAAGTTAACAAATATCGGCCAAACGGCAAAACAGAAAATGACAAAGGCCGCTCATTTCGGCGGCCTTTGAAGTCAAAAGGGGATGACTGTGGGTCAGATGTCGCTGTAGTTGCCGGAGCCGCCGCCGGTCTGGCCGTTCTCCTCGCGCTCGGCTATGTCGCGGTTTGTGGCGTCCTCGTAGGAAACCTCGACCTGCATATATTTCGAGATTTTCAGCATGATCGATCCGCCGGGAGCGTCGTAGAAGGCTGCGTAGTGGCATTTGTCGGCCTTGATGCCTGCGATCTCGTCGCCGTCGCCCTCGTCGTAGGGATCGGCGAAGAAGTCATAGGACGAAGTAAGGGTGTACTTCGAATCGAACTGGCTCTTGTAGTTGAGATATTCGCGCTTGATGGCGTTCCAGGTGCTGACTTCGGGCAGGTAGACGTTGATGCTCCACACCTGGTCGGTGAGCTGGGAGCCGAATACGTATACCTCGCATTCCTTGCCGGTGTATGTGCCGCGCATCGAGATGGAGTGGTTCTCGGCCGATCGGTTTACGATGCGGAAGCCTTTCTGGTTGACGAGCTGCTGGGCAAAGGAGCTGATGTTGCCGCGCATGGGAATGCCCATGAAGGTCATGGCCGAGGATGTGTTGGTTGTGGAGGGTGTGACGGGCTGGTCGTCGTCCGAGGGATAGTTCTCGACGTCCATGAAGCTGAGCTTGACCTGCATGTACTTCGAGATCTGGATCAGAAGCACGCCGCCGTCGGCGATGAAAGTGGTGGAGTAGTCGACCTTGTCGGCCTTCACGGCCGAAACCTCGTCGCCGCCGCCGTCGCGGTAGGGTGCTTCGAAGTCGGAGGTAGAGCTGCGGTAGGTGTAGGCGGCGTTGGAGCGGTAGTCGCGCACGATCTTGTTGTACTGGTTCTTGATCGCGCTCCAGGTCGACTGCTCGGGCAGATATACGTCGATCTGATACACCTGCTTGGTGTTGTCGTTGTCGAATACGTAGAACTCGCAGTCGGTGTAGCCGGCGAATCGGCCCGAGAGGGTGTAGACGCCGCGGTCGTCGTCGCGCTCGACGATACGCATGCCTTTCTGGTTGACGAGTTTGTTGCAGAAAGGCGAGAGGCGGCCGTCCATGGGAATGCCCATGAACGAGTAATGGTCAGCCGCGAAGGCTGCCGAGGCCATGGCCGCCACCAGGAGAACAAGAGAGATGATTCTTTTCATATCTGATTACTTGACTGTTATGATTTGTATTATTGTTTGTCGGTATAGAGGATGGAGGTGACGGAGCGCTTGTCGCCGATGAAAGTGGCGGCGCGCACCTGCCGCAAGCCTGCGGCGTCGAACGGGCCGGTATAGACTGCCGATGCAGCTGTAGGCTCAGAGCCGTCGGTGGTGTAGCGGATGACGGGCGCGAGCGATCCGGGATACGATGTGTTCATCACGACCTTGCCGTCGGTCAGGGCGATGCCGGGCTGGCGGAGGTGGAAGTTATAGCCTTCCGACTGCCAGTAGGGTACTTCGCGGGTGTTGATCACTGCGTTGAAGCGGGCGTCGCTGTAGGTCGAGTCGCAGTTCCATCCGCGTTCGGCCAGTCCGAGCATCTTGGGGAGCAGGAAGCTTTCGATCATTTCGGGCGAACGCATGGTCTCGGCGAAGACCTGTCCGGAGACGCCGATCACGTTTCTGAAAGATTCTTCGTCGACAGGGCAGAGACTGCGCGGATAGCCGGCCAGGGCATCGAACTCGTCGACATAGCCGCCCCATGACAGACCGCGTTCGTAGGGATGGGGCGAATAGCACATGTCGAGATAGAAGTGGTCGACGTTGCTGAGCACGGTGGGGTATCCGGCGCGTGCGCTCTGGCTGGTGACGGAATTCTGCTTGCCCAGGGTGCTCCAGCAGTTGACGCTGAATACGTGGGGGCGGACCGCCTCGTTGTACTCGTCGTCGTGGCCGACGGCTATTTCCTGCCAGCCGGATACGGGGATGCCGAGACGGTTGTACTCGTCGAGCAGTTCGCGCACGTAGATCAGGTGCAGCTGGCGTTCGTCGGTGATGCCGCGCTCGTCCATGTAGCGGCGTGCGATGGGGCTGCCGGTCCAGGCGCCTTTGGCCACTTCGTCGCCTCCGATGTGGATGGCGGGTATCTCGAGGCCGGCTTCGCGGTACATTTTCTGCAGTTCGGCGCCCAGATAGGTCATGAAGCGGACGGGACCCGGGATGGCCGGATTCATCACGTTGTCGTGGAATGACTGCGCCGAGGTATAGACCGAGGTGTCGGCCGGGTCGATCAGACGGTAGGTGTCGTCGCCGGTGACGCGCAGGCGCTTTTCCATGGCCCGGATGGCGGCGCGGGCATGTCCGGGTGACTCGATTTCGGGCACGACGGTGATGCCGAGCGAGTCGGCCGTGCGGAGCATGGCTATGAATTCGGCCCGGGTGAAGTATCCGTTGGACGAGCCTGCCGGGTTGTCGGGATTGCCGTCGCCGGTGAAGAGCTGGGCCATGAATTCGGTCTCGTCGGTGGTGTAGCCGCGTCGTCCGCCCACTTCGGTCAGCTCGGGCATGCCCGGGATCTCGAGGCGCCATGCCTCGTCGTCGGCGAAGTGGAAGTGGAGCACATTGAGACCGTAGCGAGCCATCAGCCGCAGGATGCGGTCGAGCTGGGCCGGCGTCTGATAGCTGCGCGCGATGTCAATCATCAGTCCGCGGTAGGGGAAGTCGGGTCGGTCGGTGATGACTGCGGCGGGGGCGATGCGTCCGTCGGACAGTCCGAGGGCCTCGAGGCGCCGCATTGCCAGGGGCAGATCGGCTTCGGCTGCTTCCAGGCGGAGTTCGCCGCCGTCGATCACGGCGCGCCAGGCTCCGGGGGC